>Ga0100378_1000917_pt1 | contig 32134 bp, 35 predicted proteins | sample CryGeymeta201502_FD_81535 | JGI IMG/M metagenome (GOLD analysis project Ga0100378, IMG submission 81535) | Groundwater microbial communities from Crystal Geyser aquifers in Utah, USA - Crystal Geyser metaG 2015-02 | ecosystem: Environmental > Aquatic > Deep subsurface > Groundwater | place: USA... | reverse complement strand
CATGGGGCATGTCTCATGATTGGAGGGAAGAAAAAAGATTTTCAAACAGTTGAGGTATTATTTCGAGATTTTGCGCTTCCCGACGGGTATCAATTTTTTGAAGGATATGGCGCAGGACATTTTGTTAAAATGGTTCATAACGGAATAGAGTATGGTATGATGCAAGCCCTTGCAGAAGGATTCACGATGATGAAAAAAACAAAATTTCAACTGGATTTGACACGCGTGGCTGATGTGTATAATCATGGAAGTGTAATTGAATCGCGTTTGGTTGGGTGGCTCAAAGACGCCTTTCAAATCTATGGAGAAGATTTGAATCATATATCTGGTTCGATACAGCAACTTGGCGAAGGCGCATGGACTGTACGCACAGCAAAAGAAATGAAAATAAAAGTAAAAGTTATTGAGGAGGCTCTACGATTTCGTTATCACTCGAAAAAAAATCCAAATTATACTGGCAAAATAGTTTCAGCACTACGTGGACAGTTTGGCGGACATACTGTCATTGAAAATAAAAAATAAGGTGTTTGGGGCGGAGGGAATTCACCCCTTCACTTCCCCTCTTCCCTCCGCCCCAAACGAAAAAATTTTGTTTTGTACTTTTAAATTGAAGCTACACGAGAAAGAAAAATGAAAAAGAGAAAAGTGTACGTTCCCCCGCTGCGCTCTCATGCACTTCGTGTCATTCGGGTCGGACAACACTGTGTATGAGGTTCGCTCCTGCCGTCGCTCTCCCATATTTTGCTCCGCTGCGCTCCGCAAAACATCTCATACACAGGTACGTTAGGCGACATTTATTTTTTCTTCTTTTTTCCAACTTCACTTTTAATAAGGAATACAAATTTGATTTTTTATTTTTTAAGAGGGGGGGGATATGGTGTCCCGCCGTATACTCGGCGGGACGATTTAAATAAAAAAACCATTCATATTCGCTCAAATAATAGTTTGAGAAAATATGAATGGTGGGGAGCGAACAGTGTGCGACTGCTCGCTCCCCGTGATGACCGATCGTTTTACGCGGATCGGTCGTACGCGTTCGCTCACTACTCCAGCATGTAAGGCGTCACGGGGGCGGAGAGGATGTGGTCGAGAATCTCCCCCCAGTTCTTCCCACTCGTTCCGTCCTCCAGCTGGATCTTTCCGTCTCCATCCTGCACACGGAAGAAACCCACATGGCTTCCGTTCATCTCGAACCTCACCGGCGTCCGCGTCACCCCGCTCTTGTATGCGCCCAGTCTGTCGAGCATGGCCATGGCCGGGTCCAGATGGTGATCCCCGTCGGAGACCACGGCGACGTACTTTGCGCCGTGGAGCACCGCGTTGAGTGCGAGGGCGAAGCCGACCGGCATTTCCGGTCCGAGGAATTCGCCCGGATCAGCGAGCCAATTGCCTTTCTTGCTTTTCTGGATTCGCGACCCTGTGGGCATGAGCAGGTCGGTCAGAACGACATCGAAAGGCGTGGCCACTTCCTCCTTCTTGGGGATGACCTGTCCTTTGCGATTGGTCTCGATGCGGGGCTGGATGAGCTTGTACGCCTCATCGTACGTGTCCACGACCGTGAGGTCGTGCCCTTGGAGGGTCTGGCGGGCGGACTGCTGGTGAACTCGGCTGTCGTCGATGACGAGGATCTTCATGGCTATCTCCTTGTAAATGAGCTTGTTCTCCATCGGACCCATTCCGATTTTGAACAAGTCATTATATCAAGGATTTCAATAATTGTCAATACAAATTATGCTATATTTACATACTTTTTATATAAACTATTGACAAATAGCAAAAATAATGATATAGTTTATATTGACAATTATTCATATCTATGACTATTAAAGACCAACTCAAAGAACTAAACCTCACCGGCTCTGAAAGCAAGGTATATTTGTATTTATTGGAGCAAGGGCTTTCTACTCCACCACAGATCGCTCGAGGTACTGGAATCGCCCGAACAAATTGCTACAACATCCTGTCAAAACTCAAAGATGACGGGCTTATTGAGGAGCAAAAAAAGGGCAAGAGAAAAGCATATATTGCCAGCGACCCCGAAGCGCTTCTTCGCACAATCCAAAAGAAAAAGGAAGTGGTCGAAAGATTGCTCCCTGACCTGCGTGCGCTCTATACGGTACAAAAAAACAAACCAAAAATTCGGTTTTATGATGGATTTGAACAGGTGAAAGAAATCTATTGGCAGGCAACGAATACCGACATTCTCTATGCTTTAGGTTCGACAAAACATCTCACTGACAAAGATCCTGATTTTTTCCGCGCGTTTGAGCAAGCATTGAAAGACAACAATGTTTTTCTGCAAGATCTCATCACAAAGCCGTCCGAAAAAGTCGGTATTGAAGAAACCAAAAATATTCTCAAAGGCATGTACGACTTCAAACTTTTGCCGGAAAAGTATAGTGACTTCCCGACGGATATTTTGGTGTGGAATGACAACATTGCCCTAATTACACTCACGGAACCTATTTTCGGAACGGTCATTACGAATCCAACACTGGCTCAAACGTTTAGGTACATTCTCGAAATGGTACGCGAAAGCGTGAGAGAGTAAATGAATGTGGTATTCAATAAGGAGTCTTGGTTTCTGGGCATTCACCCCCGACCCCTCTGCCCAGAAACCAAGACAAAATCAAATTTGTCTTTTTACATAATTGTGAAGTTGGAAAAAAGAAGAAAAAATAAACGCTGTGGGGTCGCTGCGCTTTCGGGCACTCCGCTATCGCTCCGTGTTCCTCACCCTCGCCTAACAGCACGATATGAGGTTCGCTCCTGCCGTCGCTCAACCCAAATTTGCCAAAATATCATTTGATTTTTTAATGGAATTTTGGCAAACTTCTCATATCGGCAACGTTATATGCCATAATTAAATCCATCTTCTGCTATCGCAGAAAAATTATTCAGGCAAATTTTATTTTTTAAATCTCAAAACTATGGAAAAAGAAAGCTTTAAAAGCAGAATACTAAAACGAAAATTTTTAATCCTAACAATTATTGTTCTGCTGGTAGTTGTTGTAATTTTGTTTGGTCAAAAACAAGATTACAAATACACATTGTTTTATCAATACCAAGCAATACCTGATATTGAACTGAAAAATACTTTGTATTTAGGACAAGGCAGTTTATCAGGCGAAGTTAGCGGTTTTGTTAAATTTGATAGCATAGAAGATCAGCCAAAAAGTGCACGACAGTATTATGTTATTAAATCATCAGAATACTTTGACGAAAATCAATCACAGTATTTTTCATTGGAAGAAATTATCAAAATGAATTACCTCTCTCCAAAAAGTTTAGGAACTTCGCTTTTGCATGAGGTAAATGAAACCAGCAGAACAATAACGCTTGAGGACGAAAACGGAAATCAGTTTTTCATTGATAAAAATACAAAAGAAATTTCCATGAAAGATGTGACTGGTGATAGTACTGTGCTAATAACAAGCGACTCAGATTATAAAGAATTTATGAAAGAGTGGTTGTTAAAAAAATAAAATTTGCCTGAATAATCTCGCTATCGCTCGCGGATTTAATTACAGCATATAACAGCGTATATCTGGTTCGCACTTGGCTAACGCCAAATGCTCTCCCATATTTTGCTCCGCTACGCTCCGCAAAACATCAGATATACGCAAACGTTATACGCAATTTTACTCTACCCCTTTTGCTTTTAAGCCTATGAAAACCAATGGACCATGGAAAATCAAAGATAGCCAAGTGAAGTATAAGAACCCTTGGATATCCGTGCGTGAAGATCAAGTCATCCGTCCCGATGGAAAGGATGGTATTTTCGGCGTCGTCGAAATGGTGGCGGGCGCTTCCGTTTTGCCGCTTGACGATGATGGTTTCGTATATCTAACAAAGGAATTTCATTATGCAATAGAGCAAGATAGTGTTGAGGTCGTCAGCGGTGCTATTGACGAAGGTGAAACTGCACTTGAAGCGGCAAAACGGGAATTAAAAGAAGAACTAGGCGCTGAAGCGGATGAATGGATTGATCTAGGAAGAATGAACCCTTTTACCACTGTCGTGAAGTCGCCCGCCACCATGTATCTTGCTAAAGGAATTAAATTTTCAGAAGCTGATCCCGAGGGCACGGAAAAAATCGATTTAGTCAAAGTCAAATTCGACGACGCCGTAAATATGGTTATGAACAGTGACATCACGCACGGTCAAAGTTGTGTTCTTATACTAAAAGCGTCAGAGTTCTTGCGAAAGCAAGAGGGGTAGAGTGAAACTCGCTCCTTTCAGTCGCGCCCCGCTGTGCTATCCTCCCTTCGGTCGTCGGGGCGTATAACACAGCGTATGCGGTACGGGGCTCGGCTCGCCCCTCTCCCATATTTTTGCTCCCGTTGGTCGCAAAAACATCGCATACGCTGAAACGTTAGATGAAATTTTTTGTTTTCAAGCCATATGAAATTTTTTTTCTTAGCAATAATAATTTTTTTACTGTTACCAAGTACAGTTTTTGCTACTGGAATATCATACAACCATAAAATATTTTTTGAATTTGGTTTGTCAGACATAGAAGTTGATGTCGACTATGCAGGCTTTGGAGAACCAGACAGCAAATCCTTAATATTCTACATAGATAACCCTTCAGAAATCACAATACAAAACCATGAATTAAAGTCTTACAATGATTATGTCTATTTTATTCCAGCAAGACCTGGAATGAATAATTACGAATTTTGGCTTATAAAAGGCGAACATAAGCAGAAAAAATTTTTCATCATTGGATACACTAATGAAGTTGCTGGAGATACATGGCTTGAACGCAACGGCCTAGTAATAGACCTAACAAAATTACTATTTATTGGTGGAATGATAACAATTATAATTCTAAAGCTATTGAATAATAGAAAACAAAAAAACATCAGCTAACAATGAATAACTGGTTCACTCACTCCGCTATTGCTCCGTTCGCTCTCCCAAATTTGGCGGCGGTATGTCGCTCAGCTCCAAATTATACCGCCACCAAACTTCAGTTATCCATGAACGTTAGCTGAAATAGCCTCAAATCCTTTCTTGCTTGTAGAAACTCACTAAATAGTAAATATATGCAAATTATCAAAAAAATATTCAACGGTAAAACCAGCAAATCAGTGTTAACTATGGGCATTGTTGCAACATTTCTCCAAATATCAATAGCCGCTTATGCTGTAATTAAGCCAATAAGTCTGAAGAGTGATTTAACACTTTTTTATGGGATTGTAGTTTTAGAGCTAATATTTTTCCCAATAAGTCTTTCAATAATTTTTTCTTACCTCCTAAATAAAGTTAAGTGGCTTGATAAAAAATCATTTCTGATCACATTCCTTGTTACGTCTTTATTTATTGTAACCGCTGTAATTTTTGGGCAGCTAGCATGGGAAGATATCATTCCTTGGGAATTTTGGCTTTTTTATAAATATATAGAAATACCTCTAGTCTTTACAGGACTAATTGGCATTCCCTTGATTTATCTTTTGGGATATTCCAGTTGGACAGTTTTCACCTTTGTAATGATAATTGGAATATTTGTTACCGCTTTTTTGGTTGCTGCTCTTTATTCCTACACAACCCATCTTGCAATCAATAAGAAAAAACAATCTTTTAGAATAATCCTTACAGTAGCCCTCATTTTATCTATTGGATGGGGCATATTTCAGGCAATAAACAGAGCATATGTAAAAAGATTATCTCTAAAAGGTGAGTGCGCTGCAGGACTTAACTTTTACCAGTGTGACAATTACAGTAACATTGGAAATGGTTACCACAGATTGGATGATGATATCTACTACAATCTAGGCTATGTAAATGCTATTAAAATCAATGATGTCGACATTGATTCCTTTGAAGTAATCAAAAGCGATTCAGAGCGTATGTCATTTGCCAAAGATAGAGACAAGGTATAATATGTACATGGAGAGGTTCTTCCCACTCACAATATTGATTCGTGGAAAATAATGGAAGGAGGAGATAACTCGGGGTATTCATCGGACGATAAAACCGTATTTTTTGGGACAAATATTCTGGACGGGGCTAATCCCGAAAGTACATCTGTCATTGAAAATAGGTATGCATGCAATAGTGATTTTGTTTATTTTGGAGACAAAATTATTAAGGGCGCAGATCCAAGCTCCTTTGTAACACTGGATTGTGGCGGTTACACAAAAGACGATAAATCATATTATTTTTATGGAGAAAAAATAAATGAGGATGAAACTGGATGCAGAGGTCAAGATATAATTGACAGCAAATGTGAAATAAAATGACAAGAGATTCAAGGCTACATCAGCTAACAGCGTATATCTGGACTCATTCAATATTTTTTAATAGGCTACCTTTTAGCAAAATTAATTATTCTAATTAAAAAACAAATAAAACGCCTTTTTTGAACTATACATCAACAACATATAATCAATCGTTAAATACTATGCGAAAAAAAACCGTTACAGTAAACGATACCATGCAAAAAAACTACATATACGAACTCACAGAACCAATGGGAGAAAATTTTGATCTCGTATTTACACCAGAACTCACACCAAAACAAATGCTTTCCCTCGGTGTATTTGGCGGACACTACATGACCGACTGTACAAAAGAATTTCCCAAAGACTGGTTTGCAACAGCAATAATAAATTCTGAAAAACATGACGACACCCTAAATTACTTTCACAAACATGCATCACAGCCACTCAAAATTTGGAAACAAAAAGGATGGATAAACGAAAAACATGACCCACGCGGCTGGTTTCAGTGGTATTGCAGATACTACATGGGCAGACGTCTCCCAGAAGAAGACGCCCGACAAATTAAACGTTGGAAAGCATATCGTAGACATTTAGCTCAAGTAATAAAAAACTGCAAACCAAAAGATCTCTCTTGTAGAGCAAAACAACGCCAATCATTACTTCATTGGGCGTATGATTCTCGAAAAATTTAACCTAAAAAATATGAACGAACAACAAATACCAAATCAAAAAGAACTCCTTTACAGCCCAAAAAACTGGGCATTCATAGCTTTCTTCCTAAGCCCAATATTGCCAGCCATATTTTATTACAGAAACTGCAAACTACTTAACACCTCTTCAAAAGGAAAAAAAATACTCATAGGAACAATTTTTTTTGTATTAGTATTTTTAGTAGCCGCAACAATCTTTAGTTATTATTCAACACCAATTATTCTCACAGAAGCGATTATAGCGGTAATAATCGCAAAAAAATTAACAAAAACACAACTTGGGGCTTACGAAAAAATGAAAAAAGAAAAAGGACTAAAAGGCGGCAGAAACGAAGCTCCACTGATGTTATTATTCCTAGTACTAATGATCGGTCTAACATTTGTTCTTCCCTATATACTTAATAAATATATTGAAAGCAAACACATCCAGCATAACTACATGGATGAAATAATAAATAGACCAAGATAAATATTTAAAAAATTGAAACGCCCTGAAAAAACTGCCAAAATAAAATTAATTTCTTAATGGAATTTTAGCGCACTTCTCATATACTTAAACGTTGTATAAAATTAAAAAAACTCAAAATGAATGAAACTCCAACTCAAAATATTGCCAAAGCATACCTAGCTCGCAATGAAAACGCATGGGAAAAGGTAGATGCTGCTATAAAGGCTGACGTTAACAAAGGTTGGGAAATAATTTTAGAATTAATCAACCAAGCTGATAACAATAAAGATTTAATGTATATCGCAGCAGGTCCACTTGAAGACATTATTTGTAAACACCCAGATCAAATCATCGAGCGTGTCATTGAACGAGCTAGACAAAATAAACGCTTCAGATTTTTAAAAATCGCACAACAGGCACTTAGCGGTTCCGCTTCGCTCCACTCAAATTGCTTGTTTTTGTTGCACTTCATGCTCTATCATCCTATCAAAGCAACTTCACCAAGTGCCGGACGTTGTGCAAAATAATTTAAACCCCTAGAGGAACAAATACGTTTTAATATTGAAAAACAATTATGCAAAATTTAAAACTTGGCAAATATAAACATTATAAAGGCAATTTTTATAAGGTACTCGGAGTAGCTCAACATAGTGAAACCTTAGAAGAATTAGTAATTTATCAGGCTTTGTATAAATCAGACGAGTTTGGTGAAAATGCTTTGTGGGTAAGACCAAAAAAAATATTTACAGAAACTATTACTAAAGATGGAAAAGAAATGCCACTTTTTAAATATATTAATGAAGCTTAAATATTAATCAAGAACGGATTTTAAATTTACAACCGATACCATTTTGTATACGGTTCCAAAAATAAAAAAATCTCGATTATTTTTTTCATTCTTGTCAAGAATACGAAGGACGAAAAAATTGAAAAAAGCCCTAAATTAAGGTAAAATATAATAAAGAATTTTTTATTTGTTCCACCCAACTTCTTCTTCGCTTCAAAAAACTTCGGATACTCGTAAACATATTATCAAAAATAAATTTTATATATGCTAAAAAAACTCATAAATTTGAAAAAACACCATCAATTAGTTTTTGGTCTGATTATCATGTCAGCAATGATATGTTTGTGGCGGGGTATTTGGGGTCTTTTAGATATATATCTCATACCAAACGACCCTTCATTAAGCTACCTCATATCTTTAATATTAGGCATTGCTGTCATCATCACAACTCACTATACCATCGATAAACTGGTATAAAAATTTTAACAAATAATTATGAACCAAAAAAAACTCATTACAATTTTAGGAATTGCTGTTGTCATTTTACTCGGAACAACCATATATTTTGCAACATTCAGTACTGTTAGTCAGCCAGCACCGGCTACTGTGGCACAACAACCGGTAACAACTCAGCCAGAACAAAATAATACTGTTAATACGGTACCCTCTGATTGGAAAACCTATTCTGATCAAAAATATGGCTATCAATTTCAATATCCAAACGATTGGAATTTGGCAGAAGTTAATGACGAGCCCAATAGTTACAATGTGACAATTGAAAAAGATGATAAAGATAATAAAGATACTATTCAGATAGTAAAAGTTATATATGGCACAAACACCGATGGCACAGTAAACAATAGGAAAAGTTATCTAAAAATGCTAGCAAATAGTGACAACAGTACAATGTCCATTACTGGCGGTCAAGAATATTATTCAGTAAATGAAACCAAAGGAGGTCCCAGCCCAACAGTTTATGTAGTCGGTGATACTGAAATATTTTTGATGAATTTTAATATCTTCGATTCAAAAAAGACTCCCTTAACAGAAGCTGAAAAATTATTCAAACAGATAATTGAAACGTTCAAATTTACCAAATAAATTACCCGAAATATATGACCGCCCTTACAGGTGGTCATTGTTTTTCACTACAACACATAACACCTTGTATGAAATTCATGCCTGTCTAACGGCAAATACTCACCCAAACTGCGCTTATTTACAATTCATTGGTTTAAATATTATGGAAAGAATTAAAGATGATGCTACAGTATTAACTATAAGCACTATATTAAAGTTAATAGAAATAAGCTATGATACCGATAACTACTAAAACTCTTAAAATAATTAACTATAAAAAAATTTAATGCGATTTCAATAATCGTATTGAGTATTACACTTATACTGGGGATAACTAGACCAAACCCCACATTTGCAGCGACGAATCCAGGATTAGGTGCAGCAGAAACTTTTTCCATCATCGCACAAACAGCAATTACGGGGACGGGAACTATATCCGGGGATGTTGGATTAAACAACACAGGTGCTGGTATCACGGCATTAACTGCCGGAGATGTAGGTGGCACAATATACTCTACTAATGGGGTTGCACCAGGGTTAGAAATTTTAGATCCAGCTGTGCAGGCCAATCTTTCAACTGCAAATGATAATATATCAGGCCAAGGTTCAAATGGTAGTATCGGCCCAGTTCTTGACGGCTTAACTTTGACAACCGGTGTTTATGATATTGGAGCCGGACGGTTAAACGGTGGTGTACTTACCCTTGATGGTCCCGGTATATATATTTTTAGAGCATCAAGCGATTTGGTATCCTCCGGATCGATTAATTTTATTAATGGAGCTAGAGCCTGCGATGTGTATTGGAAAGTTAACACCTTAGCGACTATTAATGGTAGCTCCTTTGCAGGAACAATTATTGCAGGGACTGGTGTTCATTTTGGTGCCAATGTTACTTTGAATGGTCGGGCTTTAGCATTAGGTGGTGATGTAACATTACTTAACAATACTATTTCAGGACCAACATGTGCTGCTCCAGCTCCTACTCCAGCTCCAGAACCAGCTCCAGCTCCTACTCCAGCTCCTGCTCCAGAACCAGCTCCAGCTCCTGCTCCAGCCCCAGCTCCTACTCCAGCCACTCTTCATGTCGTTAAAACAGTAATCAACGACAATGGTGGCACAGCTGTTGCTTCTGACTTTAATTTGCATGTAAAACTTTCTGGAAATGACGTTACGGGAAGTCCTACAGTTGGAACCATAGCCCCAGGAACTTCTTATTCCCTTTCCGCAAATACATATGTAATAAGCGAAGATGCAAACGCCTCTTATACTCAAAGTTTCAGTGGCGATTGTAATTCAAACGGGAGCGTAACTCTTTCTGATGGCGACAATAAAACCTGTACTGTCACCAATAATGATATTGCTGAAGTAGTTATCCCTTCTCCTACAGCCGCACCTATAATTCCAGCTCCAGTATCAACTCCAATGGTACCCAAGCTACCCAATACGGGGATTGCTCCTGACGAAAATAGTAGCGCCCCATGGAACATAATAATTCCAGCAGGAATATTCACTATTTTACTCTCGTTATATATAATTCAAAAGAAACAGACGGTGTAATTAATATAATAAGCACAGTACTTTGACGAACGAATATATTATGTTCTGGTTTCTCTTAACTTCGTATGAAAAAAATCAAACAATTAAGTTTTGTCGTGCTCGTCACATTAATTTCTGCCAGCGTTTTTTTTGGGAACTTTAATATTGCTATAGCCGCAGCTGGTGATGGTACAGCCACTATTGCAGTAGACGACGGCGTTCAAGGGGCAGGCGTAACTGTCGTACAATCAACCTCGCATAAATTCACAACCATCTTGACGATTGCTTCAGGCGGAATGACGTTAGGAGCGATTAGCCCAACATTTAAAATTCCAGATGGATTTACTGCTCCAAATCTTCATGCAGTCGCCACAGCAGTTGATGTGAACGTTGATGGTGAATGGTCTGTAGTAGCAGGCGGCCCTGGCGGCTGTACAGTCGACTCGGCCCCAGGTTCATTGACAACAGTTGCTAGTGGACAAACAATTACCGTAGACATAACAGCAGACTGCGCAGACTCAAATACAATCACTCTTACCTATCAAGGAACATCGGCAATAACGATGGAAGCAACACAGCTTGTTATAAGTACTTCTGACGGCGGACAGCCAATTGTCCCACTAACTCTTGCTCCTGGCTCACCGACGATAACAGTTACATCTGCAACGTCTGCTACGCTGACATTAATAAACATAATCACCAATGATAATGGTGGTACTAAAATATTAGCTGATTTTCCGCTCTTTATTGACGACAGTAGTGTGACATCAGAAGTTGCGAGCACAACCTCTATTGGAGTACATACGGTTTCCGAAACTTCCGATTCTGGCTATACAGTTACTATCGGCGGTGATTGCGCTCCAGAAGACGGCACGATCACTCTTGCTGACGGTGAAAACAAAACTTGCACCATCACTAATGATGATAAAGCTCCATCTCTTCATCTCCGAAAGACAGTAACGAATGACAATGCTGGTACTGCACTCAACACTAACTGGACCCTTACAGCAACTGGTGCCAGTGGGTTACCAACCAACTTGACTGGTACTACCCCAGTTGATAGTGACGCAACATTTAAAGCTGACACCTATACCCTCGCTGAAAGTGGCGGGCCTGTCGGCTATACTGCTAGCACGTGGACTTGTATCGGTGGCGCTCAAGTCGGTACTGTTGTTACTCTTGCTCTAGGTGAAAGCGCAACTTGTACAATCAATAACAATGACACCGCACCTCAACTCATCGTGAACAAAATCGTAATCAACGACAATGACGGCACTAAGGTTATTTCTGATTTTCCGCTCTTTATTGACGACAGTAGTGTGACATCAGGAGTTGTGAGCACAACCTCAATTGGAGTACATACAATTTCCGAAACTTCCAATTCTGGCTATACGGCTGCTATAGGCGGTGATTGCGCTGCAGACGGAACAATTACTCTTGCACTGGGTGATGTAAAGACTTGTACTATCACTAACGATGACATCACACCTGTTGTCGTTCCTCCCATATCAAGCGGAGGTGGTGGTGGTTCATATTATGTTTTCATTCCGCCTCTCATTGATGTAGTGAAAGTGCCAAGTCCTCTGGCTCTGCCGGACGGTCCTGGTATAGTAAAATATACTTACACGCTTCGCAATATTGGGACAATCCCTGTAACCAATATAACAATGGTTGGTGATACTTGCAGTCCCCTAACATTGATCTCTGGTGACACTAATGACGATGCCAGACTCGACGTGAACGAAACATGGATTTACACGTGTTCCACGACCCTCACAGAGACCCACACAAACATTATCACTGCAACAGGATGGGCAAATGGCATAAGCACAACTGATATCGCAAATGCCACAGTCATTGTAGGCCTTCCTGTAGTGCCGCCATTGATCCATGTAACAAAAGTCCCAAACCCTCTACTGCTCTCCTCCGAAGGAGGAATGGTTACCTACACCAATAAAGTTACTAACCCGGGAACAGTAGCGTTAAGTAATGTTTACCTAACTGATGATAAATGCGGACCGGTAAACTATATTTCCGGCGACACGAATAGTAATTCAAAACTTGATACTACCGAGACATGGACATATACATGTTCATCTACTCTCACGAAAACTACGGTGAACACGATTACTGCGAGTGGAGAAGCCAATGGTCTGAAAGCCAGAGACTTCGCAATCACTACCGTTGTTGTGAATTCCGCCGTTCCAAAATTGCTGAATTCAACCGTTCCAAAATTGCCCAATACAGGACTTCATCCAAGCAAGAATAATATTCCATGGTATATTATTGTACCAGCTGGAATCTTTGCAATTTTAGTCTCTTTCTACATCGCTCGAAAAAAACAAATAGCTTAAAGAGTATTGGGAAGAATAAATAAGCAAATGCCAGCCAAGGGTTTAGCTGGCATTTGTAATTTTATGGATAAGAAATTTATGCAACAAAACATCTTATCAAAACGAGCAATGTTAATAACTGTCCTTTCTGGTGTTGTTCTCTTTTCGACATTCTCTTTTTCTTTTATCCTAAAAAACTTAATCCACGGTAGCTCAACACTACTTGTTGAAGATGTTGCTGCTCAGGGGAACCCATTACTGCGTGTTGAAGATGTTGCCGATTTTTCAAATCAAAAACAAACAAGTGTTGGACTGCCGGTACGTCTTAAAATTCCGGTGATTGATGTTGATTCTTCTGTTATTCCTGTAGGGCTTACATCTGATGGAGCAATGGAAGTACCAAAAGATCCTGACGAGGTAGCCTGGTTTAATCTTGGACCTATCCCTGGAGAAAATGGCAGTGCCGTTATCGCCGGACACTACGACTGGAAAAATAATATTCCAGCGGTATTCGATAATTTACATAAATTACGCAAGGGTGATAAGATATCTATTGAAGACGAAAACGGGGACACCACTACTTTCGTTGTACGTGAAATTCGAACATACAACAAAGATGATGAGGCATCCGATGTGTTTAAATTGGACGATGGTAACGCACACCTTAATATCATCACTTGCACGGGAGTTTGGGATAATGTTTCCAAAAGTTATTCCAAGCGACTAGTGGTATTTACTGACAAAGAATAGATGAAAAAATCATATTATTAAACATGTACGCTATGGATGAAGTGATACATAGACCAAGATAGATATTTAAAAAAATTTTAAAAACTACCAATAGTTTTTTTTGGTAGTTTTTTATTTTGTTGCTTAAAGAATACTCATGCTATACTCCCCTATAACACTAATATCTACACACCTAAAAAAACTATGACCACCATAGAATTCCTCAGACAATTCCGGATCGGCGGATACGCAATCTTTGATTTTGCTGTCTCCTTTTTGGGAATATACTTACTCGCTCCTCTCCTCTCACGCATCACAAAACATCTCCATCTCATCATACCAAAGAAAAATTGGCTCTTCTTAACAATCCCTATAAGTATCCTTGTTCATATCCTCGTAGGAAATATAACTCCCCTCACCAAAAACTTCCTAAACATACACAGCCATTACCCACTAAAAATACTCATCATCGCACTTCTCCTATTGGGACTACAAGGAATCCGCAAAACAAAAAAATAAAAAAACCGAGTACTGTACTCGGTTTTTTTGTCTCTATAAAAAACTATTTATAAATCCGCATTAACATCAATATTTTCTTGCACATGTACGTCAACGTCGTCATGTTCATCAGCATCTTCATGCTTTTGCTCATCCATATACTCCATCATATCATCATCCTGAGTAGGCATTCCCTTTTGTACTTGTACCTCAACAACGTCTTCAACTTCTTGATCATGCATCTCTTTTTTTGGTGCAGGAGTCTTTAATTCAACAGCATGATCATCTTTTTCCTGCCCATCCATAGGCGCTATCATATCAACGTCATCTTGTTCATCCATATCATCATGCATGCCATTAGTACTTTTTTCATCGGCATGTTCATTTTTCTTTTCATCACCCATAGACGCATGTTCTTCACGAACACGTACTTTTGATAATGATGATGACACAGCCTCAATCGCCGTTCCCAAACGAGCAGCAACTTGCGCAGCGGCCTGTTCATTTCCTTTGGCATCAAGTTCATCAGCAAGCCCTTCCAAATGAGCTACATGTGCTTCAACAGAACTCGTAAACTCTGCACGTTCCTGTACCGTAAGATCTTCATCTTGTTCCACAAGACGTTGTGCTTCTTCAGCACGTCGTTCTACAACACGCGTTTCCCAATTTGCTTTTGCCTCAGTAGAAAAAGAAGCAACACTCCGAACACGTTCATTTACCTCAACCTTAACAGGATATAAAAAATCTCCAGGCAAGGCTGTTTCTGCCGCAACAGATGTTCCCCCTGTAAGTGCTAAAATAACTGCTACCAAAATTTTTGCAAACATATATTTCTGATTAAAAAATAAAAATTTTCCTTTTTTTGCATGCTGTATATCCTGACGATTGGATGCCAATATTCTTACCGGCTGCAACTGCATCTGCTGAACCAATCGATCACGAACAACAGATTTTTCATCCGCATGTAACCCAAGATCCTTTTGTTCTTTGATAAATTGTGCACGAAACTGTTTCATAGTAATTATGGTTTTACCATAGACAAAAATTGTTTCCTTGCTCGATGGATACGTACCGAAATCACATTAACTCGTTCTCCCACAATCTGTGCAATTTCCTTTGGAGTTAGTTCCTGCAAATAGCGTAATTCAAATGCAGTTTTGTACGGTTCTTCCAATTGTTCCACATGCTTAAGCATATCCTTTGCATCAATCATGGCATCCCAATTTTTTTTATTATTCACCGTAATGGCAGGTGAATGCTCTTCAATAGTTTCAAGGGATAAATCTTTTTTCTTTTTATGATAATCAATAATCAAATTAGTAGCTACTTGAAACACAAACGCTTTCATATTCTGAACAGACTTTCCTTCAGAAACATATTGCCATGATTTCATAAATGCCTCCTGCATAATATCCTTCGCCAATTCCCGATCATATACCCGACGCCAACAATACCGAAACACCATGTCAGCATATTGATCATATATATCCAAAAAATCCTTTTCAGTTGTTGTATCTCGTAATAATGATATATCGGGCATACAGGAGATGCTTACTTATGACGAACACCCAGAGTAATTCTTACCAAAAAAATAGCATAATGCATAAAAGATATCATAAATCGACAAAAAAAACATATATCCAATACATATCCCAATCCAACAAGAAACAACTTGCTCACAAGCATGTTTTCTGCTATTCTAAGCTAAAAATATGCAAATACTACCAGAACAACTTATCACACTCAAAACAGCCATCGGATTTGGCCTTTTTTCTTGTATTCTTAGCGCAATCTGGGCACCACTACTCACCAAAATACTCTATCATTTTCAGATTGTACGAAAATCAGAATACGACGTAACTCTAGAAGGAAATCGAAAAAGTAAAGAAGGAACCCCTATCATGGGTGGATTACTCGTAATTGTAACCGTCGCCGTCCTAACAGTACTATTTAACTGGAACAGAGCCTTTACCTGGGTTCCCATCAGCGTCATGCTCATCGCCGCCATACTTGGTGGCGTAGACGATATTATGCACGTTCACGGCCACAAACGTCGCAGCAAAAAATTAAAACAAGTACTCCGCCTCATTCACGTTCACAAAGATTGGAAACAACGCGTGTGGCTTACTATCACCCTCCCCTGGTCAATATTCAAACGCACCGCCCTCTGGCTTGGCTCACATCCAGGAAAAGGAATCCACGTACACGAAAAACTTATTCTCCAATTTGCAGCAGGAGCACTTACTGCCTGGTGGGTATATTTCAAACTAGGCGAACACTGGCGAGAAATTTATATTCCGTTTGACGGATTTATAAACATCGGTTGGTTCATTATTCCACTCATTATTGTCTTTGTTATTTTCACTGCAAACGCAGTAAACTTTGCCGACGGCATGGACGGGCTTGCTGGCGGATCACTCATTATAACGTTCTCTGCCCTCACCCTCCTCAGCTGGCTTGGCGGATATGAAGAAATGGCCATTCTCAATGCCACTGTTGTTGGAGCACTGCTCACCTATACCTATTTCAATATCAAACCCGCACGATTTCAAATGGGCGATGTTGGCTCGCTTGGCCTTGGCGCCCTGCTCGCAATAAATACCATCGTCATCAATCGCATGTTACTCTTGCCACTCATTGGATTTATTTTCTACGTCGAACTTGCCAGCGTCCTCATTCAAATTGCCGGACGCTACACTCTTGGTCGTCGTATCTTCCGCATGGCACCAATTCATCATCACTTTGAACTCCGAGGATGGAGTGAAGAAAAAACCGTCATGCGCTTCTGGGTTGCCCACGGCGCAATCGTTTTCCTCGCCATTTGGATCAGTCTCTTTTAACAACAAGAAACAAAGACTACATCCCCTGTAACAAATACTCTCAAAAACAAACAGGTCTACCAAGTGTTACACGCTACAACGCTATATGTCTCACTACCTCCACTGGAACCAACAAACAATTCAAGACTTCTCCGAAAAAAACATTACCGCGCAATACAACGATGGCTATGTTTTTACCCGCGTAGGAAAAGGACACATGGATCAAACAAGAAGCGTCCGTATAGATCTCTCACAATTTGAACTATCGAGCGAAAACCGTCGTATACTCAGAAAAACAGAAGAACTGGCAGTACACACAATCGCACTCCCCCACCAAAATTATCACTGGTCCATAGGAAAACTCGCCAAAGATTTTTACGAAAACAAATTTGGTGAAGGAACATTCTCCGCAAACAAAATAAAAGAGCTCCTCACAACCGAAGAATCAAACTTCAACACCCTTCTCCAGTACATCATTTCAAACGATCCACTGGACAATGACAAATATCATGAACAAAACGTTGGCTACGCCATCTGCTACCAAAACAAAAACATCTTCCACTACTCCTATCCATTTTACAACCTAAGCCCAACACTCTATGCCTCTCTCGGCATGGGCATGATGATCAGAGCAATTCAACACGCCACACAAGCAGGAAAACAATACATATACCTTGGATCAGCCCAAAGACCTGGGGACACCTATAAATGCCAATTTAAAGGGTTAGAATGGTTTAATGGCAAACAATGGCAAACAGACCTCACGCTCTTAAAAGAACTTCTTACAACATAATCAACCCTATGAAAAAAAACAGATTGACCTTCTACACAAAATACACCCAAGGACTCCGCATAGATTCACTTAAAGAAGCAGCACAAACACTAGGAATTGATTTTCACGTAGCCAACTATGACAGCATTGAAGAAGTACAAAAAAATCTCCAAGAATTTGGTGAGGTCGTTATGAACACCACCAGACCACTCAACAAAATAGATAGAACAATTGTAACAGAACTACTCCAAAAAAATGGAAACAGAATTATCAATAATCACCACTACACCCACCCCCTATACGGAAATAAATACTTCCAACAATCATATCTAAAAACATACAACGTCTGTCCAACCATTCCATCCGCCTATTGCCAAAAAGAAGAAGAACTCGATAATGTACTAATACAAAAAAACATCACATTCCCCTGTATTGCAAAAAAAACCGTTGGGTCAGAAGGAAAACACGTATACATCGTACAATCAAAAGAAGAACTCCTTGCACTTCCCTACGACATTTCAGAACTCGTCATGCAACCATTTATACAAAATGATGGTGATTATCGCGTGTATATCGTAAATGGTAAATCACTCGGCGTAATGAAACGAATTGACAAAGAAGGTGACTTCAGAAATAACATTTCACAAGGAGGAGAAGGCATACACATCACCGATCCAACAGAAAAAAATGCCGTAGAAGATATTGCACTAAAAGTTGCCAAAGCCATGCAATATGAAATAGTTGGCGTAGACATTATTCATGATAAACAAGACAATATTTATCGTTTCCTTGAAACAAACTCCCAAGCATACTGGGGAGCCTATCATGAAATTATCAATGTTGACGTTGCCATGCACATCATGAAATATGCCAAACAACTAATGAACTAATAACAAAAGAGGAAGGAAACTTCCTCTGTATATTTATGGCACAAAAACATATTTGGGAAAAAGAATACCAAAGACAAACACTGCTTTCCCCCACAGACAACCCGCAAAAAGATACCAGCAATTTTTTTAAATATCTTCGAAAAAAATATCATCAACAATTAGAAGATAATCTCCGTGTCCTAGATCTTGGGTCTGGCAATGGACGAAATGCCAACCACCTTGCCTCAATGGGAGCCAACATATCGGGAATAGAAATTTCCCAAACAGCCATTCGTATGGCACGAGAAGCCGCAAGAATCAAACAAGTGACAGTAGACTATATTCAACAAAGCTTTGGGGAACGATTTCCTTTTGACGACAACACCTTTGATATTATTATCGATGTCACCAGTTCAAACTCTCTCAACGAACAAGAACGAGAAACGTACCTAGCAGAACTTCACCGAACACTCAAACCACAAGGATTTTTATTCCTCAAAACCCTGTGTCTTGACGGCGATAAAAATGCAAAAAATTTACTCAAACAATCTCCCGGTCCTGAACCACATACCTACATAATGAAAGAAATACATCTCACCGAAAAAGTATTCACTCGCCAAGAAATCATTGATCTCTATTCGCCACACTTCACAATCCTTGAATTAACCAAAAAAGAAAGCTACACTCGTATGAACAATAAATCATACAAACGATTTTTTTGGCTGGGATATTTTCAACACAAGATATGAAAACACAACAACACATTCACTTCATCGGTATCTGCGGCGTTGCCATGAGCGCCCTTGCCGTTGCGTTTCACAAAAACGGCTGGCAGGTTACCGGATCAGATAAAGGATTCTATCCACCAATTTCAACGCACCTCAACAATGCAGGTATTTCATATTATCCAGGCTGGCATGTCGATAAAATGACCAAAGCAGGTAATCCCGACCTTGTCATCGTAGGGAATGTTGCTGGATCACACAATGCCGAATGGCTTTACGTCCAAAAACAACACCTTACCTACATGTCTTATCCCGAAGCCATTGCCACATACTTCATCAAAGACAAATCCATTGTGTGTGCCGGAACTTATGGAAAAACTACCACATCAACATTGCTCTCTTGGATATGTACCGACAACAAACTCGATCCAAGCTACATGTTTGGTGGACTTGCCTGGGACGGTTTTGACTCAGCACACATCGGGACAGGAAAATACTGCATCCTCGAAGGAGATGAATACAAAACAGCACGCTGGGACAATAGACCAAAATTCAAACTCTACAAACCAACACATCTTCTTCTCACCGCGGTAAGTTGGGATCACGCCGACCTGTATCCAACAGAAGAATCATACAGTAAGGAATTCCAAGACCTCATTCACATGATTCCAGAAGAAGGAGTCATTGTTGCCAACACCGACCATCCTGGCGTAAACAACATCTTACGAACCTACTCATCAACAAACATACTCACGTATGGATCTAATGACCAAGAGTACCACTACCACGACTTAACCCAAACAAAAAAAGGAATATCCTTCACTATCACCCACAAACAAAAAACCTATCACATAGAAAGCGCCATGCTCGGCACATACATGGCAGAAAACATCACAGGCGCATTTGCCATGGCACACCATATTGGTATTGATACTGCAGCAATTATCCGCAGCATCAAATCTTTTTGCGGAATGAAACGCCGTCTTGAAAAACGACATGAAGGAACCTTAACCGTCTTTGATGATATTGCCCACTCTCCAGAAAAAGCAGCAGCCACGCTTGCCAATCTTCGTGCCGTATATACAGGAACCATTACCGCTATTTTTGAACCAAACACGGGAAACAGAAAATCAGCATCTATCCCCCAATACCAAAAGGCATTCACCAACGCCGATGAAGTAATCATCCCCCGCCTTACACAAGTAAAAACAAACATAGACGAAACAGATCCAGCAATGGATGGAAAACAACTCAAAAACGTTATTGCACAATCACACCAAAACGTACACTACATTGAAGACGACAATACACTCATCCATCACATCACTGCACACAAAAAAGAAGGAGACGTTATTGTCTTCCTTGGTAGCCATGGCTTTCGAGGGATGATTGAAGAGACAATACAGCAGCTATAACAAAAAAACAGCCAACCTGACTGTTTTATTACCGATAAAAAAATATTTTCCTACTTTCCCTCATCCACAATCTCCGCTTCTACCTTGTCTCCTTCAATCTTTGTTATCTGCAGAGTAATACCGCACATCTGACATTCAATCACATGATCAACGGCCAAATCAGTATATGAACTAAGATCAACATCATTTTTACATTCTGGACAAACTAATTGCATATTTGTAAGATTAAATCATAAAAGGCTTTACGATTATAGCAAAATACGCTACTTTTTCAACCCATCATTTATTTTTATTACGTGATACTGAGATTATTTGGCTACATGTACCCAAATAATCTTATTGTTACGCCCCCTCTATTCTCTATGAAAACCATTCAAATGCCCTACAGCGGCCTGGCAAAATCGTTAGGATTAGCACATGATGTATACTTAAAACGCGAAGATCAACACAAATATGGTTCACATAAAGGAAGATCAATTCCCCTCATGATAAAAAATCATATAAAAAGCGAACAAAACATTGATACCTTTGTCATTTCATCATCAGGAAATGCCGCCCTTGCCGCCATTACCGCAATCAGCCAACATAACAAAAATAATCCTGGAAAAGAAGTAACCCTACGAGTATTTATTGGCAAAAAAATAAATGAACTGAAAAAAAAGATTCTTGAACAAGCAATAGATGACAAACGAATAACCCTCGTACAAGTAGAGCGCCCAAAACAAGAAGCCTTCAAACTGGGAAACCAAGAACACATTGTAAACCTCCGCCAATCAACAGACGATAGTGCACTCGAAGGTTATATAGAACTTGCAAGAGAACTTGAAAAAATACCAAACCTCAAAGCAATATTTATTCCAACATCATCAGGAACAACTGCCCAAGCCATTGGACAAACAATCCTTGACATGAAACTCCCCATACAAATTCATATTATCCAAACCACCAGTTGTCATCCAATAGCAGAAGCATTTGATACCGCAGAAACTACCGATGTTTCTATCGCTGACTGTGTGGTAGATCAGGTTGCCCATCGCAAACAAGCCGTCATTGAGGTAATACAACAAACCAACGGTTCTGGCTGGATTGTAACCAATGAAGAACTAAACGCCACAAAAACACTTGTAAAAAAAGAAACAAACCTCGACATTTCACTCAATAGTGCCCTTAGTGTCGCGGGACTACAAAAAGCCATCCAACACGATTGGATGTGGAATGGACCAGTGGCCTGTTTGATAACAGGAACATAAAAAAACAACAAATACGCTAAAATAGACACTATTTCCCTACTTTTCTTGAAAAGAAAATCATAATCCCGTATTGTGTCAACAAGAGACAACCTATGCTGATTTTGGCTCCTTCTTACCATCGGTTTGGTAAGAAAGTGTCACAGCGGAAAAAAACCACATAGGTTGTCTCTCTCATTCTCAAAAAAAAGCGGCTATATCAATATAGCCGCTTTTAAAATTCTCAAAAAATATATATCACTGTTTCTTTTTCGTCATCACACTCACAATATTTTCTCCTAATTCAATACCAACACGCTCTCCTTTTTTTGCATAATAATGCTCAAGGACGTCAAACCCTTGCTTTTCAAAAAGCTTCTGCAATTCTTCTAAATCAAACCCATAATAATACCGCGTTGCCAATACATCCCCTGGCCCATTCCGCCACGGTACAATAAAATTTTTCTGATCCTCCGTCGTATATTTTCCTTTATTCACTTTATCTTGTACCCAATCATTAAACGCATTCCAATTGGTCATAATCAAATACCCTCCCGGTTTTAACACACGCTTCATTTCAGTAAGTACTTGTTCATGCTTTTCTGGGGGCAAATGACAAAATACCGCAATACAATAAACAGCATCAAAAGAATCATCATCAAAAGGAAGCGCACACATCTCCCCCACCACAAATTCACTTTCTCTATACGCCTTTTTTGCAATCGCAATTAATTCTTCACTCTGATCCAATCCAACATACTCAACTCCTAACGATCCCCCAGTCGCTTGCTCAAAAAGTTCATGCAATCTTCCATTTGCACATCCCAGATCCAACACTCGATCCCCCATTTTCACGTATGTTCCCAAGTCTTTCATATCATCCCACAGGTATTGCCGAGTACTCGAAAACAAATCAGCCACCGCATTATAGGCATCTCTATTCATTTTTATGTAATCATTCATAAAACAGTAATTAATAATCCCACAGAGGGACCCCTTGCCCCGCGAAACTTTTGGCGTAGCGGGGTTGATTTTTTCCCATATTTTAGTATACTTTAACACTATCATCCTATGAACAACGCCGATACCCTCGAACAAATCATTTACTATATTATTGAAAAAAAGCCTCAAACAAAGGCAAAATTTGATGATCTCCGAAGAAAAAAATGCAGTGAACTCAAAATTCCACAACCATCAAATCAAAAATTACTCAAAGCCTACCACAAACTCCTCAAAGAAAAAAGGGTCAAAAAAGATGAAAACGTCGAACATTTCATCAGAAAGGCAAACATCAGAAGCCTTTCAGGCATAGCGGTGATTACCTCACTCGTCAAACCATATCCTTGCCCAGGAAAATGTATTTACTGCCCCACAGAAGTTCGCATGCCCAAAAGTTATATTGCCAGTGAACCAGCAGCCGCCCGCTCATTACGATTAGATTTCAACCCCTACACCCTCATGCAAGGAAGAATCAACATGCTCGAAAAAAATGGGCACCCCTGTGACAAAATTGAATACATTACCAAAGGCGGCACCTGGAATGCCTACACGCTCAAATATCAATACTGGTATATTCTTGAGTCATTTCGCGCATGCAACAATTTCACCAGAAGAACCCCCACCGCACAAACCACCGAAGAAGATTGGCAAAACAAACCACTCACCGCACTTCAAGACGCACTTGAAAAAGAACAACGCTATAATGAAACAGCAAAACACCGAATCATCGGCATCACACTCGAAACACGTCCAGATGCCATCACACCAAAAACGATATATCACATGCGTCGTCAAGGATGTACTCGCATCGAACTTGGACTCCAAGCTCCAGACGACAATATTCTAACATTAGTAAAACGAGGCCACACGGTCGATCAATTTCGAAAAGCCATTCTTCTCCTACGCATAGCTGGATTCAAAGTCGACCTTCACTTCATGCCAGACCTTCCAGGAACCACAGCCGAACATGATGTAAACATGTACAAACGGCTTTTCAGCGATCCAAGTTTCAAACCAGACATGATAAAAATTTATCCAAACACCGTAATTGAATCAGCAGAACTATTTCAATGGCTCAAAGATGGTCGATACCAATCGTATGGCGTCAAACCATTATTTCAAGCCCTCCTAGAAATGAAACGAGCAACACCCCGATATTGCCGTATTTCTCGCCTTATTCGCGACATTCCAGAAAGCGAAATTATTGATGGAAACAAAATCACCAATCTTCGCCAAGACCTCATTGCACAATTAGAAAAAAATGGAGAAACCTGTGTTTGCCTGCGCTGTCGAGAAATTGGTCGCCAAATAAAAAACATTCCGCCAGACACCGTACCCCAATTATTTGTAGATGAATATGACACCATTGGTGGACGAGAATATTTCATTACCTTCGAAGATCCAAAACGAACGGCTGTCTTTGGTTTCCTTCGGTTACGTCTTCCAAACAAAAACCTAGGTCATTCTGAAAAAAACAAAGGACAGCACACGGATCTCATTTCAGAAACAGAAATAACACAACTCACCACACTCCTCCACATAGGACCACTTGAACATACCGCATTCATCCGCGAATTACACACCTACGGACAACTTGTTGGTATTGGAAAATCAGGAACCGTTGCGGTAAGCCAACACAAAGGACTCGGAAAAAAATTAGTACAAACAGCAGAAAACATCGCAAAAAAACACGGGTATAAAAAAAGCGCCGTTATTTCAGGCGTTGGCGTTCGCGGCTACTACCGCAAACTTGGCTACAAAAAACAAGGAACCTACGTCACAAAATCACTACACAACGACTAAAAAAACGCTCGACTATCCGCACCCTCAACAAACAGATTTCGAATCCCAACACTGTACACCGCATCCGCGGTGTCTTTTTGTATTCCCCCACATACCGCAAATGGCGTTTCCAAACGATCAACAATTTCTGCTAATTGTGTAGTACCAACAGCCACTTGTCCTTCATGAGCAAAAATAGGTCCATACGTAACATAATCAACACCATATTCAACAGACGCAGCCAGTTCTTCAATCGTAGAATTTGCCCGACCAATAATTGCCTTACTCCCCAGTTTCCATCGCGCTTGCTGCACATCCACATCACCTTGTTCAAGATGAACACCATCAACAGGAAGCTGTACCGCCAAATCAACATGGCCAGCCAATAACAACAACACCGGATCAGTATTTCCCACGGCAAGCCGTTGTTCCTGCAAATACAAACACAACTGTTTTGCCTTTGCATATACCAAATGCTTTGGCGACTCAACATCTCGAAGAACCACCATCTTAGCCCCTTTATCTATACATGTAGTAAGATCATCAACCATGCTAGCCATTGGACATACAATACCTTCTTCAAAATATTGATACAACGAATACTGCGGCGTTTGACTCAATACTATTTTTTCAAGAGAATACACTTTATATCGCAAATCTTCTACATCTTTCGCAATACTCGGATGATACAAACGAACAAACTCTTCCAACACCCGAAACGATTCTGTAACCCGCGCAACATTAACCCGCACAAGTGACCACAATGTTTGATTTGGCAAAAAAAACCCATTCCGTTCTTCTTCATCAGAAACGGTGGTGGATCGAGAACTAATTAATCCACCCACTCCAATACGATGTTCCAAAGAAAACAACGTATGACGAATCTGACGAAATTCATCAGCGCTATATGGATGAGAAAGCGAAAATCGAGCAATATCTTCAAGCACGCGTAAGCTCTCTTTGGTACGAGAAATTGTACTATCTAACACAAAAAAGTCCCTATTCATAGCTGTTTTGCATCTCTATCAAGACAATGGTATTATATGGCAGACAGGCATTTCCACAAGAACAAATAATGGAGAATACCTTTAGCCTACGGCACCACTATAATAAAGTCAAGAACGTATGGAATTACCTCCACACACCATTATTGCCTCAGGACCCGTTATTATAGAACACAATAAAGTTTTGCTCAATCGAGAACAAAAAGAATCAGGTATCACCCCATGGTTTTTTCCTGGAGGGAAACTGGAACATTTTGATCAAAGTTTTGAAGAAGCCTGTATTCGTGAGGCAAAAGAAGTTATCTACAAATACCTCGAAGAACCTAAATAGTTTTTAATTCAGAACTATTCTATGATTTTCAAATCCCTTGAATTCAAATAAGTAACACAGAACAACGTTCCAAAAAACGTACTGTTTTTCTTATTCATCATAACAATTCTTTTATGTTTTTCCACTTACAAAAACAAGATCCTCAAATCAAAGAGCTTATTGAACAAGAAACCAAAAGACAAACAAACGGATTTGAAATGATCCCCTCAGAAAACCACACATCACAAGCCGTACTCGAAGCACTTGGCAGCAGACTCACAGACAAATACTCCGAAGGCTATCCAGGTATGCGCTATTATGGTGGTTGTGACATTGTCGACAAAGTAGAAAACCTTGCAAGAGATAGAGCCAAAGAACTTTTTGGCGCAGATCATGCAAATGTGCAACCACATTCAGGATGCCCAGCAAACCTAGCCGTATATTTTGCCTTACTCAATCCAGGAGACACCGTTATGGGACTCAAACTTTTCCACGGTGGGCACATGACACATGGATTAAAAATAAATTTCTCAGGAACAATATACAATAGTGTCCAATACGGCTGCCGCAAAGATGGATTTATTGATATTGATGAAATGCGCAAACTCGCTCAGGAATACAAACCAAAACTCATCGTGAGCGGTGGAAGTGCCTACCCACAACAATATGAATGGGAAAAATACCAAGAAATTGCAGACGAAGTAGGAGCCTTTCATCTAGCAGACATGAGCCATGTGGCAGGACTTGTTGCTGGTGGTGTCCACCCAAATCCAGTTGGAGTAGCCGATGTGGTAACCACCACAACACACAAAACCCTTCGTGGACCTCGGGGCGCCATGATCCTCTGTAATGGAAATCCTTCAACACCACTACAAAAAGTAGAACGAACAAAAGAAAACATACCAACCCTTGTAGACAGAGCGATTATTCCAGGAATTCAAGGCGGTCCACACAATCATCAAACAGCAGCCATCGCTGTTGCCCTCAAAGAGGCCATGCAACCTGAATTTAAAGCGTATGCGAAACAAATAGTCAGTAATGCACAAATACTCGCAGAAGTACTCCAATCACACGGATACTACCTTATGACCGGTGGCACAACCACTCATTTACTGCTGATAAACTTACACAATAAAGATATTCCCGGAAAAATTGCCGAAAAAGCACTTGGTCTTGCAGGTATCACTGTAAACAAAAATACCGTTCCCCACGACCCACGAAGCCCATTTGATCCCTCAGGAATCCGCCTTGGCACACCAGCACTCACAACCCGTGGTATGAAGGAAAACGACATGAAAACTGTTGCGCAGTTTATCCATGAAGCACTTTCAAACATACACGACGAAACAAAACTACAGCGCATTCACCAACAAGTAACAGAAATGTGCCAATCATTCCCCCTCCCTCAATAAAAAGCCAAAAAAACAGAACAAAAAATCCTCGCTTCTGGCGGGGGTTCTGTATATATACGATAGTAACAGTATGAGCAGCTAATGCGTCCACTTTAACCATTCTTTTCCCTGCTGATAATTAAGGAAAAATTGCACTTTTTCTCCTACGTCAGGGATTGTCATAATAATGTTCTTTAACGAAACGCACTGAAAAAAATCTCCCACCACACAAATTTTTGTAATATGATGAGCAGTAGAAAAAATCTGCTGATACATCTGCGCAAGCGCACGAGAAATAGGCCTACCATGAGTTTTATGAAGATCAATAAGAAGCGACAAAGGCTTGCGACGATTTGAAGACTCATATATCATACGAAGCAACACATGAATCCAAATTGCTTCACGAATACGATCTTCATCAGAAAAATTATGGTCAGCACAAAGCGTAAATACCACTGATTTTCGATCAAAAACAATCACACGAGAACCCGTCTCTTCAAATACGTATTCCATGATATTTGTAGAAGACTGAGCCATATTTATAATACATATAGTAAACGTGTATCAACTATCGTATGGAATTTATCAGTACCTGTCAAGAAGACACAAAAAAAATCGGCCAAACTATTGCCTCCACACTCCAGCCAGGGGATATTATCACCCTCACAGGAAACCTTGGGACAGGGAAAACCAGCCTTACCAAGGCTATAGCAAAAGGACTAGGAATACAAAAAGAAATTACGAGTCCCACCTTCCCCATCATGAACATATACACCGTGCCAAAAAATCCCAAAGAGATAACACAGCTTATTCATATCGATACGTACCGAATTGATAATGAAAAAGAACTTATCGAAATTGGCGTAGAAGAATATCTAGAAGATAGCAACACCATTACCATTATAGAATGGCCAGAAAAAATCAATAGCCTACTCCAAAATAAAAAAATAAAAAAAGTGCTCATAGAGCACCTAGGTGAACAAAAAAGGAAAATAACCCTCGAATAAACAATATTAAAAATATTGTTTATATTTTAATTCTTTTGGAAAATAATCTTGTTCAACAGGACTGTCATAATCTGGATTATACTTATAATCCTTCCCATAGCCTATATCTTTCATAAAGGATGTAGGGGCATTTCTTAAATGAAGAGGTACCCCCAAATGAGACGTTTGTTTTGCATCCTTAGCCGCTTTTTTATACGCAGTATATAATACATTGGATTTTTTAGATTTCGCACAATACACCACTGCTTGCGCCAAATGAACAGTACATTCAGGATACCCAATGTTATGACACGCATCATACGCCGCATTTGCCTGAATCATTGCCTCAGCATTGGCCATACCAATATCTTCACTCGCAAATCGCAACAATCTTCTTGCAACGTATAATGGATCAGCGCCACCTTCCAACATTCTTGCCAACCAATAGAGCGACGCATGAGGATCAGAACCACGCATCGACTTGTGCAATGCAGAAATAAGATTATAAAATTCTTCTCCATTTTTGTCGAATATTAAATGATTTCTTTGAAAGGCTTCTGTAATATCATCTTTCGTCAACAGTATAGCAGAATCCCCTTCTCGTACCTTTTTTGCCTTAACCGCCAAATCCAATCCATTCAATGCTTGTCTTGCATCCCCACCAGCGAGTGTGGCAAGGACTGAAATGTTTTCTTGAGATACAATTAATGAAATATTTCCAAAACCTTTTTTCTTATCTTTTATAGCCCGCACAATAAGTTGCTCAATATTTTTCTCATGAAGATGATGCAAAACAAAAACCTGAGACCTTGATAACAACGCAGAAATTATTTCGAAAGAAGGATTTTCTGTCGTAGCACCAATAAGCGTAACAACGCCTTTTTCAACATAGGGAAGAAGTGCATCTTGCTGTGCCTTGTTCCATCTATGAATCTCATCAATAAACAATACTGTTTTCTTTTGTTCTTTTTCTATCAAAAACTCGGCATGTTTTATTGCCTTTTTTAAATCATCTTTACCACTCATCACGGCAGAAAGAGCAATAAATTCTGATTCTAATTCATGTGCAATAATAGCAGCCAACGTTGTTTTTCCCACACCAGGCGGACCCCAAAAAATAAAAGAATGGATATCTTTATTTTCAATCAATGTTCTTAAAATTTTTCCTTCTCCAACAAGATGTTCTTGTCCAACAAATTCGCTAAGATTTTGTGGTCTCATGCTATCTGCGAGAGGTCTATCTAAACGAATATGTTCCATAATACAATTACAAAAAATCACACATCACACAAAGATAGTACCTTAATGATGCCACACACGATATATCATAGAACACAACCACTCTTTTGTCCGTTGCCATATTCCTCGTTTTTTCCATCCAATGTCTTGAAGCGAAACAGACGCCGCAAACCACTTACTTAGTACGGCTGTCAACGTTTTTACAAATTGTTTATCCTTGAAAGCGACATTCGCTTCATAATGATCAAAAAAACTATCTTGAGTAATATTACTACTCCCCACCATAGCCCAATCATCATCAACAATAATACCCTTTCCATGCATCATCTGCTTGGTAAAACGGACATTAATTCCCATAGTAGATAAAATACCAAACCACGCATACGCCGCATACGTAGCGATACGTATATCACTCCGAAAGGGAAGTAATAAATCTATCTTTACCCCCCGCTTACGCGCTTTCCATAACAACTGAATAAATTGTTTATCAGGAAGATAATATGGAGTAAACAAAATAACCCGCTGCTTTGCTTTCAAAAATGCTTGTCGATACACATCCCTCACAGAAGAATTTTTTTCATGTGCATCATCAAAAACCAATCGAATATTTTTCAAAAAATGACGTTTTTTATAAGATAATATATGCCGAACAAGCGAACGCTTCCCTCCAGATACAAGATACTGTTTAGCAAATTCTCGCAAAAGTGAACGAACAATAACACCCTCAAGCCGAATATGAATATCCAACCAATCCTCCATGCTTTTATGAATATTTACTCCACCAATAAAGCCAATTTGTTCATCAACAATAAGCATTTTTCTATGTGTTCTACTACGAAAAATTTTATACCATCCACGATATCGGTGCATTCTAGCATGAAAAATCTGTACATCCACTCCAGCAGCCTTTAATGCCTTAACTTTTTTCCGTGATAAAAAAAAGCTACCAAACCAATCAACAATAAGCTTTACATCCACTCCTTCTTTTGCCTTTTTTTCCAAAACATCAAAAAAAGTAGTTCCCACTTCATCATCAACAAAAATATACAACTCCCAATAAATGGACTTGCGTGCTAATTGAATAGCCGTCATCATTCCATCCCAGGCATCCTTGGTAGTGGAATAAATGTGATAATGAGAATCATCTTGTATCATATATAAAGGTACTCTATAGCAAAGCGCCAAAAAATACAATAAAACGCCCAAAATAAGAACGTTTTATATAATATCTAGAAAAATACTATGGATGAATCACCGTTCCTTTAAACTGTTTTCCAGATAGCGCTTTATGAACTTCACGCAAATTTTTTCCATCAATAATAGAAACATTTAGCCTAAGTTGCTGCGCTTGCATACTCGCGATAGGATCAAACGGCGCACTTTTTCCAGGTGTCCAGTCATGTCCAACAATATGATCTCGAAATGATTGCCACGTAATTTGTTCAATCTGTTTTGCATTCGGATGCATATTGGGATCTTTATCATACACGTACTCAATGTTAGATAAATTCATCACTTCCGTTACTCCATACGTCTTTGCCAAAAGGACAGCATCTTTATCAGTAGAACAACCAGGTTTCCATCCCGCAGCAATAATAATTGGTTTACTCGTATTTACCTTCTTTGTAGGATTCGTAATCACGTCTTTATACGCATAATCTTTAAATAAATACCGAACAAACTGCGCATTAAAAATGGTAGAATGAATGCCAATCCAATCCAAATCTTCATGCGTAAGTTTAGTTACTTCACTTGCCGCATCTTGATACTGCCGGCACGTACCACCACCACCAATTGTCAAAATAAATTTCTCCCCCGCAGCAACATGTTTTAAAATAAGTTTTTTAAACTTTTTCAAAAATCCAACATCAAACCCCGCATGAGGAATAATAATAGATCCGCCAACAGATAAAATTTTTCTTGACCCTTTTGCCATATGACAAATATGTTTATTCCTTAAATCTCAAGCTTACGCCTTTTTCAAAAACCACCCAGTAACAATACCCACCACACTCATCGCAATAGCTCCCCAAAACGCTGGCCAAAAACCGGTTACTTCAAATCCTTTCACCACCGTACTCACAAACCAAAACAACAACCCATTGATAACAAACGTCAATAACCCAAGAGTTAACACGTTAAGTGGTAATGTCAAAAACAAAATAACAGGACGAACCACAGCATTAATTAACCCAAGAATAAGGGCCGTAATAAGTGCCGCATAAAATCCTTGCACCTCAATCCCT
>Ga0100378_1000910_pt1 | contig 32194 bp, 35 predicted proteins | sample CryGeymeta201502_FD_81535 | JGI IMG/M metagenome (GOLD analysis project Ga0100378, IMG submission 81535) | Groundwater microbial communities from Crystal Geyser aquifers in Utah, USA - Crystal Geyser metaG 2015-02 | ecosystem: Environmental > Aquatic > Deep subsurface > Groundwater | place: USA... | reverse complement strand
GCAAAACTTTGCTGTTGTGGGCCTTACTAGTGGCTTATACTCAGGCAATCTGCAGTGGTTCTCTCTACTGGGACCCTTTCGACAATGCCTGCGTTATTCGTACTTCAATTGTCATATAGAATGCCCTTGGCAACCTCCCGTCCTCTACTATGCAGATCCCTCCACTAATCAATGTGTGGAGACTTGTCCCACCACTCCCAGCTACTATGCCAACGATTTCACACAGTCTTGTGTGACCAGTATTTTTTGCCTTACATAGCATGCCCATGGAATGCAACCTATAAGACATTCTACGATAACTACTACCGCCGATGTGTGCTCAGTATACTTTGATTAATAGCTAGATTGTCCGTCTGCTCCGAGTTATTATGCTTACGATGCGGGCACTGAAGGTTCTTGTGTGCAATACTGTCCATCAGGTACTTTTTCTCTGGACACTGACCGTACTTGCACAGCTGCCTGTCCAGTTTACAAATATGTAAACTACACTCTCAATGTGGTTCATTATCAATGTGTGGCAAAATGCCCGAAAAACACCTATCTGAATAGCACAAACTTCTGTGTCAACGCGACAGCCTGCCCATCTGGCTACTATGGTGACCCTCTCAATGGAGTCTGCACTCAGGACTGTCCTGGCAATTCGACAACTCAGATGTTCGCAAATACCAACCCAAATATCAACTTATGCGTATACATATGTCCAGATGGCTTTTACAGACAGAATATAACAATGAATAGAACCTGTGTGTCAGCTTGCTTATCCAACTATTACATCGACTATATCAACTTGCTTTGCGTAGCTACCTGTCCAGCTGGCACCTATGCCTATGTGTATGGATCTTGCGTGACTCACTGTCCAACTAATTTCTATGCGGATGAGACTCTTCATACATGTGACAGTACCTGCACTGGAGGAAAATTTAGAGACGTAGTAAATAACTTTTGTGTGGTTCAGTGCCCACCAGGGTACTTTGGAGATGCTACAGGAGGCTACATCTGCAGAACAACATGCTCTATTGCAACAGAATACGGTAACCCAATTAGCAGGGTATGCGTCACTAAGGTCAACTGCCCCACACCTTACATTTACGCTGATGATTATTCAAGACAATGTGTGACTCAATGTCCTCAGAGCCAAAACACCTATGGAGATTCTGTCAATAATTTTTGTACTCTGAATTGTCCATGGACCCCTGGAGGATATTACTTTAAAGATCCATCCACTCAAACATGCGTCCAAAACTGCCCAGCCAATCCTTCGACTTTTGCTGACAACAGCACGAAAATGTGTGTGGAGGTGTGCCCGAGTACTTCTTTTTCGGTTACTGGAACAAGAACCTGTGAGTCTTTTTGTCCCAACAACTTTTACAAAGACACTGTCAGCAGAGTCTGTGTATCGACCTGCCCGACCAATCCTGTTAATACTTTCTTCTACTCGCCGAACTCAACTACATCTGAGTGTGTGACCGTGTGTCCTGGTGCTCTTTTGGCTGATCCCACCACAATGAGCTGCATTTCAACTCTATGCCCCTCTCTTCCTGCCCTCTACGCTCACAACAATACGTGTATCAGTCAGTGCCCAGCCAATCACTACGCTCATCCGACTCTTAGATCATGCTAGACTACTTGCACGGGTCGGTATTTGATGGATGACTCTACCTGGAGATGTGTGCTGAAGTGTCCGACAAACCCCGATACTTTTGCAGACTGGGATGCCAACAAATGCGTAGCAAAATGTCCGACCTCTCCTTTTATTTACTTTGCAGACAACTCTACAAGGGAATGTGTGACGGCTTGCAACCAGACAGTCGGGTACATCGCCTACATTCCTCTTCAGAAATGCGTACTGGTATGTCTCAACAATACCTACAGCCATAATGGATAGTGTCTCACTGTCTGTCCCAACACTACTGCTCCTTTCTACTACATCGACACTACAACCACCAGTTGCGTCAGCTCCTGTCCAGACTATTATTTCAAGGATGACTATTTGGGTCGTTGTGTGCAGGCGGGAGGCTGCTCGAATGGCTACTATGCGGACCCGACCACAAGAAGTTGTCTTATCAACTGCACCAGCACAGCCAGTACGTATAAGGACAGCAGCACCATGTCCTGTGTGAGCCAGTGTCCATTCGGCTACTTCGGTGACTACTCAGTCACTAATAATAAGGTCTGTGCAATTTCATGTCCTCCTGGGTGGTTTGCTGATAACTCAACATGGACTTGTGTTCAGACATGTCCAAACAATCCTTCATATTATGCTGATGCTGCTTCTGGAACCTGTGTAAGTGAGTGCAGGGTAGAGTTGGATTTGTTTGCATATGACGGAGCCAATGTTAGGACATGTGTCAATCCCTGTCCCAATGGCACCTATGCCGATATTTACACAAGAAGATGCTTGATTGACTGCCTTCTCGAGCCCAGCACCTATATGTTTGTCAACGGAACTTCAAGAACTTGCGATCTAACATGCCCGACTGGATACTTTGCAGACAACTCCACTCGATAATGTGTGACAGCGTGTCCATCAAGTCCCAACTATTTTGCAGACTGGCTCTCAGCCACTTGTGTTTCTGTTTGTCCTGAAACAGCAACTACCAAATATTATGCCGATTCGTCTACAAGAACCTGTGTCGATACATGCCCCACAGTAAATGGAACCGCTACCTACCGGGATGCTGTGCTGAGAACATGTGTGGAGGTCTGCTCAGGCAATCAGTTTGCTGACCCTTCAACTGGTGATTGTGTGTAGAGTTGTCCTGGCAGTCCTGACTTGTTCGGTCAAGTCAGCATCAAGACTTGTGTGTTGGGCTGCAATGCTACTGAAGACACTTGGGCGGAGAACATCACAAGGCTATGTGTACATGAGTGTCCTGCTGGCAGTTACGCTGATAATCTGACTCAGCGGTGCGTAGCTCTATGTCCAGTATCTTAGCTGACCTATGGTGATAATTCGACTCATCGGTGTGTACTTAAATGTCCTAGCCTTCCATCATACTACGCTGATAACCGAACGCAAACCTGCGTTCAGATGTGCTCTTATTACACATATGGAACTCCAGTAACGAGAGTATGTTAATACCCTCTCAATTGCTCGACTGGCTACTTTGCTGATAACTTCACCAAGCTATGCGTAGCTAATTGTCCAGCCTCTCAAACTAGCTACGCTTAAAACACGACTCAAAGATGCTTGAGGAAATGTCCTTCTGGCAGTTATGCTGATAACTCGACCTACAAATGTGTTGCTCTCTGTCCATCTTCTCCTTCTTACTTTGGCTATCAGGAGAAATGTCTGGCTGCTTGCCCCAACAATACCTATGCTGACTCGCCAACCCGTCTGTGCGTGGCTTCTCCAAGTTGCACCAATAGCACATGGGGAGACCCTACTTCTCAGACCTGTGTGCCTGCCTGTCCCTTCAACTATTACTCTGACTAGAGAAGCACACACAAGATTTGTGTTTTGAAATGCCCGTCAGGATACTATGCTGATGACCTTACCAAAAGTTGTGTGGTGAAGTGTCCATCCACTAATTTCACCTATGGCACCAATAATACTCGAAAGTGTGTAGAAAAATGCCCTGAAAACGAATTTGCTTAGAATGTCACGAGGATGTGCATGAGTAGCTGTCCTGTGGGTTCTTTTGCCGATTCCAATGTTAGAGTCTGTGTGGCTGTCTGCTCAGCTACTCCCAATTTATATGGAAATCCAGTAGACAACACTTGTGTAGATATATGTCCTTCAACTCCTGAGCTCTACGCTTAAAATAGTACCAGAATGTGCGTGACTGACTGCTTCTTCAACCAATCAACCTTTGCAGATAGACTCACCAGAAGATGTGTGTTGACATGCCCAGTCAGTTAATTTACCTATGCTGACAACCACACAAGAATGTGTGAGTGGAACTGTACCTATAACAGCAGCATTGGAGTCACCACTTTTGCAGATAATTCTACCCTCACCTGTGTGGCGCAATGCCCTTCTGTTCCTTAGTACTATGGAGATATTTCAACAGGTACAGGAGTCTGTGTGCCTGATTGTCCAGAGTCGACCATCCCAAGAATCTATTCAGACAACACCACTCGTCTCTGTGTTCCCTTGTGCCCAGTTGCTTTCTTCTATTACTCATCAAACACTACTGGTCGATGCATGGTAGTTTGTCCAGGAGGATACTTTGCTGACAACGAAACCCAGGCTTGTGTAGCTCGGTGCCCCGGCCGCTATACAAACTCTTCTAACTTGGCTATAGTGGACACATTTGGGTACGAAGCTGAACGCACTTGTGTTGACCTGTGTATCTCTCCTTTCTTTTCGCAGAACAGTTCCAGACTGTGTGTTTATGGATGTCCTCAGCTGGAGTATGCTGATTCTTTATTGCGACGATGTGTGGCTGCCTGTGACGGATAGAGAAGACAGTATGCTGACAACTCAACTAACTAGTGTGTAGGCACTTGCCCCACTCTACCAGACACTTTTGCCGATAATAGCACCTACACTTGTGTGAGTCCTTGTCCGATCACTCCTGGAGCCAACTACAGTTGCGTTAATGCCTGTCCTCTAGGAACCTGGGCATGCAATCTGACCAGATAATGCAAGGCTGTTTGTGGAAGTTCCTCTCCCAACCAATATGCTGACAACTACACAGGAAGGTGTGTCCTCTATTGCCCTGCTAACCTGGAAACCTATGCTGACAACCTTTCGCTTTCGTGTGTCAACCGATGTCCTGATGCCAATGCCTCCATTCCTTGGCCTATGACCTTCGCAGACGACTCGACCAAGAAATGTGTGACTCACTGCCCTACTAATCCTTGGACCTACGCCGAAAACAGTACTCTGAGCTGCGTTTTCAGATGCCCTAACAACTCTTTTGGCGAAAACAACACACGTCAATGTGTGGCCAACTGCAGTTATTGGGGTACCTTTGCTGACAACTCAACAACATTCTGTGTTTCGACTTGTCCTTAGAACTCTTTTGCTGAGAATGCCTCGAAGCGTTGCTTGGCTCAGTGTCCTCCTGGTTCCTATGCTGACAACTCTACATGGCGGTGTGTTTCTCGATGTCCTCAAAACCCTGCCCTTTATGGTGATGTATCAACTGCTGTTTGTGTGATAAACTGTCCCAATAACTACTATGGTGATGACAGTTCGCGTACTTGTGTGCTAACGTGTCCGACAAACCCTGCTATTTTCTTTGCTTATGACCCAACCCACCGATGCTTGGAGGACTGCCTCTATCCATACTTCGGACAGCCTAACTCTAGCTACTCGTCGGTATACGGTACTTGTCAAACCTACTGCTTTGTTGGACAGTACAAGAACATGACTACCCATCGGTGCTAGCAATGTCTGGTGGAATGCACACAGTGTAACTCCTTACTGGGATGTACTTCCTGTATTTCAGGATACTATCTCTCTAATGGAACCTGTTTGACAGGTTGTGCTTCTGGTAGTGGATCTAGCTGCGTGTCTGCTTGTCCGACTAACATCATCACTGGAACCATCACCTATGCTGACTCTGTTTCAAGGTCCTGTGTGGAAATTTGCCCCATAAAATCAAATGGGGGCAGTTTTGGCTATAACACAACTCTCTACTGTATTGATACATGTCCCATCAACTACTACCCTTCTAATGTGACCCGCAGGTGCTAGTTGTGCATCGACGGTTGTAACAACTGCACCAGTCCCACTGTTTGCTACAGTTGCTACTCAGGGTGGATCTTCAGCAACAACCTATGTGTCAAGCAGTGCTCAGCAACTCTGCCTTATTACTATGGAAGCACATGTGTCGCCAGTTGCTTTGATGGAACTTATCTGATGAGTGACGAAATCACTTGTGGAGCCTGCTCTACAATTTGCTCCACTTGCTCTATGATAGCCTCCAACTGTACTAAATGCGTGGGCGCTTACCTCTACAACTACAACTGCGTATCCCAGTGTCCGACCAATTACTATCCTGATAGCAACCTAGCATGTCAAGTCTGCACTGCAAGTGTGGCCCAGTGCAATGTGGCTCCTTTGACCTACACTCTTAATGCATTCAATACAAACGGAAACCTCTATGGTATTCTGACATTTAACAGGGCAGTCAACATGGACACTGCCAGAATAAAAGAAATAATCAACATTACAATACCGGGCTTGGCTTCCTCTTAGTTCACCTGGAACGCTACCAAAACTAATAGTACCACCTATCGGATCAATATTTTTGCTTTTGTTTCACTGAATGAACTCACTCTTTCGTTGACCTTCATCAATCCTGCCCTTGTTATCGACTCACAAGGGTCTACCCTTTCTACAACTACCTATGTGGCCCCGTTGCCAACCTATGACTATATCGATCCATCTATCCAGAAGAGCACTGAGCAAGTATCTTCATTGTCTCAGGTTCTGAGCTGGATTTCCTTGGTCATCATGCTTATACTCATTTTCAAGGGATCTTATGCTCTTCTGCTGGTGACAGAGGTATTCCAGATGGTCTACTTCCATTATTTTGTCAACCAAACCCTTCCATACAATTTCAGCAACTTTCTTCTAAATCTCAAGTATCTCAACTTCCAGTTCTTACCCAATCCTTTCTCAAGCACTGTCCCTGAGAACTATGTATCTCCTGCTACTCCCACGACCTTTGTCCTCGCTATCACCGATACAACTTTCTTGATCTCTTGTGGGCATTATTTCCTTGTTCTGGCCTTCTACGCTCTTTGGGCACTCGCTGTTGCTCTTCTCAAAAACAAAGGACTCAACAAGTGGGACAAATTGAGAAGGTTCTGTAGAAAGGTATTTCAGCGAAGAATTAGGTTCGGTGCTGTCAATGAGGCTTTCTGGTTTTGCTACATATCTTTTGTCTTCTTTGGCTTCTGGCAGTTCCGAGATCTCAGCACTGCAACTGGCTGGAACGTTGCCAATCTACTTTTAGCTTTCCTGTTCCTATTCATATGCGTGTTCATCACCTGCTGGGTGGTCTATTTATCGATCAAGTACAGAAACGATGTCAGCAAGGTTCCCAGAAAGCATCAATTTATTTTGGGAGAGGACAGCCATATTCCTTTCTAGATCGCCTTAAGACATTTAAGGAAACTTCTTTTCTGTGCCTTCTTAGCGATTGGCAAAATAGAAACTCAAGTGATGGCCATAATGGCTGCCAATTTTTTGATGCTGGCTTACTACCTCTTCTACAAGCCCTCCAAGTCAAGAGTGTCCAACTGGGTCAACATATTAATCGAGCTCAGCTACATAGGTCTATAGATCACTCTTTTGGCCTTTGTGAACAAAGTAAGCCCAAACACCGACGAAAAGCTTTACTTCGGGGACATCATGATGGGCTTCTGCATCTGTGCGCTTTTCTTTATTGTCATTTGGCTTCTCTGGCAGTTTCTTCTTTTCCTCTATGACTTCAAATTTGTCAGGGATATAATTGAGGAAACCAAACTGGCCAATCAAGTTCATCCTGAAGATGACAACCTCAAGGTCTAACTCGATCGTCAATATGAGAAAGATTAGATTATTCCTCAAGACTCGATATCGGAGGCAAGTCATCAAATGGAGTAAGAGACAATAGATGGAATTGAAAAACAGTTTGCTGATGTGGTTCACTACACAGTAGAAGAGGACCCAAAGAATACCAAGGAAAGTGGCAGGGTCAAGAGCAGGAACAGAAGAAGGGCCAATTTACCAGTCAACGAGACTGAGTCAAACAGCTAGCCTCGGTTGATTTCTTCGAGAGGCAGTTCGAGGATGCTCTTTGCAGATCTAAACGTATAAGATCTCGAATGATCCATCATTACAAAATTATCCACAAATTATCATTCATCTTTTTCAGGCAACTCTTGAGGAGTTGACTATTAAGTTATCGACTTAGGTTGTTCTGGTTCTGGAAGTCCCAATAGAGACCTGTATACCTTCTTCATTTTTGGGTCTTTTTTGTTCATGTCCATCAATAACTGGACCAGATCTTCTCTATCGGTCATCTCATACTTCCTCATTTGAGAAGACACATACACTCCGATCTTTCTTCTGATTTACCTTCTCTTGATTGGGAAGCAAGAATACTGTCTAACTAGAGCCTCAACGAATTCCGGAGAGGCTGTGCTATCAGAGGTGATCAGTTGTCGGAAATGCTAGAAAAAGTAGAAATATTGATATTTGCTAAGTTATTAAAAGTTTACTAGATATTTTTTAAGGAGCGAGCTGTATAGGAGGTACGGTTTTATTGATACTCCTTGAAGAGGGACTGGCAAACATATGTGAGGAACTGGATGTAGCTCAATGCTATTTTCGAATCAACTGATGTACCCTATAATTTGACAGTAAGAAGTTATTGGATATATTGCAAAAGCCCCAGACTGGTTGACCCCCATTGCCTAAGCAAGTCAGCTACTACCACAAGATCTTTGACTTCAAACTCTTTTTTCTTATTGTTGATGTATCTATCGTTGAGATCACTAACTACCTTTTCGGTTGGGTCAACCATCTTTTGTTTAGGCTTAAGAGGAAGAACTATCTTCTACTCTGACTATTACTAGTCCTCATTCTCAATGCTGACATCTTCGTCTTCCTCTTCCTTGAGTAATGAGTAGAAGTCGATGCTTTTGGCTTCCAACTAAGCATACATTTCCTGAAGTTATTTGCTTATTTGTGACTCGTAGTCAAGCATATCAAGTTGGTAGTCTCGATGAATCCTCAGAAACAGTTCATTTTAAATATTTTTACAGAAAGGTTGAAGACGAACTTGGTACTTTACTCCTAGGCTGATCATCATCAGAATATCATCCTTGCTCAACTAAGCCTGGCTGTGAACTGCCTTGATGCAAATCCATTCGTAGCCATCATAACTGAAGGGAAGAACTTCCTTCGCCATGAGCCACCCTCCATGTATTGAATCTTTTAGTGATCCTTCTTTGTTGAGGGAATACCAGGTCTATGGAGGCCATGGTCTTTAACGATAGTTCGAATGTACTGCTTGGGAGTAAGGAAGGAGAAGAGTGGTGATGATAGATTGATTGATGAGGCGTGTTGTTCTGATGAGCATTTATATAATTGTGGCAATGAAGACAGTATTATTTATCAAAAGTATACTCAACTGAACTACAGTGCCAACTTCAACTTGTCTGTTAGCCTGCTTCTTCGCGACTTGTCTTCCACCAAATTAGAACGTACTTTCCTCAGGGTAGGGCCTGGAGTACTCGGTTTCGATTCATCTTGATACTTCCAAGGGTTTAAAGTGGAAGAGTGGATTGTCTTTGACTGCCGGCAAACAGTTCTGTCTTCTAGTCGACTGTCAGTATGCTTGTGTCCTGGGGAGGGTGGGCACAAAACTGAAAAAGAGGCTTCGAAGCGCTTTTCTTCTAGAATTTGATCCCTTGAAGCATATTTGGCTCTTTTCCATGTCCTCAAAAACTAATAGTTCTTTCTGGTGTTCTCTTTCTCCATTTTCATGGTGGCTTTGATCATCTTGTAATAGTTTATGTCAACATCTTCAAGCAACTTGATCCTTTTTGCCTTGCCGTTTGATTCTATCGTCTTATAGCTTTCACTTTCAGGCTACTTCTGGGTTAAGGAGTCTTCATGCAAAGAACATGAGGGAATAGGTTCCAGAAGCTGAGTTGTTCTAAGATATGTCGTTTATTTGATGTATGACTTTCGAACGACTCCTTCGCCTTAGCTCTATCTTTTTATTCGATTGACAAGGTCATTCAGCCACCTTTTTACATCATAGAGCATGGAATCGTAGAAATATTATATTCCTTCTTCAGAAAATTTCTGATCTTCTTCGGCTGGAGGTTGAGTTGCTGTCAGGAGAATATAGAGATTGTGGAGTTGAGTAACATATGGATAGTTGACAGGCCCACGCATGTAACTTTGCCTTCTAGGAATGGGATGTGTTTGCTAAGTCTTGAGATGCTCTTCCAGATAAGAAAGTAAGGCGAATAAAGTTTTCATAATATTAGTATTTTTCTTGAACTTTTCATTGAAAGCCTTGACCTCTGCATCAGACACAAGGTAGCCTTGCAACATTTCAAGCTCAAATTTTTTCATCACCTCGGTCTACTAATGCTAACACTATTGCATTTTGACTGTTAGCTAGTCTTTAACTTTGAGCTAGGATTAGTAAAATTGACTCATGGCCTGAATGGACTCTTTCAGGGTATGGTATTATTCCAAAATAGTACAGCAAGCCTGCTATATATCGCTCTTATAATAGGTAGCTGGAAGTTTGAGGTTTTCAGTAAATTATTTGATCTGTTCATGTAAAATAGCGATGTTTGATGGGAGCTCGATTATTTTCAGGGAGAACTACTCAGCCACTTTCCCCAGTTGAATCAGATTTTGGGCCATCTCGAGATTGTTAGCATCGACCTAGTGTTTGATCATCTAAAGAATGGCCATCTCCTCCCCATTCTGAGCTGTCTGCTGACTTGACAATAACTTTTTGTATATCTCTTCTTTGCGAAGCTGACTCTCAACATGATTATTTTTGGCCTTGGTGAGACCAGTCCTTTAAAAGTTTGATACATTTTTAAGCTTTTTGTTGAATTTCTTCTGCATTTAATTTCTCAGTTTTATTTCTTCACGATCCTTGACAAGAGCAAGGGTTACTCTCTTGAGTTGGTCTTCTGCTACTATTTTTGCCTTGTTAACCTTGCTTCCGAGGAGCTGTGAAGATTAATTTCGAAGTACCAGGTGTCCAATATCTCCTTTAAGTAGGTTCTAAATATTTTTTATCTTACAAGGGATTTTTTAATTTCGACGATCTATCGTTCTAAATTCTTCTTTACCTCCTGCTATTTTCCAGTTCTCTCCTACAGCTACCCGAACGAATACTGAGACTTACTGCCTTGGGATCTGTGCTAAAGGGTCTTGGATGTTTGGAGTCTCCTGAGCTGAACCAGTTTTTGTCGCTTCTGAAGAATGAGGGAGTTCAGCAGGGAAGCATATGCATCAGTATTGTTGTGCTGGGTGAGCTGTTCGTTAAGAAACTACTGAACTTAGAAGTCATTGTTGAGCTGTTTTTGAATTGCCTCGCGATCATTATCGCAGCGGGGCAGTTTGCGCGCCCTACTGTGCATTTTCTATCAATCGAATATAATAATTCACTTAAGAGAGGCAATTTTCAAATCATGCGTTCACACCGATCAAAATCCAGAAAACGCAGTCCCCAACCCCACAGTCCAGAAAAGCTTCAAAGGGTGAGGAATAAATAGCACCAAGACCCACTTGATAAACTCCTTTCAGCATTTGATTAAAGTGAGCCCAACAAAGAATGGATGATTTCCCTCAGCTAAGCCTACTCTACGCGAATCGATGGTCGACTTATAGGACAAACATACATAATCAGTGGCCCTGCTCAGTCAGGAAAGACTTCGCTAGTTTATTGGGCCTTGAGGCATGACAATGGAGAAACCGCAATAGTCGTTGTAGACTGTGCAATTTATAGGACCGAGATGCAATTCATCCAAAAATTGGCGCGAGAAATCGGAGATCAAATAGAGGTCAGTGGTCTTGACCGGAAAGCTGTGGCTCAGGACAACATAAAGTTTAGTGAATTGAATGGAGCTATTCGACAGCAAGAAAGACCTGTTGTCATTTTGATCAGAAATGCATAACGATTGGTCGAATACAGAAAGCAGATTCTTCTATATAACCTTCTGGAATGGGTAGCTACAGACATAAAGAAATATGTTGGACTTGTCTTCACAACAAGACTGATCTCCTTTGTTGACAGGTTCGAAAAAAGAGTCAAGAGTAGGCTGTGTGCTCAGAATATTTCTCTTGTGCGTCCTTCTGCTGAAATGGTTTTAGTTCTGCTTCTGAGGCGAGTTGAATGGCTCTGCTAACTGGAAAAGTAGTACGTTGGAGGGTGTAAGCAAAGGCAGGCTTTGTATGAAAAAATTCATCACTGCATGAAAGGAAACAAAAAGATTCTTGACGTATTTCGCAAGAATCAATAGTATGCTCAGAAAGATGTGGTTTACTTCCTGAATGCGATGAAGATGGCTTTTAGTTTTTATGATTCTTGGGAATAAATCATGGACATGGACGAAAAAACTCTAAAAGATGACCTCGCTGGTAAAATTAAGGATAGCTTTCCTTTCATATTTCCCTTCATTCCAAAAAATCTCCTAGAAAGTAAATAGTCTATAATTCAGCCTGCACTTTTCCAGAGTACCTAGTGATGGCGATCATTTACTTCATGGGAAAACACTCCAGGACACCCTATCGCTTCAAAACAGTCTACGAAGTGTATCACGAATTTAAGCAAACTTGGGTCACGTCAGAAGGTATGGGAAGTGCTTTTATCTATTCGAAAAATATACTCGAAAGATCAGTTCTAAAGCTGGAAGAATTGAGCCTTATTGAGCTTGACAATAAATAATAGTCAGTATGGAACTGTGATATCAGATGCGCTATTAATCCTGAGTAGATATACAGTGCTTTTGAGGATATGAGCAACTTGCCTCGTTTTTTCAAGGAAATCCTGAAATCCTGATAGTTTATTTTATTTATATGCGTTGCTTTTGGTGAGTGGTTTCAATATAATATAATTATTAGCAATGAAGAGCAGCAGGCTTCAGAGATAGAGTGGAAATGACTTCCTGGACACTCCTCACTCCAACCGCCAACGTCTTCGCCAAAAGTAAAAGCTTTCAGAAGATATAAAGTATTCACTATTTGACTTAGAGCGAAATACATACAAGAACTGTAAGAAAGGAATCGAAAGCTAAAGTACGAAATCATAAAGATCAACTAAATGCTGGATGAGCAAAAAGACAAATCGACTGTTCATAAAAAAGAGCACAAACTCATACCGACAGAATCATCAGCTGATGTGATTAAGAAGGAGCTGGAAAACGTATATAAAATCATCAAGAATTACGAAAGAGAAATAAACTCTCTTGAGAGCAAGCAATCCGGAGGCTTAATCACAGACAAAATGTCCAGATTGGAAAACATACTCAAGTAAAAAACAAGCCACCTTGAGAAGCTCAAAAGCGAACTTTCACTCTTAACTAAGAACTCAATCGAAAATCAAAAGAAACTAAAAAATAACGCAGGAAAGGAGTAACTTGAAACAGCCATGTTGAAATACAATGATGAGATCAAAGTTTTGAGAGAAAAAGTGAGGAATGCTGAGTAAAGAGAAAAGAAAAAGATGGAAAACGCTAAAAAGCAATACGACTACATCAAAAAACTATAAAAATAGCTTGTGGAAAACGGTGTGGCTCACGAATAACTCGAAGAGTACCTTCTTTCTTATGCAGCATGAAAAAAAATAATATTTACAATCAGATCTATGATAAAATGAACTCGGAGGACAAGGGTCATGACAAGCCAAAAAAGGAAGAAAAAAAATAATAGCCTGAAGAAGTAAATTTATTATCATTTAGATGACTGCTGACCGATTCGCTGAACTGAAGAATGAGGTCAAACTGTATAAGAAGCTGCATCTTGACTACGACAAGAGATTATAAGCGTTGGAGAAGGAGAAAGGGGATGAGTAGAGGAAGATGCTGGAAAGCAAGAAAAAATTAGATGAAAGAGAAGGGTAAATTAAGCAGCTTCAAGATGAGATCAATGAGCTTAAAATAAAAATGAGAAAAAATAACATCAAAGCCAACTACACTGGAGACAAACCTGAGCAAAAATAGAAATCCAGAGAAAGGCCCAAGATGTCGCTCAAGAAAGTTTCCAGTCCTAATCAGAAGACTCTCTCTGATCAAACCCACCTGAAATATGATGAAAAAGGTCTAGCTACAGAAAAAGGTCAACGTTTCACTGACAGATCAATAATCGGAAAGGTTTCGAATTCAAGGATTACTGCAGTCAAGGTATGGACAGAAAAGAACTCTTTTGCCATTTGTGGAATACAATGTTTCTATAAAATAGGTGACCAGATTAGGCCTGGTATTGAGCACATAAGTAGGGATGCAAAAAAATCCTGCACATAAAATATAATGGAGTTGAGTGACGGAGACTTTGTGAAGAATATTTCAGGTCATCTTTCGCAAAATAATATTGTTGAATACTTGGTAATGATGAGTCAAAGTTCAATAATTGGTCGCTTTGGAGTTGCCAAACCCACCCAAAAACAATTTAACTTTGATATTGATGAGGACTAGATTCCCATCTGCCTCTATGGCTCATTGATCAGCATTCGGGACAGCAAGCGAGAATTATCATACATCGAGCAGCTCGGATTCGAGATCAGCAGAGACAAAAATTTCGAAAAGGGGAGTGGACTGATATGATCAAGATTTATTTCGAATCTGTATCTAACTATCAGAAATTCTTTTTGGTCACGCCGATTTTGAATAGATTTCCCTTGAGTTGTTATTCGCATTTCATATAAAAGATAGCCCGAGGCACACAGCCTAGATCATAGAAATTTTGATAGAGCAAAAGGCCGGACAGCTTTTGAACAGGGGGGGTCATGTACAGATAATAGTCGAGATTTGGATTGACAAGGCACTAAATTTTTTTATTTTTACATCTCGAAAGATATCTACTAAAGCTCTGAGTGGCTCCATTGGAGAAAACCGGCATTCAAAAATCCAATTTTATGGAAGTTTGACTCTGATTATGGTTTCGGCAAAGACTGGCTGCTTGACTAAATTTTCATATTCCTGCATGCGACGATTCATGAACTTTGGCTCCTCTCCGCTCTTCTTCAGCATTCTTTTTAAATTTTCGAGCTCAAGATATTTGTCTTCGTCTTGACTTTCCCTCTCTTCCTGGAATTGTCGATCAAATTATTTGATAAAGTGTGGCTAAATTTGATAAATTCTAATTTTTCGATCGTAAATCGGCTGGGACATGATTCTTGTCCTTTCCTTCTGCAGATCGTCCAACATCTTGTTGTATTGAACTGAGCTCTCACCTTCATAGTTTTATACTGTTGTTTTTCCTGCAGAAATGATACTGGACTCGTAAGGATTGAAGGTGGTTTTGGGCAAAAATTTAGCAACTGTTTCAAGGCACTCATCGATGCCACTGATGTTGACTTTAGTCATGATGTATGCGTCTCCTTTATCTTAAAAGCCTCCAAATCTCAGAACTTTTACCACCTCAGGTACGCTAGTCAAGGCGGCTATTTTTTGATTTGATTTTTTGAGGGTTCTAAATTTTTCATTGATTAGACTTTAGCGGATGTTGTGAAAAATGCGGTGGAGAGTACAAATGATGATATCAAAGTCTCCACTATTCAATCTTGACTTAGCAGAATCCAGATAGCCTTCGACAGGTGATTCGATGTCCATTTTTTCCTGCCTAGGCTGAGGCACCTTCCCACCAACTGCCTCAATTATCATCATAGCCAACCTATCAGGGATTTGAAGCCTGAAATAATCTTGAGGGGACAACTTGCAGAGGGCATCCTTGGTGTCGTACCACTGATCTTAGAATTTTTTGATGAAGGGATCCATATCTTGGGGTTTTCTGCCTAGTTTGGGTGCTATACTGTAGAGTAAGCCTCGAACGTATGAATGCTATTGCTGCATATTTAATTATTTTTTGAGTTTACTTATAAGATTGATATAGTTTATGATGTGTGTAACCAATCAATAATCTTCTTCATCAGCCTATCGTCTATTCAGAGCTTGCTTTCTCATCATCAACTTCTTCCTGAGGTTCTCTATGTGCTCGTTTCTCTATTATTTGTTCATATCGCTGATGTCAACATTCACAGATTCTCCTCCTTGGGAATTGTTTACCTCCACATGCTTCAGTTTCAAGTTGTTATTCCTGATCTCGTCCATCAGGTTGGTACGAGCCGAAAGCAGGCTTACCCTAGCAGTTGGTGGAGTCAAAAGAGGGGGAGGAGGAGGTGGTGGAGGTGGAGGAAGATTCATCATTGTATTTCGAGTGATGTCATCCTTGTAGTCGGAGTCCTCTTTACTTATTTATTTCTGAGCCATTTGAACTTTTTGCTGAAGGTCTTTATTGTACTATTGCTCAGCTTGACGCTTTGCTTGATTGAGGACTGTTTCTTCAATGATGATGCCCATCACGTCTTTGTTGGCAAGGTCTTCTTTGGTGAGTTTGAGAGCATCAAAAATTTACTGCCACTAGGGAGGAATATTTTAGCTGTTAAATGTGCCATCTGCTAAATTGAATGAGATGGAGGTATTTTTTTTGAATGAAATAATTTCAGATTCATGCTGCTGATTGGTGTCTTCCTTTTTATCGCCAAAGAAGTTTTTGATTCTTCCAAACAGGCTACCCTTTTCTTATTTCTTTTTTGCCTGCTCTATTTGCTTTGCTTTCATCTATTCATACTCCTCTTTGGAGGGACAGTTTGAAAATATTTTATGCTTCATTATCTCTCCCTCTTATTTATTTCGGAACTGGAAGGCAATGCTACCCCGTGGATAGTCAAATAGGTATAGACCTTATCTGAGAATCCTGTAGTTCTATTGAAGACCATAGTAAATTTCAACCTCGAATACCATAGTGAGGGTCTATAGGTCATAGATTCTCAGAAATTTTGATTTAAAGTGCCTGTCCATATCGATCTGAAGAAGCCCAATGACACCTGAGAAACGAAGTTTTCCTTGAGGATCTGCAGTGTAGAGAGCAGCTACGGCTGATTTCATGGATGTCGATGTAGGTGGTTTGACTTTGGTTACCAGTTTTTCGAGAACATGGACTGCTGGTTGTATCAAGTCCAATTGCATCAGGATATATTATTGAACTATCACTAGAGTCATTTTAGCATGATAGTATAGATTAAAAACACTCAAATACAGTATTTGCTACGGATAGCCTCAAGTCCGTTTCTTTTCTTAAAGCGAGCACTCATTTATCTCGCCCTTTCTTGTTCCTCTTGCTCCCGTTCTTTGGACCACTTCTACCCGAATATTTGGCTTCTTTAGCGTTTGATGGTAGCAGTTTCATCAAACTATTTTTTGTTGGGCAGCTATTCTCTTCTTTTTCGGCAGAAGATGAGCTGCTCCTTCTCATAGTTGTTTTTCTTGCTCTTTCCTTTAAAATTATAGTCAGGCTGGTTGATTTCATAGTGCTAATCTTTCTGGACATATTTCAAAATAGGGCAATGATCTTGGTGCTCAGGAATCGAACTTTCCTTCTGGACACGAAAATTGTTATAGAGGGTCACCCGTAGCAGTTTTTGTATTTCATCATTCACAAACTCACCTGATTTTTACATAAGTGGTTTCTCCTACTCTTTCTCTTTCTACTTGATCTATGATTGTGGGTCTTTGGGGTCATCGACTATGTTTGAAGTTGTCTTCTTCATCCCCTCAATTTTTTTAAGAACTATGGGCTTACTACTGTTCTGTGTCATCCGAGAGATCGAAGGAGACTGAGCAGCCTTGCTATTTCTTCCTCTTAGGGTTGGCGAGGCATCTCTCACCGCATTTACTCCTTTGAGAGTAGGAGATTCTGCTTAATTGGATGGTCCTCCTTTGAGAGAGCCAGGAGGACCTTCTAGCGACCATTCTTAATTTTATTCTTCTAAGATGACTCCATTTTAGTTGATGGATGGCTCGAGGTGCATTCCAAAGTTATTTTTAATTTCGAGTCCTTCTTCTCCCTCTTAATCGGATGCCTCTACATACTAATATGAATATTAGCTATCTCCTTCGGCTTCTAATTATTTTTGGTTGGTATATCGTTGCTTGTAGTTGAAAGGTTTGTCCTTTATGATTGTCTCATTATATTCCTGATTCAAGTAAGAAGGGCTCTACCCGAACACTTATTGTTAGTATTTCAATAGACTTTGCTTGGTGTCCTCCTTTTATTTTTCCATTGAGTTCAAATACTCCTGAACTTCCTAGTTGATCCTTTTCGCCATTTCCTACTCATTTTTTTTTGCTTCTTCGCTTCTGAAATTTTGTAGCTTTATTTCCTAATCTTAAGGTTCTCTTTGAGCAATCAAAGTCAAAGTAAGGCACAGAAAAACGAATGCAAAACCTCCAGCCACCATATCGATATAATTGATAATCTCGTTGTTGATAGCAGCAATTGCTGTGCAGTATTTCCCTTCAAATATGTACTCAACTGTTTTTCCTACTATTACCACCCATGCGAGCATTGTTAATGAGCTTGCCAAGTAGAGGGCTTCATCTCGAACTTTTATTTAGCCAGTTTTGTCAGTAAGTACCAGTTCCTCCTCAGATTTAGAACAAACGACTTCCCGAAAAGGGCATAATAACAGTATGAAGGCAAGCAAGGAGAATGCTACTGCTGTTGAGTTGGCGATAAATTCGATGAAAATTGATTTATAAGCGAAACTAAACTTAGCAGTGGAGTAAATTTAGCTACAGCCAGGCCAAAAATACTCCAGATTTATTCCCGTCAGGTCATTGAGTATCCGAAGGATGAGGGCGGCAATGCTCGCACCGGCTAGGAGTATGGAGAGAATAAAGCTTACGACAATAATCCTATTTCGATGAATGTTCATTTAATATTATAATTGAAGGGATTTTATTGATCATGTCTCACCAACACTCCCTTTTGAACTTCTCTAATTTTCTGCGCTCTTCTGCCGTCAAAAAATTCAAGGCCTGAGGATGGGCTTACATGAATTCCAGATAACGTTCCTTTTCAGTGGTGATCAAGCTCAAAAGAGTGCGGTGCCTTTCCTCTTGAAATATCACCTGCAGGAAGGGCTCAAATATTTTGAGGTACAGATTCAGTCCAACAGAGCTGAATATGTTTCCTTCGAGATAGTTGAAAAATATGCTTCGAACTTTGGTATCCACATAATTGCTGAATTTGTGAATCTGGTCCATTTTACTCATCCACTCTTTTTGAATGAGAGATAAACCTTTCAGGAGTTGTTCGTGGTTGGTATTATCGGGAGAGTCGAATCTGTCCAGAATATCGCCCAGGCTTATGTGAAGCTTCTTGTGAACAGGAGTCAAGGCTTCTAAAGCGGCAGTTTCATAGAAATTTTCCAAATAGCCATAATATTCCTTTTGGAGAGATTATTCAAGCAGGGAGTCTGCCTCGGTCATTTCTGCCAGACTAGACCTGAGTTCCTTTTCTGTTCGTTTGAAGCTGACTAGAATGTCGAGTTTGGGAAGCCTGGAGTGATGGTAGATCCTATCAAAAGAGGTTTTGAGATGGGCAACCAAAGCCATGATTCTAGCTCTATAGAAGGACTCTATTCTTTGGTTGATTGTTCGATCGGTGATAGACCTGTATTTCATGTGTAGGCTTTCGAGCATGTTCAAGAATGCCAACATCAGGTTGTAGGCTTCTAGATTTTTAAGATTGACTTGACTATATTTGATGTTGATGAAATCCTCAAATATCTTTATCTCAAATCTTTCATTTTCGTATTCGAATGCCTTCTCTAAAAGACCGTCCCAGCGAAGTAGTAGCCTTTCTAAAATGTTGGTCTGAACACCAAAGACGCTTTGGATTTTAGCCTCTGCTCCACTCACTTCATCCAAAAAGTTAAAACTCAAGAAGGGATTCAAGCTACTGTAGTCTTATTGAAGCCTAGCTTCGATAGCCTTGTACAAAAAGATCTCCACTGAGTTATTGAGAAAGTAATGATTGAGGGTATGACTGACTGTTTGTTTCAATTATTTTCCTAGAACGAATTAATGGAGGTATTTATAATTGGCTATAAGAGTCAGATGAAGGTACTAGAGCATCCAGCCAGGTTCTTCGAGGTTGTGTAGCTCAGATCCTCCAGTAAAGAGATAGAGGATTATTTTGAGAGAAAGTTCCCAATATATTTCAACCATCTTTGATGTGAAAATCTCTTACTTTTCCAGAAGATTACAGAGCTGCTGCTTTACTGTAGAAATGCAATTCTATTGATGCAAAATTTAGATCAGTTTTAATCTTTATTTTTAAGGGGGTTGTTCTTTCCTGGTTTATCCCTTTTTCAAAGGTAGATTGAGAACATTCAGACACTATTTGAAATGCTGCTCTGAACTATCAGATGTCTATTCGTTTTGATTAATTATATTGAGCAGTTGAAGATAGAGCTGCTCTCTAAGTCTGTTAAATTCTGTGACCTGCAGCCTGTTAAGCTTTTCAAAATTGTGTATCTCGTCCAATACTTACATCCAGAGCTAGTGCTTCTCTTCAATTTACTTTGAAGGATCGTCGAGATAATTGCGAAGTTTATTAACCAACTGCTTTCCTCGATAAATAATTTAAAGAATGTCACTATTACTCTTTATCTTCTACTTGATTTATCTATATCTTGACAGCTATTCGGGAGGAATTTTTTACTTGACATTCGAAATGAGACCAGATAAGTCTTCTTTTGGTTGAAGGGCCTATATAGTATTGAGGTCATCGAGTCGAGACTGAACAACAACAGGATCTTTGGTGTTCAGAGAAGTGATGAGATGTTATACCTTTTGGTTTATAGTGTGCTAAAGTTTATGCATAAATTATCACAACATCAGAATGGCTTGAATCTGATATCTTATTGCATATGCAATTGAGCTTTCAAATCTTTTGTGGCCACCTTTTCGTAGTGAGTCTATACACTCTTCTTCTCCAACTACTTAGCTTCGTCGACTTTCTTGTAATAGTATTTTACCATCTTTTGATAGGTTTCAGCGTCAATTGGGGGCTCTCTCAAAGGCTGCTGCCCTCCCCATTTCTGAACCTTCACGATGACTTTTGTCTTTTCATTTTTTCCGACATACTACCCGATTGTCTTTTCAGGCTCAAGTTGTTTCCCAGCCCACCAAATAGTGGCCCTTTCATCAAATACTTAAAAATTTTCAGTCTCCAAAATTTCAAGCTCGACTTTTTACTCAAGCATCAAAAGACTTGGCTACCACTCAGGCAAATCAATATATCCCGGATATGCCTCCATCACCGAATTTCTTATCTATTCAACTGCAGCAACCATTTATTATTTTTAAGCAACTTGGCCTCTGAATTCCAGCACTTTTTTTGCTTTGGCAACTGCAGTAAGCATTCCTTGCCTTTGTTCTTCTTGAACTACAACGCCATATCGCTGATGATGTTTATCTACGACGAATCGATAAGGAGGTTATACAATAGGTTTCACACCATATTGCTTCATTTCTTCAGGCAAATGCTGAAACTCATTCGCATGTTTTTCAAAGTCTTCCCAGGACACACCCTGCAGTTCGGGGGGCTTCAGGATTCCTTTGTTCGCCAGTTCCTCGACGCTCCAAATCAATCGATCTAGATAGATTCTGATATTATTGACTAGTATAACTCAAAGAGTACACTCCATGAGAACCTGTAGGACATGTGCATTGGAGGCTGTATGAGGACATTCGATAGCGAAAGCGTTCTTCTCTGTTTTTTTGTATGTGATAAGAACCATAAGTGCTGTTTCTCTCTATTTAAAATATTTTAAATATTGATCGTTCAGAATAGAGTATCAAAACTTGCATAGTTCATGTGCTTATTTGCCAATAAAATCCATCTTTATTATAATCATTTCTATGGCTGAAGTTCTTTACTTTGACAAGCAAGTCACTGTTTACAAAGACCTGATTGTTATCAACAGGTACTTTTTCCCCCTGGCAACTTCCAAGGCTATCATGATTTCGGATATTGAGATGGTCTCTCTCATTGATGCTGAAGGAGTCAACCATCGTTGGGGAACCTGCCAAAAATACCTCAATAACTGGTTTCCTCTTGATGGAAACAGGCAAGAAAAGAAGAAATTCATTGAAATTAGAATCAAAGGCAAGAGAATGAGACCATCCATCACTCCCGATAATCCTGATGCTGTTTTCCAAATACTTTGGGCCAACTTCACCAAAGAAGGAAAAGATTACATTGAAGAGGTGGTCAAGCAGACAGAAAAAGAGACGGAGATGTGTCAGCAAGAGTTGATGGAAAGAAAACAAGCTGAAGAAGAAGCAAAATCAAAAGATGAGGCCTAAAAATATGAGAAACCCCAGAAGAAAGTGGAGGAGTGTGCGGTAGAAAATCTTGATGATTGAAAAATCTTACATTTCTAAAAGTAAACAATATCAGTCGTAGCACAAATGAGTCAATAGAAGGCTTTTGGTTTGCTGGAAGGCTAAAGCGGTTTACTTGGGTATTAATTTTTTCATAATTTCGATTTGTTTTTTTGTCCTTCTGAGCTCTTTCTTTAGAAGATCGGCCATTTTCCTCAGTTTGAACTAGTATTTTTATTTGAGAGATTTGATAGCATTATCAGTGTTCTCTTTTAATCTTTATTTATCTTTCCTTGTTTGTGACTCGGCTTTTCTGCTTTGATCTTTCTCCTTTTCCAGTTCATCTTTGAGCTCAGCAAGCATGCGATACATATCTTCGATTTTCATATTTTTCTATTTTTCAGAACTAGCCAGATAGCATATTTTCTAATTTTTATGATATAGCTATTCCCTATATTGATGGTCCTGCTCAGCCAATTGCTATCGCCTCTACTCGTCTACCTTAGCAAGGACAAACTCTTGATTTCTCAAAGCAGCCATCATTTAGGCATTAACTTATTTCAGCTCCTAGAGTTATTTTGCTTGATTAACGATCTCTACTTTTGCTTCTTCATATAGACAGTCCTTTTTGCTACACTATTTCTTTAAATCTTCAGTTTATCTATCCTTCTTTTAGAGCTCTTTTTGGTATTCAGCTAACAAACTTTGAAGACCTTGAATTTATTTGTTCAGCTCTTTATTCTGTGAAGCTTATCCTCTCAACTTTAACTTGAGCTTCGAACTTCCTTCAATGTTATTCTGCTGCAGTGCTTGGAGTTCGGATGTCAGAGAGACATTTTATTCTGAAATTTTTCTATACTTTGATATTTGTTCTCTCATCATCGATTAGTAGCGCTCATGTTCGTTACGAAGTTTTTTTCTCACCTGAGCGGTTTCAGAAAGCAACTAGCTGAGGATAGGGTTTATGCTTTTTTAAAAGTTCGTAAGAACAGCCTAGATTTGATCTTTTGTCGGATTGTTCTCCTCTAGCAAGGAGGCAACAGCTCTTGCGTTATTCTAGATAATGTTCTTGTATTGATGCTCTTTGGGATGAGGGTAGATGTCGTGGTGGCGACTGGGACAGAAGCTGTCGGATGTATCTGAAAATTATCGGAGTTTTTTGTGATCAGATGCCATTTTCTATAGAAAAGATTGATTAATAATAAATGATCAAAGCTTATAAATGGCAAAGCATTAGTTTTAGTAAAGAACTCCAAGTTCTTTTAGACCAAATCGGAGGGCAAAACATCAACTTTCTGGAGTTTAAACTTCTAGCTGATCAGTTTCGATTATCTTTTGTCGACCATCAGGAATAAATAAGATGCGTAGCTCTCTTCCAAACACTTGGATTTATATCCAAAAGAGAGCTAGTTTCATGTCTTAGTTTGGTATCTGTTGTCATCAAACACTGCCAAAAGCATTAGTAAGCTGCATTTTACTCAGTATTGTCAGACTAAGAAAGACCAACTACGAGCTTGAACATTCACACAATCAATGCTTTTAATTTTGGATGGGACTCATGAAGTAAAAGTACGGAAGTGCTCTCGTTTGGTTTGAATCACTCTGTCAAGAAAAGGGAGCCATCAGAATGACAATTCAGAGCCTCCTAGCTAATTTAGCAAGAATATTGAAGGGATCTACGCACTAAGGATGTGCCAAGCGAGTCAGTCAATATTTTTAAAAGGTAAGCAATCAAAAATGTAGAGCAAAAAGAATGACGTTACATTTTCTGTCTTTATGAGCACGATCAACATATACAGGATGAACTCAAGTAAAACCTCATCTAAAGTTCAGTCGTTGAAATCAAGTCCCAGAAAATTGATAAGAGCGAAAACAGGGGAGAGTGTTTCGATCGACTGGTCGAAGTCATTTAAATCAGGCCTAAAAACAAAGGGAAGCTTGATATCGGCCAAATCAAGATACGAGTAGAAGCCCAGGCTGAGAAAAACTTGTTCTTTTTTTATTTGAATGTGTTGAAACATCAATTGTTATAAAGACCATGCATCATATATCTCATCCGGTGGTGTTGACTTTCTGAAGGATTGAGGTGATGCAATTGATCAGGTTTTTGCCTAAATATCATCATAGGCCTCTAAAGAAGGGGTTGATTTTTTGTCATCACCCTTTGTTCTGGTTTACTCTGTGTCCAAGGACGTGACTGTTGTGGAGGTGGTTAAAGCGCAAATACTCTGAAGGATCTTTAGTTATTCATTCTAGGATGTTGTTACTGGTAAGTAGAATTATCTATTCCGCAATTACTGCTCAGGTCACTGGTATTTAAAGCAGGATTGTACAGTTGAGTTGTTGACTGATCTGAGGTTCTTTTATTTAATTTTTCTACGATGTTGAGCAGTCTATGCTAATTCTCTTGAGTTTTCTTCAGATTCTATTCAAGAGTAGCAATTCTTTGGGAAAACATTTGGAAAGGATCTCCATTTGTCTGGTTGATTTTCAAAAAAAAGTTCTGCTTGGGAGCCTGATATCGCTACCTAGTTTCAGTCGAAGTTACAGTGTTAAATCTTTGCCGTGAAGCCTGTTGCTATTCTATGGAAATTTGTTGAGCCAATATTTATCCAAGGGTTCGAAGTCGATGATCCATGTCTATAAAAAACTCACGAATGCTTTATACAAAAGCAGAAAAGCCGCTCCTCAGTTCTTATTCGAGCTTAAAGATGACTGGAGGATACTGATTCGGTTGGAGGAAGTTGCTTCGAGAGATATGCTAAGCTAGCTGAATGAGCTCTGTGTTTTGGTGACGAAGCTGGTCAAACTGTTCTTTGAAGCTTTTGTTTTTGGGAGAGTTGACCTTGAACTTGGGCAGGAGGTGGCTCATCTCTGATAACTATAATAGAATGACCGTCAACTGTTAAATTGAGAAAAGGGAGCATATTGAGAGGATAAATAATAAAAGCCCTGATAGTTTGTTCGTTGCTATATAAATATGAGGAAATAGGGAAACAACCAAAGAGTCTTTCTTTAAGAGCAGGGAGTTCCCAAACCGAGGCTGTTATAGTCCCACGGAAGACGGCATAATAACAATAAGATCGCCATGTAGAAGTGTCGATATCCAGTTATTCGCACAAGTATATGAATCTCATGTCGACATAATCTTTGCCCGAATAATCCACCAGATGCACCAGTACTGATCCTCTTATTGAGCCTCTACGAGTCTATTGAGATCTGAGAATGGGTCGGTGAAGGCAGTATAAACTCCCTCGAAGCAGTTTATCGGCAATGAAAAATATAGTTAGCAGAGAGAGTTGAATAGATCAATAAAGATTGACGAACAACTGTTGGGACAGATTCAAGATAGAATCAATCATGCGAGGGTACAATACTAATCGAAAATGAGAGAAGTATTGGAATCTAACGCAAAGTATGTCCTTCCTTATTTAGAGTAGTCAGTGAGTTGAGACAAATTTTATTTTAACAACAGAAGCAGCTAATCGACAAATAGAAAATAATCCAACAAATGCTGATGCAGAGAGGATCTACTCAAAGCAAAATAGCTGTAAATCTGCCTGTATGCAATCATAAAAAGTTGAAATTGGGTGAATACTAATACCTCAAGGATCGAGTTAGTGATCTTGAAGCTAAACTTAAGCTCGTATTGAATGAGGTCGGCAACGGAGATTCATAAGTAACGAGGAAGTTGAGCAGGCTTGAGGATCAGTTAATTCGGTTCAATGGAACGAGAATTGCTGAGTGTCGTTTTAGACTTTAAGAAATTTTAGTCAAACTTACCTAAAAGATATAGAAGATCAGTATTATTGAGATCGATGTTGCCAAGCCATCAAGTTTTGATAGCAAGAGAGTTTAATCATCTTTAAGTTAAGTGCAGACATCAATGGAGTAGCTAAAGAGACAGTTGTCTGATTTCAATCGGAGATAATGGAATTATTAGTCTACTTCTGTTGGAAATTTACAACATTTGCTGTTCAATATCAATCGTTGTATTGAAGGTTCTCCCATGAAAAAGACCAACAGTGGGACCTACGCGATGGAAGACGATGATTAATTTTACTACCCTCAGACAGACAGGCCCTATTCCTCAACAGAGGACTATGAGCATTTTCAATAAGATTCAGAGGACGAAAAAGAGAAGAAAGAGAATTATTCTCCCAACAAGAGTCGCTCTCTGTTCAAAAACTTTGCTTGATATTTATATTGAAGGTGGAATAAAGTAATTAAAATTACATCATCTCTTCGGAAGATTGTTCTAAATGGAAAATCGTTCGAGAATGGCCGATATGCAAATGAAAAGAATCGTCAGCCGTTACGAGCTTGGAGATCTACTGGGCAGAGGCGCCTACAGCGAGGTATTTAAAGCCAGACACCTCGATACAGGTAACCCCTATGCCGTCAAGGTTATCAACAACAAGGTCCTTGCAGACAATGAAAAGGTCAAATAATGCATCAACAATTAACTGTCAATTCATCAAATTCTTGAGCAGTGCCGCCATATCGTGAGGTTCCATGAGCTATTGCAAACAAAAAACAACTGCTATTTTGTTTATGAGTATTGTGAAGGAGGAACCTTACACGATTTAATGAAAAAGGAAGGGCCTTTGTAGTAAAAAAAGGCGATCATTGTGTTTCTGGAACTAGTGGCAGGATTGAGAGTTCTAAGAAAATATAACATCATGCACAGGGACCTCAAGCCTGAAAATGTCCTCATCAAAGAAGGAGTATTCAAGTTGGCTGATTTTGGATTTTGCAAAGAACTGTCAGTATAAATGATGACTCGAACCATGCTTGGATCGCCACTTTACATGGCTCCCGAAATACTAAGAGGATAAGCATACTCTGTGAATGCTGATATCTGGTCGATGGGGGTCATTCTGTACGAAATGTTGACAGGAAAATGTCCTTATTCTTCCAATTCCATTGCGAGTTTAATATCAGCAATCGAAGAAAAACCTCTGCAGTTAAGTTCAAAGATAAGTCCAAAGATTAATGGGTTCATAAGCAAATGTTTGCAGAAGGACTGTAAACTACGAATGAGCTGGTAAAAATTCTTCGAAGAGGCCACTCATTTATCAGAAAACAGTTCAGATATTCTAAATCTATCAAACCGATCCTTTACGCCAATGGCAAGGAGCAGTTCTCGAGAGCACAAGATGCATACAACTTTGACTTTTGATGATATGGCAAAAAGGGCAACAACTCCTGTGAAAAATCCAAGCGAGGTGAAGTCAAAGTTTGAAGTATTCAAGTAAAACTACCACAAACCATCACCAAGTGATGTGAAAATTTAACATCAGATTTTTGTAAGTCATGATAACATGCAGTCCAAAAGCTAGAGAAGTAGATCGGCTGCTAAGCATGAGCCCAAGGACAAAAACAAAGATCAAAAAATCACCTACAATTAATTACTGACCCAGCATGAAAGGTGTCTTTCTGCACTCAAGGTTTGCCTCTAAGTTATGGAATCTCGTGATAAAAAATAGGTAGTTCAGGCTGGAGCAGTGCTCAAAGGTATTTACAGAGTCCTGGAGCGTATTTACAGCAAAATCAATATTTAAGACATTGAAATGCTGCCAGTCCTGAGTATGGTCAAATACGAAATGATTCAGGTCGAAAAAATGTAAGGAGAGATCGAGAAGTGGACTGGGGCCCTTTCTGATGAACCTGATAGTGCTACTTTGCCAGTAGCTTTAGTTGAGCCTTGGGCTCTTCTGTCCTCATATTGCTGATTTTAGAATATTATAATAAAATTCCGGCAATTATCAAGAATCAAGATGACTGGGTCTGTTTGTCAAATCATGAAGCTGAGCGAGCATTTCTTGTTCGGCAGTGATGCTTTACTCATCGATTTATTCCATTTTCTCCTGAATTTATTTTTTCATATTTTTCTGGTCGTTCTAAGTCATCAAGTAAGTACGATGAAGGCCTGCACAGTCTTTTTGATACACTGCTTAAAAAGAGCCTTGTTGATCGGCTTATGTTTAGAGTTTTTCTGAGGAAGTTCCTCTGCAGCAATTTTTCTCCAGTGCTCCTGAAGAGTTTTAAGAGGGAGGGCTTCAATAATTTATGCAGCTTCCTGAAGGTAAGTGAGGTTGTTGTTGATCCTTTTGATTTTGAGGGGGTATATGACTTGGGGGTCGTAATGGTTTCTGTTCATTTTTTAAATGTCTAACTGAATAGGGCCATGTAGCTTTGTTAGGATTTCAGCAGAGGTATATGAATTATTTAATTATTTAATATATGCAACGGTATATAGAATGACTATAATCAAGATTGAGGAGACAACAAACGTAGACTAAACTTTTCCAGTTATGTAAATAGCTCACCTACATCTTGGCATCGCTGATTCAGATGGACTAACTAGTTCCAAATACTGCTTCCTGTCTGGGACTGTGGGGGTAACTTCTTTGCTCCCAATAAAATATTGAAGAGCAGCTCAACCACATATTATCTCTCAGGTTGACTTCTTGCCTTGTCAAGCAGTTTTTTCCTTTCGTCTTATAACTCTTCAACATTTATTTGAAGTTGTTCATTGTTATAGATAAGGCTCTTGACTTATTCTGATATGTCTGAAGCATCTCCCAGAGAATGAATCGCTCGATCAATTTATTCTAAACTATTTTAATGCTTGCTGTAGTCATACTGAGTCCCAAACCTACTCTTTTCCTGATGATACTTATTCTCAAGCTATTTGTACTCATGGCTCATATCCGACAAAAAAGACTGAAGGCTTGATATCTGCTGATGAAGATATTCGATTTACCTATCTCGAGATTCGATAGCTTCAGACTTCTATACCTTCACTTCAATTTTGTTGGCATTTTTCTCCAGCAACTGGCATCTTTGTTCAAGCATTCTCAGGTTGGTCTACAACTCTACGATACTGTGCTCCAAACGATTGATGAGAGCATTCTTGAGGGAAAGCTGCTCCTCATACTTTCGTTCTTGAGCAAGAAGTTGCTCCTTTGCTTCGTAAATTTGTTGATTAAGAGAGGTTGATTGAGCCTTCGATCTTTCCAGAATGTTGCTGATGGCTTCGTCCTTTCCTTTGATCTAGCTCTGGAGATTGAGGAGATGATCATTTTCGTGTAATTTAGACGTTTTATCAGAGGTCAGTTCAACCTGGAGTGAATAGAAGTCTGCCTTTATGTGGGCCAGCTACCCATAAAGAGATGAATTTTTTTATTAAAGTTGATTGCACTGCGTGAGAGCTTCTCTGAGTTGTTAATGATAGTTATTGTTTTAATGTCGAAGTCTGTTGACCAACTCTTATTGATGGCTGAAATCATAGTTGAGTTATTAAAATTATTTAGTTTTTTTATCCAGCTCTTGCTCCATTGACTTGAGCACCAGTGTTATTTTCCTGATCTCCTCCTTTGTCTCGGAGGCTATTCTTTCATTTTCGTGGTGAGAGTGATCCAGCTCAATATGTACCTTTCTTATCTCGGATTATAGATAGGAAGATTTTTATCGTTCTGAAGTCAGAATGGTTTAGGTTTGTCTAAGGAGATGTTCTACTCTGTCAATTTAAGAGTTCTTTCTTGTCAGTTCTATCTGCAAATGACTGATCTTCTAGTTTGCTGCTTTGTTCTATTCCTGCACCTCCTTGTAGAGATGTGACTCCTGAGATTTCGTAACTGTTTAAAGTTGGTACCTGAGTCTTATGATCTCTTCCTGTAGCTGGAAATTCTTAGAAACGAGTTATTAATTTCTATCTGTGCTCGATGGCATATTTTTGATTTCCTTCCTCAGTAGAGTTTACTTTTGGCTGAGCTAGCTTTGCAGCAGACGGATTTGTTCTTGATACTAAAATCGTTTTTCCTAGAAGGTTTGGCTTATTTGGTTATTTCGATTGGTCAGCTAAGCGACATTATTCTCAGACTGCCTCAGAAGGTCCATTAGCTCTTGAATTCGGCTCAGAGCATTGGATACAGAACTATCTTGAACACTCGAACTATTGACATCTCTCTTGAGGTCGATTTTGGTCTATAGCATAAGCATCCTTTCTCTCAGCTATCTGAGCAAAGCTGGAGATTCATCCTCTAGTTGAGGTTAGTTAGTCTTTTGAAGCAGCTCCTTTTATAGCTGAAGAATTTTGTTCAAAAGTGATTTGCTCTCCTATCTCTACTTCGAAGATTCCTTCCTCTGGGATACAATACTTTGCTGAATCTCAGATTTAAGACGGGAAATTTAATCTTGGTATAGTTTGAACTGAATGGCTTCATTTTGCTATGAACCTTGCTTTTGAGTAGTTGATCTTTGAATCGGTGACTCACTTTTTTGATTGAAAAGCTTTCGAATCATGTTGTTGTTTTAGGCCAACTGTCTGTTTAGATTATCGAAGTGCTCTTTATACTGATGAAGTAGATCCTCAATGCGGTTTAAGGAGGTCTGAATCGACTGATAGTCTTCTGTTTCGTGAATATGGCTTTTGTGAAGCTATATCTTGAATTGTTATAGGTTGCTCTTTAACTCCCTTACAATCGACTCCGATCCTACTTTTAGCCAGTCTCCCTCATCCTTCACCTACCCTCTTATTTTGGCCCCACTTCTTTGCAACTTAGAAGAATTTTACGTTTTAGGTTTTACTGTTTCAGCTTAGCTTTGATATGATACTCTGACCGAGGATTGAAGCAATTATTGACGCTATCTGCTAGTCTCCAGTAAAAATCTAACCATTTTTTATATGGAGGAGCGTAAAACCTTTAGAGATTCGTCTTTGAGTCTGTTTGGAGGAATGACTTTTGGCAAACTATCTGTCTCCTTGATAGTTTATACACCTTGGTCAACGTAATTGGTTAGTTGTTGGACGCCATCAGACATATCTTTTTCGTATGTCCGAAGAAGTTGTTACTGCCTTTCGAGCTCTTAGATTCTTTGGTGAAGTACAATCAAATACTCCAGCAATACTTTCAGCTACTAATGGCCTTTCCACTTTCTTTTAAGCTCTTCTAAACCTCTTTTCACCTACTTTTTCTCGATAAGTGAAGACAGCTTCATTCGTTCTTGATTGAGCTCTACCTTCAATGCCTATAGCTATCTTTTGCACTCTCTGTAGCCTTCCAACTGTTATCTAACCTCCTACCTAACTGCTGTTTCAGCATCTTTTCTTTATCTCTGGGCATCTTCAATTTTGGAAACTAGAGTGGTAATAATGCTGTTGTTATATGTTCGAGAAACCGATATTTTTTATATTGCTCCTTCTAGGTTTTTTTTCTTCATTTCCAACTTTTTAGTCTGAGAATTCACAGTGGAATTTATTCGATCCACCTGGAATCTATCTGGTAGGGTAAATTTGTGAAGTTCGTTATCCATCCTTGAAAGTTATGCTATAAATGCCTAAATCTATCTGAGCTGATTGTCCCTCTATCGAATGACCTCATTGAGCTCATTAATTCCTTAGGTATCCTGATAGCTGTTCAATGAAATTTGGAGCTGTTACACCTGCCCTTAATAATGTTGAGTTGACTGCTGGAAAGCTCCAATGAGGTTGAAAATCACTGAAGCGATCACTTCATTATTGAGATGATCTTTTCTCCTGGGAGTTTTTTGTTGTCGTACCTGTTCGAATCTTTTGAGCTATGATTTGATAACTTCTCTATAGTTTTTTTCTTCGATCAGTGTCAGCACAGCTGAGTAGCTGGCTGGTCTTTCAAGAGCTTTAGAAGCAGAAACAAATTATTAGCTGAATGCTTCCTCTCTCAAATTGAAATTATCAGCCTTCTAACTTTTCAGCTGCTATGCCAGAATATTTTAATGAGAGAGTTATCGGACCTGAGAAAGCAGCTTGTGCTTTACAAACCTTTCAAAGGAGTCTCTAACATTTTTGCTGAAAATATTATTTTGAATTTTCCACACTATCTTTGCTGACAAAGAACTTCCTCCCTTCTTGACTTTGTTCACGACAAGACTTTTGATTGCCTTTTACTTTCTCCTTTGAATCATCCTTTCAAAGAGTTGAGCAAAATATACTGTCTTTGCCTGATGCAATTTTTCGATAGAACCTAATGTCAGCATTTTGTAATGGGCGTGTGCTAGGCGCATATTTTCTATGCCTTTTGTTATGAGAGCAATTTTAGAGGCTGCTTGGTTCCTTTGCTTCTGAACATGTACGTTCGGTTTGAATAGGGCGATGAATGGGACATCTTCATCGTTGGTTTTTATGGTGACTTCTGAGAAGACGTGCTTGTAGGTTGGGAACTGCTCAAGGTGAATTTGTGAGAGTGGGAGTTGAGGAAGAGTACGAGCGGGAGAGTTTCCATGGAAAGATCTTTGCATGTTAGAGAGCTAAGATATAATTTTATTTGCATTT
>Ga0100378_1000906_pt1 | contig 32312 bp, 29 predicted proteins | sample CryGeymeta201502_FD_81535 | JGI IMG/M metagenome (GOLD analysis project Ga0100378, IMG submission 81535) | Groundwater microbial communities from Crystal Geyser aquifers in Utah, USA - Crystal Geyser metaG 2015-02 | ecosystem: Environmental > Aquatic > Deep subsurface > Groundwater | place: USA... | reverse complement strand
GACCAACGGATTTTGTGCTTTTTTAAATAAACTTATGGCTTAGTTTTAGATTTAGCATACAAAGGAAAAAAACATGAGGTCGTTTCCATGTAGGCTGGATAATCCTTTCGTTGTTTAAGCGATTGGGCTTCCGTCATTGGAATCGTCCCAAACCACATAATACAAAAAAGCGTTGTAATCGAAAGTAGCGAGATTAAACCAAGCCCCAAGCTTGCACCCATCACCGAGAAACCAAGCCAGATCATGCATTCAAAAAAATAATTGGGATGACGTGAATAATGCCATAGGCCTTGCTTTAAAACTTCTTTTTTTCCGCGCTGCTTATGCATGTAAAGCTGATAATCTGCCAAAGATTCACCTATGATTCCAACAAGAATCAAAATAACGCTTAAATAGGTCATCGCATGAATATTTTGTACGTATTGAAGTGTAAAAAAAGGCAACGCGATCACCCAAGCCAACAGACCTTGTAGCATATACTGCCCCAAAAAACCCAAAGCTTTCTGTTTCCAATCGCTTGCTAAGGCTTCATAACGTGGATCACGATGGCCTTTAACGCCTCGTGTGAACAATAAAAAAAGTGATAAACGCGTAGCCCAAACCACAAGCAGCACACCTGCGATCCACGTGAGCGTATTTGTATCACGCATAAACAAGTAGATAAGCCCCATGGCGCAAATATTGAGCCCCCAAAAGATATCAATCAAGGCTGGATTTTTTGTTTTTAAATAAATGCCCCAGGCAACCAGCATGAGGCACAAACTAAACAACAAATTATTCAACACAATCATGAACACTCCCTTGTTCGATAGCAACGGCTAAAGCGCCTTCGCCGGCATGAAGCTGGATCACAGCAGAAACAGGCATAATTCCTGAAGACTTTAATGCAAGCTTTTGTTCAAGTTCAGCTTCTAACTCACGCGCATGAACGGGGTTATTCGCATGTAAAATACTGAAGCGACGAATCGGACTCTGCTCATGTTTTTTCTGAATCATTTTAAACAGCTTTTCTAATTGCTTAGGTAGACTCATGGCATTTCCAAGTAAAACACCTGCGCCATCGGGGTTAATACCAACAATGGGTTTTAATTTCATGGTGTGGGCCACCCAAGCTTTTGCCCGACCAAATCGACCGCTTTTAGCCATCGCATCACAATCATTCAATAAAACAAACACTTTGATGTTTTCTATCAGTTTTTGTGTTCTTGCTAAGATATGCTCAACACTCAAGCCTTTTTTAGCAAGATCCGCAACTGAGGCAACAAGCCAACCATGCGCCCCAGACGTTGTGCGACTATCAACCACCGAAATATTACGAAATTCATTGGCCAGGGTTTTAAATGCTTGGTATGTCACACTCATTTTTGAGCTAATTGCCACGACGATAACATGCTCGTGCGTTTTTGAAAGCCAGGAGAACGTATCTTTAATCATGCCTAACGAAGGGCTTGCTGTTTTAGGATAATCGGAATCTGACTGCATTCTTGAGGCTAAATCAACTTGATCCACCGTCAAACCATCGAGCATCACTTGTCGACCGTGTGTAATCGTAATAGGTATACGATGAATGGCATGTTCATCCAAAATAGCTTGCGGAATATCAGCAGAAGAATCGGTCACAATGGCAATGCCACCTTTGGATTGATTCGCTTGATATTGCATCATCATGTTTTCTATCTTAACTTCCGTTACATCAGCATACGTCATGATTTTTTTAAACAACGTTTTAGAATCATTGGTATGCACATGAACACGACTTTGACCGTGTCGGTAAAGATTTAAATTACAATCACCATCAGCCGCTAAATCTTGTGAAAGCTGTGATTGCATCTGCTCAGAAATACTTAGCGTCATTTGAACACAATAAGTATAATTAGGTTTGGTTTCCCAATGAACTGATTCACACTGAGTTACGCCCGGTGAATCGGTCGCTTCATCTGAAATTATGCGCTCTTTTTGCACTTCGCATAAGCCGGCTAAAAAGCCAGTAAGCCAATAGTGCATGCCCATAGCGCCTGCATCGACAAGCGTTGCATCGTGTAAAAAGGGATTATCGTTGGATGTTTGATTTAACTGTGTCGTAAGTAACGCAGTAAAATGACTAAAATCTTGCTCAGACAACGTCAGCGTGGTTGACTCCAGCAGGCCCAGTGCAACACTTTCAAGATAGGAAATCAGCGTTCCGGGTACAAAGTCATCAATTTGTTCTTTTGATTTTTGGCTGGCCGTAAGCAAGGCCTGCGCAAGTTGAGAGAGATTTAATACTGAGTCACACGATAAGCACGCTGTAAAATGCGACAAAAACATCGAAAACATCATGCCTGAATTACCGCTGGCTTTCAAAAAAATACCCTGGGTGTAAGCTTCAAGCAAATCACTGCTTGAAGCAAGTGGATTTAAACCATCCGCAACACCTTTGACGGTACGAAATAAATTAGAACCTGTATCATTATCCGCTACAGGGAAGACATTAATACGATTAATTTTTTCTAAATTGGCCCCGAGTGAAGTTTCAGCAAGTTTAAAAGCATTTTGCAAAAGATGTGACATGGTCATAAAAATTTCTACCTCTATGGTATTAATATATTAAATAAATATTAAATAAAATTATTAAGGGTTGCACCCAATACAACATCCCGGATCAGCGCAATTCAAACCATCTGTCCTGAGCCGCGCTTCGTTATACTGACATTGTATACAAGCCCACACCTCTTTTTCATATAAAGACGTTAAAAGGCCACATATACTGCACGGAAGTTTACCTTTTGTCGATTTAAACCCGAATCCTGGTGTTTTACACTGGGGGCAAAGATGCCCTATTCTAACAGCTAATTTGTCTGCAAGCTCGGATAAAACGCTCATTCGTGTTGGATTCATCATGGCGCGCATATCGGTTGAAAGCACTAACTCTGGTTCTACTTGAAATCCTTGTTTTAAAGCATCGGATAAATGCAACGATGTTTTGATGCCTTTGGCAATGATCGCGTTGTTTGATTTTGTTTGCAGCACCAAGGCATGTCGTGGAAAATCAACACGCTTCAAAAAATTATCCAATTGCGTCGACGCATCGATCGTCATCATCGCATAGTTTGTGTTTTGACTGACTAATTGCTCTGCAATCACCCAACCACGCTGTTTATCGATAAACACCATAATTTCATGAGCGCTCGGAATAAACGGCGAGGAAGGATGGAAGCCAAAACTTCCTTCACTGGCGACACTTAGGTTATAACCAAACTGCTCACCCGCATGTTTCGCTTTTAATAGACAGGTTTCATACGGTGTGAGCGGCCGTTCTATTTCACCCGTAAATGTGCCAAATTGATCCGTATCAAAATCCTCAACACATACATGGCATTCAAGTTGATCATGAAAAATATCGGCAATTGCCTTTTCTTTTTCATGTTTTGAAGCCAATAAAACACGTTGATTTTTATAGTACACGGATCTTCCCCTAACAAACGTATGAATGTTTAGTTATCACGAGGATAAAACGTCACTTCACCGGTGGATATATCATGAATTCCGCCCACAATGCCACATTCCCCAGCATCAATCATGGTTTTTAGAATCGAACTGCGATCCATGATCGCTTGTACCGTATTTTGTACGCTGATCGTTGTGACTTTTTCTACAAACGCATTGTTACTTGAGGTACGATTTGTCATAATGGTTTTTTCTTCGCTGACAGCCGGTTGTATTTTATTTAATAAGCCGGTCAAATGCCCCATTTCCACATGATCACAAGCGCCTTTAATTGCGCCGCATTGCGTATGTCCTAACACCACAATAAGTTTTGCCCCTGCAACTTTACATCCAAACTCCATGCTACCTAAAATATCATCGTTGATAACCGTGCCTGCAATACGCACACTAAAAATATCACCTAAACCTTGGTCAAAAATTAATTCGGCCGATGTTCGAGAATCGATGCAGCTTAAAATCACAGCGCATGGATGTTGACCATCGGATGTTTCATTGGCTTGTTGCAATAAATTGCGATTAATTTTTAAATTATTAATAAATCGCTGATTACCTTTTTTAAGTAAATCAAGCGCTATTGCTGGCGTCATGGCTTCTTGCATTTCTTTGGTTAACGTCTTCATGAGCTTCTTTCTCCTATTTATTATGATTTGGCATATGGCCCCAGTGGCTCTTTACATCATCTACAGCCGAGCGAAGCTGTGCTTCCGATTGTAACCCTCCCTCGATATAAGCAAGCCCTTGAAGCAACCATCGTGCCAGTTCTGGCTGTGACAAACGATAAAAAACACGGTTACCTTCTTTACGATACTTAACAATTTTTTTGGCTTTTAAAACAGATAAGTGCTGAGAAACCGTTGAGTGGCTTGTTCCCAGAATGCTTTGCAAACCGTTCACATCTTGCTCACCTGCGTATAAATCCTCAATGATTCTAATGCGATTAGGATGAGACATAGCGCCCAAAAATTCAGCCATTTTTTCTGCAATTAATATTCTTGAAGGCATTCTTAATTCCAATATTTGGTTATTCTAATATAGAAACACACGAACTATATAACATATTAAAATTCAATAATTTTGTTGTCAATCTAAAGTTTAGAAGATTATTTAAGCTTTTGCTGAAATCAATGCATTTAATTTAATTTAATTTAATTTAATTTAATTAAATCGATTCATCAGATTCAGTGGATAATATCCAACAACGATTATCTCGCGTCATTGGCATGTTAAAAAAAGAGCAAGCACTCCAAATGTTTGCGGCTTCATACGGCCACTCCCGAGCTCCGGCATCACGGAGTATCTCAACTATCTCGAATTGACTCGCCTCGTAGGCTAAGCGCAAGACGGATTTTTTGTTCATGCTGACGCTGTCCGGCTGGGTTCACCACCGCATTGACATTTTCGCCCTTTTCAATTAAATATTGAACAATATTTTTATAACCTTTTCTTACAGCTAAAATGACACGTGCACCGGCATCTAATAATAGCCCCATTTCAATATAACGCTCACGAGCATAGACCCATTCTACCGCTGTTTTTCCATGACTAGGATGACCTGGTTTATGAATAAGTTCATCTATATCAGCACCGCTTGAAATAAGCTCAAAGACACTCGACAATCGGTTGGTACGTGTAAACCATGTCTTAGATTTTTCGAGATTAATCGTCCAGCGATGATTTAATTCTATACCATGTGTCGCAGCATTTAATGCTAAATATTCAACCACATCAGGCCAACCTGGCTCCCAAAGGCTATGACCATCAAAACCATCTTTTCTCATACGACCTGCGGCTAAACCGATCCAGGTAATGATAAGGTGCTTATTTTTTTTCCAAAAATGAGGTTGGCTTTCAGACAAGAGCTTAATAACATCCAAGCGGCCATCTTTAATTGCCTTTTCAAATACATACTCACCATGCACACGCGTGTCCACAGCTCCGTGTTCTACCAACATGTTTAAGCTTGGGTACGTTCCTACTTCATATACCCAATGCAGAGACGTTTTATGATCTTAAATGCTGATGCATTAACATCGGCACCTTGAGTAATATAGCATGCACGATATCATAATAACCACGTCCATAAGCCCAGTGAAGAGCCGTCATCCCATGAGCAGAATGACCCGGGCAATAAGTTATTGCATTCAAATCAATATGCAAATCAACATGTTTTGAAATTAAATATTGTACAATAATCAAATTCCCATAAGCAGAAGCCCATATGAGCAACGTTTGTTTATGCGAATCGCTGGAGTAACTTACGAATTTGATCGTACATAAACGAATACCTTGATGAATGATGGACGATACAGTGTAATATCAACGTAATCTAAACGCGAACCACCACAAGCTAAAATAGGAAGTAAATAGATCATGCTCGATCAGAATATACAAACATTTGTACATACAACAAAATGGAAAAACTTAGGTTCAGGGAGCTATAACCAAACATATCTATCTAAAGAAACTATGAGTACGGATTATTTTACAGGCCAATGGGTATTAAAAAAACCTAAGCTCAGCTTAGACGACTCCGAGAATGCGCTCAACAACGCTGATCGCGCGGTAAGAAAATGGAATATTCATAATCCTGCTTATCCCGCACAAAAAATAAACGGAAGTGCGTGGCTCATTCCTTATTTTGGAAATACACCGGCCTCTGATCAACAAATTGCCGAAAAAATTATTGAAATTTATCAAGAAACAAACAATATTATAACAGATGCCTGTGGCAACAAAAATTTTCTTATCTACCATGACCAGGTGATTTGTATTGATGTCGATTTTTCTCTGCGACGAGGTTCATTTGCAAGTGATGCATGGCTGCATGATAAGCACCTATCCGATATCATACTTTATTTAAATAGCTGGAGTCATCGAAAACCTCAAACCACCGCCATGATTCGGACGCTTTTATGTTTAGATCAGAACCGATTTGATAATCCAACAAAAAATAACAACCCAGTAACCAAGACATGCCTTGCTGAATATATGCATATGCAGTTAACCGATTTCAAACAGATCGTGAACATCAACAACCTTGAGTTTTTGGTTATGATTCGATTCATCATGGCACATCATCACACGTTACTCAGCCACTTCAACGAAGCTGGATATACTTTACTTCATGTTGCTGAGGCCTTGGGCTATGAAGATGCGCGCGCATACCTTATTGATGCAGGCGTTGCTCTTCATGTTCCCGCCCCCAAGCCAGTACCCAATCAAACTCACCTCATACATCTTGCGGCCAGTGCGGGGCAACTCACCGCTATTCAACACATGATAACTCAGGATAAAAGCCTGATTCATGCCGTAACCCCCTATCACGAAACGCCTTTATTGCTGGCTGCATCTCAAGGTCATCACGATATCGTGGCCTTGCTTATTTCTGAAGGTGCTGATGTCAATTTAGGCATTCAACTGCCAGAAGATCATGAATCATACACCGAATTGCATCAATACACCCCTCTGGATTGGGCAATTGCAGGAGGACATACGCAAACCATTGCGTTACTCGAAAACGCAGGCGCACAGGGTCACGCTGCTTTGGCTGCTTTAAATGATGTAGGACCAGAAAACCAAGATAAACAAGAAGCTACCTTGGAATCAACAAATTCTGACTGGTGCCCTGCATTTATTCAGAATATGTGGTCGTTTTTTAATGGATCAAATAACCCTACTGAACTACAACCCACACATTCACTTAAAAAAGCAACATAGAAAACAAGCTTAAGTCTGTCCCCAAAAATTCAACCCATAGATAGATTATGTCTATTTTTTATGCTAGGCTTCGCCTCTTACGCGATCATATTCAATCTAGATTAAACACACGGTGAATCATCATGTATTCATTTTTTAAAGAGTCAGCAGCTGAGCCAGAAGTATTACCTCGTGTCCGCGAAGATGAGGTCATATTCGCACATGTATTAGGCTGTGGTGGCTTTGGTCGGGTCTATTTTGGCAGAATGAACGGTGAGCCGGTTGCGATCAAAAAAATTGTAAATAAACCTCATGAAGAAATTGAATTTGAAGCCGAAATAACGTTACACCTGTCTTTATCTCACCCCAATATTGTACGTGCATTGGCGCGCTACCATAGTCCTCAGCCTAATAACGATGTGTACCTCATCCTAGAGCATATAAACGGTAAAGATTTATTTCATTCCCTCATGGATCCAGATCAAAAAACAATCTTATCGCTGAACATCCGTATTTCAATCACGCAAAATATTATTGATGCACTCACCTACCTGCATCAAACCATGCATATTTTACATCGCGATATCAAACCTGAGAATATACTTCTCGATCATCATATGCGAGCTAAATTATGTGATTTTGGTCTTTCTACAACGATAAAACAATCAAAGATCTTGCCACCGTGTGGTACCCAAGATTATGCAGCACCTGAGTTACTAGAAGGAATAAATCGTCATCATACGGAAAAAACTGATATTTATGCTATGGGTGCTACCGTGTTTGCTATAATCACGGTGACTCAACCCAATAAATTACACGAAATTGACATCGTTGAAACCATGATGGCCAAAGTCGCTTCTGTTCCGCTAATAACAGCCAAGGCCTTCAAAAACATGGTGAACAATAGTACAGAATACAATCCAAACCATAGAATGTCGCTGGCCGATATGTCTAACTTAACACGGGCCATCGCTCGACTATCAGAGCGTCATAGTGTATCGACAGAAAAAGTCGTGACTGAAGTTATCGAAGTATCCGAGGAACAAGAAATAGAATCTTCATTTAACTGCACCGTATCTTGATGCTATGGACTTAATGGACTTGGATTTTTGTGTGCCAGAATATCCGACCGGATATCATCCACTGTTCGCTGTTCTTTATTTTGATTTAATATGCCATCACCATAAGAATATGCAAGCACATCCCCTGTTGCATCATCAATAATCATCAAGCAAAGCCCTTTTTTTGCAAGTGCTTCACCAAACTCAAGCGCTGTTTTTGGGTTAGGAAAAGGAACCCTGACATTGCCTTCGTCTGTTTTTTCGGGCGCCTTATACCATGTTTCATGACTGTATTTTGTTGTGTAAAAGTTAGAGGCTTTCTCCAAATCCCAAATTTCTGCTTCAATGACCGTTTTTTGAGGTTTACCATCGGACTTTTCATGAGCAGCATGCCAAAATTTTGCCTTTATGGTATTAAATCGACTTGGATACTGATCTGTTATTGTTTTGATTTTATGTTTTGTGGCTTCTTGCTGCCGTTGAATCTTATTTACTTCAGATTTAAAATTATCCAAAGAAACGGACTGAAACCAAGACCCTGTTTGCTCGGCTGGAAATAGTTGAACTTGCACCTTGTTCTTATCTTCTGGCGCTTGTTTATTCACACGCTGTATCACCTGTAGCTTTTCTTGAAAAATATCAAATGCTTGGCTTAACAAGCCCTCTCGACTTAGAAAAATATAATAGATATCCAGTAATTTTTTTTCATTTTCAGGGCTCTTCTCCAAAGCTCGAATATCTTTTGCGAGCGTGGGTGCCGCTTGTAGAAGCATCGCTGCCATCTGGTCGCGTGTATGATCAAAAGATGTGGCTGTTGTGTAGGTTTGTTCTGGACTGATCACAACCGCATGATCGCGTTGTGTTGAATCATCACCGGATCCAATTATAATCACGCTTGTAGAATCATGCTTTTTTGTACCATCAAGAATATCAACAAAATCGAGCATACCTCCTTTAGCATACCCTTGACGTTTTTTTACAGGACTGGGCGCTGTTGCACTGGTTTTATCTTCGGTTTTATAAGTAGAGTCAGCACTGTATCGCGCGTCACCCAAGATCACTTGTTTTAACCCATCTAACTCAAATGCATCTGTAGTATCTCTAAGCCAAAGATTAACAGCTGTTCCATCAATCATTTTATTACGCGTGTTGGCATCATAACCGCTGAGTCTAAGTTGCGGAATGGCCTCGCTTAATGCCTTAAAATCTGTAATTTTTTTTGATGAAGGTGTAAGTTTTTTTTGAATCACCCTCCAGTCTTGTGCTCGCTCTGCGATTTTATTTGAATCTAAGTGCCCGCTCACCAACTCAAGATTAATCACTTCAGATGGATCAGATGCTTTCGTCACTGTACAGCGACTTACAAGCCCACCTTTGTTATACGCGGTTCCCATTTTGGCCCACGGGTTTCGCCTAGCCTCATCAACTGAATCAACATGAATTTTTATATCATCCTTATGAATTATAAAACTCGCCATCCCTGTATTACCCAATAGCGCATTTTGAATATCCGTAGGGCTATCCATTTTCGTTGGCGTCGTCATTTTTCCGACAAGCGTAACGGAATACCCCTCTAAACCAGCTTTTGTCAGAGCTTGCTCTAACTCTTTTTTTGCCTTATCAAAATGAACTTCTTGACAATTAATTACACAAAAATCAAGCGGTGCTTTCAATAGCGCAGCGATTTGGTCACTCGCTTGTTGACCGAGAGTCGCGTTACCGCAATTTGCCGTGATCGCTCGATATCTAAACATAAATCGCCTTATAAGCATAACATTATCTACTTTAAGCTTAGACGAAAAAAACTTTTCCACAAAAAGATCTCAATAAAAATCCGGCTTTTCGAGCATTCAACAGGAAATCAACAAGAAGTCATCGCGTTATCTCAGAGGCTTTTTTTATGTTTATCCACAAATTCTGGGGATAAGATTGTGAGAAAGCTGGGGTATCATGAATATAAAAAAATTCAAAAAATTGTTTTATCACAAGCAATCCTTTACACTATCAATTTGCACTAAATTAGAGCGATATAATTTATATGGTACATCTCGAAAAATTTCTTACAGAACACCTATGGACACTCCATGTTGTTTTAACACTTTTATGCACAATGGTGGCCCATGTATGCTCGTCTCGTACGATGGAAAAGCTCGCAGCCAAGGCCGAACAAAAACAACTGCTTTATCCGGAGGCGTTATTACGAGCTTTATATAAACCGATGGCTTTTCTTATCTGGTTGCTTGGACTATCGATTGCTCTAGCGATTATCTTTTCGAGTAAGTCCTACGCTGTGTTTCTTGCTTATCTAGTTCCTGTTAAAAAATCCGGTATTATTTTTGCCATCACTTGGGCTACGATTCGTTTTATTCGTAAAGTTGAAACCCTCACCCTGCAAGAAGCACCCAAGCGTAATAAAGATCTCGATGAAACCATGGTCCATGCTTTAGCGTTGCTTCTTGTGATTGCAGTTGTTGCGATTAGCGGCATGGGTATTATGCAATTATTTGGCCTCCCTATTTCAGGTTTATTAGCTTTTGGTGGTATTGGTGGTGCTGGTATCGCATTTGCCTCAAAAGATCTGCTCGCTAATTTTTTTGGTGGGCTTGTGGTTTATATGGACAAACCCTTTAAAGTAGGCAACTGGATTCGTTCTCCTGATAAAAATATTGAAGGTATCGTGGAGCACATTGGATGGCGTGTCACACGTATTCGTACACTTGATAAAAGACCGCTTTATGTGCCTAACAGCTTTTTCTTAACGATCAGTGTAGAGAACGCTTCTCGTATGCTCAATCGACGCATAAAAACCATGATAGGTGTACGTTACGAAGATGCATCTAAAGTTGAAAAACTCACAGAACAAATGAAGCTCATGCTCAGCGAGCATCCGGGCGTCGATAAAAAACAACCGTTCATGGTAAGTTTATATGAATTTGGACCTTCATCACTTGATATTCAATTGGACGCATTTACCAAAGCGACCAAACGTATTGATTATCAAATCGTCCGTCAAGATATACTGATGAAAGTCTTGGCGATTATTCACGAAAACGGCGCTGAATGTGCATACCCAACACACACGCTATTTTTACATAAAGAAACATAAGAATATAATCGCTCACTTGCTTAATCTCATACCTGGTCTATACCTAAATCATCTAGTTCAAAATGAGATTAAGATGACAAAATTTATTCAAATGGAATGCATGACTTCAGGGTATGTTGTTATTACACTTGATATCAGCGCCTATGTAAATGCTTTTGAAGAAGCGTACCTGACTGATTTGCCGGCTGAACACAATCAACATGATGTTACAGCATTTAAAACATTATCCTGCCAAATCGAAGCTGGACTGACGGAGATACCAGGACAACTCCGATGGTTTGAAGCCCTAGAGCTCGCCACCCAACATTTAGCTCCAGAACAGCAAGATACCATTGAAAAATCTCCTGCTGCTGACATGATGAACGTAAGCTTTATCGAAATCATCAAAAATAGTATCGATGAATGTATTTCTCGGTATTACGATAGCAACCGATGCGCAAGCTTATGTATACAATTATCACTTGTGATTGATGGCACATCTATTCCTGATCAGGTTTCTATCCAAATCACAGATACGGGTCGTGGTTTTTCACCTCGGTTTTTAGACAACGTAAGCACACAAGCTAAGCGTCACGCCTATATAAATACTTCACGTGGTTCAAATAAAATCAATCACCGAGATAGAGCCCCTTTGTTTGGTGGTCAAGGACGGGGGTTACGGATTCTCTTGGCGGATGAAGTGGGTGATGTACTTGAGCGCACTGGTCGACGCATTCATCGTTTTATCAAACCCGCCGTTTCATCCGTTGAATTTAATAATTTGACCGATGAATACGGCCAGATTTTGGGTGCACGCATTACCGTAACAACATCTTTAGAGCCACGAGCAATCGTCGCGCAACAGCGATACGAAGACGAGCATAGGTGCATAACACCTACACTCAATTTAATGTTTTTTACTCCTGAAGAGACGAATACCGGTGACCATCAAGTTCGTCAACGGCGAGAGAAGCAAGATAGCGAGGCTTCACTACGACTTTAATTAAACCATGCTCTACTCTAAGCTTGCTGCAAACTCGGCGTAGCGTCCTTTGTGATCAAGCACAAAGCCGCCGGGTTTAAAATAGAGGATGCGTCGCGCGATTTTCTGGAGAAAATAACGACTATGGCTCACAAAAATCACCGTTCCGGTATAACTTACCAACGCTTCAGCCAATGCTTCGATGCTTTCGAGATCCATATGGTTGGTCGGTTCATCTAAAATAATCACGTTGGGTGATTCGAGCATCACTTTAGCCAATAATAAACGTGCAGCCTCACCACCGCTTAACGATAAAATATCTTTGTGTACTTCGTCTTTGGTAAACAACATATTACCGAGTGCTTTTCGAATTTTTTGATCGTCAGCACCGCGTGTCATCTCGGTCAACCAATCGATCGCACTGATGTGGCGATTAAGCAATTCATGATGATCTTGGGAAAAATAGCTGATATGAGCTTCATGCCCCCAGTTGATTTCACCCAAATCTTGCTCTAAATGCCCCGCAATCAGCTTCATGACGGTTGATTTACCAATACCGTTGACGCCCATGATGCCAACTTTTTCTCCGCGTGTGATTCGAAAATTAAGTTTTTCAAATAAAGTTTTATCTTTAAAGCTTTTCTTTAAACCAACAACGTTTAATAACTCTTTACCGGACGGACGTGCGGGTAAAAACTTAAAATTGGGAGCAACACGTGAAGAATTTTTAAGATCAGGAATTTCAATTTTTTCGATCATTTTCATACGTGATCGCGCTTGCGATGCTTTGGATGCTTTCGCGCCAAATTTATCAACAAAACGCTGCATGTCTGCTATTTTTGCTTCAGCTGATTTTTTCTCAACCATTTTTTGTTCTTGAATTAACGCTTTTTCTTTCAAGAATTGTGCGTAATTACCTTTGTATGCACGTACTTCACCGAAATCAATATCAAGAATATAATCAGATAAGTTATTAATAAAATCGACGTCATGTGAAATAAAAACCAACAAGCCTTTGAATTCATTTTTTAAAAATTTTTCAAGCCAACGAATCGATAAAATATCCAAATGGTTCGTAGGCTCATCAAGTAATAATAACGACGGTTTTTGAAAAAGTGTTTTGGCAAGCAAAACACGTAATTTATAGCCGCCAGACAAGGCTTTTAATGGCTTATCAAAATATTTAGGCTCGATACCTAAGCCCTCAAGAATACTCTCAGCATCTGAAACGGCCGTGTAGCCGTCATGATGCGCAACCACTTCTTCCAGTTCAGCAAGCCTAAAACCCGCCGCATCGTCCCAAGTTTCGCTTGCAAACAATGCATCACGTTCTTGAAAAGCGTTCCATAGCTCCGCCTTGCCTTGTAAAACAATGTCGCGAATCACCACATCTTCATAACGAAACTGATCTTGCTTGAGCCAACCGACACTGGCATCTTTAGGGATCATAATATCACCGGAGGTTAACTCTTCTTCTCCGGTGAGTAATTTAAAAAAGGTTGATTTACCACAACCATTTGCGCCCACTAAAGCATAGGCATTACCTGAGTTGAGATGTAGGTTTACATCTAAAAAAAGAAGTTTTCTACCATAGGTCATACCTACGTTTTTTAAGGCAATCGTACACGCTTCGCTCATTACATTCCTCTAATTTCATGGCATCATGCTATTTAAAACATCATCTTTATCGACAAAACGATGTTTCAATGCCCCTGCTATGTGTAGGGCAATCAGCCCCAGCAGAATATAAGCAATGAAATAATGAGCCTCACGCATCCAGTGGGCCAACGCTTCATCAGGTAAAATTCCAGGGAATGGTACACGGAACCAACCAAAATAGACAGGTATTTTATTAGACGCTGTTGCCATTATCCAACCAGACAGCGGCATCGCAAATAAAAAGACATACATACTATGCTGTACACTTGTAACTAAAATATTCTCCCATCGGGCCATGGCAGGCGGCAAAGCCGGCTTTGTGATGCACATAATCCATGCAACTCTCAACACCATCAACGCAAATATCGTAAGGCCAGTTGATTTATGCAGCATATACGAGATTGATTTAATTGTATCAGGTAGATATCCAAGCAAAAAACCAAACCCCAACATACCCAGGACCAACACAGCAACAATCCAATGGAGGTATTTATACCCCCCTGGATACGCGTGAACGTCCTTGTTCCTATTTCCCATAACGTGCTCCTTGTTTTATTTAATCACGTGTACTGCATGCTTGATCACCCGATGAGCGCTGAACTGTTGTTTGCGTTAAATCCACCAGCTCACGAATGGCCACAAAAAACATGGTGTAATTTAACGTGGTGCTCGCACGTAATTCCGCGACAATTTGGTGCCAACGCGTAATCAAGCCCTCATGCTGCACAGACCAAGCGTCCAGGCTTTGTAGATGTGTTTTCTTCTTGCCTTCAAGCTTCAGAATCGCCGCGGTTAATTCACGCTGCTGCCAATCTAAATCATCTCGTAGAGCCTCGCGAGACAAGGCTTCCCACTGATTCTCAACCGGGTGTTCGATTAAATGCTTACGCACCCAGGCTAAGTCAAGAAATGCTCCAATTTCAAAATACATTTTACCGACATGATCCACCGATATATTTTGTTCATGGGAAATTTCAATAATATCCATGGCAAAGAAGAGCGCCCCATTCGAGGTAAGTTCGTAGGCCATGGCTTCTGGTACACCCAGGCTACGATAATGCTCGGCTTGTTTTATATAAGCCACTTGACCTTCTTCGCCTAACGAAGCCGGAAGTGATTTTTTCAACGCTTCAAGGCTCTTCGCATAACGATTGATGGTTTCATCCATCTCAAGATGCATGCGCTTACAACGTAAAAACCATCGGGTTGTGCGTCGTAACAAGCGCACACAACTGATGATCACTTCCGTTTGATGTTGTGCTTTTATTGAAGCGCTTAAGTTTTCTATTTCCTGCCAAATCGAACACATATTAAATATATTGCGCGCAATCATGTAAGCACGAACGACAGCTGAAGCCGGCGCTCCTGTTTCATTTTGCAAACGAAACACAAAACTAAAGCCCATTTCATTGACAATAATATTGCTTAATTTAGTAGCAATAATTTCTCGTCTTAATGGATGCTCCTGAATTGCTGATTTAAAGCGCTTTTGCAATGGCAGAGGAAATGATTTAAGTAAGTAAGGCAGCAAACAAGGTTCTTCTGGAATATTTGAATCCAAAATTGCTTCTTTTAACTGAATTTTACTGTAACAAAGTAGCACGCTAATCTCAGGGCTTGCCAAACCTTTTCCACTTAATTTTCGCTCATTCAGCATTTTTTCATCAGGAATAAACTCTAAGGTACGATCAAGCCGACCTGAATCTTCTAATGCATTCAAATAACGCGTATGTAAATCAAATGCACGAATAGATAAGTTCACCAAAAGACTGATCGCTTGTGTCTGTAAAATATTATCCCGAAGAACCAAATGCGCCACTTCATCCGTCATCGATGCCAGCAGTTCATTACGTTTGGGCAACGTAAGTTTATTGGCAGCAACCAAGCGATTGAGTAAAATTTTAATGTTCACTTCTTTGTCAGAGCAATTCACACCGGCCGAGTTATCAATAAAATCCGTGTAAATTAAGCCGCCATGCAACGCATATTCAATACGTCCAAGCTGCGTGAAACCTAAATTACCACCCTCACCGACAACACGGCATCGCAAAGCTGTTGCATCAATACGAATAGCATCGTTTGTTCTGTCGCCGACTTCAAACGATGATTCGGTCGTGGCTTTTACAAACGTGCCTACACCACCACTCCAGAGCAAATCAACTTCCGCTTGTAACATGACACGAATTAATTCGTTGGGCTCAATTGTGTTGTGCTCGATACCAAACAAACGCTTCATCTCTTTACTAACAGAAATAGATTTAGCTGTTCGACTAAAAACGCCCCCACCTTTGGAAATTAATTTTTTATCATAATCATCCCAACTCGAACGAGGTAAATTAAACAAGCGCTTACGCTCGTTAAAACTTTCAGCCGCATTCGGTAACGGATCGATAAAAATATGCATGTGGTTAAATGCACCCACAAGCTTAATATGTTTGGATAACAACATGCCATTACCAAAAACATCTCCAGCCATGTCTCCTATACCTACCACGGTAAAATCTGTGGTCATGATATCCATGCCCACTTCATAAAAATGTCGTTTAACAGACTCCCAAGCTCCTCGCGCCGTAATCCCCATTTTTTTATGATCGTAACCAATGGATCCACCTGACGCAAAAGCATCACCCAGCCAAAAACCGTACTCATGTGAAATACTGTTTGCAATATCTGAAAACGTTGCTGTACCTTTGTCGGCAGCCACCACGAGATACGGATCATCTTCATCATGACAAATCACAGCGTTGGGTTTAATCACCTCACTGGCTTTATCATAATTATCGGTGATATCTAAAAGTGCACGAATAAACTGCTTATAGCAGGCAATGCCTTCTGCTTGTATTGCTTCTCGTGAAGCATCCACCAGCAAACGCTTGGCAACAAAACCACCTTTAGCGCCACTAGGCACAATCACGGCATTTTTAACTTGCTGTGCTTTCATTAAGCCTAAGACTTCTGTTCTAAAATCTTCGTGTCTGTCCGACCAGCGAAGCCCACCACGCGCAACTTTTGAGCAGCGCAAATGAACCCCTTCAAACGTTGGAGAATAAACAAAGATTTCATACTTCGGATACGGCTTAGGTATTCCCGGTATAGCTCGGCTATCTAGCTTAATCGCAACATAATTTTTAAGCTTGCCTTCTGAATCCTGTTGATAATAATTCGTTCGCAAGGTATTCATGATCGTATGAACAAATTGTCGAATAATTTTATCTTCATCTAACTTGGTTACATGCTCTAAATCAGCTTCAATTGCTTTTTTGATAACCTGCGTTTTTTTATCACGTTGGGCAATTGGATCGGGCCTAAAGCGTGATTCAAAAAGCTGGACTATTTTACGCGTAATTTCAGCGTTTCTAACTAAGGCCGACTCGATATAATCCTGACTAAACGCATAGCCAATTTGTTTAAAATATTTAGCATAGGTTCGTAACATGACGATTTGACGCCAACCCATACCCGCAGCAAGCACAAGTTCGTTAAAACCATCACTTTCAGCATCTTCAAACCAAATTCGTTTAAACGCTTCTTGAAAACAGGATTCCAAAACATCGATGTCAAAATTACACGCACGCGTGTATTGCATGACAAATTCATTCACCCAAACAACGCCTTTATCCGGCAAGTTCAAACGGTAAGGTCGCTCACTGATGGCGCGCATACCGAGCTTTTCAAGAATCGGTAAAACGTCGGAAAGCACTAGTGTAAAATCATGTTGATAAATTTTAAGTCTAAAGCGTTCAGCCACATCATCATCTGACTGATAAAAACGCATACTCAACGGGTTAGACTCGGTCAGACTTTCCACCTGTTGAAGATCTAATACCGCTGTTTTAGGCGAAAAATTATTGGTATACGTTGGAGGAAAGGCATCTTTATAACGCAGAAACAAAGCATTGGCTTTTTCTTCTTCTAAATCATTCAAAAGAAAATGCTGTAAATCATCTGTCCAAGAACGCCCCACTTCAATCATTTTAGCTTCAAGTGCTTTAAAATCATAATCCGTGGTATCGCCAGGGTTCAACCGGATAATAAAATGTATTCTGGCCAAAACTGATTCTGAAAAATACGTTGAAAACGTGATGGCATCGGTCTGAAATGTTTCACTCAAAACGCCCTGCATGATTTTTCGCAGATCGGTATTAAAGCGATCTCTTGGAATATACAAAAGACATGACGCAAATCGACGATAAACATCCATACGTCCAAACAAACGAATGCGTCGCCGTTCTTGCATATGAAAAATGCCAAGGCACATGTGCAAAAGCTCATCTTCCGAACCTTGAATCAAATCATCGCGTGGCAAAGTTTCAAGAATATTCAGTAAAACTTTTCCTGCATGACTGCGTGGGCTCATCATCGAGTTTTGCATCACTTGTGTGACTTTGTGCCGTAAAAAAGGGATATGCTTAGGATTCGTATTGTACGCAGCCGAAGTATACAAACCTAAAATTCGACGTTCACCCATCACATCACCTTGTGCATTAAAACGCTTGATTCCAATATAGTCGGTGTAGGCATCACGATGAACGGTGGCTAACGTATTGGTTTTAGACATCACCAGAATACGTGAAGACAAGGTTGATTCACGTGCCTCAGGTGTCATATTCGATATATTACGCTCGATCGAAGGGTGCAAGCTTTCGCGTAGTACGCCAAGGCCGGTATTCGGTAAGGCTTTTAATTTAAGATCCCCTTTCGTTTGTGACAATTCATAATCACGTACACCCAAAAAGGTAAAATGATGATCTTCTATCCATTTCAAAAATAATTGAGTTTCTTCAACTTCATACGCGTCAAGCGAATTTGGAGCTGATTCTAGCTCATGTATACTCTCTTGAACCTTTTCACGCATCAATGACCAATCATCAACAACGGCCTTATTATCTACTAATACACGCTCAAGCTGAGTTTTTAATTCTTGTAACGTGGTTTCATCGATATCTTGATTAATCTCCATAAGAATGGCTGCTTCGAGTATGACATCAGGACGCGCCTCTCCTCGAACGGGATAAATTCCAATGACCTTACGATCTTTACCACGTTCCACGCGCATACCACCAATGTACATGATCAAATGCGATGCAAAACCTAAACGGTTTACCGTCATACGTATCGAATCCACCAAAAATGGTGCATCATCCGCAACCACTTCAAGTACAGTGTATGAGCTTTTCCAACCATCACGCTCCACACAAGGCTTATATAGATCGATTGCTGGTTCATTATGCTGTCGTGTTTGAATCGTTGACCAAAAATGAATACCGGCATGACATAAATCATTGATACTCCAGCATTGCAAATCTTCAAGGCCAACAGTATTGTAAAATTGACGAATAAACTCAGAACAAAGATCTGCTTTTTTCTTTGGCATCTCACGTTTGACGCATTTAATTACATCATCAATTAATCGTTCTTTACCTGCTTCAAATATATATGTCATACCCTCACCCCTAAGGCTAGATAATATTTTTTATTTATTTATTAATTATTTTATTAATTATTTAATTAATACCTGTGTACCCACATGAACCCACTCGGCGAGCGCAATAATATCTTGATTGCTTATCCGAATACATCCACGCGAACCAGGAACACCCAATACCGTTGTATCCGGTGTTCCATGAATATAGATAAAGCGTTCCAGCGTATCGACATCGCCACCTTGATTGCGCCCACCTTCAAGTCCTTCTAATCGTAAAATACGCGTCAAAATCCAATCACGTCCAGGAAACTGTTCAGCTAATTCAGCACTGTATAACTCTCCCGTCCACTCACGCGCAACAAACACGCTATTGATGTCATGCTGAGCGCCGATGATACTATGAATTTGGTGCAACCCTCGAGGTGTACACTCACTACCCTGTTGTTCTCCTAAGCCATTTTTACCGGTTGATATGGTATAAGTATAGGCTACTTCGTCATGTTCGTAGCATACCATTTGCTGACATTCGCTGTTAATAAAAATCTGCTTCTTATTAAGCATAAGCAACACCCACGGTTTTCATATTAACAAACGCAAGAATCCCCTCCCGGGCTAATTCACGCCCTATGCCAGAACGCTTGATTCCACCAAAAGGTAGGCGTGGATCGGATGAGACGCGACCGTTCACAAAACATGTACCTGCCTCGAGTTTATCTGTCGCAATCATCTCACCGTGGCTCTCATTACGTGTAAACACAGACGCTCCTAAGCCATATTCCGTTTGATTCGCTAAACGTATTGCCTCCGCTTCATCTTCAGCCTCAATGAGTGCAATGACAGGACCAAATAATTCTTCATCAAAGGCAGGCATACCCGGCACAACATCTGTCAGCAGTGTCGGTGGATAATAAAATCCAGGCCCCTTGGGAAGCACACCACCTAAACTAAGCTTAGCGCCTTTTTTTATAGATGAAAGCACTTGTTGATGTAATGCGTCTCGAAGATCGGCTCTGGCCATAGGCCCAAGTACGGTGGCTTCGTCTAAAGGATCACCCACGGGGTAATTTTGAATACGTCGATGAATCGCCTCTAAAAGCGGCTTCATCACCGATTTGACAGCAATAATACGTTTCGCTGCAATACATACTTGCCCGGTATTATTTAAACGCGAATCCACAATCACACGCGCGGCAACCTCAATATCCGCATCCTCAAGCACCACCGCAGGGTCACTGCCACCCAACTCAAGCACCACACGCTTTAGATGCTTACCGGCACAGGCTGCAATATGCGATCCAGCATGCGCGCTTCCAGTAAACGTCACGCCAATCACCGCATCATGTGCAATCATCGCTGCAGCCACGTCGTTTTCGACCACAATATGTTGAAACACATGCGGTGGAAAACCTGCTTCTAAAAATAACGCCGTAATCGCCTCGGCTGTACCGGTTGATATAGGCGCATGCTTGAGTATTGTCGTATTACCGGCAAAAACAGTTGGAGCTGCATACCGAAATACCTGCCAAAAAGGAAAGTTCCACGGCATGATAGCAAACACAACTCCCATAGGCTGATAACAAATTTTACTTTTTTTCATGCTGGTATCAACATATTCTGTTGCAAGGTAAGCTTCACCGTATTCGGCGTAATGCTCACACACCCAAGCACATTTATCGATTTCACTACGTCCTGCTTTTAACGGTTTACCCATTTCACAAGCCATGAGTTTGGCATAACGTTCACGACCTGTTCTCAAACAAGCGGCAAGGTTCAGCAAACCTTGTTTTCGCTCATGCCAAGATGTATGTCGCCACGATTGATAACGGCTAGACGCTTCGGCAATACACACGTCACTTTCTTCTTTCGTTAACGGAGTATACACTTGAATACGTGCTTCCGTGGCCGGATTAATGGTTTGAATCATATTGAGTGCCATAAACAAAATTAAAAAACTAAAATCTTGTGCTATTATGCATGAATAAGCCTTTTTTATCTCCTAAATTATGATGATTTTATGTACCTCAACAATCAATAAACTAAAATATGCTTTTATTTTGAGCGCTAGTATAGCACTACCCACAGCTGCACTGGCTGATTTTCCCCGTGGTTGTGAGTCCAGTGGTTTTGGATACGACGATCCTTATGTGATTTTCAACGACACCGATCAACAAACGTATTTTTTAATTCAAAACCACGCGGCTCTCCCGATCCAACTCGAGCGTGTTGAAACCGAGGATACGTTCATGAGTCCTAAACTTGAAAGTAAATTACAACCCGCACGATGGTCAGCTTTTGCATCAGATATGAGTCATGTTCATTTTCAATGCTTTACGCAAACCGAAGGCACGCCAACCTTGGTTAATTGTCGCGAAGTCTTAACCATTTGCCAATATCCAAGAGCTAAATTTGCTTTAAGCAACAAAGGGACCTACTGGGTATCAACCAACAAACCACAGAAAACCATTATTCATGACTCAACACACAAGGGTATTTTACTACGCTGGTAATTTTTCATCATCAACTTAACGTAAGGACGAACCATGGTCAAAACAGCCTCTTCCATGCTTCCACTTGGAACACAAGCTCCGGATTTTTTATTAACTGATGTTGTTACACAACATGCTGTGACGTTACAACGATCTAATCAATCCAATCCATTAGATCAACCTGAAGCAGCAACGGTGATTATGTTTATTTGTAACCACTGCCCGTATGTAAAGCATTTAAACCAAGCGATAACAAAACTCGCCCATGATTATATTAAAAAAGGCGTGCGATTTATTGCTATAAATTCCAATAATGCTGAAGCCTATCCTGATGACTCACCCGAAAACATGAAAATAACAGCCCAAGAGCAAAATTATCCCTTTCCTTATGTTTTTGACGAAACACAAGAAGTCGCGAAAGCCTATCAAGCCAGGTGTACCCCCGATTTTTTTGTTTTTGATCAAAATTTATTATTAGCGTATAGAGGCCAATTTGACGCATCACGTCCAGGAAATAACCTACCTATCAATGGTTCATCAATACGTGAAGCACTGGATAATATACTGCGCGGAGAGCCTGTAGCAAGCGATCAAAAAGCGAGTATTGGGTGTAATATCAAATGGAAAAAAGAAAACAGCCCGGAACCGGCTATTTTTTTACAACCTACATCATAAAATAAAAAAAACAAACCTTCTTTTACCTATGAAAGAAGGTTTGCTTTTTTACTTCTGATTACTTTGCAGCAACAATTTCAACTTGCAAGTTAGCAATCACTTCGCTATGCACGTGCAATTCAACCACGTATGCACCGATTTCTTGCAATGGTCCATTCGGCATAACAATTTCACGCTTGCTCACTTCAATCGAACGTGCCACCAGTGCATCATAGATTTCACCCACAGCAACCGAACCGTATAATTTACCTTCGTCCGTCGCTTGCACGCTAATCGTTATGGTCACATCGTTTAATTGAGCTGCACGCTGCTCTGCTTTAGCAAAATCTTGCTGTGCCTTTTTTTCTAGCTCAGCTCGACGGCTTTCAAAAACGGCTTTATTTGCTTCGGTTGCAAACACTGCTTTATTTTCTGGAATTAGAAAATTACGACCGTAACCTGCTTTAACATCAACCACGTCGCCGAGGCTTCCTAAATTTTTAACTTTCTCTAACAAAATGACTTGCATCTTATGGCCCCTTTATCCCACTTTACCCGTGTTTGATGACAGGTATAAGCGAACATTAAATAAACTATCAAAAGCCCCTAACAGCACATACAAGGGTAACATAACCCAAGGTAGTAGCACCGTTGGCACCAATAAAAGTACCAGCACCCCAAGCGGCCGTATTCGTGAAAGAAGACAAGCTGCAAGGCTCAAACCGGCCAGTATAAAATAAAACATGACCAAAGGTAAGCCATTCATGGCTAAATACCGATTTGAATAAGCTGCCGTACTTAACAACACAAGCACAGCCAAACTTAATTTATTACCTCTAAAACTTAGAAGTTCCTGCTGAAAACCACCAGGATAAAATAATTGTGACTGTACAGACCGAGCAAAAAGTAACGGGACCATGGCTGAGAATGCAAGCGACGCGGCTTGAACACCTAAAAGATAATTTGCAAGCATCAAAGGCGAGACTTCGTGCGCTTCCCAAACATCCAAAACGTTCACTTGCCCTAAAAGCACCGTATGCATCAGCGCTTTTAGTTGTGTGTATTGACTTACAATAAATTCAGGTGAAACCATCTGAATCAACCATGCGCTGCCAATAACAACTCCAAATAAAGCCGCTGCAACAGCTCGCCAACTGGAGGTTCGCCCCAGCACGATCGCTGCAAAATAACAAGGAACCACATTCAGCATAGCGCCTAAAATCGCTCCTGACATCGGCACATGCTTTAAAGACAGCAACATGTTACCCACGAGCGCAGGCAAAACCAATAACCCACCCAAGCGCCAATCTTTTCTTAGTGTAACCAAAGCAATTAAAGCAAGCGCAAGCCAGCCCATGTAAGGTAGAACACTAAGAATAGCTGTCGAGGCCAGGGCGTATCGATCATCATCAAGAACGCGTCTTGCCTGCCTGTGAATGAAGCCTTCCCGTACCCTTTGCACTTACAGTCCTACTTGTGGCTGTCGCAATAAGGTAAAAGTGCCAAAAAACGTGCTATTTTGATAGCTTTTGTAATTTGACGTTGCGTACTTGCAGGAATACCTGTGATTCGACTTGGAACAATTTTACCGCTTTCACTCACGTAACCTTTGAGCAAATTTGTATCTTTATAATCAATACCGGTGATGGCGTCGGCTGTTGGACGCGCCATTTTTTTACGACGAAAATACGTTGACATATTATATACTCCCCTTAAGCATCACGTGTTTCTTTGTCTTTCCTGATCATCACTGATTCAGTCGAAACAACGTCTTTACGGTTGATAATCAAATGCCGCAGCACAGCATCGTTAAATTTTAACGTTGATTTCAATTCGTTCAGTGCAAGTTGATCACATTCTATGTTTAATAACAGATAATGTGCTTTATGCAGATCATTGATTGGATAAGCCAATTGTCGTCGGCCCCAATCTTCATTTCGGTGAATTGCTCCGCCGTTTTTTGTAATGATTTCTATATAACGCTCGAGCATGGTTGGAACTTGTTCACTCCGATCGGGGTGAATCATGAACACGATTTCATAGTGTCGCATGTGATTTCCTTGTGGTTAAAGCCTTCGTAATTCACATATTACGTAAAGCAAGGGGTTTAAAAGCGGCTAATCTTAACTGATTTGAAGTCAAGACGCAATTGATTAAAAATTTACAACCAAATCGCTTAACGCTTGCGAATGACCTGATTCGGATTCAGGTGTTAGCGCATCATCAGATGCTTGTTGTCGATGCTGATAGCGCTCGAAGGTTGGATGATTGTTTACCGGTGAACTTGCATTCGACGAAGTTAAAAAATCTCCTTCGAATATCTCATCTTCTGAACGCCCCCAGTGATGTTCTATACATTGCTTTTCTAATGCTTGAATAATTTTTTTGTCACTCATCGATATTAAATCAGCTTGATACCCATTAAAAAGAACCGCTGAAAATGGTAAAACAGCATTAATTCGTGCGTTTTTCATCGCAGGAATAATCGCTTGCCTCATCGTTTCAGTGGAACCATAGCTCGCTTCAGCAAAAGGAAAAAAGGATATTTTGCGATAACTTGATGCAATACGTATAAGTTTTTCAAGATAATTTTGTAATTCTTGATCGCTCAACACGCGCTTCAGACTGACTTCAGCGATCAATTCACTCAATAAAGGTCCTTTTTTACTGTAAAATCGACTCATATAACTCATCGATTGATACGAACGCTCCATCAAGTCTTGTAAAGCATATTTTTGTAAAGCCCTCGTGTCTTCCGAACTGCTTCGGGTCAATGCACTGTCGGTTGGGGATGGCTCAAAACTTGCGTTAGTCAAATCTCCCGTGTTGTGTCGAGAAATCAATTGTAGCAGGTTACTGTCTTTTTTGAATAATTTAAGAACAAGTTTATGGATACTCTGAATATCTTTTGCTGAGTTTTCTGCAATTCTTTCGATAAACTTTGAATCCGTAACCGTACGTTTCGAATCCTTGACTGCCCTTTGGACTTCTTTAAAATTTTCAATTAAATCAAGCTCCATGGGTAATAAAATTTCTTGGATATACCGATTCACACCATGTTTACTGTCAATTTTGAAGGGTGCTATCTCCTGACCTAGTGATATCTGCTCATCTCGAACCCAATCAAGAAAATTGATAAAAAAACTATAAAAAATTCTGCTCTTAGATAATTGCTTATGTATTTTAGAAACAAGTTCTAACAAATGCGCAAGATCTCTCATACGATCATGTAAGATGGGTAATACATCAAGTTCTGGATTCACATCAGCCGATCCATACATAAAAAGAGACATACAACAAGAAAAATAAGCATTTTCTTCGGTATTGTCGGTCATTCTTTCTCGTTGACTTTGATTTTTTGCTTGTGTATTAATCGCTTTAATTTGTTGCCAACCACTGCGAGGCATATGAACATTAGCATTCAAATAAGCTTCCTCTAAACCGTTCACGCGCGTTAGATCTTCACCGCTTAACGCATACGTTGTTGGGTAACGCGTTGCCATTAAAAGCGTCAGAAAAGGTATCAGCCTCTTTCCAGCCAAAACAGCCCTTTCTTGCGCATGATGCTCCGAATACCTCAACTTAGAAAAAAAAGAATGCCGCTGAAAGGGTTCAGAAGAATCTTGGTAAACTTCCCCTTGATATTCAACCGGTGTAATAAAATGCTTTTCAAAAATTTTTAATCTTCGTGCGAGCTGACTCGCCCACTCAACTTCATGCCCCTCATCATTGCGTTTTGCATTCAATTCAGCCATTAAGACTTTTCTATTTTCATGTGATAAATGACAAAAAATAATGAGCACATCAACGAGCGTTGTTGCCGTTTCATTAAGAAAAGCAACCTTAGGAACAAGAGCCGCACGACGACGAAAAGGTTCTAAACGTGAATCATCTATTTTTAATAACCGTGTTAAAGCCGCCAGATCTTTTTGAATAGACGCCGCTGCTGTTTCATCAGGAAGATATTTTTTCTCCCCAAAATCATGACGTCGATATAACAACGTAAAAATACCTTTTGTCAAAATATTTAAGCTTTTATAAACACTGTTGGTTAAACTTCCCATATTGAGTTCTTGTAATTGTTCGGTTGCATAAGCACAGCGCAAATCCTTGATTAAATCATCCGCCGAGCGAATAAAACCTATCAGACATTTATCCTCTTTTGTCTCATTTTCTAAACAAGGCGGCTTACTTGAATTTAAAATGGAGTTAAGATAAATTTGTGCGCGCGAACACCGCTCAAAACAACGTTGTGTGGTGGATGGTGCACCACCATTTAAATCAACTTGATGCGATAACCCCCACAGTAACCGACCCAAGGCTAAGATAAAAATACGCGCCAAACGCGTTTTATCAGGTGTTGCTCGCAAAGAGCCAATGGTCGTCGCACCACGTTTATGAAAACTCGCTTCAATAACACCTAATACCTCAGGTAACTCAACACCTAAAAATAAATTAATATCAGTACGTACTTCATCGAGCATACTTGGACTCGCAAACGACTGGCTTGCGTATTGACTCACTTTAAACAAAGGAAGAACACGATAATATGTTTTTCCTGTTATCTCTTGGCTCTCTTGTTTTGTGATACCTAAGTAGCGTACTAACCACGAGGTTTCAGCCTTATCTGCTAATTCATAAAAAGCTTTCATGCTTCTTTCTTCGTTCGATAACACCCCGTGTCTCGGTACACTGAAAGAAGCAAATTCTGCTTCGATTTCATAGCTTAACTCATCATGTTGTTCTTGAGCGATGTGGATTTTATCTGAAACGCGATCATAAACGTATTGCAAGCCTTTAAAAGCCGTTTTTATAGCCGCTTCTTGTATAGACTGAGCGTCTGAAACGTCAGAAAGAACACGTCTAAAATTACCTGAATGAGAGAATTGCCGTCGGTACGCTTGTGCATCCTTCAGTATATCTCTTAAATCTAAGAGCTCTCCATCCTCTCGATCACGTAAAAAGGCTGCGCGCAAGGCCAACTCTGTCGCTTCATCGTCTTCTTTACCCATGATGCATTTATCCATAAATACAAAAAGTGTATGCCTATCATCAACCTGTATTATTCGTATTGTCAACCACAAGTTTTAAACTGGTCTGTTGTCGACCTCGAGAAAAACAATAAGCTTTTTGATCACGATAGACTTCAAACACACGATACGGTTGATTTGTTTTACTGTCGACAAGCTCCACATCTTCGCCTGCGTCATCCACTAATGTCAGTGATAAGTGCATTTCTCTAAACTGACCAATATGATAACGTTCTTTAAACAGTTTGATCACGCTGAGTAAACTGTCAGATGCCTCTACGCCATCGTGTTGGCCGTCAAATATAATTTCCATATGCCTCTCCTTTGAGAGCAAAGCCCAATAACCGTACATCTTAATCTATTTAACGGCAGGGAGTAAGAATGCTTTATATTTGATTTAAATCAAGTGCCTTCTCTCTAAAATAGCAGAAGAAGGTACTTTTGTTATACAGATGAGCATCATGACTTAACAACTGTAATACAACTCAAACTCGGCAGGATGAACCATGGTACGAAGGTAATCGATGTCAGCCTGACAAAGATCAAGATGTGCATCAATCAGTTCTTTGCTAAACACGTGACCGGCTAATAAAAATTCATGATCATGTTTTAGTGCACTGATAGCTTCACCTAATGATCCTGCAACATGCTGAACATCCATCATCTCTTCAGGAGCTAATTGGTAAAGATTTTTATCCATGGGACTGCCAGGATGAATTTGATTTTTAATACCATCAAGACCGGCCATCATCATCGCAGAAAATGCTAAGTAAGGATTCGCTGCTGCATCAGGAAAACGCACCTCAATACGTCGTGCCTTGGGTGAAGAAACCAAAGGAATACGAATCGAAGCCGAACGATTACGCTCAGAATAAGCCAAGATATTAGGTGCTTCAAACCCGGGCAACAAACGTTTGTAGCTATTAATTGTTGGGTTTGTGAACGCATTTAACGCACGCGCATGACGCATAATCCCGCCAATGTAATACAGTGCTGTCTCAGACAAACCACCGTAGTCATCCCCTGAGAATAAATTAACTTCGTTTTTAGCTAATGACTGATGACAATGCATACCACTGCCGTTATCTCCCACCAAAGGCTTGGGCATAAACGTAGCTGTTTTACCATGAACATGTGCAATATTATGCACAACGTATTTTAAAATTTGGATATCATCCGCTTTTGCAACCAATGATTTATAACGTGTGGCTATTTCACATTGGTTGGCTGTTGCCACTTCATGATGATGTGTCTCAACTATTATGTTTAAATTCTCTAACGTTTGAGAAATAGCCGAACGAATATCATGTGATGAGTCAACCGGAGGCACAGGAAAATAACCGCCTTTGATGCGTGGACGATGACCAATATTACCGCCTTCGACGACCGTTCCAGAGTTCCACTGCGCTTCTTCAGAATTTATTTTATAAAAAGCGCCGCTTATGTTTGCTTCCCAACGCACATCGTCAAATATGAAAAATTCTGGCTCTGGACCAAAAAAGACTTGGTCCGCTATGCCTGTCGAACGTAAATAAGCTTCGGCACGCTCAGCAATGGAGCGTGGACAACGGCTATAGCCTGCTAATGTTTTTGGATCCACCACATTACAACGAATCAATAACGTTGAATCTTGATAAAAAGGGTCTGGTAAAATGGTTGTAAGATCAGGCAGCAGTGCTAAATCAGACTCATGTATTTTTTGCCATCCTTCAAACGATGAGCCATCAATCGGCTTACCATGCTGAAGTAATGTATCGTCCAGTGCACCAACGGGGATGGTGATATGCTGTTCTTTACCTCGCATGTTTGTAAAGCGCAAATCAATAAACTTTGCTTCATGGCGTGCAATTGCATCACGCACCTGATTGACCGACATTATCTTTCTCCTAAAGATGGATGAGTTTTTTATTGTATCCCTAATGCTTACGTAACAAAGTTTACACGAACGCTTGATTAAATAATATCTTACTACACATAATATCTGAAAAATGACTTCTTCATCATAATCGATTAAGCTCGATAAAATATAAATTAAAATTGAAGCATGCATGGGCACTTATCAATATTCGGCATTAAAACATTCAGGTCACACCTCGAAAGGCGTTATTGAAGCCGATTCGCCCTCACATGCACGGCAACTTCTTCGTCAACAAGGTTTAATTCCAACCCATGTTCAGGCTTCATCAAAGAATCGCCAGGGCCATGTTCACCGAAGGGGGCAATTTAAAGCCAAAGATTTAGCCCTTTTTACACGACAACTCGCAACGCTTTTGTCAGCAGCCATACCTCTAGACGAAGCCCTTCGTGGCGTGATTGATCAATCTCAAAAAGTACATATACAGCACTTAGTTATGGGCGTACGCTCAAAAGTACTCGAAGGCTACGGTTTAGCACAAGCGCTTGGAGAATACCCTCATGCATTTCCTGAGCTTTATCGCGCAACCGTGGCTGCCGGCGAACAAACGGGAAGCCTGGATGATGTCTTAAATAAACTTGCTGATTACACCGAGCACCAGCAAGAAACACAACAAAAAATCCAACAAGCGCTGATTTACCCCACGTTGATGCTGGTTGTTTCTATCACGATTATTGGGTTTTTATTAGCCTTTGTTGTTCCTAAAATTATTGCTGTATTTGATGGAAGTGGACAAGCATTACCCACCGCAACCCGTGTTCTGATTGCATTCAGTGAAGGTGTTCAATCATGGGGCTTATACGCAATTATGGCCCTGCTGCTTGGTATTATTTTATTTAAGAAAGCTTTAACGCACGTGCACATCAAACGACGTTGGCATCAAGCCTTGCTGCAAATTCCTGGCATTAACCATTTGATTATTACCACAAACGTCGCACGTTATAGCCATACGTTTGCAATTTTATTTGCTGCGGGTGTGAGTGTGCTTGAAGCCATGCGTGTGGGCACAAGCCTTATCACCAACTTGATTATGCGAGAGCATTTTGAGCTTGCGACCACGCACGTCAAAGAAGGTATGCCGATTAGCCAAGCCTTAGAAAAAACAAGTTTTTTTACACCTATGGCCACGCACCTCATGGCCAGTGGTGAAAAAAGTGGTAAAATTTCCGAATTGATGGAGCGAACCGCCGTTTATCTTGATCGTGAAATTCGTCGTTTAATCGATACGGCCTTGACCTTACTCGAACCTTTGGTCATTCTCTTGATGGGCGCGATTATTATGTTTATCGTGCTTGCGACGTTATTACCCATATTTTCTATGGAGCAACTTGTAAGTTAAGTATTAAATTAATTAATTTTTAGGAGATGTTTAGAATGCAACAACAACGTGGATTTTCTCTCATCGAGATCATGGTCGTCGTCGTGATTCTTGGGATTTTAGCTTCGCTTATTGTCCCCAAAATTATGGATCGACCCAATGACGCGCGTATCGTGAAAGCCAAGCATGATATCCTTGGTATTCAGAATGCGCTTGATTTGTACCGCTTAGATAACGGGTTTTACCCAAGTACAGACCAAGGCTTGTTAGCGCTGGTCAAGAAACCCACGACAAATCCAGCACCACGCAACTGGAAGCTCTATCTAAAATCATTACCACACGATCCATGGGGCCGTGATTATATTTATTTAAATCCAGGTCAACACGGTGAAGTTGATATTTTTACCTTGGGCGCAAGCGGTCAACCGGGTGGTGAAGGGGCGAATGCTGAAATCGGAAACTGGAATGCGGACCAATAAGTCCGGTTTTACCCTGATTGAGATCCTTGTGGTGCTCGTGATTCTTGCGATCACCGCAAGTGTCGCTGTGCTTGCCTTCGGCGACTTTGGTCAAAGCCGACGTGCCCAGGCTGAAGCTCAAAAATTTATTCAAAAAATACGCCTGATTCGTCACCAAGCCATACTCGAAGCCATGACCTATGGCATGAAAATCACACCGAATTCTTATCAAGTATTTCGTTTTGCGCCACCCAACACATGGACACCCGTCACATCGACGCTGCTCAAGCCTTATCAATTTCCTGAAAAAATTTATCTTTATTTGAGTATTAATCCCACAAACCCTACCAGCTCAGCAAGCAATAAAAACTGGGTAGTATTTCAAGCTTCAGGTGAAATAACACCGTTTCGCATTAATTTTGGGCTAAAAAATCAACCTAATCTTGCACATGTCGTGGCAGAAGATAACGGCACAACGCATTTAAAATTAGGTCCTGATTTATGATGCCCAAACACACGCAAGCTTTCACGCTCATCGAAGTTTTAATCGCACTTGCAATTATATCCATCGCGCTCACAGCGCTCTTACTTGTCATGAGTCAAAGCATTCAAGGCACCGAGCGTGTTAAAAATAAAACCCTGTCCCATCTTGTCGCCATGCAAGGCTTAGCTATGGTTCAACTCAAACTCACACCGGTGCAAAAAACACGAGCAAAAATCGAAAAAATTACCATATTTGGTAACACCTGGTTTTGGCAAGCCAAGCGCTCTGCAACATCGCTACCTAACCTGCAACGCATTGAAATTACCGTGAGCCAACATGAAACTGGTCCTTTTGGTGATCCACTGATTGGTTTTGGAGGTTTATAATTGATGCCATCTGAAAAGCATGCGGGCTACACGCTGATTGAAGTTATTATAGCGCTCGCTATTTTTGCTATTTTAGGCACCCTCAGTGTGGGCTTATTGGGTCGAGCATTTGATACAAGCGCGCGCCTCAAAGCACAACTTGACCCCTTGGCTGAGCTTCAACTGGCTGTTGCACGTATGAGCCGTG
>Ga0100378_1000901_pt1 | contig 32425 bp, 39 predicted proteins | sample CryGeymeta201502_FD_81535 | JGI IMG/M metagenome (GOLD analysis project Ga0100378, IMG submission 81535) | Groundwater microbial communities from Crystal Geyser aquifers in Utah, USA - Crystal Geyser metaG 2015-02 | ecosystem: Environmental > Aquatic > Deep subsurface > Groundwater | place: USA... | reverse complement strand
TGACTTATTATTGACAAGTAACGTTAAATAGTTCCCATCAATAACTATGCCATACTTATCCATCAACTCTTCAATCTCCTGAATCTGTTTCCCAAGAGGGGAATCTTCTTTCAGAATTTTTCTTTTCATAGTTATTCCCCCAACCACTTTTTAATATCATCCAAAGTGTATTCAAAGTTGAACTGGCTATTTTCATAAAACCTCAGATTATCTTGTTTCATATCCATTTCCAGAACTTTCTTACTGCATCCCCTTTTATCTTTTGAAGAAGGAGGCACAGCATGTTTCAGCATAGGATGTAACCAATTCTTAAACCAGTATTGTGTCACATCCCAATCTTTCATATTGAGAAGAACAGTTCTGGTTGGAACCTGTCTATATTCCAGATCGTCAATCTTGTGTCCGATATTCTCTTTTGATATTCCGGAAAATTCGATTTTATCAAAAATAGTACTTTCCTTCAGTACCGTTTCAATCTCATCCACATTCCATATTTTATGATTTTTTATATCCTGTAATTTATTCATGATTTCTCCTTTTCTTTTCATTTTATATCCCCCATCATTTTTGCTTCCAGATATTTTATGATTTCATTTGATGTTTCTTTAAACCAGATATCATCATTATCCTTAGGATCAGTGTAGATACTACAATTGATTTCACGGAACGCGCCAGTTAATGTGGAGTGAACCCTTGCAAAGAGTTTCACCTTTTGAATTTTTTCGTAATGGTTAAATTTTCTTTTTGGCATTAGTTCATCTCCTTTATTTAAAATTTATTAATAAACAACTCAAAGGATACCATCTTTCAATAATATCCTTTAGGTTAGCTATTAGAGGTCCACATTCATTGAAGGTAGTTTTTCTTTCAATTCCCCGACTATTCTATCCCACTCCTCTGTTGATATGGAATTTTCTCTGGTTTGATCTTGTGATAATTGATACAGCTTATTACTATTGAATATCCCCATTTGTGCCGCTCTTAATAACACCAACATTTTATGTGGGTTTCTATTGCAATGATCATTATACAGAGTGTAAATAGCTGATCCATAAATACCGTATGAATCAAGATATATAATTGGTCCTCTCAGACCGAATGCACAATCAGGATCAATTACAGATGTAATATGTATCATTGATCCTATTGCCTTTGTAGCTCCAGGATTTCCCTCTGTCATTTTTACTATCATCTCTACCAGTGTGTCGGTTAATTGAATTCTAGTTTGCATCTTTTTCTCCTTATTTACTAATTTACCAGATTATCTGGCGCTTCAATTACATTAACCTTTTTGCCATTTCTCCCACAGCATTATATATTCTGTAATATCTTTCTGGAATTCCTATTTTTGAAAGTCCTGAATTAGTTGTGATTGTCATATACTCTTTAAAGCAATTAAGTTCCTTTTTAAATTGAGTATACTCTTTTCTCCTGTCTTCTGGAATTTCAAAGCCCAATTCTCCTAATTCAACCATATGCAAGAATGCCAAACAAGTTTTCGCTTCCTCTAAAGGAAGATTGTACCAATCAAATTCACTTTTCATTTTTTCTCCTAAAGTTAATATTATTATTTGTACTACTATTTTACTACTTAAAACATTTTAAAATAAAAGTCAACACTAAATATTTTATGCTATAACGAGCAAATAAACACGATGTGAAAGTAGGAGGTAGTTATATTTGATTTGCGCTTATTTGCTCGTTACAGAATAGAGTTATTTAGTGTTAAATTCGTCTTGTACTAGCTCTATTTTCGATTTTTTCTTGATACGTATAGTATCGTATTAGTTATACGAAAAAATCGAAAATAGAGCGTTATGAGTGTTTCAATATCCGTAAATTTCAAATGGCAAAACTTGTATAATTACTTCTTTCCAAGAATTATTTCCCCATCCGAGATTTTGCAATTTATCGATTATTGCACCGTCTCCTTTTTTTTCTCCCTGCCACTTCCATCTGTCAGCATCAAGGGAAACTTCTGCCACTTCGAATCTGTCAAAAGTCAGGTACGGATCATATTCCCCATTTTCATCAAGGAACATATCGCCTGCAATACTATCCCATGTTCTGTTAATTATTCTCCGTAACTGTACCAATTCTTCAGTTGTAAATCCTTGTACAGGTGTTGGTTCAAATCTTTTCATTTTCAATCTCCTTATCCCATGTAATAATCTTTTTCTGCCGCTTCGTATTCTTCCACATCATCGACAGTAATAATATTACCTTTTTCATCTATGCAATCCGCATCACAACAATTGGACTCCACTGCAAGTCGGACATCAGTTCCCCAAGATCCCCAATATTCATAAGATCCGATACCATTGTCCACTACTTTTGCTATGCAGTCATTCCCACAGCTTTCACAAATCGCTCGCATTGCAATCTCTCCTTTCTTTGAGTTCCATTAAAAACACATTTTGCAAGATTATATGAATCGGATATCATGTTCATGGTTTTAGCATCAACCACATTACACTTTCTCTTTTCATCATATTCAACTAATCCATTATTCTCGCACCAATTCCAGGCTGATTTGCACAGGTCATCTGATCTGCACCTTCTCCATGTTTTTTCTGATTCCATTTTCTATCTCATTTTAGATTTATTCAGCGGGCATTCCTTCAGTGAAATGCCATTTAAATACAGGATATGGCCTGTTTTCCAGAGCAACGGAATTCGGAGAACTTCTTTGAATCTCTTTACAGTTCTCTGGCATACTGTCCCATTTAGAGTACAGTTTGCCTTCAAACAAAACAGGGAAGAGAAACTTATTGGACACTTCCCTTTTGAATGTGAACCACAGAATAGCTGAAATCTGCTCTTTGTATTTTGCAGGCATGGATTTGATGTTCATGGGGGACATCACTCGTTCCCTAATTTCTTTGTAGTCAATGTCCTTGGCTTTCCTGAATTTAATGCAGGAATTTATTTCATCGTTAATACTTCTTTCTGCCTGAACTATTCTATTGTAAATATAATCTTTCATCTGATACCTCTTATATGTGGTAATACATAGTTGTTTCCGCAAATATGGATGCCATTGCAGTAAGTCTTATTCTAGCCTCCTGACGCTCCTTATCCGTTCTCGGCTCTCTTGGATAAGGTTCTCCTTCAAGCATCCTAGCGTAAAGCAAATTATGTTTGGTTGAATATCGTTTTTTCATAATCACTCCGAAATTTCACCAAGTCCGAATTCAACTTGCAACCCCATGGATCGAATAAACTCTTCCAGTTTTGTTAACATTTCTTCTGTTTTTTCATCAGGAACATTCATAATCCTGGCATTGAATGTCCACTTTATACATTCAGAATTATCTTTATCATAAGGACATCTTCCGTAATCACAATATGGAATATCTCCATAATTCATTGAAATGCTATCTCTTGCATTCTTCCAATCAGCATGATTATCTACCGAGTAAGAAGAAACCACTGTCTTATCAGATAACTGAATAACATCCAGTTTCCATTCATTGACGTAAGCAAAATTCGAAATGATAATATGATCAACCATTATTTTCTCCTTCTATTAGGATAAATCAATCTGTTATTTCAGTCCATCCGATTGAAGCACACTCAAAATATCTTGTGACCACTACAGGTGACGTTATTCCTTCATGTATGAAAGGATATTGAATTTTCACAATATCTCCAACACTCATTGAGGCATGACTATTATTAAACCTTGCTTTTAAATTTACATAATCAGGAGCTTGTCCAAACCTATCATCTGTCATCCAATTAAAATATTCGAATGCATTACTAAGTATATAATCAATGTCTCCTTGTAACAGATGGGTTATTGAGGATTTTTCGACAATACTTCCCATCTCAACATATCCGTCACCATCTTCCACTTCTTGCAATGGAAGATTATTTTCTTTTAATTCCAATCCTTGTTTGGCATGTAATGCCGTAATTAATATTTCCATTTTAAATCTCCTTAGTATCCCATTTTTTCAGCAAAGTAATCTCTTTGTCGGCTGTCTAATACTTTCCATTTATTAGGAACAACCCAATTTTCTCCAGATTCTTTATTCAGATAATGGGTAATTTTTTGTGTGTAGTGTTCATATGGACCATCGCAATCTCTGCCACGCTGTTCCTCATAACAGTATATCCATTCACCATCGAATTTATAGATGTTTTCGATGCATTCATACCCCTCATCCGTTTGTCCGCCTCTCCACATTCGGACATATTCATTTTTTCGTAGGGTGATTTTTGTCCATTCATTCCAGTAAACCCATATTCTAGTTTTGCCAGTCATAATAATCTCCTTAATAAAACGGTCCATATTCTATTGCAAAGATAGGTTGTAAATCTTCCTTATCACAAAGGACAATATTATATCCGTCATCTTCAAAGTGAATTTTTTCTATGTTAGATGTGGTAGTATACCCATTTTCATGCATCCATTCCGCAATCTGATTATTTGTTTTCAGAGATTCGAATTCCTCTTTTGAAATCTCCCCCACTTTGAACCAGTTATTCCATTCCCATGTTTCCGGCTCATATCCTGCCCACGCATCAATAGACAATATTTTCATCTTTTCCATTTCTACCTCCTACAGTAGATTCTTCTGAACTTTATTGTTCAGATCATAGGGTACCTTGTAAGTGATACCCTATAATCCATTCAATATTTTAATTTCGTTTTTTCAGGCAGTTGAAATAATTCTTTTCTAATCTGAAAAACACCAAATCAGCAGAAGTAATTTCCTTTCTGTCCTCAATAAGAAATGCTCGACAGTTGGATAGAACTTCTTGAAGTAATTCCTCTTTTACTTTTTTAGTCCTTTTTCTCTGGCATACCCTATACTGCTCGTTATATGCATCGTTAATTACTTTCCGGACATCTTGTCCGGTACACTCATAATTTTTCGATACATATTTTACAAAGGTTTCCACATCTGGATGCGTATACCACATTTTTCGTCCTCCTTATGAAATATAGTAGTGGACACGGGTACGGTCAGTATTCTTAAACCGTTCCTCATACTCATCATTGGGATCATTAATTCCAGGGATCTTATATTCTGAATGGGCTTTTTGCAGATCATTCAAAGAAAGGTATCCAAACCCGTTATAGTTCCCGGTTTCATGCAGGATATTTTCTATGAACAGCATAATCCCTTGCCTATAGCCGATACTATCATCCGTAGAATTCAGGATCATATTGTTGGCCATTTCTACCAGTTTCTTTACTTCTGTCGTTTTTCTTGACTTTGCCATTTTTCTACCTCCTACAGTAGTTTTTGGGTTTTTACTTCATGGAACATCTTATTAGATAACATAAAATAAAATAACAATTAATATTTATTATGTCAATTTATTTTATGTTATTCAATAAGGAAGGGGGTCCATAATAAGCAACCCCCTTTTCTTTGAAATCTAATACAGATGATTATATCCGTATTCTCGATTAATTCCTTTTACCCTTTCAAGAATATCTCCCGCATCTCCTTCCATCAATTCTACCCCGCCTAATACAAGACAATAGAATTGATTGGAGATAGTCCAGACTTCCATTAGAATATCTCCTCCACACTCATTAAAATGATCTACTTGTTCTTTCAATTCATCTTCCATTTTATTCTCCTAATATTCATTTTCCAGATGTCTACAATATCCCTCGGCAAAAAGCTCGTAAACACTTTTCTGTTCTTCCAAACTCCCATTTATTTCCGGAAGCGGGATAAAGTAGTAAAGATCACCACACCTTATTTGATGTAATGCAGGTTCTTTCTCCAGCAATACTTCCGGTCCCCTATCGTAGGTCCCATAAAAGTATCCAAAGATGAAAAACAAAACAATGCCCAAAATAGCAACCCCCTTTTTTACCATTTTCATTCTCCTATTCATTCATGCTTTTCAATTTTTCGACGGTTGCAAAGTACTCGTTAACCTCTTTTATCATCTGGTGACCCCAATCTGATAAATCATGTCCATACCAATTTAGGCAATCGGCAATATGTATCATCGAATTGTGGTCCCTTTGTTCCTCTACTTTCCAAGTATCCATTTTCATTCCCATTTTACATGTAACCCGACATTGACCAGCCACAGATAACACAATCGAATCCAAAGCTTCCAGATTCGACATTTCCATCAGACTCTCCATGGTGCCCATGCTCTTCACATCGGCATTCCAATTGTTTACCAATTTCGATTCTATCCATCCAACTATCTTCCCTATCCATCCAATGCTTATACATTTTATCAGCCAGTCTTTTTGCTATAAAATGACCTGACATGGATGCCAATTGTTCTGGATTCATTGTCTCAATTATGGAAAATATCTGCCACAATTGGGAATAGTCCATAGCCTTTTCAAATGGTGTTAATTTTCTTTCCATTTTCTACCTCCTACAGTAGTTTTTGGGTTTTTACTTCTTGACATAAATACAATTGAGCAAACTAGGAGACATGGACTTTCCATGTCCCCCGATTCAATCAATTATACTGCCAGCAGTTCAAAGGCTTCCGCAGCCTTCCTGCTTTTTATGGATTCCGTACTCGGGTTTTTCACCGAATCCGTTATCCACTGGGTTACACTATTGTAGGCAATCCAAAGATCCGCTTTTTTATCTTTGAATCTATCTTCCAATGTTCCTTTAAATCCCCTCAGAGTTGCTTTTACAAGCTCCTCTTCCTGCTTTTCGGAGATCTTAAGGACTTTCAAAGTCTCCTCAAATTGTTCGGGAGTAATCTGGACTTTGTTCCAGCCCTCCCACAATCCTATGGTTTCAGTGAAGGACCCCATATTACTCATTGTAGTTTCAAGGCATTCCTGAAGATTCAAAGTACCCTTCAGATGTAATTTTTTCACACTCTCCTGGTTAGGGAATCGCTTGTCAGGCACAGTCAATCCGTTGGTACATACAAGCCTTTCCACTTTGAATTCTGATAAGAAGCGCAGGGAAAGATCCACGCTATTAATGTTTCGCAGAACAGGGACTAGAATATCCCCGTTTACGGTCAATTCCGCATCCTTCCATTTTACGTCATTAAACATCCTGGAATTCCCAGCCCCGGAGAATTTCAAGTTTATTATGGGCTTTCCAAAAGAGGACATATAGGATTGAATTCCTTCCAGGAGGGCGCCAACTGCCTCATAATGTTGAACTAAGGAATACTGCTCGGAGACTTCCTTAATTGCTTCCCAATTCTCCCCGCCGTCCATTGAAGACATTGTATAAAAGCGTCCCGGGACTTCCTGGTATTTATTCGGTGCAATCTGTACCCTAGTCGGACACAATCCGAATTCTGGCATATCGTTCAAGCCGTTAATCTTAATACCCAGATCATTCGCCATTTCCATTACCTGCTTTTTGTTTTCTAACATTATCCTACCTCCCAGTAGAAAAGGGTTTTTCTGCTCGTTATTGAACAGATTAGGGAATACCAATTTACAATCTGATATTCCCCGATCCAGTCAATTACTTTTCCCGAGATGGATCATTCCGTGCATCTTCCAACAATTCAACTCTTTTCATAATCCCCTCCGATTATACTTTGCCAACCTTTTATTTATTCTCGGGTTATAGTGTACATCCCCCACAGTACAGGAAATTATTTCAAAGCTCCTGTACCAATTCCATTTTTTAATCATGGAACAGGTTTGATTTGAAATAACCCAAAACCAAACTGCCTCATTATATTTTTCTATATTCCCCATTTTCTCCCCGTTATTTTAAAAGACCGACATTAGCCATAAACCCCAAAAATCCCCACACCATTGGGCCAAAAAACAATATTGCCATGAATAATTTACCAATCATAATCCTCTCCTTTGAATTGATTTTTTGCCGTAAATACAATTAACAGACTAGGGCGAATATATCCCATAAATATTATTCGCCCCGGTCTGGCAATTTTTTAATACTCCCACGCCTCATACCGAATGCAATCTATATCGTGAATTATATTTACAATTAATTCCTGCCCGTCTTCCGTGACATAACACGGACCGGCATGTCTAGGCGCTCCGCAATGAGTACAGGCAGACTTTATAATCCTACCATAGGCGATTCCAGACAAGGCTCGTCTGGAATAAGCCTCATTAATCATTGACACCAGCTCAGGACGCTCGCCAAATAATTTTTCCTTTCTTGCCATGATAATCATCTCCTTTGAATTGATTTTTTGATTTTTGACTACTTAAACAATTAATAAGCAAATTAGGAGGCATGGACTTCCCATGCCCCCCGATTCAATTATTAATTATTGTTAGGATCGGCTTCCGATCCTATAACAAAGAACAATTTTTCCTTTGTTACTCCGAAAACCTCTGGTCTTTTCTTTACCAGGTCGTAATAAGTATTGCCCAGCAATTCTTTGATATCCGCCATTTTCATGGCGGTATCCGATAAAATCATTTTCACTTTCCAGTTATTCGAACCCACTATAAATCCGAATTCATCTCTTTCCTTTTTTCCTTTCTGATTTTTCTGATTTTTCCTTTCCTCTTCCGCTTTCATTTTCAAATCTTCGGAGGTTAATGTCTGGCAAATATCTTTTAGGATTCCAGAACAATTTTTGCAGGATACATCGTTTTTATTCCAGCAATTAAAATGGTCGCACCCACCCTTTTCATTCAATTTATTTATCATTTTCTCCCTGGCGTTCAACGCTTGGTTTTTCGACCCTTCATCTTCGCATGAATTCCAAGATTGATAAGAGGAAAAAATCTTTTTCATTATTTCATTTTCTCTTTTCGTTAACATAATAATCTCCTTTGAATTGATTGATAAACAACAAATAAACAATGATTTAAACAACATTACTTTTTTTTGTGCTAACTATAGCAAAGAAAGAAAAATAGCGAATAACAAGCAATACAGAGTTATTTTCAGCTATAAAAATAATCTTTTCTTTGCTACGATTAAAACAAAAAACAAAGAACAAAAAACAAAGACAATAACGAAAAAATCCCTAGTTAAAATCCTAGTTTATGTGATTTAAAAAATCACAATAATTCACAAACGAATTTAAAGGATTCGATTTTTTCTTGTCTTGATATAAATCTACTGTTCAATTCTTTCCTACGTTTACCGAACCTCATGCCCGGCGAATATCAGCCATTGATAAGTAACATTAAGACTTTAATCCCGCTTCCTCATAAAAAGCTTATTGGCAGCAAAAAGAATTCTTTTCTTGTCTTTCTTTTATTGTCTTTCTTTTATCTGTTCACGCTATTGGAATTGTTTTCTTTTTTATCAATAGTATTCGAAAAAAATCTACTTTCGATTTATATTTATGGGACACCCTCCTTTATATACAGGCATAAATTCTCCCATGGAATCATAGTGGCAGAAAATTTATAAGACTACTAAAAAGAAAAAATATTCTTTCTTTCTTTGTACTTATAAATTTAGTTATCAAAGATCAGGCTTTTAAAGTCTTACTAGAGCGAATCTAGAATTGACTGTTCAGTGATTTTTTCCTCCTCTATAAAGTTAATCTGAAAAGCTAAAAACTAAAAAGCTTTGTTTTGTTGCTGCGGTTGCTAAAAAGCATATGTAACTACTTATATATATAGTAGCGTGGTTTATGTAAAGCTTTTTTTAATCTTTTTTATTCTTTATTACTTTATTTTATTTAAATCATAGATAACTATATGATATCACGTGATAAAATAATTTAAATTATTTATTAATTGTTTTTAATCTTTTAACTAAATAGTAAACTATATACTAACAATATATTGAAGTATCCAGACAACAAAAAATAAATCTTATTCTACAATAAGACAATGAAATATCAATATGAATAAAAACAAATAGTTAAGCGTCGTATAATAATAATACAATTAACAAGGTGTTGAAGTATTATATAGCGAATAGGACAAGAAAATATAATAAATTCTCCTGTTCCAATAGGAATTATCAAGAAAAATAAAAGGAAAGGAAAAAATATTTATTTCAGAACAAAAAAATAATAAAAAGGGCAAAAAATAAATAAAAAGGTAAAAGAGAATAGGAATTGCATATTGCAATAACCATACTATGCAATCCTATTGATAATAAGATTAAAAAAGATTAATCCATGAAACATCGTGTGAAACTTAGCCCATAACCTATTGATAATTAAAAGAAAAAACAGGGATTCAACGGACAGAAGTTTTGCATATGATTATACTCCTATCGCAAAAAATCAAACCAGCGCGCTCCTGGACCTTTTTAAAGCATAGTGTGAATTTATACATACTAAAGAAAAAATATTATTCAAAAAATATATAGGTAACCTAAATAATATTTATAAGGGTTATTTTTCTGAAAATACCTATATTGATAACTGTTATTGTATAGTATTCAATATTGATAAATATTTTTTCTCATGGGATAGGGAGAATTGTTATTAGTTATGGGTAATTATTAATTGATATTAATTCTTGGTAGTGGGCAATCCTTAAATAATAATTGCTATTGGTAATTGATAATTCTTTTTCTCATGGGATAGGGAAAATTATTATTGGTTATGGGTAATTATTATTGGTTATGGGTAATTATTATTTTCATTGGGTAATTATTATTCCTTTTTGATTTTCCAGATTCCAAGATTGAGAATTGGTATCAATAAACTTTTTCTGGTCCCCTTTTCCCAGAACAGAGGGGTGCTCGTATTCCCCAGTATTCATTTTTATGGTCCAATGTATTAATATATCATCTCCTCCGTATTCATTTTTGGAATTATTCTTAATATGTATTTCTAAATTTTTTTAGAAAATATTTTTAGACATTACCAACGTAGTACGTTTATAAATTTTTTATCTTGACAATGGAAATAACTATGTTATAAGTACAGAAATACCAAAATACTTTTTTAGAATTAGAAACAAGAAATACTTTTTAGACTATCATGACGACAAGTAAAAATAATTCAGCCCTTAGATTCAGTGTTAGAATTTCTGGTACTGTAACATCTTTATCATTACGAAGAAATATTGTTGCTCTCTGGTTATCTCTTTCTTTTGATAAAATAGATAAAATAGATTTGCAGGGAAAGGTTAGTAATTTTATTTATGCCAATTTATCGGATTGGAAGAATAATACTGGGAAGGGATTTTCAGATTTTATTTCTGAGAAAATGATAGAGGATATTCTTGAGGGAGATGATTTTAATAAATATAGAAAGATTCTTACAAGAATCTGATTCTGTATTTCAAATAACTGAAATTGACAGTATATTGTGTTCTTTTTATTCAAATATAATTTTTTAATGCTATGACTCGCAAGCTGAAGAAAAAATTTAAACCTACACATACACGACGAAAATCAGAAGTGGATATTGATTCTCCTCCTAAAATAATCAAAAGATTTATAAAGCAGAAGTGTGCCTTTATTTATGCTTGTGGCACTCAATGTACGAAAAATGCTGTAGGAAAAAGTACTCTTTGTAAAAAACATGGAGGGGATCCTATTATAAAAGAGAATCTTATTAAGCCGGAAGAAATGTCTTTGGTGGGAATACTGGAGAAATATGATGCTGAAAGGCATCCTACTCTTTTTATAGATCTTTCAAGGCAGGGATTGTCTGAGGTAGAAATTGCAGCAGAATTTGAAGTAGGAGTTGGAACACTTAGAGGATGGGCAGAAAAATTTGAAATGTTTTCCGTTGCTTTTGAAATAGGAAAGGCATTACATGAATCTTGGTGGCTTCAACAAGGAAAATCAGGATTGAATAATAGAGGTTTTAATACTTCTCTGTTTAAATTTTTGACTTCTAATAAACTTGGATATTCTGATAAAATGGAAACAAAGAATATGAATATGAGTGTTCATGGAGTTCTTGTAATTCCTGATAAAGTGACTGAGGAAGAATGGGAAAAGGAGATTATCGATGTTGATTCCTAATACTCTTTTCTTTTTTATTAGAAATGAAAGAAATGTTTCTCGTTTTCCTTTGATCAATGTTTATTCTGTCAAATCAAAAAGATATTGGAATAATCTTACTCCTGAACAAAGAGTTGAGATTTCTAAGAAGTGTTCTATAGGAACGAAAAGATATTTTGCTAATCGTACTCCTGAACAAAGAGTTGCTTATTCTGCAATGCGTTCCAGAGTACAGAAAGAAACTATTAAAGCTAATCCACATTTACGTAAAATCCGAGCAAAATCTTTCAGAGAAGTTACCCAAAAGTACTGGGATACTGTTGACGAAAAGAAAAAAACTGAACATATTAAAAAAATGAGTGCAGGTATGAAAAATGCTTGGGACTCTGCTGATGAAAATTTTGGACCCAAAATTGCCCATGAAAGAAATAGAAAGATTTTTTTAGGTAATAAAATTATTAAAAAAGATTTACCAAGAATCAATGATTATTGCGGAGTTTTAACTTCTTCTCAAATGGCTGAATTAAATGGCACGACCTAAAATTATATGGGAGCCATTTGAAGGGGCCCAGAAAAGATTCTTAACTTGTCCTGCATGGGAATGTTTGCTTCACGGGAACCGTGGAGGAGGCAAAACTGACGTTCTTATTATGGATTTTCTGCAAGGAGTTGGTGTAGGATACGGACAAGATTACAGAGGACTTTTACTTCGTGAAGCTACAACAGAGCTTGGTGATGTTATTGCCAAGTGTAAAAAATGGATTCCTCGTATATTTCCTACTGCAACATATAATGGTTCAAGAAAAATATGGACTTTTAAAGATGGAGAAAGTCTCTGGTTGAACTATGCACGAACTGAAGATGATTATGAGCAATATCATGGTCATGAATATCCTTGGATTGGATGGGAAGAACTTACAAATCATGTACTTCCAAATGTCTATTTGAAGCTTATGTCATGTAATCGATCTTCAAATAAACTAATTCCTAAAAAATATAGAGCTACTTGCAATCCAAGTGGTCCCGGACATCAATGGGTGAAAGCAAGATTTATTGATTCTGTGCGTCCAGGAAAAATTCATCGAGAAGTAATGGAAATTGAGTATCCTGATACTCAAGGCAACACTATTAAAGCGGAATTCACTATTACACGCACACATGTACAAAGTTATGCATCTGAAAATAAAGCTCTTATGGATGCAGATCCCTTGTATATGGCTAAAATATATTCTTTGACTCAAGATGATGAAATGCTTAGAAAAGCATGGATTGATGGTTCATGGGATTTATTAATTGGCGGATATTTTACTGATGTGTGGGATAAGAAAATTCATGTACTTGAACCATTCTCTATTCCAAAAACTTGGAAATTATTAAGAAGTTTTGACTGGGGTTCTTCAAAGCCTTGGGCAGTCACATATGGCTTTGAATCAAATGGAGAACAACCAGATATTTGGGGACTTCCGTATATTCCAAAAGGATCTGTTATTATTCCTGGAGAAGTGTATGGTTGGAATGGTAAAGTAAATGAAGGTGATCGTGCTACTTCTTCTGAGATTGCAGAAAGAGTATTACAAAAAGATGATCTTTTATTCACAGAATTCGGTGTAAAAGCTTTTCCTGGGCCTGCTGATACGTCAATTTATGATGTACGTGATGGAACATCTATTGGATCAAATCTCGCTTCACATGGTTGCAGATGGACAAGAGCTTATAAAGGTCCTGGATCAAGAATTTCTGGATGGTCTTTGATTAGGCAGATGTTAGGAGCTGCAAAGCGTCAAGATAAAGAAATGCCACATTTATATTTCTTTGATAGAGCAGAACATCATATACGCACATTACCCATAATGCAAAGAGATAAAAAGAATCCGGAGGATATTGATTGCTTTGTTGCGGGAACTTTAGTAAGAACAGCTAATGATGACATTCCTATTGAGAATATACAAAACGGAGATTTTGTACAAACACCAATTGGATTACGTGAAGTTATAAAATCTGGTATATCTGGAAAAAGTAAATTGTGCGAAGTCTCTTTAGAAAATGGGATAATTTTAAAAGGTACTCATAATCATAAAGTATATGTAGAAAATAAGGGATTAGTTCCATTATGTAAATTGAAAATCGGAGATGTTCTATGTCAAAACTTATCACCTATTTTAGAGGAATCAAATTTACAAGTATCGATGGAGGATATTTTGAATGCCATCCCAATAACAGTAAATTTTTTAATGGAACAACATTATTGCACAGAGCAAAATGGTAATTTTATATTGGAAGAATTCCAAAAGAACATGAATTGCATCATAAAAACAGAATCAAATTTGATTACCGTCGTAAAAATCTTGAACTACTTCATGGCTCAGATCACGCAAGACTTCACATGCAAGAAAGACTTGAAAAAAGTGGGGATTTACACGAAAAACTTAAAAGCTGGAGAAAGTCTAAAGAAGGTAAAAAACAGCTTCGATTTAATATTGAAAAGTGCCGTGAAAATACTCCCAAAAGAGAATGTACGTGCGATTATTGTAATAAATCTTTTATTACAAAACATCCTACAAAAAAATTCTGTTCAATTAAATGCAGAGATTCAATTTCAGGAAAAATTAAAAAAGAATGTTCAATATGTGGAGAATGGTTTTGGACTAAGTCCCACAAAACAAGAGAAACACAAACTTGCGGTTATGCATGTGGATGGGAATTGCGGAGAAGCAATAGTATATAATCTCACTACTGAACAGTCAGGAATGTATTATGCCAATAGTTGTCTAGTTTCTAATACCGATTTGGAGGATCATTTAATGGACTCATTGAGGTACCTTTTAACAAAAAAAATGACTCTCATGAAGAGAAAAAAGGTAGGTATTTGATATGGCACAAAAGATAGTTAGTTCCAATTCAGTAAGCAATCATCATCCAGATTATGATAAAAAGTATAATTCATGGGTAAAAGTTCGTGATTGTATGGACGGAGAAGATGCAATAAAAGCAAAAAAAGAAAAATATCTTCCAAGACCTGAGGGCATGTCCAATGAATATGCCAATGCATATGATTCTTACATTGAAAGGGCACATTTCCCTCTTATTGTTTCTTATGCACTTCAGGGAGCATTGGGGGTTGTTATAACTAAATTACCTGAATTCAATGTTCCCAAAGAGCTTGAATATATTTTGAGTGACGCGACAAAAGACGGCAGATCGATCCAACAACTTTTTCTTGATATCATAATTGAAGTTTTTCAAACAGGACGTGTTCCTTTAGTGATTGATGTTGTCAAAGAACTAAATGAATTCAGATTTGTTCAATATCGCGCTGAAGAGTTCATAAACTGGAAAACATCCTCAATAGACTCTGAGAAAAATTTAATTTTAGGCGTATTTTCTGAATCTATTCCATCTTCTGAAGATATATTTTCTCACCAATCAGATCAGGTTTATCGCGCTCTTTATTTGAATGAGGAGGGTAATTATACATCTAAAGTATTTGGAGAAAACGAAGAATATTCGGAATTTAGTGTCACTCCTGTATTTCTAGGAGATCCCATAGATGAAATACCTCTTATAATGGCAGGCTCCATAAATAATAGTTTTAATATGCAGCCTATCCCATTGATTTCAGTAGCAAATTGTTCTGTTCAAATATATAGAAAAGAAGCAGATCTGGCAAACAGTGAATTTTTATCTTGCAATCCCACTCTTGTTCTCGTAGGCGCATCAAATGAAGCCAATCTTCCGAACGTTGTAGGTTCTTCAGTAATGATTGTTATTCCTAACGAGCAGGCAAGAGTTTTTTATACACAGACTGATACAGCGGCACTTACTCATGTGAAAGATCACATCAAAGATTTGTATGAAGAAGCTATTCGACATGGTGTATCTATTTTAGATGCTCGTAAAGGTGTTGAAGCTGCTGAAGCATTGAGAATCAGACAAGCAACGCAATCAGCATCGGTCTATTCTATATATCTTGCTGCAATGAATGCATTGAAGCAGGGACTTGATTTGATGTGTAGATGGGCTGGATACAATAGTGAAGAGGTGACACTCGATGCGCCTTCATCTCTGACTTATGGTATTCCAGACTCTACAATCATCAGACAAATTGTAGAAGGATTTGGTCAGGGAGTTATTCCTCTTCCAGTTATACACAAATATCTTGTATCTTCTGGATTACTTGACCAAACTGTGAATTATGAGGAATATGTAGATTTGTTAATTGATCAACAAAAGGTTAAAAAAACAATAGCTGATGCAAATCCAGATGAATTAATCCCTAATGAAGCAAAACCTGATGTAAATAAAACATCAACAAAACCTTCTGTCTCTGATGAAACTTTAGAAGCGATTGAAGGGACAGAAAATCAACTTTAATAAGGGCTTGAGGCCCTGTACTCCTGAGGAGAACTAAAAATGGAATTTGAATTTATTGAAGACGCAGAACTAAGAGCCAAAGTAGTTGACGCCTATAACAATAGTATTATGGAAATTAAAGATTCCCATAAACTTGCAATGGATGAAGCTGTAAATGGTCTTCGCAGTAAAAATGTTGAACTTCTTGACGAAAAGAAACAAACTCAGCAAAAGTTGAAGAAATTTGAGGAGTATGATTTTGATGCTGCAAATGAAGCATTGGATTTCTTGAAGAATAATAAAAATGCACAGCTCATTAAAGATGGTAAAGTAGATGAGTTGATTGAAAAAGAAACTTCCACTCTTCGTTCAGATCATGAGACTGCATTAGGAGAACTTAATGCCAGATTGTCTGAATTGCAAAGACATGGCGAATTGTATGAAAGTCTTTATAAGACTAAAATGGTTGAAGATTCTCTTCGTGAAGCTGCCATAGCTGCAAAAATACGTCCTGAAGCAATCACTGATGTATTGCTCCATGGAAGAAATATATTTGCTCTTGCAGAAGACGGATCTGTTGAAGCCCGTGACACAGAAGGAAAATTGAGAAAGACTGCTGATGATAAAGTTCTCACAACTTCCAACTGGATTGAAGGATTGAAGAGAACTTCTCCTCATTATTGGCCTGACTCTCTTGGCGCAGGTGCAAGAGGTGGCGGTCCTGGAGATGAAGGTGACTTGACAATTGCTTTGAATCGTGCTGCGGCAAGCGGGAATATGACAGAATATCGAAGGCTTAGAAAAAAAGCAGGTAAACAATAATTTTTTTCTTGACATTGTTTAACCATTAATTTAGTATTGAATTGTTATAGTAATCCTTTATAAATGTTTCTGGGAAACATTTAGTCAGACCTTGGGGGTCGGGAAATTACTTTTTTTAAAGGTAGTTCACCGATCCCCAACTTCTTTTATGATCGGTGAGCAAAATAAATCGATTATGGAGGAAGTTAAAATGGCTAATATCTGGGAACACCCGTCAATCATCGCTGCTGAAGCGCTTCGTCACCTGGAGGACGCTCTTGTAATTGCTCCTCTTTGTGCGCGAGACACTACCAGCGAATTCACAAATCGCTCTAACGGTTGGAAAGTTGGAGACACTGTATCTTTTAGGACACATGGCGAGTATGAAGTAAAAGACTTTGCTGGTTCTATTTCTGCACAAGACATCACCACATCCAGTCGAGCATTGAGTATTGAAAAGCATTACGACATTTCAGTACAGGTAACTGCTCGTGAACTGGCACTTGATCTTGATTCTTTTTCTGAACAAGTTATTCGTCCATCTACATATAAACTAGCTGAGACAATTGATACCTATCTTGGTACCAAGATTCTTCAAGCTGCCGGACTTTATGCGTCTGACAATCTTTTCACCACTGCCGCTGATATCGCTCTTGCTCGTAAGGCCGCTATTCTGCAACAGTTGGCAATGAATCGTTTCTGTCTGATCGATCTTGATACAGAAGCAACCCTTCTTGGACAAGAATGGTTCAACCAGCAGCAAACTCGTGGCAATGACGGTACCAACACTCTCCGTTCTGCTGATATGGGTTACACTATGGGAATGGATTTCTTTTCCTCTATCGCATTTCCGACTCAAGCGCATACCGCAGGAACTATGGTCTGTGTTACTAACAATGATGGCGGCGCAGCTAATCTAATTGGTAATACTACTCTTACAGTTGATACTCAAACTGCTGGACAAACTCTTGCTGCCGGTGACCGTCTTGCTATCGCTGGTGTTCGTCGTCCTCTCGTTGTGAAAACTGCTATTGCTGATACTTCCGCTACCACTTCTGTAGCTCTTGTTGATCCTATCACTGAACTTATTCCTGATGATGCTGCCGTAACTGTAGTTGGTTCTGGTCAAGCTATGACTTATCGTGGAGCAATTTTTGATGATCGTTCACTTGCTGTAGCTTTCCCGATGCTTGATCTTCCTGAAGATAAAGTATCTGCTGTTGCTTCAAATAATGGTGTTTCTATTCGTATCGTAAAAGGATATGATCTGAACAGCAAAACGACCACTATGTCTCTTGATCTGTTGGTTGGTTCTTTCATGCTTGATCCTCGCCGGACCACGCTTCTTGCAGGTTATTAATCTGTAGAATCTTGAATTAAATGGGAGTTCTCAAAATGAGAAAACTTTATAAAACAGGCGTAGAGTGTACGGTGGACGATCATCAAGTTGACATTCTGTTGAATAGTGGATGGTCAAAAACTCCTATAAAAGACACTTCTAAGCCAGAAGAAGAAATATCCTCTGAAGAAGTATCCTCTGAAGATGATGTTTCGAAAAAAGTTGTAAAACGCAGAATAAAAAAGATCGATAAAGAGGAGTAATTAGATGGCTTTAAATGCCACTGTAGGCTCTCCAGATGCCAATTCTTATGTGACAGAAGAAGAAGCAACAGTTTATTTTTCTGATAGAACCCATGTTGAGAAATGGGAAGCATTCAGCAATAAATCTCAAGCTCTTGTAACTGCTTCACAGATGTTGGATTGGTATGTAAAATGGAAAGGACTTAGATCAACGACGACTCAATCAATGGCATGGCCCAGAACAGGGGTTGTGCGCGGAGATGGATCATCGGTAGCTATTGATACACTTCCTTCTGAGTTGAAAGTGGCCGTATATGAGTTAGCCTTGTCCTCTCTTGATTCTGATAGAACAGCAGATGATCCACTTGCAGGAATTGAACAAGTAAAAGCTGGATCATTAATGGTAAAAGCTGATAACGGTGATAATAATTCTACAGCCAGAGATACTATACCTGAGAAAATTTACAGAATTTTAAAGGATTTGTATCTGAGTGGAAGTATTAATGTCGTTCGTTTGATGAGAGCTTGATATGAGCTTAAAAACTGTTTTTCAGAAAGGGGTTAATATCTCATTCAGTATATTTAACGAAGCTGTTAAAAACGCTAAATATACTGTTAAAACTGATAATGGTTTTGAAGATGCAACTGTTGTTGAGCATGATGTACGTGTAATCTTAGATAAGTTTAGTCAAGAAGACATTACATCGAGTTCATTTTCTCAAATACAGCCAACCGACACAAAAGCTATGATTCCCGGCACAGATTTATTGGTGCCCATGCACACTGGTAATGAATTAAATGTAGAGGGTCGTGTTTTTACGATAGTTGCTTTTGAAACTGATCCTTATGAAGCATTATTTACTTTATTGGTGAGGGACGTGTAATGAGTACCGTATCTGCATCTAAAATGGGCGTTGAGCTTAGAAATATGGCAACGAACATGAGAAGAAATACACAGTTAACGCTTTATAGAGAAGGATCTTTGCTTCTGAGAGATATTAAAAACAGAGCACCCGTTGATTCCGGTACGTATCAAAAAAGATGGGTTCTTTTCAGAAATAGATTTTCTTCTGGAAATATTTTAACTGGTATTTCGATATCAAACAATACTCCATATGCAATTTATATGGAACAGGGTGCTGAAGTTGGAGGGGCTCCTTGGTTTTATCCAAATCCAAAAAAGAAGCGTTCTGGTAAGCTAGTACGTAGAAACGGCAGAGTATGGGCAGGGGGATTAAACCCCGGACACGCGAACACTGTAGGCGGCGCAATTGGACCTATTATCGCAAACAATGCCCAAAGAAAAAAGAAACTTTCAAATGCTTTAGCCGACAGTATAATTGGTGGACTTAAATGATAAATCGTGAACTTGGATTATTAGAAATAAAAGAGCGCCTAAAAGAGAATTATGTTGCAATAGGTTTGACTACTTTTAGACGTAATCCAACAGAAGCGTTGAGGGAAGAACAATTTCCCTATGTCATTATGGAAGAGGGTGTTGATCAGATTATTGAGCGTTCCGGCAGAAATAAGACTGGATATCCTGCCAAAAGAGTGCTTGAAGTCATTTTAGAAATTGGCACACTTAACACCACCAATATACGTGATTTATATAATAAGGTGCGCACGGTAATTTTTACTGAAAGAGGGACAGATCCTCCAGTATTTACACCGATAGTAGCTCAAAATGTTTTCATTAATGAGAATCGCACAGAAGGTCCTACAGGAGTAGATATTCCTGGAATATTGGTAATGAGATTAGTATTAGATTTAGTTTATACAGATAACGGATTCTAAAGGAGGATTCATATTATGGGTTTAAGTCCATCTACAGACAATTATACTCTTGGTAAAGGCGTCGTCTATTTCAACCGGAAAGACAGTGAGACCGGATTGAGTACTGGCGAACGTGATCTTGGGAACGCCCCGTCGTTCTCTTTTAACATTGCACTTGAAAAATTGCCTCACTATTCCTCACGAGGTGGTTTGAAATCGAAAGATAAAGAGATTGTTTCTCAGATGACTCCGGCTATTGCATTTACGCTGGATGAAGTCAATGCAGACAACCTTGCATTGCTGACACTTGCTGATGTCGAGACAGTTGAGCAGGTTGGTAATTCTGTAATTGATGAAACGCACAAAGCATATCTTGGAAAGCGTATTTCACTGAATTATCGCGGGATTTCTGCTGTAACTGTAAAAGATGCTGATACAGGCATGACTACTTATGATGCTGGTGTAGATTATAAAATTGATACCTCTCTTGACGATGCTAAAATTGGTCGTATTTTGATTCTTCCAAGTGGAGATATTACTGAGGGTCAAAGTCTCGATATTAGTTACACCTATGCAACTGTTACTTACACTCGAATCAAAGCTTTTGCACAGACACAAGTTGAGGGTTTTCTCCGATTCGTATCTGATAATCCCGCTGGTGATCAGCAAGAACTTAAAATTTGGCGTGTTTCTCTTACCCCTGCTGGTGATACTGCTATGATTGGTGACGATTGGTCAACTCTTGGCTTTACTGGTGAGGTATTGAAAGATTCCACTGGTCATCCTGATTCCCCGTACATGGATATTATTATGACTTAATTGGTTCTTTAAGAACTAACTGTTATTGTGTAACAGGGGACTAATACTCCCCTGTTACTTTCATAAAAGCCGAAAGAAGGAAAGAAGAAAATGGCTAAGAAAGAAAGACAAAGACTCAAAGTTGATCTCCTAGAATTATTCCCAGGAGATACCCTCAAGATTGGCGAACAGACTTTAATGATCCGCCCACTCGGTGCTGGACAGATCGCCACTATCATAAAAAAATTCAAAGCCCTTACTGAATCCTTGAAAAAGGATGATGTTACCTGGGAAAATTACAACGAACCTGAAAGTTTGCTGAAAATTGCAACGAAGATTATTGATGATTTTCCAGAAATCTTGGAAGAGAGTTCTAATATTGCTTCTGAAGATTTGCAGGAACTTCCAATTGAGGTTATTGTTCAGATCCTTGATAAGGTAATAGAGGTCAATATGGCCGCTAAAGATTCCTTAGTGGGAAACTTCACAAGCTTGATGGGGAGATTCACGAAGATGATTCCGGGGAGCAAGACAAAGGAATCATTAGAGCCGTCCAAAAATTAGTATCCAACGGACACTCTTGGTCAAGCATAAAAGAATACAGTTTATCAGAAATTGGGATTTTCTATAGAGCTATTATCTTAGATGAGGAAGATAGAAAGTCTGAAAATCTCACTGATTTATGGATTGGTGCAAATCTGAAGTATGAAGGATTGCAGGAAGTTCTTAAAAGTATAAGTAGAAAGGAAAAGCTTAAAAAGAAAAAAGCTGGTCATGATATTGCTGAAGTAAATAAAGATTGGAAAAGATTAGCAGGATTTATTGGTAGTAGGAGACGAAATGGCTGACAGTACAAAAAGAACTATTGAAATAGCGGTAAATGTAACTGGAGTTGAAAGTGCTGCTAAATTAACCTCATTAGCTGAAAAGTTCACCACGTTGGCTGACGCTGCCAAGAATGTAACTACCTTACTTAATTCGTTTAAATCTGCTATTGATCAAATAAAATTCCCAAAAGAATTTTCCAATGTAGTTGATTCATTAAAAGAATTATCAAAAGTAAAGAAATTACCAGATCTTGATAATATTGCAAAAGGCTTTGAAAAACTGGGAAAGATTGGGAGTAATCTACCTAATCTTTCTCCTTTTATCACTGAGTTAAAGAAATTTGCTGGTGTCAAAGTTCCTAATATTACTCAAGTTGCTAATGTAATTAAGAAACTAAATGAATCCACTTTAAATATAGGAGAAGCCACAACCCGTCTTAACAAGCTTTATTATAGCATTAAAAACTTTGACGGAATGAAATTTCCGAATATGCACAGTTTCATTGGTGGATTTAAAGAATTTGAATCCCTAAAGATTGATGCTATTGCGACAAAGATAGGACAACTTGGAAGTGCTATAAGAAAACTTAGTGAATCAGGAAGTTTAAAACATTTTGCCACGTTTGCATCTGATTTACGAAATCTGTCTTCCAGTTTAGACAGATCTGTTCAATCAATGGGCAGAACTGAAACTGCTGTAAGATCATTGGGCAATTCATTTGATTCCGCAGGAAAACAAAGTAAGTCTTTTGGTGACCGTTTAAGAAATTATATGCAATATCGTATTATAGCTGACACTATAATGGGATTACAGCAGGCATTTAGAAGCGGGATGTCTGCAATTTTCGAATACGATCAGGCACTAAAAGATTTACAAGCTATTACAGGAGCAACCGGACTTGAAGTAGCCCAAATGGGCTTAAAAATAAAGGAAGTAGCATCAGGTACAAAATTCTCAGCTTCTGAAGTTGCTGAAGGTATGAGAACTATTGGACAGGCTGGTTTTAGTGCTTCCGAAGCAATAGGCACAATGCAATCTGTCTCCGATCTTGCAACTGGTACTCTTTCTGACATGAGTACATCTGTTGACTTGGTCACCACAGCAATGCGTGTATTTAATATAGATGCATCCCAATCAAGTCGTGTAAGTGATGTCTTTGCTAATGCTGTCAATAAGTCGAAATTGACAATCGACAAACTTAGGACCGCAATGAACTATGTTGGTCCTATTGCAAAAAATGCAGGTGTCACATTTGAAGAGATGTCCGCTGCAATGATGACCCTTGCTAACTCCGGTATTCAAGCATCTAAAATTGGTACAGGTCTTCGAAGAGTGTTTGCTGAACTTCTTAGCCCTTCTGAAAAATTACAAGATGCTGCACGTAATGCAGGAATAGCTTTACAAGAACTTGATCCTAGAACAGCTTCCCTTTCTGATGTATTCAAAAATCTTAAAATCGTTGTAAGTGATGCGGAAGTAGCTTTTAATCTATTTGGAAAACGTGGAACTTCTGCCGTTCTTGCACTTACCGACAGCAATAGCCAATTTGATAGTCTTCTTAATTCTGTAGGTAAATCAGGAACTGCCGCAGCAATGGCAGCAGTTCAGATAGAAGGTCTTGGAGTATCATTCAAGAACTTAAAAGATAAACTCGGATTACTTGCAATCGCAATTGGCGAGCTTGGAATAACCGATGTTCTTCGTGTTCTTATTGATGTATCAAAGAGTGTTGTCGATGCTATAACAGCAATTGCAGATACAGCACTTGCTAGATTTATAGGCAAAGGTGTTATATTTGTCGGTTCTATTTGGGCAATACATAAAGCTTTTGTCGCAATTCAAGCATTAAACATTGGCATGATTATAGGAGCTGCTGTCGGTAAAATGATTGCATTAACCGCTGCTACTATAACCGCTCAAGGTGCCGCCGATGGATTACTTCTTGCTTTTAATCCGTTAATTGCTGTTTTTGCCGCTGCTACCGCCGGATTAATTTATATGTTTTCAACTCTTGATAATGCAAAAGAGGCAGCAGAAGATGCAGCTATACTTGCCGATAAGTACGCAGCTCTTGGAAAGACTTTCCAAGATCATAAAGTAGAAACTTCAAACATGGCAGAAGGTTCTAAAGAACTGAAAGAAGAAAATTTAAAATTAAGAGCATCACTTCTTGAAACCGCTTCAGGTATGTCCGAAATTTCAGATGAAGCTGCCGAAGCTGCTGCCAGTATAAATCCATTAACAGGCGAAATATATAAAAATGGAGAAGCACTTGAAAAATATAATAATGAGCTATCACGATTAAGTTTTCAAAGTCTTTCGGATTCTGCCGGAGCTGCTGGAGATAATGTAGAAAAACAAACAAGCGGTATTAATAGAGTTGTAAACAGATGGAAGGATGCTTTTAATCAAGTGGGAACTCTTGGAGAAGGCGTTGGTAATTCAATAGTATCTGCATGGGAGGGTGATTTTAGTGCAATTCCTGGAATAGTTGGAAAGGCCCTTTCCAAAACTTCTGAGTACAGTGAAGAATTTAAAAAAGCTTTTGATTTTTCAAAAGAGTTAAATAAAGGCAATAAGTCATTTAAGGAATTTTCAGATTATGTGAATTCACTTAATATGAGTAATCTTACAAATCAACAAAAAGATTTAGCGGAATCGTACAAATTGCTCAATGAAAGAACCGATAAATTTCTTTCTGGTCTTATCGAGTCAGGTAAAGTTGATCTGAATGATACAATCGAAAATATAAAAGGTATAGAAGAGGCTACAGAATTAACAGGGATTGAGTTAGAAGCATTTATAGAAAAAATTAAAATATTGAAAGGTCTTGATTCCGGGGGATTTTCCAATGTAATTGAAAAGTGGGCTAATGATTCAGAACTTCTAAATGGAAGGGTATCAGATATGATACCTAAATTCATTGAACTTGGAGGAGAGATTGATGCGTCACAAGCAACACAGATAATCAACGGTGAGCGCATAATGCGTGATCTTGTTGATCAATACGGACAAGCCAAAGAAAATCTTGCTGCTGATCTCGCTGCCGGCAAAGATAAAGAAAAAGCATATAAAGAATTTTATGCTGTAGAAAAATCTCTTCTTAAACAAGCTGCTGACTTAAATGCTGAAACTGCCAAAAATACTGCGGCCCAGGTAATTATATCTCTACAAAAGGCAAAAGATGAACTTACAAAATCCCAGAATGAAATAAATGTCAAATACAAGGATAATATTGAACTTCTTGTAAAGTATTTGATGGAAGCTGAAACGAAATACGAAACTGCGAAAAGTAAAATTCTTGGTAATGTTGTAGACCCAAAAGAATTACTTGCACAATCAAAGACAATAGTAGGAGAAATTACAGAAACTTATGCAGGAATGTATAAAGATCTGGAACTTGAAGTCTTGAATAAAACCAAGACTGAAAAAGAAGCTGCTGCTATTCGTAGAAGTCTTGAACAAAAAGAAGCAAAAGAAATAATCGATATATGGAATAACGCGAATAATCTTATTATAGCTCAAAATGATCCTGATTCGCCTGCTGTACGTTCTATAAATAATGCCCGTAGAGATGCAGCAATCGAACAAGGAAAAATTGAAGTAGAAATCTCTAAAGAAATTGCTGAGGAACAACTTAAAGCTAAACAGAATCTGTTTGATCGAGAAAAAGAGCAGAGAGAGACAAATTTTGCAGAATATATAACGATTATTGAACAACAAGAGCAAAAGGGTATTCTGACACACGAAGAAGCAGAAACAGCTAAAATGAACGCTTCTCTTGATCGATATGCGGAAGAATATCGAATGGCGAAAGAGTTTCATGATAAAATAGATGAGGGACAGAATCCTGAAGCCCATCAAGCAAGTTTAGATGCTTTGCTCAATGCTGAAGAAGCCTTTTATGAAGAGAAAGGAAAGTTTATTGAAACATACAATAAACAGGTAGAAAAACTTCATAATGATTTAGAAAATAAACAAGATGATCTTTTAAAACAGGAAAAGGCACATTCAGAGAAAATAAAAGACATTAATGATGATCTTGCCGATGATCTAATAGAAATTGCTGAAGATCTCGCCGAGAAAAAAACAGAAGCTGAATATCAATACACCATTGATGTTGAGGCGCTTGAGTATGATCTTGCCGACAAGATAAAAGATATCAAAAAGGATCTTGCTGACGATCTAAAAGATATTGACGAAGAAATACTGGAAAATAAAAAGAAACTTAATGCTGAACTTCTTGATATTGAGAGTTCCACTAATGACATTGAAAAGGACATACGTCAACGTGGAATGACTGATAGAGAGAAAAGTACCGATAATGAAAAATCGATTTACAGAGAACTTAAAACTATAAGAGAAGGAGTTGCTGAAGCTGAAAGAGCTGGAGATGCTGAAGCGATTAAACATTATCAAGATAGATTAAAAGAATTACAAAAAGAAAGCACTGGTATAGATGATAAGGGAAAAGCATTAAGTGCGCTTCATTCTGTTGAAAAGGATATGATAGCAACCACTAAATCTGCTGATTACGTTAAAACAATTGAACTTGAAAATGAAGCATTAAAGAAACAGGCAGAAGCAAAACAAAAAATACTGGATGCTGAACAAGATACTTCTCGCGCAAAAGCAATTCTTGATGGAAAATATGATCACGAATTAAGCCTCATTGATCAAGTCACAGATAAAAAAATAGCTTCCACAAAAAAGGCTTCTGCTGATGCGATTGAGGCTGAAAATTATCGCCATAATTTAGTTATGGACAATCTTGATACAGAGATTGCAAAGCTGAATGAAAAATTACAATATTCTTCTAATGCTGCTGCTGATGCTTCAAGCAGTGTATTAACAGAAGGTAGTGGTTCAGGCGCTGTCAGCGGCACATCTGGTAGCTCTGGCGGTGGTAAGTCCAATCCTATAGCTGAACAAGCAATACGGGCGAAACAGGCGATTGTCGAAATGGACACGCAAATGAATGAAACCGCCACAAATATGATTCAGAAATCAAAAGAGATAGCAGATACGGGCTTTAGATCTATTGAAGAAAATGGTAAAATAATTTTTACGAATCTTAGCGATGCGCAGAGAAACGCATTTCAAGTAATGGACGAGGCGATGACAGGTGCCTCTGAAAGCTCTATGACTGCAATCTCTGAAAGTACGAAACAAGGTGCCGCTCAAATTGTGGAAGCTGTTTCACAAATGAAGCAATCAGCTAGTGATACTGAGATTCCTATAAATGTTCAACAAAATCCAGAAATTCCTGATGTTCAATCAAAATTTCCTGAAGATGTAAAGGTTCCATTAAAGTTAGATGTTGATACAGTAAATAACGATGTAGGTGTGGTGACAAGTTCAATTATGGGACTTGCTAATGTTGCGGTCGCTCCTGAAATAAATTTAAACACAGAGGATGCTAATTCAAAGATAAAGTCAATTATCACAGACTTAGGCGCTTTAGCTGTTAGGGATGCAAACTCAATAACCTTAGATACATCTGATGTTGATGTAGCTGCGCGTAAGATTTCGGATTTGTTTGATGGAATTGATCCAGTAGAGCCTAAACAGAAGCTACAGGATATGATTACGACTATGCACGGAATGGGACCTGCTAGTAGTCAAGTATTTAATTCCATGACAAAGGAAATAGTTGATTTTGCCAATACTATAGATGGTGTTGATGTCAGTATTGATATGAATAAAGTACTTGCCCCAGATACTTGGGCTAGGGGCTTTATGACTATTACTGATGGAGCAGGTAATCTTGTAGATAACTTGAACAAAAATGTACAGTCTAATCCAATAGATCTGTTTCCTAGAGATCAAACCTTAGATATAATAAGAAGAATTGATAATATTGCTGGAGCTGCTGAGTTAGTTCAGAAACAGTTAGATAAGGAATCTGAATTAAAATTAGATGTTACTGGAGCAGAAAGTAACATAGATAGGCTTGCAGATGAAGTAATTCCAAACGAAGAGTTAATGATGGAGGTATCTGGCGATACCGAACCAGTAGAGGGATCCATTGAAGGGCTTCAGCAACATTTACAGGATAATGGCCTAGATATTAAGATGGTGCCTGATACTCAAGATGCTGCTGCGGAATTTACAGCTTTTACTGAGAATCCTGAGTCTTATGTAATGCCTGTTGAAGTAAATTCTGGAGAATCAAAGGAAGAAATAAACGAGCTAAAGACAGAACTTTCCTCTATTGATGATTCAATTGAGCCTATAGATGCTGTTGTGAATAAGGAAGAATTAGATGCATTTGTGACAGAAGTAGATAATCTGGAAGATAAAGAAGTTTCTGTTAGTGCTTCAGGTGCAGTGAGAAGTGAGGAAGAAGTTGCTTTATTAGCTACGGCGATAAAAACCATAGAGGATAAAGATGTTACGGTAGATGCGGAAATTACAGGTGATACTGAAGTTGCTCAATTAGGTGAAAATTTAATCGCACTTGAAGATAAAACTATAGCTGCTACTGCTGATGTTACAGGACTTGACGAAGTAGAAGAACTGTCACAATCTGTAGATGATCTTGATGATAAAGAAATTAAGATTGAAATAAGCTTAATGTCTGATGGAAATGATGTAGAGAAAAGAATTGATGCTGTAACAGATTCCATAACGGAATTTTCTAATATTGAGCCTGAAGTAACTTTCAATTTTGACATTGATGAACTTGAAGACATTAAAGGGCTGATTGAAGAACTTGACGGTAAAGGAGTTCTGCTGCAAATTTCTGTGGAAGGTGAAGATGCTGTTCAACAATTATCGGATCTTTTATCTGAGATAAATGATAACTTTAATCCTCTTGACATTACCACAACTGTAGAAGTTGAGGGAAAAGAGGAAGTTGCAGCCTTAAAACTTTTGATTGAAGAGATACAGGGACTAGCACAAAGAGTTATAAGAATTGTTGCTGAGGTTACTGGAACTTCTAAAGTTTATGAATTACGTGATGCCATAGCTTCTTTGCAGGATAAAATAGTGAACGTCACTACACGTTTTCATGAGGAAGGAAAAAGACCTTCTGGATACGCACATGGCGGAGAAGTTGAACAATACGCTGATGGTGGTAATGTTTTTCGAAGATTAGCAAATCGATACATAGGAACTGGATCAGGTCATAAAGATGATGTTCCCGCATTGTTGATGAAGGGCGAGTTCGTTCATCGTACCGCTGCTGTGCAAAAGTATGGTAAACGTTTTATGGAAATGGTTAACTCTGGCCTATATCCAGTTGAGCTGGCTAAAAAGGCTATATATAAATACGCTACTGGCGGTTCAGTAGATCTAAATATAAATCCAAGCATAGATACGACAGGTTTTGTACAACAGTTCGCTAGTGGCGGAATGGTTATGTCAAATATGCTGAGTTCTCTCAAGAAGAAATTATTTGAAATGCTGGGATCTTCTCTAGGTTCTGATGTATCATTGAACATAGATAAAGTCCAATTAAATAATGAGATAACACAAAAGGCTGATAGTGTCACAAGTCAGCTTGGTGTAGATTCTTTAAAAACAATGGCTAATAATTTTGATGGGGCTGTTCAAAAATTGGCTTCTGGCGGAAGTATTAATGAAGAGCGTATTAAAATTGAAAAAGAAGCACAAGAAATCTACAATACGTACAATGAGCAGGTAGTAGAAGCAAAGAGGGATGGAAATGATGAAATTGCAGCTATTTTGGCCGCTGAGAAAGAAAAGCTACAAGAAGTATCTGAGGCTCTTACTTCAGAATTAATTGCTATACAGAACACATATAATGAATCTGTTGCGCAAAAGGAAGAAGAAAGTGCGGAAGAGCAAGCTTCAATACAATCTGAATATGATCGGGATGCATCTGATGAAGAAGCGAGTTATGCAAGAGATGTCGAGGATGATGAACTTAATTATCGGACCCAAAAAGAGGATGATGAACTTGATTATCGGACCCAAAAAGAGGATTATGAACGTAATGTAGCAGAGGAAAAAGCTGAGTATCTTAAACAAGTAGATGAAGATACACTTGATTATGCAAGAGAAAAATCTGATTTTGATATTGATGCCATTAAATCAAAGGAAGATCTTGAAGAGAAATTAGCAGAAATAGAAGTAGAAATAGCTGATAATCAGGCTAAAATTCTTAGTGATTTAATGAAGGCTAGGGATGATGTTGATGAGAAGATAAAAGCGCTTAATAAGTTTGGGGAAAAGATAACCAATGTAAGAAATACAAATAATAGTAGATTCTTTAAAGATGGCTATTATCGTCCTGTAGAAAATTATTCATATCTTGAGTTTGATGATGATATGAATAATTTCAGTCTACATAAATTTGAAAGCCTTATTAGATCATCTTACACAGGAGGTACTGGAAAATTAGGTACTGAGGGAGCTAAAGACGCTCAAAGAGAGCTTGAGGCTTTTTGGGATGAATTTACATTAGCTAATATCGCACTTCGTGAATACGGAATATCTGATGCTAGAGGATTGTTAGATGGTGGGTATGGTAGAGCAAGTGATCCTAGTGCTGAAATTTCAAAACAGCTCGGAATACTAATACCCAGTGGTGGCGGTAAGTCTGTACTTGAGAGCCTTTCAGAGATTTTAAATAAAAATATAAATGTTGGAAATGAAAATTCAAGTGCAGCAAAAAAAGAAAAGGAAATCAATGAGTATAATGAAAAAGAAGATGAGCGTAAATCAGATTGGCAGAGATATGAAGAAGATTACAAACTTGAAACTGCTCAAAGAGATAATGAGCATTCTACCAATTTAGCAGACCTTGATTTCGATTGGGAACGTTATAATAACGAATTTAAAATTAATACTAACAGACGTGATGATGAGTATAAAATCAATACTAACAGACGTGATTATGATCATGATCTAAAATTATCTGATCTAAAAGAAAAGTATAATATAGCAATGTCAAATGATTCAGAATCATTGAAAGAAAGTCTTGCTGAATTTAAAAATACATATGATACAGATACATACACAGCACAAACTAACGCTGCTGAAGATATAACTAATATAACAGAGAGTTCTTCCGCTGATGTAGCCTCGGCTAAAGAAAATTTACAAACCCGTCTTGCAGATCTTGAGAATTCTTATAAAGAAGAAATGTTAGGGAAAACTGAAGCTCTAAAACAGATAATTAAACCTTCTGAAGTGAATATTGACGATGTTACAAGTGTCAATGAATTTTCTTCTGATGAGTTTTCATCTGTATTTGATGATTTTATGAAAAAATTCAAATTAGCTAGATTTAATTTTCCAGGATATAATGTTGGTGGTATGGTAGATCATATTTCAGGATCAATTCCAGGAAAAGATTCAATAATGGCAGCTTTAACCCCTGGTGAATTCATAATAAAAGAGCCTGTTGTGAGACAATTGGGATCTGGATTCTTTGAAGCTATTAATAATTTTAGAATTCCTAAGTTTAATTTAGGTGGAGTTGTAGGACCTATTCAAAAGAGTATCACTGAATCAGTACAAAGCAATGTTGAACGTCATGCCCTTGACCTAACTATTAATGGCAAGCAGTATGAATCATTATATGGCAGCAGTATAGGCATTGGCGATCTTATAAATGACCTTACACTTGCCAAAATGAGGTCTTAAAAATGTTTTTAAAATGTGTTTTTAACTATATAAAGGGGAATGAAAATGTTGTATGATGATTATGTGTGGAGATTATCTTCAACATCGCCCTTGGCAGTTGATATACAGCTCCCGAAAGATTTAGAATGGATTGATGAATTTACTTGGTCGCCAATACAACAAACTGTATCTACTACATTAACAGGTGCTTTAGTTATTCAAGAGAGTAAGCAGAAGAAGGGAAGGCCAATAACACTACAAGGTAAAGATGATATGGGTTGGGTTGCAAGACTACTTGGAGATACTCTGATGCAAATGAGAGATTCAATTGGTCTTATTATGAATATACAACATGTGCATTGGAATGGATCAGCTTATGGTGATGTTCTTTATGATTTTGATGTTATGTTCAGACATTATGAACCTCCTGTAGTTGATCTTGAAAGTGTTCTTAGATTTGACGGATTTGAGCCTGAGAGTTGGTATAAAGTGCGAAGTTTAAAATTTATGGAAGCTATTTCAGGGGCAGCTTCTCCTTGTTCAGCAAATGTTATATTGACATTAACAGGAGTATCCGGCACATTCTTAATTGGAGAAGTTGTAGAGGTAACTTCAGGAGTAAAAATTGGCACTTTAGGAACTGTTCTCGGCTGGTCATCTCCAACATTACAGCTTTATGTCAATGACGGATCAATAAATTCAGGAGCTACTATAACAGGACCATCAGGGTCTGCAAACGTGATATAGGAATAAATTATGACTGCAATAAATCAAAATGACATAAAGCTGATGGAATCTCAACGCCTGGATGATACCGATCAAGGCGGCGGGCAAATGACATCCAATCAAGTTGAAGA
>Ga0100378_1000888_pt1 | contig 32596 bp, 32 predicted proteins | sample CryGeymeta201502_FD_81535 | JGI IMG/M metagenome (GOLD analysis project Ga0100378, IMG submission 81535) | Groundwater microbial communities from Crystal Geyser aquifers in Utah, USA - Crystal Geyser metaG 2015-02 | ecosystem: Environmental > Aquatic > Deep subsurface > Groundwater | place: USA... | reverse complement strand
TGAGATTCCCATCGTTAAGGGCGTTGAAATCCTCGAACAGGATAAAAGTGTTTGCTCCGTTGCTAACGGCGGTAGCACCAGCATTCCCGTAGTACATATAGAAGGTGGTCGCGCCAGTGCCGATAGAGTCGAATTCGATCCAGACGGTTGCCAGTTGGTTCGGCGTGGTGCCGGTCACGTCCTCGATGTAGTAATCGAGAAGCGTAGTACCATCTGCCTTGGTGAAGCGCAGATCAGAGAAGTCAGTCTTGCAGAGAGCCCCGCAATCTACATCCTCTCCTGTGGCACCAGAACTTTCACCAATTAACACCTTCATCTGGTAATTGGTGACAGCACCGGAAGCACGACTGAGAGTAATTGATTTGCGGTATGCCCATTCATCGGGGAATGCCATATACTACTCCTATTTAAATTAAATATTTAAAATAAAATTATACTATATTTATTACTCTTATACAACAGGTGTTAGGTGGAGATCCTAATTGACCTGCTAGATGTACTGAGATTAATTAATAATTATCGTGAGATATATAGAGCGGCAGTTTGTAAACCATCCAAACTTGAGCCACCGGAAATAAATATATTCAATAAAATTGGTGATATCCCACCACTTATTATTACTCCGATTGTACAAGTAGTATCCCAATTTGAGGTTACTGGCCAGAATCCAGTAATGCCACCGCCACTTATTGAAAATACGCCATCATATAAATTTGATGTTGCAATCCTACAATCAACAATTTCTAAATCAGTACTATTATATACAAACCCCTTCCAAACAACATTGGTGTCTTTAATGTAATAATCAATAGGGATAGAAGTTACCCTATTTAAATTTGCATCTGTTAATATGACTTCATTATATCCCATTATTTATCCAAAAGTTATGTTATCTGTACCAATTTCTTTGTCTAACCAACTAATGATTTCTTTATAAATACTTGCCTTCAATTCATCAATAATGACCTTCTTTTCTTCATCAGTATCCCACTCTGGTCGTATAATCTCTGGGTGTGATAATATCATATTAATACATTTAGTCGCCAAATCTAATGCTGGCTTTTGAACATTCATACGATGTACAGCCATGCGATCCTTAACAATCTTTGACATTCTTTCCATAGCTTTTCTATCTGGTTGTATCATACTTCTGCCCCCATATAAAATGAACTAGTAGCAGCACTAGATGAAAATTCATTGGGCATTGGTATAGCAGGTCTACCATATGTACCTACAATATCCCAATACATTTTACCACGAGCTTTTACAACTGTAGGAGTATTTTCATCTTGTTTTGCATAAATATACTTATAATCAACCATACCATTTGGATAAACAAGTCTTAGTGTTGCTAAAAGCTGCCCCTGTACATACGGATACTTATGTACTATATATGCTGGTGCCGTATTATAAAATGGCGTTTTTACCACACCCTTACCATCACTAAATACCGTGCCCGCTGGATTCCCACCACTATTAGAATAATTCCAAATATCTTGGACCATCCTTTTTGCAGCAGTACTCCATTGTATTTTAAATTCAACACCATAATCTGTTAAATAAATATCCCAATATGAAGCCGTCCCAGAACCAACAGCACCAACAACGTCTTTATATGCATCTTCATACATCTGCATTGCTTCTAATAATGCCTCATCAATCCCAACTCCAGTTGTTGTCCCATATTCATACGGTGTTAATGGTGGCCTATCTTCAAATAATTCCATTACCCATCTACCCTCATACCAATCACTAGTAAATTGTACACAATAATACATTACATAAGTCCAAAAGATGTACCGCCATTTATTGGGAGATAATATAAGCTCTATTGTTGGATTAGTACCGTGTGGGATGAAAAGCCCTTCATGACTATCCCATTTGGTTCTACTAGATGATACAATAAATTTACTAGTGTCTCTAGTATTAAAAGTTGGGTACCTATCTGCTGAATCACTAAACCCAATATGTAAAATCTCTGATCCTTTTCTAGGCATTTGTACCTTAATACCAAATTTGTCTTTCCATGAAGGACTAGCAACATATGGGTTTGCATTATTATTATATAATCCAATAACCCCACTATTTGTATTAATCTGGTACCCTGGTGGTTTAGTCAAAATTGTGGAAATATCAGTAAAAAGCCCATTTTCAGCAAAATCCTGTTGCTCTTGGTTATAATCAAATGAATCAATTAATAGTCCATCACCAGTATCTGCGTCAATCTCAAGTACTGTATCAATAGAAAATTGGTTAGCATATCTAATCTCATGTTGAAAATGGTATGTATTAATTTTATTTGGATGCGAAGCTAATTCTTCATCAATATGGTCTAAATTGGTATATATTTTCTTACTTAAATTATTAATATAATCCCTAGTATTTATTATGCCTTCTAGCCCATCCTCCCACCACTGCCCAGCATGGAAAACATCATTCACAAATCTACCAAGTTCTTTATACCTGTGATTATCAGAAAAATGTGTGGCACCATCAAAAAATGTATAAATTATAAAATTTTTTGATGGTATGATCGGCCTACCAAATATACTAGAATTTCTAGTATCTTGTTGTGGTATTTTATTTGGTACAACCTCTCTAATGTTAGCACCTCTTATTTTGCCATATTTTGTTTGGTCTGTAATACGGTTTAGATTAGATTCTTTATACTTGGTTAATATTATCCCCCCTGGCGAATCCTCCGACAATAATACTGCTGTAGCCTCATCAGCTTCTAACACATCAATGTCAGCATATACTTTCTCTATTTTACATTCTATAGGTATTGCAAATCCATCAGAAAAATGTCTTTCTCCATCCTTCCCCACCCATTGGTATATGGGTGGAGTCCATGCAACCCATTTGTTGTCCTTTGTCTTCTTTCTATATATGGGGTCAGACATTCTTTGTTGCTATCACCAGAAACGAGTACCTGTCATCTTTAGCACCGTTATAATCCCCGATATCTAGATAATCTAGATCAATTTTAAACCCAAGTACCTCTAAAATAGGCTTTATGTATTCTGAATCAAATAATTCATAATGATCTAAATTGCATCCCTTATAATAATCCTTATGTGGTAGATACAAAGCAATCTTCCCACCTGGCTTGATTACACGACACCATTCTACTAATACATTCTCTTTGTCAATGAAATCTTCTAAACAATGGCTAGAAAATACATAGTCTAATGTGCCATTTTCAAACGGCAATTCCCTAGCATCACATACATGGTCTACTACCATAGTTTTATATTTATCCACCCCAATACTAGACTTATACAACTTATCTGGACCACAACCAATATCAATACCAAATTCAGTTTCCTTAATATATTCAACAACCTTTTCACGAATTTTTGCAGTTTCAGACATAGCGATATTCTCCTTTAATACTTTATCTACTGCCTCGATTAATTGCCCAACATTTATGTCCTCCATACACGGAGCCACTGGTGAGTTTTTATACCCACTCCTTTTTCTCATACATTGAGATTCATGAATTGGACCAAGATACTCATGATGACATCCTAAGCAACTTTTGTCTAATGATTGAACAGCTACCGTTTTCTTTGTATCTAAAATGCGATACTTTGGATCAATGCACCCAAAGACAACCACCGATGGTACTCTACATGTCTGTGCAACATTCCATGGAAACGAATCGATGCCAACAAAAAGATCGGCCTTACCAATAATTGCCATTGTAATACGCACTGAGATATCTTCACCCTGTAATTTTGTAGACTCGATTACCATCTTATCAGTTTCTTTACCACCCACCTCTACAATCGACCACCCTTTCTCCTGTAAATACCCAGCAACAGCCTCAAACTTTTCTATTTCTAAATTTCTACCAAGCCAATTTGTTTTCCCAGTATGAAATATAGCAACCGGCTTATCACCATAAGTATTTTTATGGACAGCAATGATTTTATCTGCTTCTTCTAATTCTCCCTTTGAGAAGTAAATCTCTGGTGGTACAATGGGCTCATTATGCATGCCAGCCACCTTATAATAAGCCCTATAACTCAACTCTTTTGTATCACGCTCATATGCATCATTTAACATAATTACTGAATGATATTTGCGCCTATTTTGCTCCCACAAATTCATTAAATAACAATTGTCCATCTTTGTATTATTTGCAAACATTGCTGGAAAATTCGTATAAACATCAATTACTGCTTCTGGGGCAAGCTCTCTAATCTTTGATATCACCGATGTAGCCATAAGCGTATCACCAGCTGCAGCGGCTCGCACAACGGCAATCCTTACCCAAAAATCTCTTTTTGAGATATACCAGCCCCATCTAGCAAGTAACCTAATCCGATTAATTGATGCAAACCCATCTAAATCAATATCTCTAATAGTAGACGTAGTTTTCGCCCTATGATGAATATGGTTTATTGGCATAACCTTAGCTGAATACCCTAATGCACGTATACGTAATGATAAATCTGGATCTTCACAGTAAGCGATTCTAAATAAATCAGTATCCCATGGCCCAAGTGCACGAGCCCATTCCATATTCATCATAATAAACGCGCCATCACAATATTCTGATATATGTGGTGGCGCACAAAATCCGTGCCCATTAGAATTTAACCTATTACATACGGACTGATTAAATCCACCAATTTGCAAGGTCGTTGCAGATAACTGTTTAATCATCTTTGATGCCCAATCCTGTTCAAATATCTCCATATCATCATTTAACATACACAAATATCTACCAGCTGACAGCCCAACCATTTTATTATGTGCAGCCGCAAACCCTATATTTGCATTATGTGGGAAAAAATGGGCAACAAAACTTGGATGCTGACCAGCAGCCATCAGCGCCTGTCTAACATTTTCCTGTGTTTCTTGTGATGAACCATTTTCCCATATATTGACCTCTGAAGGTGGAAAATTCTCTGGTATAGTTGCATATATAGTACTTAAGCATTTACTTAGATAATTAGTCTGCCCAATTGTTACAATATTAATAGACAAATATTTTGTGTCCCACCCATCTTGCTTCTGTACTTTATTGAGTTTGATTTTAGGTAAAAACCATTTGTACGCTTCAACCATAGCCCCTCCAAAACAAATTATTTGTGTGTTTATCGTTCTAAATAATAATTAACTAAATTTAACGCCAGATATAATAAGTGCTTGTTTAATCTCATCGGGTATAATATCAATTTTGATAAGTACTCCATCAATAACAGCATATAAGTTATAATCACCAACAGCATCTTGTCCAACCAATAATTCTTCACCAATGTTAAATGACCCACCTATTGGATCATATAAATCATTTATTAATATAATATTAAATGATCCATCAATAATTTTAACTACCTGTGCTAGTAATGTGAATGATCCAGGTAATTGATGATATCCAACCCATCCACTCATACCAAATGATCCAGTATCAACTCCTGCAGTAGAAGGTGATGCATGTATGGCAGACCCAACAGTATCAGTAGTTTCAGCAAAATCAGTAACAACATATTTAATATCTGCTGTACCACGGCCAAGTGTATCAACTGTTATAGAAACACGGATATAATATCTGAAATCAGCTACATTAACATCATCTTCTATTAATTTGCGAGTATTCCACACACCAGAGTGATAATATGGTGCCACACCACCACTAATATTATACGAACACACCAAATTCCTAGATTCTTCTGTGCCAGTAAATTCCACCCAATAATTAATTATATTGGCCATATTAAACTCTTATTGTTAATCTAAGTTGTACATATTTACCAGATGGTAACCCAATAGTTTTGCCATTATCTATCGCATACCACGGTAATGATGAACTATCCCCCCATGTTAAATCATCTGGTGATGGGTAACAATTGTTATATGTGCCATTAAAAGTTATTGAATTTAGCCGTGGTATTACACCTACATAAGTTTGATTTTTTGTCCATGATATATACATTTGTGCTATACTTGCACGTTTGCCAATAAGTAATACGCTCGTATTGGTAAAATGGTCCCACTCAGTCCACTCATAAGATGGAGTAATAAATGAAAAATCATTGAAATATGTCCTAGAATTATTCGCTGCCATACCCACCTTACCAACTATGATTGTTGGATATATATATGATAACTTTGTCTCATCATTATATATTAAATATACTGTAGTTTCATTGGCATCTCCATCATATTCTACATTAACCTTTATACGACGGGTGCCCCATGACAACAAATAATCAACCACATACGTGTCTATTATCAATGTGCTAGTCGTTGGATTATATCTTCCTATCTCCCATTTCTGTGTTGATATATTAAACCCAGCCACATAAAATTCCGTAGCCCCATCTATATATCCAAACCCCACATACCCACTACCACCAGGATTACCACTTGGACGTTCTACTAATTGTAAATATGACCCAAAAAACGAATAATTCTTAGTCGCTGAGGTTGTAAAAGTACAATACATGTACGGTGAATACGGAAAATATCCAGGCGAAGAGTAATAATTACCAGGGGGGTGTATAGTAGCGATAGTAAGCTCTTCATATGTTCCATCTGTATTATACGCTCTAACAACATCACCAACAGTCAAGTCCACACTATGGTCATTTAAATAATATAACCATTGATATGTTCCACCAACCGTTGGGTATGCAATCCCTTCTGATGGTAGTCCAGCATATATGATAGTACTTTTTTGGGCACCGTAATATCTTTTAAAAGGACTATAAACTGTCATATCAACGTCAATAATAAAATCTCTTACGTTTCCAGACCAAGTTATATTATCAGTTTCTTGATAATACACAAATGCAAATTGGTTATATGTGGTAGCTATAACGGCTTTCTTGTCTACTTGAGCACTACTAATCCAACTATCTATCCCCCAGGACCCATATACAGTAGTAAAATTATTTAAATTTTCAAGCCTATCAAATATTTGTTTATTCGGCCCATCATATGCATATTGATACTCTGACGTCCTAATATATACATCAAAAGTAATATCTTCCGATGTAATGACATCCAGATCTATTGTATTAATATATAATTGTTGTCCAAGACTTATTACCTGCCCATATTGAATATCCGATGGTATGTTATATGAAAATGCCATTACCCAACCATTAAAAATAAATAATATTCCAGCCTTAATACCTTAATATTGCTCACACTATCCTTATATATCGCATCAGCTGCATCAAGTAATATAGTAGCATATATAGTAGTCCCATTAACTAATGCTATAGTTCTAATTGGTGAAGATCCAAAATTGGTAGCACTAATATCATCAATTGACCAATACCAATAATCATATGCACCATATAATGGTTGTGAAATAGTATACGCCAAAGCAGAATGTTCTTCTCTCCATGTTCCTAATATTGAGCTCCCCTGTGCCCAATCAACCGATACCCCACCTGTAAGTGTAAATTGATTAGTCTCTATACTGCCAATAACCGATCTTTCCATCAAATTTGTACTACTATTATATAAACTAATAGTTTCTCCTATATCAAATTCCGATGTATCAGACACAGACAAAATATTTGTACCAGCAGAAACTGCCGAACTTAAAGTTGTAATATCAGTATGATAAATTACACTGCTACCACATACACTGCCCAATTTATTATATGAATATGTTAAAGCTGTAGTAAATGTAATTATGTTACCTGATATATCAGCAATCTGCTGTGTCTCTGAATTTGTAAAATCATAGAGACTTACATACGCTCCTTTATAAAGAGAATTGGGGTCACTAATTGTTATTGCCGTATCACCAGCTGTTGCTGCAACTGATAATGTTGTAAACACATTACAAGAATTATCAACATAAAACACTTCATTATCCCATTGATATCGCAGTCCTGCTACATAACTCCTCGATGCGTTGTAACTAAGTAATACATTAGGATATGTTTGACTATTCATTATTGTTGAACTATAAGTACTTTTATCACTGCCCCCAACAAGATTTCCAGGACTACTAGAAGAAGCTGCTACTGAATAATTTTGTTCTGAAGAAAATAATGATGTAGAGGTTTGTGTATATGCAACCTCCGTAGGGTAACTACTTAGATATAGGCTTATGGGCCATATAGCCCCATCGGGAGGATCCTGTATACAAGCGAAAATCTTATCAAGTATTGCAGTTGTCCATTTGTTTTCCTGTGTATGACTATAAATCGTATTACCTAATTCATCATACCCAGTAATTTTAAGTACGCCCATTTATATCTCCTAAAATTGCTTCCTAGTTTTAAAATCCCCAGATACCACGAATGACCAAACTATAGTTAATGAATCAGTACTACCCTTATAAACATATTGATCAGGAGATAATAATAAAAAGGCACTCATAGTCGCTCCCGCAAAATATGCACTGGTACGACCAATTATAAATGATTTAATTGTACCAGTCCCACTTCCAATTGGTACAATATGTTGTATTGATAAATACGGATATCCCTCTGCTGGATTATTATTAGTACTAACTGAACGCCCAGTGTCTTGTGTATACCATCTTGTAGCCCATATTGCGTCTATCCCACATTCTTGCCCATATGCGACTATATTATTATTATCAATTACAGTAGTACCATCATAACTACAAAAATAAATTACAGTAGGCCATGGTAATGCAGAATAATTACCATGGTTAGGGACAAATGCTGAATAAACCCCCCCACCCAACAAAGCCACTATCTGATGGGCAGTCACTGTATTCTTTTTTGTAAAGTCTTGTTTAACATTACCATTTTGATCATATAGTGTTATGTGAACGTTACCACCTAAATTTTCCAATATTTTTTTCATGATAAATACCTCGCAACCATCATATACCTATATCCAACGTACAATGTAGATGAATATGTCCCAGCATCTTTGTATATACCATATGGTAATAATATTGCTACTAATGGAGCCGAAGTGCCAGCACTTGTAATCGCTATAGTTCTAATTGGATTAGTACCAAATGAATTAGCCTCGCCAGATGTAAATGAATATGATATATTTCTCCATGCATAAAAATCTCTAGCATATATATTAGTAGTTTGAAGATGACTATCTTTAAACCCACCATATACCACACTATTTTCTGTGGTATACTCATTAGTCAACCCGCCCCCAGTAATTGTTAAAGTACCAGATACTCCACTTGGAGTGACTGTACTAATATATATACCTTGCCAATTAGTACCATCATCTATCATTGCCCATTGATTATCAACAAAATCAGTAGTATCACTAATACTAATGCTGGTAGTGCCACTGATTGCAGTACTTGCTAGTGTTGATTTACATACATAAGTTAACGCACAATCTACATATGCAGAAGACCCCTTATTATAGGTCGCATTAGTAACTCCATCAATTGTTATGGTATTACTTGAAATATTTGTGATTAGATGTGAACTAAAACCATCCGATTTATACAATGTTATAATCTGCCCTTTTCTAAACCCAGCCGCACTATAAAGATCAACACTAGAACTCCCAGAAGAAACAGTGGCATTTACATACGAATTTACACTATAAGTTCTCCCAACATAAAATACTTCGTTATCCCATTTAAATGAAAATCCCTCCACCCATGTATTCCTATAACTAGTTAGATCCTTACAACCCATTGACATAACACAAGGATACCCACCAGTAATCATGTTATCCGATGATTTCAACGATATAAATGTGGTAGTCTGAGTAGAACCAGGGCCATATGCCGCAATAGATGACGTACTATTTGTAAATTTTGTCCCAAGTACTGATGAAGCTGATTGAGTATGTTGAACATCGTAATCACTAACTGAAATGTAATATGGTAATTCAGTATCAACACCATTGCTACCAGTACTATCAAATACAAATCCAGGATATTTAAGTATCCATTGAATCATTGTATCAGTCCACATATTATTTGGCACACGAACACTGATTGTTTCTTTATTCGGGTCATCAAAAACTTGTGTTATTTCAACAATATTATTAAAATGCATTTGCTGTTCTCCCAGAGCACCCAAGATTAATAGTCCAATAAATATACACAATATCATTCGCAGTCTTTGTAAAATATTGCACTGGGTCTAAAACATAAACTGCCATTGTCGAACTATATTCTTGGCCACCGTAACTAGAACCCCACCAAACTAACGATCTACATTCTGAATCATTACCATATGGAGGTAAAAATTTGGTGGTTGACTTTACCCATGGTGGGTTATCAGTAGCACTATATGATAAAGATATACTACCATTGGTATCACTCTGACTCCCAGTAGCATGATCACGATATGCAAATGTAGAAGCCTGTAATGTTTGAAACCATGACCCTGCCCATGTTGGAGCCGTTAATGGCAACGTATCATATAAAGCTGTTCCTTGTGTTGCCATCCCAACATATCTTGGTATAACATATGCCCCCCTAGCTACCATACACATTAAAAATGCTTGACAAAGAGCATTTTTAGCCTTAAACTGATGCTTAATGTTTGATTCATCATTAGCATCAACTATTAATACTTCAACATTCGAAGTTGCTGTGATAATTCGATTCATCATGTCACATATACTCCATTGATTATAAGTGTCCCACTAGATACTTTCAACTCTTCCGTAATTATATTATTGGCCACAACTAAACCAATACCAATTCTCATAAGAGACCGTGCAGCTAATGTAGACGGTTGCATTAATACTAGAACAAGCCCTGGAGTTATTACCCAGGTCCCTCCACTATTAATGTATACTTGATCATTTGGTGGTGTACGGGAAAATGGGACCCCTACATTTAATCTAAAAAGACTCCTAGCTGATATAGTACTCTCAGTTGATATGCCACTAGTGACTACTGACCACCCATCGCCAGTATCAAATATATTATTTGTCAAATATGGCTGTAATGATGCACCAGAAATTGCTACCACCTTGCCCGTAGGTTCTGTATTACTTACACGCATTTCAATAGTTTTAGGCGATACACCAGCATTTGTATTTATTTCTCCACTAGCTTCATCCGCGTCCCATGAAACTGACACCATACTACCTACACTATTATACACAATTGTCGTATATGTGCCAACAGTCTTTCCTGGTTTTAAAATCAGTGTATCATCACTATTAACACGTAAATCGGCCAATACACCAGAATACCAAGGGAATTTATCTTTGGAAAATTTATCTCCCATCACATACCCTCAGTGACTTGAATGCGCAAAGCCCTCATACCAGTACCAACGCCTTCATCAAGCACATTTAATGACAGCCAAAATGGTTTAACTTCTAGTGAAGCCATATCACCAATACTAAACGGTACCGTTTGTACTTGGTCTCCTGGAATAAATGCAATGAGTGTCCCCCCAGTTAAAACTAAACTTGATCCAGAAATATTAACACTACTAATAGTATTAATGTACTTCTGCCCATTTGACATGTTTGTTAAAACCACATCATCCCAATTATTAAAATTCGCCACACTAGTTAATGGTACATCTGTTGAGCCAGCAGATATTGGCAGCGTTATAAGACTATGTGCTGGTTGTATGCGCTCCCACACTCCATATTCTCCATCTACGTCTGCAGCAATCCAAAGATAATTTTCTGAATCTATATTAGCACCAGGCACTACTGTGTTTTGATATGTGGTCCATGTCCAGTAATCTCCAATATCTGGGTCAGCATCAGTTAAAAAGAATGATATACCTTGTGTATTTGCTGTTGATGAATAATATCCACTAGCACCCACACACTGAAACGTAGATGGAGACATATTATACCAAGTATAACTACCATATAAAACTTTTGAATTTAAATCTCCTTGCACAGACCACACAGAATTGTCCCCACCACTTATACAAGTCATCTTCCAATCTTGTGTTGTTGGTGATCCTTCTGCCGGGTTTCCATTAATAGTACTAATATACCCCATTGAACAAGTACCAGTACCAGTAAAATCCGCAGTACTAGCCCTGGCCCAATCACACCAAATCCTAATATCATATAGATATCCTTCTAAATTATTCTTAACATACATCTTCCATGCCGTACTAGAAGTCCCTGGGACAACAAACCCAGCATCATAATATTCATTACCTTGCGCAACCTGTGTATTACTTTCTGAATATGCACCAAAACTATCTGCAAGATAAAACGATACGGCACCAACGTCATCAATACTAAGAGTTGGTATGTCTGTAGTGCCATTGCCAATATATGGATATGTTACAACCCCTGTGTCATATCCGACAATATAACTACCCGTAGCTGTATTACCACTATAAAATCTAATATACTCAAGATTTGCAACGGCAGAAGCATATCTTGAATCATTTGGCTTAATCATAAACCTAGCGACTCTATCAGTACTACTAACTATTTCTTTGATGGCATCGGTTACATCTAATTCAACAATGTCACCAGAGACATAGGTCTCCATAACTGGCACCGAGTCTAACAGTACTGTATCATAATCAGCACCAGAGCCAAGCATATATGTTGCCCAACCATACCCACTAGTATACTGTGCTGCACTAGCACTTAATGTAAATGGTTTTAAAACTCTATAAATCTCTAGCCCAATAGAAGACAACAGATTACATGCACCTATAGTTAGCCTAATCTTTGATGAATAAGGAACTACTGTAATAGGCACTGAAGCAAGATCAAATGACAATAATATAATAGGCTTACCAGCGTCTCCATGTGGATGATATACAAATAACCCCTGGCTTTCACCATGAGAAACACTATATGGATTATAATTATATGGGTCACCATATGTTGAGATATTAGATATCGAAGTATCCGTATAAATTTGACTATTTGATGCGTCGCCCTTAACAAGACTAGTGCCAGCTATTGACCTAGTAATATTTGTCGTTGTTGTCCAACTATTAGCCATTATGGCCCCTCAGTAGCTTGTAATCGAACCATACGCAAACCAACATCAATACCACTAGGTGGGTCTACACGCAACCAAAATGGTTGATTATTTGTTGATAAATACGACACTTGATCTAAATTACCAACTGATATTGGTGCTTGGTATACTAAAAATCCTGGCACTACATCCCATGGTACCCCACCAGTTAATGTAATATACCCACCAGTAGTGATACTAGAAATGGTATTGTATACTTTATCTAAAGTAAGCGTATTAAATGTTATAACATTATCGTTCATATTAAATATTGAATTGTCTAACACCGTAACTCCTGTAGCACCAATTGACGCACTAGAAATAATCGGCGTTCTTGCTGGTTGTAACATTTTCCATGTTCCTGGAGAGCCAGAAATATCAATAGCTACTCTAACCATAGAATCAGAATCAAGTGGTACATCTGGGATTCTTATGTCTTCATGTGTTGTCCATAAAAATGTATCATTTATTTGTACTGAAGTCCCAGTGATGCCAAACGACAAACCATACGTTCCGGGTGTCGATATATAGCTTCCAACTAGGCCACTACATACAAACCCAGTAGGACTTGCTGCTGCCCATGTTGATGTACCAGTAGAAACATATGAACCATTATCATGTTCCACTGCCCATATTGAATCATTTCCGCCAACACTACATTTAGTTCTCCACCTCTGGTTTCCTGGTGCTTCATCATCATCAACTGCAACATAACTCATAGATACAGTACCACTACCACTAAACTCAGGTATGGTAGTGTATGAAAAATCTGACCAGATACAAACATCTTGTATAGTGCCTTCACTATTATTTCGAATAAAATATTTTTGTGCTTCACCAGCAGAGCCAGCAATATACCAACCAATCAAACGATACCCAGAATCTGTTGATATAGTAGATGAACTTAATGTTAAATTTCCGCCATCACTAGTCATAAATGCCATTGGTGTATTATACTGGATATCTAATGTTGGCATATCTTCTGGTACTGACCCAATATTGGGGCCTGCATAATGCGGCGGATCCCAGCTGCCAGCCTGCCAATAATACGACCCCGTATACCCAGAATAAAATCCAAGATATGAATTATCATCTATAAATGCTTGCATTTCATTATCTGGGACCATCATCATTATTTTAAGCCTTTGTTCAGGAGAGTCATACGCTTCAATTACTGTATTAGTGACATCCACTGTAACTCTAGTACCAGCAACAGCAGATACACCAACTGAAAAAGAAGATATCTTTGCTGAATCATAATCCATATCTTCTGCCATACATGATGCATACCATGTACTACTTGCATTATAATTACTGGCTGAGGCACTATTATTAAAGGGTCTAAGTACCTTATACACATCTATATTTACTGGGTTTGAGATCCTCGCATTACATACTGTTAATGTTAATTCTGCATTAACTATAGAACTACCCACTGGCAATCCAGATAATCCAATATCCATTAACGATCTTATCCAACCAATCTGGCCATTTGGTGATTTTAATAAATATATTCCTTCTGTAGACATTAATGTAGTAGGTATGGGAAATCCATCATTAATAAAATAAATACCTTGTGGCCCTAAATAACTTTTATCAGTCCATAGACTAATATCTAAGTCATCACCTTTAATACGCGAGAGTCCACAAATTACTCCGCAAGCATTCCATGATCTACTTGTCCATTCAAAGGCCATTTATTATTCTGCCAATCCACCAATACTAACGGCTGATGGCCGTAATATGAATTTGCGCAGATTTCCTGGTGAATCACTCGTACTAGTCGCAACACGCACCCAAAAATATGATGTATTATTAGGCTGTATGCGGCCAGATGTACCACCACCGGACTCAGTTAATACAACATCATTCGAGCTGGTCCATGTACCTGGAGACCCTGAAACATCTGGTGCTATTTCTACACCAGTTGCTGATTCTGTATAAATATTGGAAACCTGCGTACCGCCTGATATATTACTATTTAATGTTATCTTTGTCCCAGAAATAATCGTAGTATATTCAGTCACCGAATCACAATTTACAGCCGATGCCTTTAAAGTACTAGCTTGTATAAGAGTATCATATGCATCAGTTGCCGAATTATATGCATATTGTGTGATATAAACATCTGTTGTATGTGGCGACACACCACCATTATAATTACTACAAGACAATATATACTTACCAGCAGTTGCTGTTTTACTTGTAACCTTTATCTTATATACTGGGCTATTATTAATATGTTTATAATATACTCCAGGATAAACGCCTAATATTGATTGCTCACAATTCTGATCACCTATATTCTTAACCCCAATCTTTTTTTGTGAAGATGTAGAACCAGCAGTTAAAATACCAAATGAAGTAACCTGTTGTTCTGCGCCACCAGCATCAAAATATCCACCAACAATAACAGTGGCCGTCCATGACGAAGAAAAATTGGCACTATTACTAAAAAACAGCCCAACACCACCGATTATCTGATCAAACCTTGTACCAACCCCAGACCCAGACTGTGGATCATTAAGTGCGACTGTAACCCCTGATGTGTCTTTATATGGATTATTTGAATCAGAGGTAGATACCTTGCATGTTGCCGTACTACCTGGGGTCACAGAAGTAAATGTGATATAATAAATCCCAGCAACAGCACGGCCATCATTCAATGTGGTCATTGCAGTAACCGGTCGGTCACCAGTGGTAGCCCCAGGCGTAGGGGCTGTATTTCTTAAATTTGCTTGAATTGTAGTAGCGTTACCATCACCAGTCTCGATTAATGTCAAAGTTCCAGCCAAGGTTATACCCTCCTTCTTTATGTCTCTTTTTTCATATTCAGTACAATTTCCACAGTTTCCTTAATGAAAGTTCAGTTTTAAACCCATCAGCATCAGTAAAATTATGCCGAATCCCATTAATTATAAACTCGCCACCAAGTATGGTGGTATTCTCATAATTCTGCAGTACAAAATTTATCTGTTTATATGTAGACGACTCTAATATTATAGATTTACCAGTATATAATAAAGGGTTACCAATTGTAGATTGTATTGATATTTCTTCCTCTATCCTGCCACTCTTGGCGAATACCTTATTGGCTAGCCTTTGTGCATCATTATGATTTAAAATTGATGGGTCATAATATGTTATTATTGGTCTATACCCATATTTTGCTATACTGTCCTCATCTTCAAAATACTCTTCAAATTGATATAGTGGTTTCTTTTTGTTACTTGATTGTAATACTGGATTTGTAGGGATAATCTCAGTATCAGTGGTAACTACTGGATAATCATAATCACTTGTCATTTTAGTGTAATCATACAGTGTATTTTGCTTAATAGCCATATCATATTTTGTATCTACCTGCGCAACACGTTCAGCTATAATCCTATATGATAACCTCATGCCCTGCTTTTGCATATTAAACAAATCTTTAAAAGCAGTAACTGGTGAGCCTATCAAATAATAAGCCCTAGTATCAGACCCAGATAATCCAACAATTGCAGAACTGGTTATACTATTTTTGGGTAATATCCCAAATTCTCTACTTACTGAAGAAGAAAACGATGAAGTAGTTACCGTATCGGCCATTTCTTCTATATCACGCACCTTAATCCATTCTACTGGCCTCCAAAGGGAAAACCCACCATAAGTAGGATTAGCAATAACGTCTCCACTCATAATATCTGTTTCATATGATGAACCCTCTAAAGTTGCCACCGTACCAATAGAGATATACGTCGATGGCACATCGCCAATAGTTGTTGTAGGATCTGCTGCATCAGTTATTGTACCACCAGAAAATCCCTTTTCTATATAAAGACTTCCAGATATCCACGTATTAGTAAAATCACTATTGTAATAACCATTGACAATCCACGATTGAGTCCGTTTTTTTATTATATTTGTACATACTGACTGGTCTGACCCATAATTACCTTGTGCTCTATAATAATTCTTTTCTATTGTATATCCAATTGCATTCCCTTTATAATATTGTATCTTTTTTGTCCAGGCTAATATTGGATCACCAAACATAGGTTTAAAATATGCGTGTTTAATCCTATCACCAGTAAATCCACCAGAACCAGACCCTGGGGTTGGATGTTCACTAGATGCAGTCTCGTTTGCCCACACACCTAGATCGTCTGGGATTATCTCTGTCATATAATCAATTGGTTGAATCCATACATCTTTTTTTTCTGGTTCTGTTACACTCTCATCAACTCCACCCTTTATTATAATCCTATTAATTATGTCATTCTTAGAATAATTTATTGTAGTTACCATACAACTATCTGGACCATACTGGATATTAGACGATTCTGGTAATGCTACATCTGTGTCTAATATATATACAATATTACTACGCATAAATATTAATGGTTCCCACACACTAACTAATTGTTGAATTGCCGAATACCATGTCTGCGTTCTTAGTATTTTAAATACTTCCCTATATTTAAAATCTGGTATGTTTAATACTCCCGTTAATCCTAATTTTTTTAGAATATCTTGTAACAAAGAATGAACGGTCCAATCAGCACTAAAAATCTCATATTCACTAACATCTTGTTTTGGATCAATACCTAATGGAACTGGATGTGTTCTGGATACCCCACATGCCGTTTTGACCCATTCACCCTTATCATTCAACGCAGCTTTATCCCACGTAGGCACGTAAATCTGATCTAATTCTGGTGCCTCATCTAACAACTTAGACAATGGCCCACGACCATTAACAACAAATTCTACACCATGCTGCGTTAAAGTTCTACTAAATGTTGAGATTGTCCCACCAGTAAGCATTGGGACAAGCGTACTACCATATCCCATATAAATACCAAATCCCTCGCCACCAGTAATGGGTAAATTTTTACTGAATATTATAGTATATGTGGGCGACAAAGTCTGTACTTCATGATTTACTGAAATAGTAGATAAATACGAAGTATAATCAGCATTATCAATGTATACCATACATCTTGGATTCACTACACCTGGCATTTAAAACTCCTATAATATTTACCCACCAGTTACACCTAAGCATATAAGTTTAATGGTGCCATCATAATAAGAACCAGTTAATGTATGCGCGGTTAAACTTCTATAAGAATATGGTACCTCAGGTACAACTGGAGTAAATTGAAAAGCATCGGTCCCACCCTGGAAAGCAACAGTATAAGTAGCCCCTCCACTAATAATCTGTAATGTATAAGAAGATACAGAATTATAGTATCCCCATAGTAATTCATATTGAGTATGGTTAATCCATGACAGACTTAATGTTATTGGCTTTCCAATGGTTGTGTTATCTAAGATCTTTTGTGAAACAGTACTACCATTAATAGACGTATAAGTTGCCCCAGCAACTGGACGTTTAGCATCCACCCAATCAACTGGATACGCAAATATAATATCACCTAAATACGGCATCTTATCCCCCTGGTGTCCATCCTAAGTCACCAAATGTGATCCCCAATGTCTCCTGTTTATTTGTGGTAGTCTTCCAACTCTTATCATTTAATAATATATCAACAGTATTGTCTTTATCTTTCCCAGTACTAGTAACATTAATAGACAATTGAACTGGTTTATCTTTCCATTGCCGCATAGCATCAACCACTGAACTCATTGAAGTACCAATACCAGTTGTTAAGTTAATTGTAGCATCTACCACTTTCTGTTGGAATCCCTCGATCTTCCCAATCAATTCCTTATTTAGATTTGATGATATAGTATTCTGATTTAACATATTCTGTGATATGGTTGACCAATTTATCGAAGCTTTTTCTATTGCATCTTTAGCAGCAGTATCAGCTGCAATCATATTATCTTTTGGTGCTTTCTCTAATGTACCAGATAACTTCTGTTCTTTTTTAACCATTTCCTCAGCCAGAATACGTGCCATGGTTTCTGAATATTTATCAATGTTTACTTCAAATGCTTTAGTAATCCCACTCTGCAATCCACCTATATCTGATTTAGCACTAGTCATAAGCCCCTGTATCTGCGATAAAACTGCATTAGACTCACTTATACCTTTAGTCATTTCACTCATACTCTTTTCCTGTACACCAGCACTCTTTAGGAAATCTTGCTTGATAGCTTTAGATTCTTCTGAAGATCCTATAATCTTTTTATTGGCCTCAGCAAATCCTTCCTTCATAGCCTGAGTCCTTGGGTCATTTTCACCATATACTTTTGTAGACAATGCTAGTGCAGTCTGCTGCGCCGCATCTAACTGTGCCTTAGAAATATTCTGTTGTATTACAAGCTGCCCACGTTGTTCCCCAATCAAATTCATATCCATTTCATATTTCTTTTGTGCCAACGTTTGTTCTTCTTTAATACGAGCCATATCTAATTCTGCGATTCTCTTCTGTAGTTCCGCAACTGCCATATTAGCCTTAAACATTTCCTCTTGTACTTTTTTAATCTCTTCCCCAATTTTTTCAGCCTGATTTAATTCAGTCTCTGGATTCCCACCTAACCTTTGATCCATACGTTGTAATTCAGAACCAACCCTAGCAGAATTCAAACGTGCTTGCTGTTCTCTCTGCAGGGCAGACAAACGATCCGCCGCAGTTAATTTCTGAGTCTGTGCTGTCTTTTTAGCTTCAACAGCCAATTTCTGTTGCGATTCTAACTCTTTCTTTAATAATTCGATCCTTAACATGTGGAATCCAACCACATCACCAATCGCTTGCTTCTCTTGTGCCTGTAATTCAAGCACAGCCTTTTGTGCCTCAATTACTGGATCTGCTTGTTCAGCAAAAGCACGTTTAATAGAAGTAATATTTTGATTTGCAACCTCTATAGCTCGAGCCGCATCTGCCAACTGTACTGCAAAATTTGCCATCTCATTTACATTTTGTCGCTGTGCACTAAGTACTTGCTTCTGATTATTAATTAATTCCCTACTAGAATTAACAAATTGAGCATTCCATTTCGTAACTTCTTCATTAATGTTGGTCATCAATTCAGTCATCATAGTCTTAGCTGCTTCACTAGTTTCACTAAATGCCTTAATCTTCTCCAGACTCTTACCTATGCTAAGAAACGTTCTATCTGTAATAACCTGAAGCGTTGCAAACTCAAACCTAGCCTTATCAAAACTTATTTTATTTAACTTAGCATCCAGCTCTTCAATAGTATCACCAACCAACTTCAATCCCTCACCACCAAACTTCATAGAAACAGTACGCTGTTGTAGGGCACCCATTGATGATTCAAGTTTTTTAAATTCTTCATCTGTAGTACCGGCAGTATCACCAAATTCCTTTAACATAGCTTTAAATTCATCAACATTAATACCAGTACTCTTTACCTTATCACCAAGTTCTCCAGTAGTAATTATTAAATCTTTCATCTTACCAGTTTTTATATTTGATACACTATCACCTATACCCTTAAAATCATCTTGTGTCTTACTAAGCTCAGTTGATAATTTGCCAACTCCAGAAGCAACCAACCCAGCTACTACTTTACCGAAATTATATGCCTTATTATATAGGTAGTCGTATGACTTACCAGCCAGGCCCAAAATATCAATCATACCCTCACCATACTCCATCTGCCTACCCATCGCATCTGCCATCATATCCACTGCAAAGGCAGCACCCTTTAATTCTCTAGCAGTCTTTACTGTAGCCTTTGCCATATTGTCCATTGGAGTAATTGCAGTTTTAATGGCATCAGTTACTTTAACCATATTACCTGGTTTAACATTTTGTACCTGTATAGAAAAAGTCTTTACACTATTCGTAAGTTTTAAAAATAATTTATTAAATTGCTCAGCCTCAAACAAAGAAACCAATTGATCCCTATACCCTTTATAGGCATTTAATTCAGCAGATATATTCTCTTCTACCAATGCCAATTTCTGTGCATTAACTGTCTTAATACCCTCAATCTCTTTTTCCCGTGCGTCACGATTTATACCTTCTTTATCAGCTAACATTTCACTCTCTAGATTTTTAATCTTACCCTCACCAATCTTTATCTGCGCAATTAATTCAGCCGTAAAATCATCAGATTTCATAAAATCACGGAGTGCACTTTGACCCTTACGAACAAACTGTAACCTAGCTGTAGCTAATTTTGGGTCCTTATACATAGCAATCTGATCATCAACGAATTTATTAGCCTGTTTCTTAGCATCCTCTATTTCCTTATCTGATATACCAGGATTGAGTTTTTGCGCACTTGCTACATACTCATCAACCCTAAGTTTCCTTTCTGATTCAATCTTGGCAATATACTGCTGTAAATCCTTATCATTCATACGTGACGCTTTACTTAAAATTGATTCATACATATTCTCTTGAATTTTAAGCCCCTCTATAAATGTTTTAACTTTCATATATGAACTATTAGCCTTTAATGCTATTTCTCCATAATTAGTAGCTAATTTTTCATACTCAACAGATAAATCAGAGACACTATTACGCAGATCTATCATGGCACGTTTCTGATCGACTACTGCACGGATATTATTTCGTCCAGCTTTAGTCTGTGCTTCTTCAACTTTAGTATTCTTAAGCCACTCATCAGTCAAATTCTTACCAGCTTTATTCTCCCTCTCAGCATAATTATATATGTCTTGCCTAGTAGCTTTTTGTTCTTTGGGTTTTGCTTTGTTCATTGCCTTGGCTAATGACTCATACTCTTTTTTTAAAGCTTCAACCTCATCACGTAATGCTGCACTACCATGTTTATGACGTATGTATGCCTCTTTTAACATATTAATAGCCTTAAACACACCCTCTATTGCTAAAGTAAATACTACCAGTGGCAATGCAACTTTTAAGATAATACGGGCCAATGAAGCCATAGCAACAGTACCGATCCTTATTGCCGCTACTACAGAAAGGAATCCATTCCTGAACGCAGCTAACATATTGATAGTACCCTTACCAAATGCCAACATCAAGGCAGCACCCATTTTTCTAACGTTATCTATACCACCAGCAGCCCCTGCAGCCAAGCTACTAAATACCGATTTTATCGCCACACCAAATGATGATACTTGTTCACGGAATCCTTTTATTGGTCCAATTATTTCTTTAGCTTTCGCAATGGCATCCTTCCCAACATCAGCCATTATTGGTACCCCAGTGATATTCTTTACATCAGTTGCAGTTTTAGAAGCCAAAAACATTGCTTTTAATTGTGGCCATATATTTTTGATAGCCACAAACATATTGGTGAATGTTTTGCCTGAAGCCTCACCAGCAGTAGCCATCCTAGTCATTTCCTTACCAACTTCACCATACATAGCCTTCAATACCTTTAATCCATTCCATACCAAACTTATTGGATCTGGCATCTTTTTTAAAGCGCCACCAAATGCCGACATTGCCTGTGTAACGGACCCAGTACCTACAAGTACCTTAGTAAATTGAACTACCGCCATAGTTAATGCTACAAATGGAGCAACTGTCATTATCTTTAATAAAATACCAACTATCGGTACCAATGCTGTGAAGGCTGTTAATAACAACATCATAGCTGGGACAACTATTTTGGCTACCGTAGCCCCAAATTTCTGTACTGATTCATTCTCAAAAAAATTCTTTATACCCTTGGTAACATAGGCAAGTACTTTAGCAACTTCATTCCATGCTGGTATGAACATCTTTCCAATGGCAATTGATATATCCTTCAAATTTTCCTTAAATTCTGCCCATGCCATCAATCCCTTTTCACTGATTTCTTTATTTGCCCCAGCAAATAATCTAGTCTTGTCTATTATAACATCCAGTAACGCAGCTTGTTTTTGTTGTAATGACAACGTCTCAGGATCTGCACCTGGAAACTTTATAGCCATCTTCTTTATGACTTCTTGCTGGTCTACCATAATACCCATATTAGCAAGGAGCCTTATATCCATAGTTTTTAATGAAGCTACTGCATGTTCAATATTGGCAGAAAAATCTGTACCTAATGCTGCAGATGTATCTTTTACCACGTCTACAAATTGTTTCATTTGATTTGGATCGAGTGCTGTAGTCATCATACTAACAGATGAAGCAAGCAGATCAGCCCTAGATGCTACACCACCAATACTATCCTCTATAAGCTGTAATTGTCCAGAAAAACTTCTACCACTACCCTGAGCAGCTTTCTCCAACGCAAACATGCTACGCTCAATGGTAGCTGCATGTTGTGCCATGGCTAATGAGGCAGTACCCCACACAGCAGTAGTCTTGGCTAATTCATTACGAACCGCCTTAAACATACCAGTAATTTTACTTGCAGATTTTTCTAATTTAGTCTGGGCTGCTATAAAACCAGAAGTCATACCATTGGTAAACTTTACAACGTCAGCACCAAACTCATTCATTGCCTTTTCTGATTGCTGTAAACCTGCGAGCCACTGATCAAACTTAACGACTAATTGTAGCCCTATACTTTCTTTAAACTCTACATTACCTTGTCCCCCTGCAAAATCACTCATTAAATCTCATCCTCCAGCCATAATCATATAACCATCTTTCCACTTATTTTAGACCCCATTTTTGACAACCATTTTTTAGCAATGTCACTTGGTATACCATCATTTACTACCTTGTCTTCCTCTTTATCTTTCTTATTTTTTATCAAATTTCTAAGTGGTTTGCGCTTATTATGAAATTCTTTTAGATCGCCACCAGCCTGAATAATTGCCAGCTCTTGACGCTCTATCTTTAAATCATCTAGCCTACATAATAATAATTCTGAGTATAATTTAAATTGTGAAGGTGTTAAATGGTCAAGTATATAATTATGTGTCCATCCATATTCTGCTGCAAAATATTCAAACATTTGCCCCATGCTTATTCCGTCTTCTTGCCCTCTTTTACTCTTTGCTTCATTATCTCCGCGACTACTATCGCGGAGAGCCTCCGAAAACCCACGATAATTTGCTCCAATCCATTAACCTCAATTATCTTTGTTAAAACCACTGGTAACTGCTTACCAGTAATATTGCCTGCATCTGATTCATCTATCTCTAAAGCAACCCTAACCAACTCATTAACATCATCGCCAGCGTAATTCACAATTTTTGGTAACCAACTTGTCCACTTCCCAATAGACTCCATATTAGTAAAATCCAATTCACCACTAGAAACAATATTTGACAAAATACGACTAAAAACCTTAAACAGCTGAGTATATTGCCGTAATACTAATTCCTTTACTTGGATCTTTTTAATCTCCCCAGATCTACCAATCTCAACATAAATAAGTTCAGGATTAAGAATATCCATTTCTGTGCGTGTTTCTACTGCCATATAATCCTCCCTCGATAAAAATTTGGCCGGAAGCGGGTATTACCCCACTCCCGGCCAATATTTACGTTAATTAATAAATCATCCCACTACCAGTAATCAATGGCGTATTTGAGATGTCAATATAACCAAATGGCTCCGTAGTATGATCAGTATAATCCGCTAGAGCCTTAAGCTCAATTGGATATCCTACCCAATCACTCTGGTTAAATGGAAGCTCAAATGCACCAGCCGCATTACATCTCCAGAACCTGAGATTTAAATAATACCCATCTGGGAACCGGTGGACCCCAACAACTTCAACTTCCTCAACAGAAGTCGTTTCACCTAGTGGTACATGACCACCAGAAACGTTTGTAGTACCAGTAATACCTACCTGATCACCAGTGACTGTGGCACCACCCATGATCAATGCAAGATTCTGTGCATTTAGTTGCTCAGCAGTACCACGGACGGAAGCAGCCTTAGAAATAACAACAACCTTATCCCGTGCCATAATGGTAGATGATGGCAATACCGATGCATGCTCCTTAACCTCAGTACCATAAGCAAATGAAGAATCACGAATAGACCCAATATCATAATACTTGGTGTCTGCATCTCGCTTGAAATAAAGGTTCATGACGCCGATTGTCAACTGATTTGGATTGGTTCCGTACATATCTAATTCCTCCTCTTGTTACTTCCTAAGATTTTTGTTAAACGTGTTTCCACCAATACCTGTGAATCACTTCCTAGTCTGCCTAAGTTCTACTGTAACACTTATACTGGTCACCCCATACCGATCTAATACTGGTTTGTTTGCCTGCCGTGGATTCACTAAAACTGCTCCAATCTTTGTGGGCTCACTCCCCATAGTTTCAAACCAGTCCTTTATCGGTATGGCTCTAAGATCATTGCTACCAGTGTCCCCATACAACTGGTCCATAACCTGGTCGCAAATCTCCTCGACCTTGGTACCATAACGATCATCCTTGGCGAACATTGAAAGTTGGACTATTAGTAATGGTTTGACGTTAAGCGTTCTACTTAAATAATCTACTTGAACCCATTTGGTAAGGTTCACCGTATCAAATTCGGCCTCACCAAAATTAAATACAATATTGGGAAATGTTTCTTTAAGATATTTATTAAAACTACCCCTAATGTTACGATTAAGTCTAGATGGATGCATGGCTTATTTGCTTACCTCTTTTAAGGTAATCCCAACTACTTCCTTTAAATCCTCCACAAGAGTCATAGCAGCCTGACGGACTGCAGCTGTAGGAGGTGTCCTACTATCCCCGTACTCTGTAGCAATCGAACCTGGAGTACCATTAATAACCTCTAAGTTTATTGATGTCTGATCTATCTCCTTTCTATAAATAGAATGCTCCATACCTTTGTCTAAAACACTTTGTTTAGGGTGTACATCCCTCTTAGATAATATATTGGCTTCCGGTGATATTACTGTTGCCAAACTTCTACCTTCTACTTCTAATGGTTTGGCCCACCCAGCCCTAGTCTCCCCACTTGTAGCAGGTGTATTCTTAATAGTATTTTCTATGGCATCTAAATATGTTTCTGTAACTGGGGCCTTAATCTTATCAATGGTTTGAGCCTCCATACGCTTAAAACGCTCAAGCCATTTCTTCATATTATGATTTTTATCAAATATTATTTCTGTCATAAACCCTAGACAACCCTTTCAGTATTTATCATGACATAATTATATTCATCATCTGGTAATATGGCAGTTATATCATACCTATATGTTCTCACACTATATGCTCTAGTAACCCCTGTAACACCAACACCAGCAGATAATGTAATCTGAGTCTCAGTATCTATGGATTCTACTAAATCAGTGTATTCTAATGAATATACCCCACCAGTTATTGGCTTATCAAATATCTTAATGGTATCACCGACCTTTACTCCATTAGACTGAAATCTAGCAGTCTCACATTTTAACACTGTATCATATAAATGAGCATTGGTACGCATCTCTGGACCATATTCAATATAATCTGTATAATATACTGGCGTACTTGGTATATAAAATATGGTCTGGTTTGCACCAACAACACTAGTCTCAAACTTTAAAGCTGTTTCAGTAATCTTTGGCATATCTATATCTGCTTCAATAAAATACTGACTCTCATCTACCTGTGTACCCTCAGTCCCTAACGCAGCATCACCAGTACCACCTGAAATACTATACCTACATAAATGAATATATGGATCATTTGATATGGCACGCCCATACAGCATTTGGGCCTCAAATGATGCCCGGATATTATTTTTTATACTGGTTGAAAAAGTCAATGATTACCCCATATCAAATTTAAATCCACAATCTGGATAATTCTCTATATCACTTGCTTGACTAGGAAATAATACACATCCCTTTGCTATATCAAGAATATCTGCTCTTATAGAACATTCCACCGTTTCCCCAAATACTGCATACTGACAATCCTTACAACATTGGCCACAACGATTGCACGATCCTGTCCTTCCTGGAGCTCTAAAATCTAAAGTAATTAATCCTTTACCTGGGATATGTACCTCAGCTGTTTCTAAATGCTGAATTAATATATCCTTACTCACTATAGAAGTAGGAATCTTTATAGTATTTTCTGGTGTATTGATATCTTTCCCAACTACCGGGAGGTGTACCAATTGCCCAGTTTTTGTCTGAAGCCAGATTATCCCCATTTATTATGACGCCGTTTAGAATATATATTTTGACATAGTCTACATCGTCTACCACCATACTTTACATCTATATAAAAATTATCACCACTATTAGTATCGATTGAATGTGAAATCAAGACCATCTCCACACTCTATCAAATGCATCATCAACAGCAGTCTGATAATCGGTGTGGTCATACCCCGAATAAGGGTCAATCCGGTACCCACCTTCAACCATCTCTGTGTAATGCTTATCAGAATCTTGCACTTGTTGGATATGCCCATTCCATATCAAGAATTCCCTATTTTGTTTAGCTGTATACCATTCATCATCCAACTGCTTAACCCTACTCATTAGCTGCTGGGCAGATGACCCCAAGGACACCCCAACACTACCCTTAGATACATTTGGTTTAGCTATATAATCATTCATAAGGATTGCTAAAGCATGTCGCACTGATCTACGTACCACCCATGAAAGTTCTATATCATACATAGTTGTAATATCATCTGGAATAGGGATTAATTCACACGATGCATCAAAAATTGAATCATACAATTGACCAAGTGATAAATTATTACCCTCCGACATCAACCGACGAGCAAGTGCATCAGCAAGTATACCCCAAGTACCAAAATTCCTAGCATCACTTGGCATACTTTCAACTGGACCCGTGGCATTATAATATGTAGACTTATACCAATCTGATGCACTACCACTGACGTCATGATATGTATAAGTAGAAACACCAGCCACTAATGCTGGCCGTGTACCAGCATCTGTTAATTCGGTATATGTACCATATTTGGATGATGCCTTATAAACACGGATACAATTATATGTCTGCATCACAGTATCTATGTCATCAATAAAAATACTAAAAAATATATCCATTAGATACCCCCCACACCCTATTCATCCTCGTCTTCTTCTACTAATATTTCTGCCATTATTTTAGCCTTTAATATCTCTAGTGCCCCAACCAACTCTACCGTATATTTACTTATAAATATCGAGATATCTTCCCCGCTCTGTAAAAGCAACACACCTGTATCTATTTTTTTATGCTCATCTAGTGTTTGTAAAAGCTCTTCCTTAATAAAGTCACTACAGGTAATAGTCGGGAATTTAATAATCCTACCCATAATCTTCTCCCATAACTAATAAATTTACCTAAAATAATAACGGCTAACTTACCACCCCCATAAATGCCACAGCATCTTCTACATTCATAAATGGTACCATTTTTTTAATCCCTGGCGATAATACAAAACATGGATCACATATTACCCCATTGTCATAATACCTTTTACTAAACCCATCATCCGCATTATACGTACCTGTTTTTACCAACCATGATATACCACCATAATTCATCCCTGCTCTCTGCGCCGCTCCAAAATGCATATAGCTCTCAATGGCAGGTATATGATGGTGGCCAGTTACAACTATGTCTGCTGGAAAATAATTTAAATATTCTTGTTTAACACCATGTAATGCATTAATCTTTGAATTTCTCCCAGTCTGGTGCATTGCTAAAATTGTATACATCTGTTCTCCAACCATAAGTTTAATTATGGCCTTACTACTAAAATATGGGACTTTATCCTCTATCAACCTAGAGACCAAGTTATCTCCAATCCATTTTTCATCACGAATTTCGTGATTCCCATATGACACAAACAACAATTTATTTTTTGCTATTAACGCATTTAAAATCTCACTCAATAAACGACGTTGTTTTGGAGGAGGGATAACCTGTTGCAATATGGCCATGACATTATTAAATAAATAAAAATTATCAATTGTGTCCCCGACTACACCCATATAAATACCATCAGTATTAAGCATGAAATCTATATTTTTTAAAAACTGTTTATAATCGCAACTAACTGACCCTAAATGCCAATCAGCGCTAAACACAACACAAATTGGTTTACTTGTATTAATTTTGATAGTTGCAATATCTTGTTTGGATGACGCTTTATTATGAAGATCTTGTGTTGCCTGTGCTGACTTGAGCCATTCACGATAATCAAATTGCCCATGTTTTTTATCTAAAAACTCTAATGTTACTTCTTTATCTACCCCAGTCCACTGATTGTATAACATAGCTCTATCGACCTTATGCGGAACGACAATACCATAAACATCCCTGTAAAGTTCTGCCATTTCTCCCCAATGATTGTCTATCGTCCTTGGTACTTCTAAATATTCTCTTATGTCCCTAGATGTTGGAATTCGCTTTATCTCATGCGCAAGTTTTATCAACTGCTCTTTAACCATTTCCTTAGAAGGACCCATATACTCTCCATATGTGCATATTTTTATATTACTTTACTTATCGGTAGGTTCCTATTTTTTAACAATATCTGGTCTACTAGATCTCTTTATCACAGTTGGAGAATTACCTTGTTTATTAACACTAGTTATAGTATTATACGCTCCAAATATGAATGGTGCACCTTGGTGGTCACCACCATCAGAAACCCAATTCCCATTATGAATGTTTGGTTTAATATCTACTCTTTCTATTTAACATTTGTGAAATTCGCCTTAGGAGACCATATTATATTATTTTGCCCACCAATATCTCTTTGTTCACTCCAAAAATATGGTTGATTGACTGGGGTTCTAACACCCCAAATAATCTTAACCACACTACCCTCAACAAATCCGATACCCCTAGAAATAGGAATATCACCCACACCAGGTAAACACGACTGCTGATGTATTTGCCAATACGCGACCGATCTTGGATGTAACGCCACAGTTTTAGAACAAATAGTTAATCTCAAGTTGGTGAGATACAAATTCTTATCTTTACAGTAATTCATCAATCTTAACCATGGAGATAGTTCATTAGGTATCCAATGCTCAACAATTTGTTCACCATTATTCAAATTAGCAATCCACGCGTCCATTATGACGCCACCTTCAAATATCCCAATATGTCTTGCATAATCTTTATAAATTCTTCATGAGACTGATTGTGCTTCATGGTATTGACTATTTTAATCACGCATTCTAAATTATCGATGTCATTACTACCACCCTTAGATTTTGGAACAATATGATCTAAACTAGTATTCTTACCTGGTATTAATACTTGCCCAGTGTATGGACATTTATATTTTTGTCTTTCTAATATAGCCTTTATATCTTCCCATTTATTATAATTACCCAAAGTTCTTCCAGCAATACCTTTAGCCCAACATTTAAAACACAATTTCTTTTTACCGGGTGTTATTGTCCCCTCCACGCCACAGTCCATACAAAGATTATTACATTTCCTGTGTGATACTAGATCTCGCCATTTCACCATTTTAATGGCAAAACAATCAACACAAAAATTCTTACCTGGGATTACTGGTTTGGTACATTGTAGACATAACCCTATTAATTTTAACCCATCACGATACCGTTTAGTTTGTTTTTTGCGCTTGGCCTTACAAGCGTCACAATAAATTCCACCACTAGTCTTATTAATCCAACAATAAACACACAACCCGCTATTCTTTTTATCTTTATATGCTGCAGCATTCCTTTTATAAACTTTGGCTTTATTACGACCATCTTTAAGGACTAGAGGTTTATTCTTACCCGCGTCTTGACTCATATAATATCCCTATATAATAATCTACATAAACCTATATCAGGGCTCCAAAAATTATTTTGTTCCAGAATATCATATATCATTACTTATTCTCAGCAGCCTTTTTATTTTGACTTCTTTTTACCTAACTACGCAGGCGTTTCCCCTTTTGTGCTATATCTTCACCAGCAACAACTTTGTTCTTTTGGCTGCATCTTTTCACCAAATTTCTTCTCATCTAGGATATCCTTCATTGTCTTCTTTTTCTTACCTTCATCAACAGCCTTAATTTGGGTATGCATAAACTGACGATCTTTTAACCCATCATCCATACCAGTCTTAACACCCGCTATGTGTTCCTGCGCTATTGGGTGTGTACCCCAAGTAGCCAACAGATCATTAAGTAGCTTGTCTATCAATTCTAAACGAGCACGCGGATCAGTAATTTCACCACGATCATATTGATCTAAAAGATCAGCACGTGCACGTCCAATTGTTGTACCCAAAACATATGGGTTATCAGACATCATCACACCCCTTGTTTTAATCTACCAAACGCAATAGGTAATGTCTTCTTAATTGTTTTACTTTTAGGCCCATACAATCTGAACGCCTGATTCATTGCCTTAGGATTTTGATACATTGCTTTGCCTAGTTTACTTATAGGCAAAGGCCCACCCTTAATCTTGGCAATTGCTACAGCCTTATCACTCATACCAAGAATCTTCTTAAGTGCACTACCTAGACCCTCTTGGATTAGACAATTAGGGGCCTCATCACGCTCCCTAGATAACGCCGAATTCATACCTATAGCAAATGAAAATAACATTGGATCACTCTCCTTAATCTTTTTCTTTTTCATGGCAGCCTTATTACCTATGTAGGCACCAGTACCAGCACCAATCAATGACGCACCACCAACACCAAGAATAAACTTCTTAGCCGCACGTTTAACTTCTGGTCCATAAGCTTGAACAGCTTCAGTCGCAGCTTGGTGAATCTTTTTCCGTATCTCTGCTCCAGCAACATCACCTACTTCTTTACCAGCTTTTGTAACTTTTCCCATAGTCCAGGATTTTAATCCTTCATTAAGCATTGATTCATGCTGATTCTTATACTTAAAATAATTCACCTGTTTCTCCCTTGCCATTACGCGAGCCTGACTAGGAAATGGTCCTTCTTTATGCCCATCAGAAAAATGGAGCCACCATTTACCAGACTTATCTTGTTTAATCATTTATTAAACCCTTTCAACTCCTTGGCTAGGTTAATCCTTCTTAACATCTTAGTATTACCAGTCTTCTCTGCTTTCTTTGCTGCAGACGCTAATTTCTTACCAGGGATCTTCTTTCCCTGTGGTACATGTAAAGCCCTATGTAAAGCACCAGGCTTTTTTATGACTGAACCTATCCAATTTGATTCTAATAAATACCTAGTTAATAAAATCTCACCAATTCTTGTCATTTCTATTGCCTGCCTTTCTTTTTTAAGAAATCAGGCAGACTCTTCTTATCTCCGGCAACTGGTGGGGTACCCTTGTCCCCGCCCTTTATATTCTTTAAAAATTCAGGTGGCAGACCCTTCTTTCCACCCTTTTTCTTTGCTTTACCTTTGGCTTTAGCCAAAGCTTCCTGTGCAGGATTCACTTCACTATCTTTTTGTGAATCACCACCTTTATCCTTACCTTTTGCAAATTGTGGGGGGACCTTACCACCACCCTTACCTTTATCCTTACCTTTCTTATCTTTTAACTTTGAAAAATCAAATGGTGCACCTTCATATATTGATTTCTTAGGCCTCTTTAATCCCCAAGCAGTAAGCCCACCAACACCAAGTGTACCACCACCAACAAGTGCAGCACCATAAGGATTGGTCTTTGCAGTACCGGCAATACCCCTACCAACAGCACCGGCATTAGCCTTCAATGCCCTAAACTTAGTCTTTCCAATGGCCTTATATAGTTTATACCTTGGTCCAATTACTCCAGCAGCATCTTTCAAATCCTTAACGACATTACCAGCCTTCTTAATTGGTTTCAACCCCCTGACTTTAGCCAAAAGCCCAGCTACAGTACTACCAATGCCTTCCTCAAGCTTCTTAGCTGCAATACGTCCCTTAACTTCTTCTAATAC
>Ga0100378_1000885_pt1 | contig 32644 bp, 39 predicted proteins | sample CryGeymeta201502_FD_81535 | JGI IMG/M metagenome (GOLD analysis project Ga0100378, IMG submission 81535) | Groundwater microbial communities from Crystal Geyser aquifers in Utah, USA - Crystal Geyser metaG 2015-02 | ecosystem: Environmental > Aquatic > Deep subsurface > Groundwater | place: USA... | reverse complement strand
AGATACTTCCAGATTTGACTCAGAATTGCTTAAAGGTTACTCAGTACGTATTCCTACTCAATTACATTCTTCGATGTCCATGGTTGAAATTGTAGGATTTTTACCTGAAACAGAAGGAGATATTGTATATGCTGCTTCAGCTTTTATTATGCAAATGGGTTCTGACTTTGATATTGATAAATTATATTCTGTTCTTAATGAGTATCAAACTGAATTAATAGTAGATAATAAATCAGAACAAGAGTTTAAAGATTATTATGAAGAATTTAATGACTTGCAACCTTTAACTAAAAAACAATATCATGAAAGATTAAAATCACAAGGTGTTATTTATAAAAATGATAAATACTACAAAAAAGCTTTAGTTAAATTTAAACCTACGTTTGAAATAAGTGATTTTAATTTAGGTTATAATGATGAATTAGCATTATTTGATAAAATAGCAAGAAAGAAATTTATTGATAATCAAATAGCAATTGCTAATCAACAAGAACGTATAACAAAAAGAAAAAAGAATAATCCTGATTATACTGAAAAACCTTATAAAGCTACAACATATAATAAAGAACTTGCTTCAGTTAAATATAAATTCCGTAAAGAAAAGAAAGCTTATTTACAAAATGAGTTAAATCAAATTTACTTTACAGTTTTATCTCATAAAGAAGTAGTAAAAGAGATGATTAAACCTACTGATGCTACTGTACTTAAAAGAATGAGAAATTCTATAACTGATTCTAATGTTAAAACAGAATTTATTCTTCCTGATAAAAAAGTATACGAAGATATATTTATTAGTGATATGTACCAAAAAGACAAATATCTTGGTGGGAAAGACGGTAAGACTGGAATTGGTGCATTTAGTGCATTTTCAGTATTGTTAGCTCAATTAGAAGGAACTGGTACTCAATTAAATAAAACATATAATATTGGATTTAAACATCTTAAATTATCTAATGATATTTCTAATCCTCGTAATTATAATAATGATTTAAAACTTAGAGTAAATGGTGAGTTTCAAAATGCTTCTGTAGATAATGCTAACGATCAATTATTAGATACATTCAATATATCTAATGAATCTTTTGCTACTATACAAGCATTAACTGCTATGGGAGCAAATGTTGAAACAATCATTTATTTAATTAATCATCCTAGAATTAAAGAGTTATTTGAATTAACAGCTAAATCTAAAGGTGAGTTTGGTGATGGTAAATATCTTAATTATGTAGCTAAACAACTAATAGAAGACATTAAAGATAAAAGTGGACTTAGTAAAACTGAATTTACTAGTGAAAAATTAAAAGAAGCTAAACAAATCATTAATGATGAATTTGATGAAAACAATTTATTTGAATTATCAACTATAGATCCTCTTACACAAAGAGGTAAATACAGTAATCAAAAAGTTAAACCAGATGTAGTTGATGTAGTATTGCTACAATGGATTTCAGAATTGAATGAAATTGGTACACAAATAATGAATTTAGCTAAAGCATTTAATGCTGATTCTAAAGGTTCTGGATTAACTATTACTGATTCTATTGAAATTAATGCATTAAAAGAAGAATTTTTAACTACTGAAAAACCATTCTTTACTATTGATGGTATTGAAAAATTAAATGAAGGATTAAAAGGATTAGCTTCTCACCATAGTGTTGATTTTTCAACAGAGATTTATAAAGATTTCTTTCCTTATGATGAATTAAATGATTTAATGAAAGTTATTTTTGATACTATTAAACCTAATAGCACACAAAAAAAATCTAATCTTCGTAAACTAGTTGTTAAAGAATTATACGCTTATCACCTGTCCTACATACCTGGTTTTATTGAAAATCCAACAAAAGAACGTAATAAATTATTTAAAGATATTGTAACAAAAACTGGTGTTAAACAACATTCTATTGCTGCTATTGTTTTAGAAGCACAAAAACATCCTAGTATTAAAAACAATACTTTCTTATCTGAACTAAATGCTAATATGCAAATGGGTGAAAAACCTGCAAATGTAACATTTAGAGGATTACGTCAAACAACAGGTTCAGAAATGAATTATGTTTCTTCAATTATAGAGTTGTTAATGGATGATGAAACTATCATAGGTACATTTAATCATCAAGTTGTAGAAAAAGGAGAATTTAAAACTAAATCTGAACAATATACTCCTAAGATGTTAATGTTAGATTTAATCAAAACAGAATTATTAAGAGGTAATCCTGGTGGTGGAATAAGTTATCATAAACATATACCTATGGAAATATATAATATGTTAGGTATAAATAATGTTCTTAAAAAAGCATTTAAAGATTTAAAATCTGGTGATTTTAAAAAAGAACAAGAAATATTCTTTAAACAATTACTTAGAAATAATGCTAGTCTAGCAACATCTATTAATAGTAAACATAAAGGTTCTATAACAAGAGGTGTTTATAATAATTTAGAAAACCCTTTATCTGAAGAAGATTATATTGTTTTAATATCTCCAATTGATAATAGAGATGGTGAAGATGTTGGTACATATCACAGTTATGATAAACAAAATACTGTTATAACAAACAAATATATCTATGAATATGATAGAAAAGCTCCTTCTCGTACAAGATTATATGAGTTTGTTAAACTTCTTTCTGATGAAAACCCTAATAAAAAGAGTGAAAGTTTTGTTTATAGAAGAATATCTACTGCTGGTTCTAAACATTATTCTGAATACAATAAAACAAGAGATAATGAATTTTCTTATTTATTTGCTAATAATGCTAAAAATACACAAGAAAGAATAATTGACCAAAGAGCTACTCAGTACGGACATCCTGCACAACTTGTAGGTATAATGAATGATAAAGAAGAGTTTATTGATGATTCTATTCATAATGCATTTGCTTATATACTTAATAATAGTAATGATAAATTACAAAAAGGATTAGTTAGTACATTAGCTACATTAAATCTATCTAAAATTAAAATTGAATTTGTAGATAATTTAATAGTAAAAAATAAAGAAGGAGAAGAAAAAAGAGCTGAAGGAGCTTATTATCCTAAGAGTAATATTATAAAAATTGATAAAGAATTAACAAAAGACATTAATAAATTGATTCAAGTTTTATTAGAAGAAACATTACATTATGTTACTTCTAAATATATAACTGAACAAATTAATCTTGGTGATAACGCATCTATTTATGTAAAACAATTACTTACTATACAAAGTATATTAAAAGATATTGTTCAACAAAACAAAGATAATGTCTTTACTGAACAAGATATAAAAGTATTAAACCATACAGTAGGTAATCCAAAAGAATTATTTAGATTATTTCGTACTGATGATTCAAATCAAGCAGCACATGATAAATTAATTCGAATAATGAAAGAAACTACTTATAGAAAACTATCTTTATTTAGTAGATTTAAACAAGTTATTAAAGATATTCTTTCTGCAATGGGATTTAAATTTGATAATAAACTTTATTCTGCTTACATAGAATCTATATTTGGTGTTTTACAAGAGTCTCCATTTGGTTATACAGAAGCGTATGAAGTAGATGAAAATTCACATAAAGAACCAGATATTGATATTGAAGAATATGTAAGTAATGAACCTCTTCCTGATTATACTGGAGAAAATGATATACCAAATGGAGAAGGGGATCAAGATTTTAATAATGTTTTTTTAAATGAAAAAACATCTAAAATTGAAGAAAAAGAATTTGATGATTCAACTGTTAATTATGAAGAAGATGAAGGTAAAGTTATTGGAAATCAATCTCTTGATAATTTTATTGATAAAATAAAAGAATTACAAAAACAAGATTTAGGAGAAGCAAATGAAGATGGATTTTATTTATCTCCTTCTTTTGAAGAAGAATCTATATTTGAAAGAATGTTCAATGAATTGATTAAAGATGGTGAAATTCAATATGTAGATGAAGAAACAGGTAAACTATGTGCTAAGTTTGGTGGTAAAACTAATTTTCATCGTGGTGGTAAATGGGAATTAGTAAAAGACCTAAAGAATTTTCCTACACATGAAAAAGGTGGAGTAGATGTATCTATTGGTACTAATGGTGTTTCTATTAAAAATGGAGATAGTATAATTAAAGCTGAAAAAGGATTAGTAATTACAGGAATTAATACAAATGAATAAACAATTAAATATAGAAGCTGAAAAAAACGAACTCATACTTAAGAATAATCATGGAGACCATGTTATTATTCCAGCTAATAAACGTGAATGGGTTAAACAAAAATTAAATGAAGGTTGTCATACTTGTATTGATTCATTAGTTGAATCGTTACCTACAATGAGTGATTATGCTGAATCTGAGGAGATGAATTAACATGGCTTGTATATATCAATATAAAAATCAACAGTTTAAAACTAAACAAGAATTACTCAATTTTATGGCTAATGAATATAATAATTTAAGTCAAGAATTATATAATTCTCAATTTCAAGAAGAACAAATAGGTAAAACTATAGATGAAAATCCATTTAGAAGTATGATTTATAGATATATTCAAGCAGAATCTACTATACCTATTAAAATGGGTAAGTTAATGGATTTAAGTAATAACAATAATTTAGCTACTGTAGAAAGAATTGCTAAACAATTAAATGCTAAATATGAATCTTATGATATAGGTGCTATAATTGATATTAAAGCGTTGTATCAAAAAGCACCAAGAATTAAATTCTATGATAACAATATGAAAAAATTACATGAACAAGATTGGTTTACTGGTAAACTAACTGATGAACCTCAAGAAATAATTTGTAAATAACATTATGGCTAATAAATGTACACTATATCCTGAAAAACCTGAAGAATTACAATATTGGGTAACTCTTCAAAATGAAATATTAAAAGAATATCCTAATCTTAGTAAAGATGAACAAAGAGAGATGTTAGTAGAAACCTATAACATCATTAAAACAAACGATTTTATTAAATGGTTTGGTAATTGGCTGTTAGGGGAGAGAGGTGAAGGGAAAGAGTTTAAAATCATAGAAATTGGTAAAAAGAAATTTAAGAAACCATCTGTAAAAGATGTATTGTATTTTTATAAGAATAAAGATACGTTACAAAGTAATCCTTTAACATCTCCATATATGGATGATATTAAAGATATAGTAATAGCATCTAAACTAATTCATTCTAATTATCAATTTAAAATAGCTGGTTTGAGTAAATATATTTCTCAATTGTATGATAAATTAGCTAATGAAACAGAGTCTATTAAACGTGGTAGATTAGTTAATGAAATCGAGTCTCTAAAAAAAAGAAAACAGGCTTTAATTGATAGCATACCTTCTACAGAAGATGAATACAATTTTGAAAATGTAATCATAGAAGCAAATAAAGATTTAAGTGAAGCTGAAGAGTTACTTGAATCTGGTAAATATGCTTATGAGTATATAACACAACTAATTAATTTTTGGTTAAATGTATCCACATTAGATTACACTAAGAATAAATTTTTTAATGCTAAACAATTAAAAAATGAAGATATAAAACAAACATTAACTAACATTCAAATTAAAGCTTATACATTAAAAAATGAATTAGTTTTACAAAATGAAAGTAAATTAGAACAATTTGTTGAAAAACAAACTGGTGTATTTGAATCTATTAGTGATTTAATTAAAGCTATTAAAGATGTAGGATTAGTTGCTGCTAAAACATTAGATATATCTCGATTGACAGATAACAAAATTGTAGGTGCTATATTTAATGCTGTTAAATTAATGCGTATTAAAGCACGAAAAGAAGCTATTAAAATAGCTGAACAAATAGATGCTTTATCTGTTGCAAGTAATAGAAAACTTAAAGAATTAGGATTAGATCAATCTATATTTTTTAGTAAAGATAGTGCTGGTAATTTTACAGGTAGATTATTACACTATGTAAATGATTCTTATTACAAGTGGTTATCAGAAATGGTACAAACTAGAAATTGGACTGAATTAGAAGATAAAACTACAACAATAGATGTAACTTATTTTGATGATGTAGATGAAAATATACCACAAGAATTTATAGAGAATGTAAACATAAGTGATCAAGCTAAATTAGCTATATATAATAGGTTATTAAAAGTAACTGGTAACAAATATATATTAGATAAAGAATTAAGTTCTGCTAAAAAGAAAATAAGAAACTATATTGATAAAAGAAGTATTGAATGGGAAAACATAAATAGTAATGATAAATTAGATGATAAAGCTAAAGCTAGATTGTTTAAACATTGGATTAGTAAAAACTCTCCTTATGAAAAACTAAAACAAAAGAATAAAGATAAAACTTCTGAAGCATATCATTATATACATCGTATTCCTAAACGAGAAGTAAATAAAGTATCTACTGGTTTTTATAATGCTAATTATGAAACCATATTAAATAACAAAGAATTATTTGATTACTTTACATTTATTAGAAAACAAATTAATCAACTTAAATATATGATTCCTTATGAGGAAAGAGATCATACAGATAGTTTTTCTATTCCTTTTATGGAAAAAGATTTTCTTGAGAAGTTTAAAGATACTCCTTCTTCAGATGTTTTATACGATGAATGGATTAAAGCATTCTCCACCCCTTCTCCTTCAACAGAAGTAGGTAATAAAGTAAATATTGCTACTGATGCTATTACTAAAAAGTTATCTAGTAAAACAGTAAGTATTAATCAAATGATAGAAATTCATTTGTATAATTTAGAAAAAGAACACAAATTATTAAATCCTTTATATAATCCTGAAGAGTATCCTAATAATAAATTGATAAGAGAAAACTTATTAAATAGAGCTAAAAAAGAAGTTTTAGGTAAACAATCTTTTGATTTATCTCAAATAACTAAGATTTTAGCTTTAAATACAATGATGTATAAATATAAATCTAAAATAGAAACTGATATTCGTATTGCTGTAGATCAATTTCAACGTGTTAGAGAATTAGATACTAATGTTATTGGTCAAGTAAATACTTCTAATGGTATTCAATTAGATAAAGATACATTAACTCGTATTAATGAAGCATTAGATTTCTTTTTAAATAAAACATTTTATGATGAATCATATAAACAAGAAGCAGTAAGTAAATCTAAAGTATTGTCTACTGAAAATAAACAAAAGAAAATTGAATATGAAGATATGCTTGTTCAATTAGAATTAAACAAAAGAAAATTAGGTAAAGATTTATATGAAAAAAATAAACTTGAGATACTATCTTTAATAGATAATTTAGGTTCTAATATTACTGGTTCTAAAATAGGTGATTTTAGCTTAAAATATTTAAGATGGTTGACTATGGGTTGGAATACTGCTGCTGGAGTTGCTAACGTAATGTTTGGTAAAGTAGCTAATTATGTTCATTCAGCAGATGAAAGAGCATATAGTCAAACACAATTAAAAGATGCTGAGATAATTATTTTTAAATCTTTAAAAGACAAAGATTTAAGAACTAAAATAACAAAGTTAATGAAAGAACTAGATGTTCTTAAAAAATCATCTGAAGAATTATTTAAAGATACTACAGGAGAATTTTTTAATCGTGTTGGTATGGGAGAATTAAGTAGAAAACTTAAATTTTTATCTCCTTATGCTTTACAAAATGGTGGAGAATATCTTAACCAAGCTCCTGTTATGATTGCTATGATGATGAATAAAGAAGTTAAATCTGGTATTTCATTGTGGGAAGCTTTAGATGAATCTGGTAATATTAAACAAGAACATAAAGACATAGAACAAGAATGGATTGATACTAATCAAGCTAATGAATTTGATAGATTTAAAATAGCATTGGATCAAAAAATAAAAAATGTTCATGGTAACTACGATCCAGATAGTGTTATTCAAATAACAAATACTTTTATAGGTCGTTCAGTTTCTCAATTTAGAAAATGGATGTTTGAAGGTTTTGCTATAAGAATGGAAATAGAACATTTTGATCCTGCTTTAGGATATAGAGTAAAAGGTCATTATAGAAGTATGAAAGATATATTTGCTAGTATGCCTAAAAATGATATTGGTGGTCATGCTAAACATTTAATTAATTTATTTAGTGTAGCTTATAAATTAAAGTTTGGTAGTATGACTATGAATGAAGCTGAAACAAATACAGGTTTATCAGAACTAGATATTATAGGATTAAGAAAAAGTATTAATGAATTAGAAATATTAATTACTACAATGTTATTATTAGTATTATTAGGTAAAGATGATGATGATGAAGATGATTCATTTTTCATTAACTTTATATATAATGAAGGATTACGATTAAAAACAGATATTTTGTTTTATAGTAATCCTACTGAGTTTATGACACTTGTTCAAAATCCTACTATTTTATTTGGTTTTTATGAAAAAATAGTTAGATTTACTAGTGATGTATATAATATTACCTTTGGTGATATGGAAGATGAATTACAATCAGGACCATTTAAAGAAACATCAAGAACTGTTAGAAATATTTTTGATTTAATTCCAGGTACTGCTCAGTATAACAAATTAGTTAGAATGAGTTATAAACAAAGAGAGTAAAAATTCTTATATTATTTTATTATATATGTCATTATTAAAAAAGGTAGTTTGAAAGCTACCTTTTTTATTTATTATTTATTTTTGTTTACGTTTAATAGTGTTAAATAACATATACAATTGTAAATTTATAGTATAAATACGATTATATTGTTCTGTTAATTTCATTAAACTTTTAACTTTATCTTTATCTAAATCACAATAAACTTCCCAATCAGTAGATTCATTTAGTTTTTTAATTAATTCTTCTAATGAAATTGTTTCATCTATATATTGTTCAAATAAAATATCATTACTAAAGAAATAATAATCTCTATTCATTTTAAAAACTCCATGCTTCAAGTGTATATTTAAAAGGATTACCTTCAATATTTTTAACAAGTTCGAGCATCTCTTTAGCAATAATTCTTATTTCTAATTGAGCATATTCATCCATTCTTTGAGTTAAGAAATTATGAAATGATCTCATATTAAATAGTATATCTGCTTGTATTTGGGAATTATAAGTTTTAAAGAATCTAGCTGATTCTTTAGCTCTTTTTCTACCAAGAATAGGTGTTAAATCTTCTAAACATTGATGATATAAAATATTACCTTGAATAGTATAATCTTCAAGAATTTCTTTCCAATCTAAACCAAGTTTAAACCCATCACCTGATGGATAAATTTCATTCCAATCTTCAGGAAGGTAAAACTTATCTTCTTTTAACTCTTTATATCTAGCTGAGTTATGAACAACTATTCCGTTGGCTATAAAATTGTTATTATTTCCTTCTACTTCTATATCGTATGTATCTTCTTTACCAAGAAAAGAAATATCAATTATAGGAGAATAATGAACTGCTAATTTACCCTTTAATCTTTTAGGATTATTATACCAATCAATTATTTTTATTTCGTAATTTTGAGATAATACTTCTTTAGCAAACTCAATTTCACTTTCTACTGTTTCATGTATTTTATAATGACAGTTTTTACAAACTGTGATTAAATTTTCAAAATCATAAGCTTTTGTTATATCTGCAGTAACTGGAATTATGTGATGAGCATGTAGATTTTTTGATGATAATCCGCATTTTTGGCAAGTAAAGTTATATTTCTGGTGTACTTTAAAAGCATTTTGAGTAGCCCATGTTCCTATCAATTCTCTTTCGGATGAAATTCCACCTCTCCAAAAATGTGATTTATCTCCTTTTAAAGGATTATGTTTTCTTTTTTTTATATTAATTTTATACCCTGTAATATTTTTATTCCATGGTTGCAATCCTTTTTTAAAATCTTTATTTTCATCTTTTTTAAATGATATATCAAAAATATAACCCCATTTTTTAACGAGTTCATATTTAAGATTATACTTTATTGCAAATTCTTTTCTAGTATAATTTAAAGATTCTGAATAAAAAGACTCAAAAGTCCATGGTTTATTAGGTACTTCAATACTAATCCCATTACAACCAACTAATGAATTTAAAGACAATCCGTTTGAAATGGTTTTATACCCATCTTTAGTCCAAATAAAATGATTATCAGTACATTTTATTTTCTTGCCGTTACATAATGTAATTTGGTAAATATCTTGTTTACCTTTATACCAAACATCTTTTATATGAGAAGTTGTAAATAATCCTGTTTTTTCATCAAGAACCCTAAGCTTCATATTTTTTATTCTTTTTTGATTATATAATTTATCAGCTTCGGTGTTTTGATGTTTTCTACCATTATTCCAACTATCATAAAGCTCTTTTACAGTTTTTGCTAATTTTGCTGATGCTACATTATTAGTATTAACAAATGTTATTTTAGTATCTCCAGTAATACATTCGGCATTAATAGAGCTAATTCTGTGTTTTAGAAGATGTATATGACTAGCTATATCAGTATCTACTAGAAAGTGTACAATACCTTTTTCAAATGGACTACCATGAGGTACAGGTTCTGCACTCCATAATTGTTTTAATAAACTTGGAATACGTTCACGTTTTTCTGGAGTCAAATCACGATTTGTACTTGTCCAAGCTGAACAAGCAATTGCTTCATCTCCTCCATACCATCCTAATAATTCAATTTTATTGTTCATAAATATTTTTTTTGGTACTTTACTCATATATATATTCTCCTACTAAGACTTCTTTACCTTCTGAGTTTGTTGTGGTTTTAAGTTTATAATTATGACAGCAATCAGAACTTAAATGTTGTCCTTGATGATTTATACAATTATTACAAAGTTCCATTTCAGCAATAAACCATTTAGGTGTTTTAGGTTGTTTGAGAGTTTGGATAATATCATTTGAATTGTCTTTTAGTTTGTAGGTTACAACTACTTTATCTCCATAATTATAACCATAAAGAGTATGAACTACACCATCTTTTGTAACAAACGTTTTACCATCTTCAATCTTTTCATCAGAAACAGCTAAGTAATATTCAGGTGTTTCAATTATTTGTAGTTTCATATTACAGTTTTTTTTAAAATTCATGTAATTGTTTATTCCAACAGACATTGGTTTCTAGTTTTTCTATGTTTTATTATTTAAAAAATAATACAAATCTCTTACAAATCTACTATCACTAAGTGCATTGTGTTCGTTAGTTTGTTTAGGATAATCTTTTCTTGTTTTAAAAGATTCTAATGCTTCATCAAAAGAAAATAATTTTATTTTATGGAATATTCTTGATTGATTTTCTTTTTCCATTAATAGCATTACTTTTTCATCCATAGTTTGTTTTAAATCAAAAGCAAACATAGGAAAACCATTAGGCAAGTCAATCATTTTACCAAATAACCAACAAAAAGCTACCCAATCATAATCGGCATAATAACCGTAAAATTGAACGTCTTTAAATTTGTATTCTGTTTTATATTTAAAAATAGTTGTAGATGTTCTATCTTTTTCCGCTACAAAGTCTTTAATTTCTTGAACTATTTGTTTATTGGTTTTACCGTATTTATTAATTAATCTTTTAAGTGATTCATAGGTAAAAATATACGTTGGAAAATCTAATACAACATTCCTATTTTTAGCTATATTGTACTCTTCTACTTCCTTTACTCTTAACTCTCTCCATATAGATTTAAGAACATTTTCACGAATCCAATAATCTTTGTATGGGTTGTTTTCTGTTTTTGTTCGTTTAATATCATGTCTATTCCAAGCTTCTTTTAAATTGAAGTCTTTAGAAATAGCATAATATTCACGATTATCTTCTGAAACCAAAGCGATGGATATTAAATCAATAGTTGGTTTTGTTTTTTTTCTGAATAAAGAAATAGGAAAAGGTTCTTTTTGAGAACCTTCTAAAAATTCAGTATCTATAAAATAACGACTCATAATTTATATACCACTATTTTCTGCTATATCATTCCATACTGCTTTTTTAGCTGCTTCTACACGCTTTTCTAAATCTTCATTATATCTTTCTTCAATAAAAGAAAGTATTTGCTTTAACGAGTTATCTTGAAATACATCATCTTTCATTTTGTGATTTAGAAAGTATCCTTCTTTGTCTGTTGACAAATAAAATTCTAATACATTTGAATATAACTTACATTTATGTATTATGCCATCTTTTAAATTTACTTTAGTGATTTCTTGCAAACGTGCAAGTTCTTTTAAGTTTTCTGTTTTAATCATACTATTACTCCATATTTAAATCTTCTGTTATTTTATTAATGTTTGTTTTTAAATTAAATTTTTTGTTAATTATTCGCCCTACGCATACACGAGGAACGTTATAAACAATGCCAAGTATTCCACTTATCAAGGATACTTTGCCAATGTCACTCAAACATTGGAGAATAAGTTACAGTATCGCCTTTATTTTCGACACATTGTACGCTTTCATAAACACTTGGTTTTGCATGGCAATTAGGGTTTACACAACTTATTTCGACCTCAGATGGCATATAGCTTTTATCTACTTTCGGTTTTTCCCCACAAAAAGGGCAAGGTAAAGCACTGGTTATAACAGCAGTTTGGCAAAATAGCTACAGATACTTCTCGGTTAATAATTAAATTTGTGCAGGTAGAAATTTTTGTTTCATACTAACTTCTCTAATACATAGTTTATTGCGTCTAAATAAGCTTTTTGCCTATTAGGGAAATCTTTAGACTTATAAAGTATTGCTAACTTATAGTTCTCAAAACCTTTCACCATACTGTTAAAAACATAACAATCGTCATATTTTCTTGATTCTGGTATATTTAATTCCACTTCAATAGAATAATTATACTTTTGAAAAATCCATTCAATTACTTCATATACTTTAGGTCTTTCAAGATATTCTTTTTTATCATAAGGACAACCTTTTTCTTTAAGTAATTCACTTTGTTCAAAACTTACATAATGTCTATTCATTTTATTTTTTCTAATTTTATAATGTATTTTTTACCATCATAAGTTTCTATAACACCATTATGAATTGATTTCACCTACACGAATTGTCGTTACAAAAAAACCCTTTTCAAGTTTATTTTTAACTGAAAGAACATTTCCTTGTTTCTCCATACTAAACCAAACATATTCGCCAACGTTTGGCACTCTAATATTTTTTGGGTAATCAAATACCCCAGCAACCTTATCAAATACAATTTGCTTCACTTCGATTGGTTTTTTGTTTGTTGGTTTTAAAGACCACATATTTTTAAGATTTGTAGAAGCACTACCGATAACAGCCATTTTGCGTAATGGCAGGTTCGATGGTAGCTTCAAGGTTTGTAATTCTATTAAAGTTCGGTGGTTATCGGCAGCTTAGTGCTTCGATTGCCCCACCTGACGGCAAGCGAAAACACGTTAGGCGTAATTTTATACAAACTCCGTATTACATCTATTGCATTTATAAACTTCAATTGTTGTCCAACCATGCGGTTCTGAACGGTCGTGCGAAACTCTACCTAATTCGCATCTTGGGCATTGGGCAGTCATAAGGTCGCTTAACCAATTAAAACTACGCCTAGCGGCACCTTGCAAAAATGAGGGGTCTTGTGGTTTATTGATGTTCTGTTCTTCGCTCATAATTTTGTTGTTAAATTGAAAATTTGTTCTTCGTAATTTCGCACTTCTGCAAAATGCAAAATCTTATGTACAAGACTACCGATAGTCCTCCCAATAATCATTTTCTTCTTTTTCGGTCATTTGACAAACAGTTCCTTTACCATTACACTTTTCGCATTTAACGGTTTCTTTTTCATCATCGTGTTGGCTAACTAATGCTTCATAGTAGCCGTTACCTTTACATCTTTTGCAAGTTTCTGTATTCATTTCGTTTTTAAATTAAATTTAGTGCTGATAACCCGCCCAGCACATAACAGCGGTTTAGCAAGATGCAGGGGTGACGTTTTTTCAAATCAACATTTTTCATATCATTAAGTTTATTTTTTGTCTAAGTTAAGTATGATGTATTTTATATGAACATAATGCTACGTTTATAACATCAATGTTATCGTCATCCATTAAAGAATTAATGGTTTCAATGTCTATTTTAATTTTTGAATGTCCGTAATATTTACAATTCTCGATTATAACTTCTTCTGGTAGAGCATTAGCACACATCTTCTCTGCTACCGATTGACAGATGTCAAACAGTTGTTCTTCGGTATATAATTTCATAATTATTTCTTTTTAAATTGTTCAAACCATTTATCAAAAGCTTCTTCGGGGGTGTTTCCTTTAACATTGTACCAATGATGAAAAAACTTAATAGCTATTTCTTTAACTTCTTCTTCACTATACATTAGTTCAGCTTGATATTTTGCACCTGCTTTAAAGGTTGTTTGAACCCATTCTGATGCACTATTTTGCATCCATTCTTTTGAACGAAAGTAATTTTCAGAGGCTTCTTCAAGTGTTTTTTTTAATTCTACCAAAATACGTTTTCTATTTTGACAACCATTTTCATCTGGTAGTATGTGTATATTCTTATTCATATTGTTTATTTTAAATAAAAGAAGGACTCTGGAGTGTATCTCCATGTTATTCAACTAGTAATGCGCTTTGTAGTATTGAGTCCTTCTTTATTAGTTTATATTGACATCAATAAATTATTACTAATCATCCAGCTAACATTTTTATTAGGATAATTTTCTTCCATATAAGATATAATATCTTTTATATCATTTTCTTTAACAAACTCTTTATATCGTCTTATATGAGTAATACCAGATTCATAATCTAGTATTATTATATATTCAGGGTTTTCCATAATTATTAAATAAAATTCTTAAACATTCTGCTACCTTGTGGTAATTCAGGTTGATCATTATATTTAGAAGTTTCTTTTTTATCATAAGATTGTTCACATTCTCCTGTCTCATACCAATATAATTGACCTATTTTCATACCAGCATATACTCTAACAGGTTGTAATACAAAAATTTCTAATGTCCAATGACCACAAAATCCATTGTCTCCAAAACCTGCTGTAACATGAACATTAATACCTAATCTACCAATAGATGATTTACCTGAGATAACAGGAACTACATTTCTTGATTCAGTATATTCTAATGTTGACATTAAATATAATTTATTAGGTAATAGTATCAACTCATTAAATTTACGAGTATGTATAGTATTATCTTTTTTAGCATCTAATAAATCATTATTGTATTCACTAACATATTCACTTAGTCTAACATCATACGAATTAGAACCTAAGCTATCTTTATCAAAAGGTGATAATACAATATCACCTTTTTCTATTCTTTCTAATATTTGTTTATCACTTAGTATCATAAATTATTTTCTATAAATTTTTTAATAATAAAACTTAGTAATATAAATATTACAAGTGTAGTAATACTCAACCAATTAAAAGGGTTATCTTTAAATACATATAATATAAATTCTACTATAATCCATACTTTTGTTAAAAGTATTATTAAATTACATAAAGCTAATAATGCTATACCTATTTCTGCTGTTTTTTTCATTTTGATAAAATTATATTATTTTCATTATCATATACTTCAATAACAGGATAACCATTTTCTTCAGTAGTTAAGTTTTCTTCACAATCTAACATTGTTTCAAAATTAAAATTAACTTCTGGAAAAACGCTAGGTAAATCAACAGGATGTAATCCATTATTTATTTCATTTAATATTTTTTGTTTTAAAGATTTATCTTCTTTAAAACTCTCATCATTTATTGATACTCTTACCCAAGTAGTAATTTTATAATCAATACGTTTTATTGTATTCATAAACTTATATATAAATAAAAATCTCTCTCTAAATTAATAGAGAGAGATTAATTAATTAACTAATTAATTGTTTACGAGATTTTATTAATAAATCAATAAACTCATCGTTATTTGTATCCATAGCAATATGAGTTTTCTTCAATTGCTTTTTAGTAGTTTCTAATAAATCTACTTCATAATTCAAATAATTGTTCTCTGTATAAGCAGATTCAATTTCAAACCAATTATTGTTTTCATCTTTAGCTATTTCAGCATAAGGATAATATTCTGATACTCTCATTTTAGAATGATCATAATCAGGAATAGCAACAACATTCATTGGATTAATTAAACAAGCTAATACAACAGAATTGGGTGAATCATTATAGAATTTTTTCACATAGGAATTTGAACCAACGTGTAACCCAACAGAACAATCATTTTTAGAATTAGAATCTGCTTCACCTCTAGGCATTATAACAGGTTTACCTAAATAAATATCATTACCATATACACCACCTTTATAAAATGGTTTATAATCAGGTGATTCAGCAATAGTAATATTTCTATCTAATAAACGTTGAAAATTAAATCCAGCTGTTAAATTAGTAGAACTTTTTACTTGTTGAATATCACCAAATTCTAATACACCATTTGGATCACTATAAATACAAGTATGTAATAATGGTTTTAATACATCTTTATCTACAATAGATTTAGGTGATTCAATGATACCATATTGTTGTAATTTAAAATCAACCATTTCTTGAATTTCAGAATCTAATTCATCAAAGAAATGTTTCTTTTGAACTCTTTCAACTTGTTTATACATAATAGCATAACCATTTTCACTAATAGGTACACCAAATGTTTCTACATAATTATAGAATCCATATCTAGCAATAGGGTCTGGATTAGCCATACACAATAACCAAAATCGTTTTAATGATTCAATACGATTAGGAAATTCTACTAAATCATTTAGTTTACGAACTAATTGTTTAGGGATAGGTACAGGTACATTTTCTAAATAAAAAGAACCGTTTTTAACAATTAAGCCTTCTACACCATGAAGATGCATTTGATCTCCATAATTAAGAACTAATTGTAATTGTTTTTCTAATTCTTTCTTTTTAGCTACATCTTTTTCATTATCGTATTCTCTACAATAAGGAAGAAGTACACTAACTTTTTCTTCTTCTTCATATCTATGATGTTTACCATTAATAATTACAGTAAGAAGATTTTTATTATATTGATAAAATACACTCATTCTTTTTTAAGATTAAGTTTATATGTTAATAAAGGATTTTTAAGATTTTTAACATAATCTATTGATATAGGATCTTTTAGAAATTCAGTTAAATCTCTTATATGTTTAAAAATAGAAGAACCATTTTCTTTAAATTCTTCTATTGTGTTTTTTAATAATTTAAACTCATCTAAAATAGATTCATCTAAACTACTATAACTAAGCTTTAATCTTAAATCATATTTAGATTTTGAAATTAAATTTAGTTTATTTTGCATTATTTTAAAATAAGCAAATTTATCAGCTAAAAATTTAAGCATATTCCAATCTGAATAATTAAAATGGCTTAATACATATATTTCTGTTTCTCGTTTTATCAAACGTGGAATAAACTTATCTATAAATTCTACAAATGAAATTGCTCTTGGTAAAGAACAAAAGAAATCATAATTCTCTTGAGATACAAATACTAATTGATATTTATATTTTGAAGTGCTAAATTCATTATTAAAATCTATAGCTACTTTTTTATTAGCATAAGTTGAAACAATCCATCTTTGATTAATAGGAATAATACTTTTTATTTTATCTTCTACTAATTTATGAGAGTTTATTTTATTTCTATGAAGTCCATTATAAGAAATAGTAGCATAAGCTAAACTACCATCACTTTCTGTTTTAAGAGATGTTTTAGGATAATCATAAGAACTAGCTAATTTAAATGTACATATATAATAATTATATATTATTTTTAAATATACTTCTTGTTGACTATCTACTTTTTCAATAGATATTTTAGCATATATATTTCGTTCTAAATTTTTAATAAATTCTTCATAACTCAATATATTAATTAAACTACCATGATAATTAATAAAGTATTTTATTTGATATTCTTTTAATTCAATATCTTTAATTACTTTATAAGTATGATTTTTACCTTTTCTAAATACAGAATAAGTATAGTCTTTATAATTATTAATATTATTGATATTAGAACTAAAATATCTTGTTGTTAAACAAGGATATAAATTCAATTTATTAATAATATGATTTTTAATATAAAACTCATTACTATTATCTAAAGAATTATTTAAAAATGATTCTAAATAATCAGGTGTTAATGTAGGAATATAAGATTTTATTTCACTTAACAATAACAACAATTTATATTTAATAGCATTTATTGATTTATCATTAAATTGAACAGATTCTCTATTCCAAGTAACATCTAATTCACCAATATCGAATTTTAATCCTATAGGTATATTAAATAAATTTTCTAATAAGTTAGTTTCTTCATCATTTATCTTATTATTATGATTAAAATCATCTTTAATTATACTCATGTACAATTGTCTATCAATAGGATAAATAACTGGTCCATAAGCTAAATGTAATGTTTGTAAACCTACTTCTTTAGAATATAAAAATGTATTTGCTTCTTCAATTTTATATTCATTATTTAAACCTAAACCATTATAGTAAACATTATGAAAATAAATAAGTTGTTTTCTTATTTCATTAGTTACATCATGTGGTTCATGTTTCATAGGTACAATTACAGTAGTACCTGTAGGTTTATCTAGTACATCAATAGTATCTACTAAATCAATAGTAGGACCACTTGCTTTTTTAGTAATTACATAATGATATTCTTTATTATCATATACAGTAATTAAAGAAAAAGATGTATCTACATAACCTAACGGACTTTTGCTTCCTAATCCCCAGGCTCCGATTTGACCATTTGTATTTCTTTTAGTTGATTTAAAGAAATATTGAAATACACTACTCATTCTATCTGGAGATATACCAATACCTTTATCTTGAAAATGTAATTGGTTATCTTTATATGATATAATAATAGGTTCATCATATTTCTCATTTTCAACATTAGCATCCCATGCATTAGATGCTATTTCTCTAATAAAAGAGCCTAATGGATTACTATAATTAACAAATGCATGAAAAGCCATACCTATATCTTTAATATCAAACGCATAAGCATTTGATTCTATAGGTTTTGAAGATTCAATATCTAATTCTTCTACTTCAAATTTCATTGTGCAGACTTTAAATCCCAATAAAATACTGGAATAATTATTTTAAGTTCATTGTTTAAAGTTTGTGTTAAACCTACTTCCATAGCAAGTTTAGATGAAATAGTATAAGTATCTTTTTCAGTTACATAAACAATTTTATCACATACACTTATATATTCTGCTGGTATAGTCCAAGCATCATATTTTCTTAATCGAGAAGATTCTTTTTCTTTTTTATGAAGAACTTGATCTATTAAACTATAAGGTGATTTTATGGTATCCATTGTATAGCTTCTATATTGTTACTAAGTAAATAATCATTTGTTTTCCAAAAATGTCCATTTCCTTTAAACCCTTGTTCTATATAAGCAGGGGAGGGAGAAGAAGTTTTTAGTATTAAATGACGAGTTTGATCTATGTAGGATTCTAAAAACCAATTGTTTTCACCCCACAATAAAAATACAAGATTGTTCTTTTTATTTAATAATTGAACAACTTTAATAATTAATCTCTCCCATCCTCTGTCCTTATGAGATAGTGGAAGACCATTAGTTACAGTAAGTATTCTATTAAGTAATAATACACCTTGTTTTGCTAAATAAGATAAATCATGCGTATCATATAAAAAACATTCATAGTCATTTTCAATTTCTATTAAGATATTTCTTAATGTAGCAGGATATATTTCAAGTTCTTCTTTACAAGAATAAGCTAAACCATGTGATAAACCTTCTTTGTGATAGGGTTCTTCACCTAATAAAATTACTTTAACTTGATTATAAGGAGTAAGTTTAAATGCAGTAAATACTTCATTACGAGAAGGATATACTATATCTTTTTTACGTTGTTCAGTAATAAACTGCATTAAACTTTTTATATAATCTTTATCAAATTCATCATGTAATATACTATTCCAAGAAGAACCTACTAAAGAAGTTACATCCATGTATCTATTGGTAATATGTTGTATTCATTGAGATAATACTCATAAGGCATATCCCATTTATCTATATCAATGTGATTAGCTAAACGATTAAATAAACCATTATAAGTAATATATTCTCTACTTTTTATAGTAAAGTAATTATCATCTTGAGCAAAAGGTTCTAAACCATATATACCTATACATCTTTGTATCCATACTTTACTTACTGTAAAACAAGCATGACGTTGTTCTACTGTTGAATAAACAACAAAAGTAAATGTTTCAGCTTTACTTGCTTGTAAATAATGTACAGCTTGTACATAATATTTAAAGCCTATAAAGTATGACCAAAAGAATGTTGTAAGAGATTGATTAATGATTTTAAAATCAAAAATAGCATCATTTAATTGAATATCTAATTCAGCTTTAATCTTATAGTTACCTGTATTATGTTTAAAATCAGATAAATAAGGAACATGAAACTGAGATAAACTATCACATAGTATATCTTGAATCATATCATTAGAAGATTGAAAATATCTAATTATATTAAATATCTTTTCTTTTTCTTCTCTTGATATAATAGATTTACCTGATGATAGATTCATATAATATTGATCTCCACCATCTTTCATTAATGCATCTAATACAGTTTGTTTCTTCCAATTAGATTGATAGCCTATTTCTTGTGATATATCATATAATACATCATCTGATTCTTCTTGTCCTAAATTTACTCTATCAGCGTATGTTTTAAGAATCAATTGTACCTTATCACTAGGAACTCGATTTAAAACAATATTTTGATTGAAAAATTTGCTCATAGAAGCATCAATATCTTTTGTTAATAGTATTTCATCAACAAAAGAACCACGAATCATAGCTTTACTTTTGTTCTCATCATTGTATGTAAAACTATTGTATTCACTAGGATTTTTCTCAATTAATTTTAATCGTGATTGAGAAATACCTTCCAATAGTTGATAATTAAGTTGTGCCATTATAATAAAAATAAAATTCAAATTTACGTTCTTCCCATTTTTCTACAGGTGAGATAAATGGTGCATTTCCTGGTTGTTTTACAAATTGATAAGTATCATTTTGTAATTTATGTTCATCTACTAATGTATCTTCAAAGTATTTATAATAAAAGAATAAATTTGAAGGATCCCATTCACCACTAAGTACAGTAGATAATTTCCAAAATACTCGTAATTGTTTTGAAGGATCAAATACAGGTAAATCTTTAATAAATGGTTTATAAAAGTTTTTTAGAGTATGAACCATTTTACTTCTTACACCAGGATGCATACCTGACATAAAATCGTTACCAGACATTGTTGCATATCGAGGTTTACCAACACTAAGTTTATTTTTTATAATAGGAGTACCATGATTATCACATAAAATAAGCTTACTATTCTTTTTTGTTCCTTTGTTAATAAAGGAATACTCTTTAGAATGTACTTTAGCTAATAAATATTTAGGTAAACTATCTCTATTTTCTTTAGTGTAGTAAGTAGCTCTTCTAGCTTTTGATAATAATATTTGTGTTGGAAACTCAGGAATAATGAGTTTACATATAGGTTCTAAATTAGTAATTTGAAAATGATTAAGGTAATCATCTTGTGTTATTGTTTGAATCATTAGTTAATAATTTTTGTATATACTCTAAAGTAGATTGATAATTAGTTAATTTAACTTGATCACTTATATCTTTATGAAGCATAAATCGTTGTTCTAAATTAAATTCAGAACAAATAGCATTAGAAAATAATATTCCTTTTTCATCATTATCATAGATAACAACAATTTGTTTAAATCGTTGTTTTAATTCATCTATAATAGATTGATAAAAATGAAAGTTTTCACTTTGACCTGCTATAGCATGATAATTCATACGATGTAATACCATTACATCTTTAAGAGATTTTGTTAAAATTAATAAATCACCTTCTTTAGGTATTTGAATCCAACCTGCTATTCTATTTGTATTACATATAAATCGAATAGTGTCTTTTTTACGTTTATAAAAATAAATTTTCCATCGTTCATTACCATATTCATCTGTACCAAAATAATATCCTATCATAGGATCACTACTATTATACACATGAAATAGTTTACTATTAAGAAATAAATACTTAATTGAAAATACGTTATAAAAATCACATTGTTTGCGTGTAATTCCAAACTGTTTTAAATAAGTAATATCTGTTGTAGTAAATTCTTGTTTACTAACACCAATTATTGATTTATTTGATTTAGTTATTTCTGTAACTATTTGTTTTGTTTCAACATAATTAACAGATAACTTAAAATCATCATGTATTTGATACATAGCATCATTATAAGAAATATTAAATTTCTTAGCTACATAACCTATAGCATTATATGCTTCTTTTAAAGCATAATCATATATTAATAATGTGTTATCAGAATGTACAAGAAATTTACAACTTGGATGAGCATCTTTTCTTACAGTAGATGAAAATTGTTTAGTAGTATAAGGTTGACCATAATGCTCAAATATTGCTTTTTGATCAATATGTTGAAATAGTGTTTCTCTATTTAATAATGGTCTTGATTTAATCATAAAATAAAAAGAGTATAGATAGCAATACTACTATCTATACTTTATAATTATTAATTAAAACCCTGCTTGTTCTTCAGAAAAACTATTGGTTTTAGGTGTTGTTTCTTCTGCTGTTCCTAACGAACTAGTAATCAATTGATTAATAATTTCATCAGGTATTTTAGCAAAAACAAAGTCTGTAGGGTAAAGAATAGTCATAGACTTACCTTTAGAACTCATATATTTTTGTTGAGCAGCAAAATGTTTAATCCAATTGTTTAATCCAGTATTAGATTTACGTTGAAAATAACCATTGTATAGGTTTTGATATACATTACCTTTACTTGCTGAAACAACAAACAAAGCTCTTAATTCATTTTTAGAATTAGGATCTTTAAATATAGATTTGAAATCTACAAAATCACCTTCAAATTCTTTTTTATAATTATCAGGTCTACAAGCATCACCAGGTTTAACATTAAACCAAGTTTTTAAGAAGTTTACTAATGCTTCTTCACCAATATATGCTGGTCTAGCAGTATCTACTTTAAAACCATATTGAATAGATGTTTCACTAACAGATTGTAAATCTACAGCCCAAGCAGTATTACCTGCTAAATCTATATATTGACGTTTACCAGTAGTAGATTCAAACTCTTGATTTCTTACATCAAAAGAAACAAATGATTTAAGAACTTCGTTTTTTAAGTTTTTATAAGTAACCCAAAAACGAAATGTAGCTACTGTAATATTTTCTTTGAGTTTAATATACTCTGGCTCTTTTTCGGAATTTACACCTAATTTTTGTAATTCTTTTTTTGTAGGATTGAAAGCAATAGGAGTTATATCTCTTAACCCCCAAAACTGTTCTATTTGTTGTACTACTACTTCTTCTTGATTATTACTTTGAATAAAAGACATATAAATATTTATTAAATGTTATTAAAAATAGAGTAGTAACATAGTATTACTACTCTTAAAATTAGATTAATCTGCTAATTCTTCAGTTACTTCAGGAGCTTCTTCTTCACTCAAGTCATTCTCATATAGATCTTCACCAGAAGCAATAACTTTTACAACAACGACACCGTCTTTATTGTAAACTTCTTCTAATTTCATTTCTACTGTTTTAATGTTAGCATCATCTAAGAATTTACGAAATTCTGATGAAGTAAAGATACGACCTTCACCTTTTAACATAACAGATTTATCATTAGCTTGAATAATCAAGAAAATTTCATCTTTGTTAACAGGGTTATAACTCAATGTTAATCCGTTTTCTTTCAAGTTATATTTTTCTTGAGTAACAGGAGATACATTAAAACGTTGTGTTTTATTAGAGTACATTAAGTCGTAATTATAAACTACTTTACGAGTGTTAGCTCTGGAAACAGTAACTAAGGAAGTAATGTCAAATGCCATAATTGTAATAATTAAATTAAATGATTGTTTTGTTTGAATTGATATGATTTGTACTATACTATATCAATGATAAATTAAATGATAAATTTATTCTTTAGAAGGAAGATCAGGTGTATCTAAACCTTTATCATAAGCAGAGATACATTTGAGTACATAATCTAAATCATTAGGAATTAGCTTATCTGGAAACATTCCTTCTGGAGATTTACATACTTTTGAACCATCAGTAATAGTTCTAAAATAGAATGAAGGAGTACCGCTACCAAATACTATTTCAGTATGAAGCATTACAGTAAACAAACCTGCTACTTTAATGTGACCATCTAATATTTTACCAATAGTTTTCATATCAGATTTACCATCATCTTTAATCTCATTATGAGCTAAAAATACAATAGTTAAATCTGAACGTAGTGGAGCAATAAATTTAGGACCAGTAAGATCATAAATATGTTTAGCCATTTCATTGAATTTAGTAAATCCAATTTCTTTAGCTCTCTCCACAAACTCATCTACTAGCGTATATTGGAAGTCATCTACTATAATAGTTTTGATTTCTGGTCTTTTATTAGAAATATTTGTAATAGATACAGCTATTTCTGAATGATCCATTGTAAACTTATAATTCTTATTTTCAATACTAAATTTATTAACCCAACCTCTAAAAGGAAGTGCTTTATTAGCAACATTAATAAGAACTGTTTCTTTTGGATCAAGATTAATTAAAGAACGTGATTTACCAGAACCACTTTCTCCAATAATTAATATACTTTTAGCCATTTATTGATTGTAAGTATTGTTTATACTCCATCATAGAATTATGTTGAAGTAAATGTTTGAAGGGAATCCAAGTTACTTCACCATCTCTGTTTTTAAGTATATGAACAGCTAAGAGACTTTTTAATTCTCTATCCCAATCCAAATACTTCTTCACATTAGGGTATAACTCAGGTCTTTGAAGAATAATAATAACATTTGCAAACTGTGCTAATGCATCACTACCAAATAAATCACTTGCTAAAGGATAAGGATTTGTTTGACGAATCATGTCTTCAATATTACGATTTAACTGAGATAATAAGATAGCACTTATTCTATCAGATACTGTAAGTTCTTGAAATGTAGCAGCAAGCTTAGTTATTTTTTGTTCTTCTGTTTTTTCGTTACTCGATGTTATTAAACGAGTATGATCAAATAAATTTATAATGTGTATATCAGGATATTTCTGACGTAACTCTTTATTTACAATTTTAATTCGTTCAGGAGTAACATTTTTATTAAAAAAATAAAATGGATATTCTGTAACATACGATTTCATCTGTTTAATAATATTGAAATCTGTTTCATCTAATATTTCTTTTGCTGAATTAATTTCACCAACAGTTTTACCTGTTTTAGAAGATATAAAACGAGTTACTTGTTGAGTATTTCTCATTTCTAAATTCCAAAACAAAATAATAAATTTAGATAAATCATTATAATCACAAATATTAAATAACAGCGCAGAAGAAAAAGCACTTTTACCAACCGAAGGTCGACCACCAATGATATATTGAGTAGATTCTTGTATTCCACCACCTAATGTTTCATCAAATGTAAACCATTCAGTTTTTAATGGTTTAATTAAACCATCTTTACGCTTCTCTATTTCTACTATTGTATTATCATACGATGTAGTAATATGTTCAAAACCATAATTGTTAAGAACTTCTTCGTAAGAAATTTGGTGTTTCTGATCCATTATATTCCTCTGCTAATTTTTGATGTTCTTTCCAAATTTCACTAGTTAAATATTTTTGAATATTCATATTTATTTGATTGTTTTGAACAGCCCAATTAAGAGCTATCATCATTCTATCAAATACTAGTTTAGTAAGAATTTTTTTATTGAACAATGTTTGTAACTCTTCTTTATCAACCATTTTAAGATTAATCTTAGGAAGATGTGGACCACTAAAATTAGTTATCCAGGTAGGATACAATTCATAAAATTGTTCAAATTCAGTTAATGTAGCAAATAAGGAATCTATATATTTAATTGTAATTTTATAGGTATCAGGTATATATTGTTTAGGTATAGTAGGGTTTAATACTTCTATAAAACCTGTTTTTTCTAAATAATCTAAATCTGATTTATTCCATATAACTTTATTTTGTTTTTTCCAATGTTCTATCATCTTATACATATTTGCAATAGGATGATTCTCATTAGATTTTTTATGATACAATCTCTTACCTGAAGGAAGAGTATCATAAGCATCTGAATACAATAAAAAACACAACAAAAACTGATTAGGTGTAATATTGTGTTTCATTAAGTATTGACAGTATTCATCTATATCAATAATCATGTTGTCTATAATTGAGTTCATACGTTATATAATCTCAGATACAGATGTTACATCAACAACATTAGGAATATTTTCAAGACGTTGAGTCAACCATTTCTTTTCTTGTGATTTGAAATCATTAGCTTCATCTTGAACATACAATTGAATATTTCTTGCTATTTTATTTTCAACATATCTGATCCCTCTCCCTCTCCTTTGAACATCTTGCAATGCTTTAGAAGTACCTGCTACTATAATAGTATTTTCTATATCAGGTATATCTGCTCCAACATCTAACATCATAGCTGTAGATAATTTTAAAATCTTACCTGACATAAATTCTGTCATTACAGATTCTCTTTGTTTATCTCCAGATACTTTATAATATAATTTGGAGTCTATTTTAGATTGGGGGATACCATGCACATAATACATAGTTTTTTTATTTACTTTTACTGATTCACCAACTTTAAGATGAGTTTTTTTATCCAGTATTATAGTAGATATGTTTGTATGATAAGATTTACAAGAAAAAGTATCTTGTGCTATACGATCTGCTGATTCACTTGTTTGAGAAAAGAATATTGTTTTAGAATCAAGAAATTTCTTATCTAATTCTTTTATTATCTCAAATTTATTTTCAGCATTGTATAATACATTTTTTCTTTCTTTAACCGCTTTAGTACCATTCAAAGCAGTAATAAATACAACTTTAGGGTCTTTATTAATAGATGTTGCATATGCTTTAGCCAAATTATGATTTAAACATTTCATCATCATATCAAAATTATAACCAAAAAAAGCCATTGAATTATTAAAACTTGATGTGAATTTACGATAGACTTCTTTTTCTTTTTTAGTTAGTTCTACAGGAAGTGTATAAATAGTAAAATTATTTACCCATTTATTTGTTAAACATTCTTGTATAGTAACTGTCTCAAAAACAGGACATCTATCTTGAATAATACGAAAACGATCATCTTCAAAATCTAAGGTTGCTGTTAAACCTAGTATTTTATTATATATAACGCAATCATATACTTTTTTAAATTCAGTAGCTACATATTTATGTATCTCATCTAAAATAAGTAATGTTGCTGATAACTTTTGATGAGTTGTTTCTATCAAAAGCGAGTTAATTATAATAACTCTAACATGATCTTCCAAACCATGTTCTGCTATTTTTTGATTCCATTGTTCTTCTAAATAGACAGTAGGAACAATCACAATAGTATTTTTATAAGTAGGATTAGTTTTAACATTACGTCTAATAGCTAGAATACCTGTTACAGTTTTTCCAAAGCCAGTTGATGCAAGCAAAGTATTTTTACTTCCTAATTCTTCCCATTTATGAATTATTCCTATTTGTCTTTTTAAACGAGTAGGTTCAAAATTGATTTGTTCTAATGGTATCATTTAAAACAATGTTAATTGAGAAGGTTCTATATTCTCTATAATTTTATTACATTCTTTATGATAAAAATTATAATTGAGATTATATGGACCATCTATATATTTATTAAATAGAGTTTGATTTACTCCAATATTAACAAACTCAGATTTATTAGTTTCATATCGTTTTATTAAAGTACCTGTGTGATTAGATATATAATAACGTATATTTTTTTGAGTAGGTTTAATAGCAAGCTTATTGTTTTCTAATACATGATATTCATATTTAGTTTCACCTTTAGCTTTTATTTTTAAACAAAAATCAAAAATAGATGTAGTTTCTTCTACACCACTTATAGATACTATTTTATTTAATTGAACAGTTTCTTTAATAGGGATTCCATGATAAAAGTATTGTTCTAAAGCTATAGGAACAATTCTCATAGAATTATCTTTATGTAAATCTTTATCTATTTCAAATAAACCTTTACGTTTAATTTTACCTTTAGTATTTATACAAGAATAGTTATTTACATTAGCTATAATCATTTTATCGTATTCATCATACTCTAATTTTAATTTAGTTAAAGTTTCCCATTCTTTACATATGTTTAATACAGTAAGATAATCACTACGTTTAATTCTTATCTCTAATCCATCCGTATTTATTAATAGTACTTGACCTAAAGACATTAATTTCTCAAATAACATTAACAGTAATAATTGACCATTAATTGTTGTTTTAAGCATATATTGAATGTCTCTTAAAGGTGAGTATTTATCACCAGTCTTACCGTAAAGTGAATTAATACTTAATTTTAATCCAGTATTTTCATCTGAACCTTTAGGATAAGATATTCTATCTTGAAATAATTGATCTAATACTGTACAAAATGATTTACCAAATTGTGCAGGATAAAATTCATTCTTAATAGCTAAATTTGGATAATAACTCTGGACATCGATCGATAATATAATATGTTCTTTATCAGATTCATATATACCTTGTTTAGTAGCACCATGAATACCACCTATACCTAATTTAAACTTAATTCCTTTTAATAGTTTTTCTTCTTCAAAAGAAGGTTCTTCACCATTAAATTGTGTATTAATTATTTTTTCTTTAATAGAATTAAGTATAGGATTAGTAAATGAAACATAATCAAATACAATATCTTTACCAGGAATAGTAATATAAGTTGATTTTTTATATCTAAGAGATGTAACAGTAGTATTCATTTCTTTAGCTAAATAAGAAAGAATAATCTCTTCACCCATCTTAGAATCAGAATAATTCATTAATGATAAATCGTATTTTCTACCTAATACATCTCTCATTTTTATCTTGTCTTTAGATAATTCATAAAAGTGTTTAGTAACTAATACATCATTAAAGTTATATTCTTTAATCTGTTCTATCTCATCCATGGTACGAACATAATGATTATGTTCAAACGGCATTTCAATTACGTTAGACCATTTCAAATTAATAGATAAGGATTTTAACGAAGTTGATTTTGCAGGATTGTCAAAATGTGAAATCCTATATACATCACATTGTGGTTTCCATGATTTATCATACTTTATCCATCTCTCTCCTATCAATCGTTGTGCTTCTAAGTAAATAAAAGTCAACATTTTAGATACATTTAATTCTAACTCATATTTATCATAATTTATTTTATTATCATATTGACGAATCATTTCTATCATTAAACGTTCTGCATACTTTGTTAAAGGAGCATCAAAACTTACATTATTATAACCAACCATTTTAGTTATTTTAGATAAGTGTTCAACAAACTCCTTCATTTGAACAATAGGATTCTCATGTATAGTAGAAACACATAAAAAATGTATTTCATCACTATGTTTAGGAGAATAAGATAGAGAAAATAAATTAGGGAATACTTCTACATCATATATTACAATCATAATATATATTTATTAATCATTTGTGTACACAATGAATCAACTCTATTATTATATACATTATCATCGTGTCCTTTAATCCATTGAAAATCAACATAACTATACTTAATTCTTAATTTTTCAATTAATAAATCTAAGCTAATCCATAAGTCTTTATTAAGAACATCTGTTTTAGAAGTTGTTTTCCAATTATTTTTCTTCCAATTGTGTATCCATTGTGTAATACCTTTTTGAACATATTGTGAATCACAGATAATTGTTAGATAATTATCTGGATATTTTAAAGCATATTCAGCAGCTAAAATAACTGCTGATAATTCCATACGATTATTAGTCGTATCTCTTTTATAAAATGCTTTTTCAAATACAATATCATCTTCGTTTACTACAACAATAGCACAAGCACCTAATCCTGGATTAGGTTTGCATCCACCATCAGTATATATTTTCATTAACTTGAATTAATGCTTGTTGATGTTTTAATGCTTCAAGTTCTAATTCTAATCTTTCTATTTCTTCAGTATTATTAGAAACATAAGGTGCTAAACCTTTAATTAATAATGAGTAATACTCATTAGTTTCAACGTCATCTACTTTATTAGAATAACATCTAAAAGTAATACCATAATTAATAGAATTATCTTGATTAGATAAGGATGGACAATCAGCTTCATACATTCCTATATAGTAATCAATATTAGCTATCCATAACATTAATTCATAATCTAATTTTGTTAATTTTATTTTTAATGAATAAGCACTTTTATTTATTACTTCAAATAATCCTTTAGATATATCTAGTATAACTCTAATAGTTATTTTTTCTAATTGATGTTTAATAATTTTTTTTTCTTCCATTATATAATTTATTTAATTGTTGCTTTTTTTGTTCTAATATGTTTTCAGAAATAATTTTTAAACTATCCCAAAACAATTGTTCACAATAATCATCTGCTAATTTATTAGCAATTATCTTTATATCATCAGATGTTAATAAATCAACATCTTCTTCAGCCATAAAATGTCTTAAATCATCTTTACATACACTTATTATTTCAAACGGTAATTCAGATGTTTCACGTTCTTGTTCATTCATTATAGTATTCTTTCTTTAATTAAGATTTCTTTTACTTGTACAATCAAATCATCAATTGTACTAGAATTATCTATGTAATAATCAAATACTTCATTATCAAGACTTTTTTCAGATTCATGTTCATGAGTTTCTCTATACGCTTTTTCATAAGAAGTTTCATTTAAAAGAGGTCTATTAACTCTAATAGTAATACCCATTTTAGATTTAACAGCTCTTAATTCATTAAAAAAACGAGTATCTGTAATAATCCAATTAGGATACTTATGATATTTTAATAAATTAACATTATCATCACTAGATAATTTTTCACAATAAGGTTTATATTCACTCATTAAAGCATTTACCCAAGTATTTGGATGAATAACATCTCTAATAGCATCTGTACCTAATCTTTGAAGAAATAAACGTATTGTTAATGTATTAGATTCATTTTGCCATTCTCTAGGTAATAATTGATTCTTAATATATTCTAATTCAAACTGTTCAACAGGTATTCCTAATAAAATAGAAGCTATTTCTTTAAGTTTACCTGCGAACTTTTTGATTTTCCAAGATGATGATTTAGAATGTTCACTTTTTAAGTAATCATTAAAATCATATTCGTTGTCTTTAATCTTTTTAGAAAGTCCTATTTCTTTCTTTTTAATTAAATATTGTATTATAGATCCTACGGTATCTTTACCAGAACTTGCTTTACCATGTATCGCTAGTATCATATCTTTTTTTCAATTTATTCATTCAAATTATCTATTTCATTATTTAAATCTTTTATATCTGATTTTAATTCTTCAATTATTTCTTCGAGATTAGAAAGTTGCTCATCTGCAACTTCACGCATACGTTCATTAGTATTTCTAACTTCTTCAAATATATATTCACATTCATCATATATAGATTTAACATATTTATCAATAAAATCAACTTTCATATCTCCTTTAAATAAAGGAGATGATTCATCAAGCATTTTATCAAATTTATCTTTGATAATCTCTTTAAAATCAGTAATGTTTTTATCTATTGTAGAACAAGTATAATTAAATTTTAATCTCATATCATTAATCGTTTTTTAGTTGCTAAGAAATAAGAACTAGCTTCAATACCACCATAAGATTGATTCATTAATTCAACAAATTGTTCAATAGTATATTCTTGAATTATATTATGATATTTAATGAATAATGCTTTATTGATAACTAATTCATCGTCTTCTAATACATCTAGATGTAATACATATACATACCTATATTTTTTAGGTTTCTTTAATTGTTTATCTATCATATTTTTCAAATAACTTTTTAATTTCAGTTTTTTGTTGTTGATGCCATTTAGAATATTCCATATATGCTTTATACATTTCACGTCTGGATTCTTTTAATTTTAAGATATTACCATGATACCAAGTACCATTAAAATCTTTATATATGTATTCTGCATCTTCTATTAAGAACAATACTTGACTATGTAATAATGTATCACTTTCTTTTTGTGTAAATACAAATTGATGAAATATAAAATTATGATGTTCTTCAATAAATAAATGAAAATCAGGAACATCATTTTCCCAATCAATTATATAATGATCAGGTTCTGTTTTACTAAGTTGTTGTTTTTTCATAATATTATTTTATTATTTTTAAAGTGTAACTTTAAACATTTGGGATGTAATTGTTTAATCATAAATGTTACACATTAGTTTCTTATATTAACAAGTTAGCGGTCATTGCTTTTCAACATTTTTCAATTTAATTAATTCTTCATTCATTTTTTCTTCTATTATTTCAAATTTATTTTTCATAATTCCTCATCGACTATTTCAAAGCTGTCAATTTCTTTATTTAATAATTGAGCAATTTGCGCTTTCGTTAATTGCTCTGGAAGTGGTTTGCAGTATTCCCATGAGGAAAAAATTGTGTAATCCTTTAATCTTTTTTCTGAATCTACTCCATAAAAACTTACAAACTT
>Ga0100378_1000873_pt1 | contig 32841 bp, 44 predicted proteins | sample CryGeymeta201502_FD_81535 | JGI IMG/M metagenome (GOLD analysis project Ga0100378, IMG submission 81535) | Groundwater microbial communities from Crystal Geyser aquifers in Utah, USA - Crystal Geyser metaG 2015-02 | ecosystem: Environmental > Aquatic > Deep subsurface > Groundwater | place: USA... | reverse complement strand
CGCGTGAACGTTGATGATGGGGAAGCGCGGCTCGCGCGTGTCCGGCTGCACGCGGTCGGTGCGGCCGAGCAGGTGGAGCAGTCCCCCGCTCGATTCGTTGTCGCGCAGTTCAATCCCCTCGTAGCGCTGAATCTGGACACGTAACGGGAACAGCAGAATGGCGTTAATGTGCGACTTGGCGCGAGAAGGCGCAACTAGGCGCACGTGCAAAGACTTACGCTCGATGCTGGCCACTGGATCAAAGTGGCGTCGATGGGCGGAGGGGCGCATGGTTGGGAACGACCAGAGTGGCGCGAGGCCGCGATTCGAGCGCAGAATCGCCGATGGTGGGCGCATCGGTGCGCCCTGCGCCCATCGGTGCGCCCACCATCAACGGCCCTTCGACGGCGGTTCGACCGCCTGTTGAGGGGCCGTCGAAGATCGGTTTGGCGCGACCGGATCGGCTCATCCGATCGCCACTTCGGCTGAGTTGATGACGACGTGGAAGCCACGGGCCTGCATCGCCTCGCTCACGACGACCATGTCCTCGCCTGGGCGCAGGTCGCCGGGGCGGAGGAGGCAGTAGACCACGGGGAAGCCGGCCCGCTGGATCTCGTCGAGGGTCATGCCGTTGGGGCCGGGGTGGTCGATGCTGGCGTACATGAACATGCAGCCAAACTCCCGCAGGTAGTCGAAGCCCTGCCGCTGCGGCCAGCCCTCGAGCGTGACGCGATGTCCGGTCAGTTCGCCGACCATGCGGAACCGACTGACCCACTCCTGACCAACCTGCGAGCAGTGATCCAGGACGACCTCCGTGCCCTCGCAGGGGGCAAGATTAGCCAACGCCAAGCGAATCCACTCCATGCGACGCCTGATTGCAAGAAGGACCAGATCATTCGAAGGGTCGCCCATGTAGGTCAGGATGTGATGCCCGGCGATCGTCATCGGTTCGACGAACTCCGCCTGATAGGCATCCACCAGGCGCTGGTAGCTGGCGTCTTCGACCGTGCGCCCGTGGGTGACGGTGGTGAACTGGATGATGCCGTTGGGTTGCGGCTTGAATCCCCAACCGAACCAGACCATCACTGTGCGACCGCCGACGGCGGTGAACACAGAGAGGTCGCGATCGATCATGCCGGGCCATCCCTCGCGGAGCCGCCACTCCTGCACCGTGCCGTTGCCGCCAGCTCCAACCTGCATGTGGTGAACGACACGTGAGAGGTCGAGCATGATCAGATCCTGAATTGAGGTTGGCGGTTGAAGAGCATGGTCTGGCCGGTTGCGGCGTCGACAGCGGGCGAGCGCTGCGTCCGATGGACCTCGACCAGGTCCGTCAAACCAGCGCGGCGGCGATCGTCGAGCCAGGAGCGAATCAGCTCAGCGTCGCCGGTGAGGGCATAGCCCACGCCGCTGGCCACAAGCACCTGCTCAGCGCCCTGCTCGCGCAGCAGTTCACGCGCTCGCGTGACGGCCTCGCGGATGCGCCGCCGCCTGGTCTCGTGGCCCATTGACGCGGGCAGCCCGATCCAGCTCGCCAGGTCGGCGGCGCTCATGAATGCGCCGTCGACGCGGTTGGCGTCGAGGATCTGCACGACAGCGACGGCGCGGCGCTCGATAACCTCACGCGTCGGCCGCACGGCGCTTTGCCTTTGGCGCTGCTCTGCGCTCATCGAGTCGCCTTCCGGTGCGCGGGTCGAAGTTCATGAGGAGCAGTTCGACGGACCTTGGTCGGGTCTGAGCGCCGCCGCGCACGAGCGGGCATGATGACTTGAACGTGTTGATCTTGGCCCGACGCCAACGGTCGCGCTTGTAGAGATCGTCGATGATGGGGTGCTCGTAGTACGACACGATGGCCCGGCCCTGAATGGCCTCGAGGATGCCCGCCAGCCTGGCGTGATCGGTCTCCCCGAATCCACTGGCTGAGTAGTACTCCTCGCAATCCACATACGGCGGGTCGCAGTAGAAGACCGTGCCGACGTCGTCGTAGCGCGGGATGATGTTGGCGAAGTCCAGGTGCTCGATGTGCACGCCGCGCCAGCGATCGGAGATGGCGTCGATGCGCCCGGGCAAGGTTCACCCAGCCCGACGCCTTGCCGTTGCTCTTGCGCGCGTAGCCATAGGGATTGCCGACCAGTGAGGAGAAGGAGGTCTTGAGCAGATAGACCCATCGAGCGGACCGCTCGATGTCGGTGACCGGCCCGGGGCAACCGGCCTCCCACCAGGCGAGAATGCGATCGTGCTCTTCGCGGCTGTAGGGCATGGACTGCACGCGCTGGATGAGCGGCTCGCGATGGTCGCGGAGCACAAGCCAGAAGGTCACCACAATCGACTGGATGTCGTTGAAGACCTCGTTGGGCTCGGGCTGCTTCTGGGTCATCACATGGCCCATGCCGCCGAAGACCTCGACGTAGCAGGCGCGGTCGGTGGGCAGGCGCTTGATGATGTGCGGTGCGATGCGGCACTTGCCGCCGACATAGCCGGCGGGTGAAGTGAGGCGCTGATTCGTCCGAAGAGTCATCCATAACTCTGTCTCCGAAGGACGTTGTTTTCTGAGCCGAGCCTCGATGCTCGGCGTTCAAGTGGCGGGGTGCAAAAATGCCTGCGAGGTGCAACTCGCTGGCAGGCGGTTACTCCGAAGGACACCGCCCGCCCCGCTTTTTCCTTTCACTTCGTGAGTGTCGATCCTCCCGTCTCGGCCACCGCCTCGCGTCTGGCACGCAGCCGCCTCCTGGCGAACTGGCCGCCCACGTTGGCCCGTGTCGCGTCCTGGTACCGCCGGTCGCCTCGTCGCCGCCAGGGCCGGCCGCCGCCCACGTGGGCCAACGGGGCGCGGGTTCCTACCAGAAGCCGAGTGCGTGATGGGGAATCTGCGAAATCTGCTGCAATCCTGGATGTTTGCCCTTGCATGTGGCCGCTTTGCAGGCCTTCATGTGTGCAACGCGAGGCGGAATAGGCCGCCCGCCAAGACCAGGAGCGACGAGCATGTTCATCAAGCAGATCACCATCGAGGGCGTCGAGGGCGACGTCGAGATTCACGCCGCCGACTACGGCTGCCAGGTCATCGCCAACGATGTCGTCGCCGAGGTCGCACGAACCGACAGCGACGAGGATCGACGCGCCGTCGCGTACAACGCCGCCAAGGTCATCTGCGGCACGACGCGCAAGGGCGAGCCCAACGCCACCAACAGCATGATCCACGACATTCTCCGCGAGATTGAACGCGTCGCGGGCTGCTGACGTTTCACCGGGCCGGCCGACGTTCGGCTGCGCCCGATCACCAACCGCTCGACTCACGAAAGGAGCATGAGCATGGCAACGAAGAAGAAGACGGGCAAGACGACGGCCACGAAGCGCGGTAAGGGCAAGACGCCGCCACCACCAGCGGCGATCGCCGTGACGCAGGAGGGCGCACCGGCCCCCGGAGACATCTCCGGGGGCCGCGTTGTTGACGAGACCAATGCCCGCGAGCGCTGGGCGAAGAAGGCCCAGGAGGCGGCGGGCAAGCAAATCGCAGCGCCAGCCAAGGCGAGACCGGCGGCAAAGCCCAAGAAGAAGCGAGAAGGACTCAGCGGCCTGGACGCCGCCGCCCAGGTCCTGGCCAAGGCCAAGGAGCCGCTGAGCGCCAAGGCCATCGCCGAGCGCGCCATCGCCGCGGGCTGGAAGACCAACGGGGCCACGCCGCATGCGACGCTCTACTCGGCGATGATCCGGGAGATCTCCACCAAGGGCAAGGCCTCGCGCTTCGCCAAGTCTGGCAAGGGCCGCTTCACCGCGGCCGGGAAGGAGGCGTGAACCATGACCGCACGTGAACTCCAGGAGATCATCCGCGAGCTGATCCTCGAAGGCGTAGACGGCCGCGATGACGAGGACGAAGCGCCCAACGGACTCTTCGAAGCCCGCAGCTACGAGGAGGCCGGTATCCTCACCACTGACATGGGCCTGGTGATCGAGGCGGACGACGGCAGCGAGTTTCAACTCACCATCGTCCGCAGCCGGGCCGGCGACGCAGAGGAGGTCGAGCCATGATCGCCGTTGCCGACGACCACATGGTCGAACCCGAGGACGCCTGCCCGCGCTGCGGGCAGCGCGAGGTCGACCTGCTGGTGTGGATCGAGGATGGCCAGCGGGTGCGCTGCGCCACGTGCCTGAATGTCTACACGCCCCCGGCGCTGCGCCATGAAGGAGGTCATCCCGATGCCCCAGCAACTCGATGAGACCTTCGTCGTCGATGCCACCAGCGGGATGTTGCTGCGCCGGGTGAATCCCCGAACCGGCACGCCCTATGAGCATGCCTGCACCAAGGCCGTCTACGAAGACGTCGCCGGCGCGATCGACTGCATGGAGATGGGCGGCTTCACGCTGGAGTCCATCATCGCGACCATCGGCGGCGGCATCGCCGCTCGAACGCCGCCCTGCACCCAGGTCGCCGTCGCCATCGCGTTCCTCAAGGAGCGCGGCTGCATCGTGCCCGGCAGGCAGCGCAAGCACGTGGCCGCCACCGATGACGTCTACCTCGACGCCATGATTGAGTATCACGCGCTGCGCGAAGGCGGATGAGATCACGCCGCACCTCGCTTCCCGAAGGGCGGGCAGATGATGCCCGCCTTTTTCGCTTCCCGATGCATCCAGGCCTTGAAGCCCTCCACGACGTGCATGAGTTCGCAGGCGTCCAGGTCGCGCACGTGGCGCGTCGGCGCTGAATCCATGTACTCCGGCCGCCTGGCCGTCAGTCGTTCACAGAGCGACGCCAGAGCCTCCTCGCCGCAGATCCCCGCGGCGATGCAGGCGCGATTGAACCCGGCCAGGGCGTGCCGCAATCGCCCGTCCTTTTCATTGACCTTCCGCGCCCAATCAGACTCGTCGAGATCCGCCTCGGGGTACATCGACAGCCGATGCATGATCGTCTCGAACTCGGCGTGGCCGTTGCGCTCGTGGCTGAGCGACGGCACCCCATCCTTGTCGCGGCGGCAACCGGTCATGCGCAGCATGAAACGCCAGGTGCCGTCATCGCGCAGCCCGGGCACGCGACGACGCACGGCGTAGATTTTGCGAAGTTGTGCGGATGTGAATGCCATGTATCGGCGGGTTCAGGCGATGACGACTCGGGGCAGGGGCGATCGATCGAGCGTCGACTGGATGAACTTGCGGTAGTCCTCGCCATGCATCTTCTTGAGTGCGTTGTTGAGTTTCGCAGCGCTGATTGGCTTGGAATGGTCGATCTCCGCCCGAGCCACCGCCATCACCAGGAGTTGGCACTGGCGCAGAGCGCCCAGCGTCGGGTGGTTGCCAAGCCTGAAGAGGAAGTCGCGGGCATCCGCGGTGAAGCGGAGCTTGCCCCCCTCGCAGATCTTGATGATGTCCTCGACGGAGTGGGCCGGGCCGCCCTCGCCGCCGTCGCCCATCACGACCAGCTTGTCCAGCGGCAGTGTGCCAAAGACGCGACTGGAGAATTGCGTGTCGTCGAGCTTAAGGATGTGATCGCGCAGCAGGTGCGTCGCGGCAAGCACGACGGCAACCTTCAGATCGTTGATCGTGCGGAGGATGCTGAACGCATCGGACTTGAGCTCGTGGGCCTGGTCGATCATGATCAGGCGGCCGCTTCCGCGCAGCGTGCGCTTGATCTCGGCGAACTGTTTGATCGAACTCATGTGCAGGTTGATGCCCATGAATTCGGCGATCAAACGAATCAGACCGTTGGCGTTGCAGTTCTTCGGGTCCGCCTCGACGAGAATCGAGTTCTTCTCCATCTGGTGCACGGCCTGGAGTACCGTCGTCTTGCTGAAACCTGGCGGCGCAATGATCACGCCGATGGTGCGCGACACATGCACGTTCTCGATCAGGCCGATCATGAGTTCGACGCCCTGCGTCTGCACGAGACCGTTGGGCCTGACCACCTCAGCCACCTTGGCTTCGTGATCCATGAGGTCGGTCAGCTCGTTGAGACGCGCGAGGCGATCGCCCCTGTAGTTGCCGCTGAGCACCTGGCTGATCGTCGATCGGCCCATGCCCGTCTTCTGAGCGATGTTGTTGATGGAGAGCTTCTTCTTGGCCATCCAGTCCTTGATGACCTCAGCAGCCCCGTCCATCTCCGCCGGCGTGGAATTCTCATTGAGCATCCGTGCCCACCTTCCCTCAACTCGCGCGGCCTGCACGAGTCGTTCGAAAATGTCCTTGTCGTCCTGGCTCATCGCTTGAGCCCCTCCCAGATGTCGAATGTCTCTTCGTTCTCCTCACGCCGCGCCTGCGCAGGCGCGGTGAACCGAATCTCAAAGTCGCTGTCCTCCTCGGCCGGCTTGGCCTCCTCACGCCGCTTGAAACGCGGCATCTTGAACTCATCATCCGGACTGACCGTCTCGGCCCCGGCGGCCTTGCGGAACTCGGCCTTGCGAACGGCCGTCAACTGCTCATCGACGGGTGTTCGAACCAGCCTCATCGAGTTGGGCTGAGCGTGCGGCGCGATGCCCTCGCGCTGGCGCTCCTTGCGGCGATCCTCGTCGATGCCGCGCTGGGCCTCGCGGCCGGCGTCGACGCTCGACATGAGGGCGAGTCGCCCGCCGCTGAGATACGCCTTGGCCGCCTTCTCATGATCGCGCTTCATGCGGTGGCCCTCACGCACCGCCTGGCGGCTGAGCGTGCCGACGCCGCCGTAGAGGTTGTTCACCGGCGCGATGCAGATGAAGCGGAACTTGGAGTCGTAGACGTAGATCTCGCTCACATCCTCCGGGTCGTAAGTGATGTGCAGCCGGGCGCCCTTCTTGCCCTGGAACTCGGCCAGGTGCGGCAGCCCGGCACCGTAGTAGGTCTTCTGCCCGGTGCCGAAGTCCAGGCCGATGCCCTGCTGCGTCACCGCTTTGGGATGCACCCAGCGCTTGAGCAGGAGCGCCATGGCCTCGGGGGCGGGCATGATTGTCCGCGTGGTCAACCAGGTGCGCCACGCCTCCGCGTGGCTGAGCTTGCGCTGCTCATCGTCGCGCAGGTCCGCGATCTCGTGATCGACGCGGTCGTGATACCACTGCATGAACTGCTCGAAGCGCTGCCGCACCTCGTCAATCGTGGGGAGCTGCTCGACGGGCACGTTGTGCTTGGGCACCGCGCCGGGCTTGTGGCCGCAGTAGGACTCGAACTCCTTGCAGAACTCGCCGTGCATGGTTCCAAAGAACCGCTCGAGCCGAGCCTTGCCGTCGTGGTTGTAGGGCCGGGCGAAGTGGGTGTCGATGTTGAGCATCGCCAGCAGTCCGCCGGTCTCCTCCGTGAAGTGCTCGCGCCAGTCGTGCCCGGCGGCGATGAGCTTGCGGCGCTGGGCCTTGGTGATGCCGGTGGTCGCCTCGCTGGCGAAGTCCTTGCCGTTGTCGATCCACACCCGCGTGGGCACGTGCGACAATCGCGTCATGCCGTGATGGAGGGCGTAACGGATGGTGTCGCTGTTGCCCTGCTCACTGATGTACCAGCCGGTGATGAGACGCGTGCGCCAGTCCTGCCAGGCGGTGAGCGTCAGTCGAACCGCCCGCCACTTGCCGCCGCGCATGATGCGGGCGAAGAAGTCCAGGTCACTGTGGTCGCCGACCCACAGTTCGCCGGCGGCGTAGGCCTCGGGATGCTGCTCGAGCTTGAGGCCGAACTTCTGCCGCCAGACATCCAGGCCCTCGCGGGCCATGCAGATCCTTGAGGCGTCGAGGCGCTGCTCGATGAGCTTGGCCACCCAGCGCTTGCTCGGCCATGACCAGCCCCGCGCCTTGGCCAGGGCGGCGACGTGGCGATGGCACTTGGCGATCGACCAGGGTGGACATGAGAGATAGACGGACTCGAACTCGGCCCATGCCTCGTTGGAGCAGCCGCGATTGCCGTCGGCGTTGACGCTGCGTCGATCGCCGCCGCGCTGGTCGATGAAGAAGGCGAGCAGCTGGTCGCGCTGATCGCTGGGAGGGGTTTCCTGCGACCAGCGTTGCAGGCTGCGCCACGAGAGATGATTATCCAGTCGGCCCTGGTGTGCGGCGATGAACGCGCCGATCTCATCGGCCAGCCGGGCGGACGTCGTCGCCAGGTTCCGGTAGGCGAGCAGGATCTGCATCTTTGCCGCAGCCTGTTCGCGCTGCGCATCGGTCGCTGCGAGAATGATTTGAGCGGTGGCGTCGCCGGCGAGCTGGGCGCCGGGGTCGACAACCAGCCGCGGGTCGAAGGAACGGTGGATGTGCCAGGCGAGCTTGCCGGATTTCGGATCTTGAATCTGACAGGCCATGCCCGTGCTCGACAGCTGCCGGCCGCAGACGTGGCGCAATGCCGTCTCGGTCTTGCCCAGCAGACGCGCCGCCTTGCGGATGGGCACGAACTCGCCGTCGGGGCGCTCATCGACGCCCTGGGCGAACTTCGGCTTGCGCAGCGCGGCGCTCATTTGACCCCCCATTTCTCCCACAGGACCAGTCGCGGGAAGCGGATGCCGTAGCGGAAACGCGGGCGGCGATGGTGGACGATGATGTTGATGAGCCACTTCATACCGGCACCCCGCGAATCACCGCCAGCGCGGCCTTGCGGAGCGCCTCGTACTGGCGGGCAGTGTGCTGACTCTCCGTCGAGGCGAGCCGCGCCACCGTTCGCTCGAAGGCATCGACCATCCGGTTCTCCAGGGCGCGACGGACCTCGTCGGGCAGGCGGACAGGGTCAACACGCTGGGAGGCGGGCCGCGTCATTGAATCACCAGCCCTCTCGCCTGCGGGTACTTGGTCAGGAAGCGGTCGATCGCGGCCTGGCCCCGGTAGCGCCTCCGGGCCAGGACGGGCGTCAACTGGCGCAGGCCAGTAGCCTCGTCGATCATCAGGTTGAAGGCGAGGATCACCTTGCAGTGGGGGCAGTAGGTCGCCATGCGGGCGAGGCGCTGCCAGCCGACCTGGATCCGATCGATCTCGACGATGCTCTGCGGGCCGAGCATGGTTTCGCAGGCGCATTCCACGCGGATGATCTCACGCGGGACGCTGCCGGCGTTGCCGGTGGTGAGGATCGCCGCGCGTTGGTCGGCACTGCTCTGCTCGCGCAGGGGATGACGGGTGAGCGTGCGTGGGTGGCTCATGGGCGCACCCGCTTTCGGCGCGTCGCGGACACATCGAAGTGCACGAGGCGCGATGTGCTGTCCAGGCGGTGGACCTCGACGCTCGCGTTGTGGCCCGCATCCCTCGCGTCGTCGCGCACGCAGCGTGCCTTCATGAAGGCATCATCACGCGTCTCCTCCCGGTGATAGGAGACCACTGGGGCGGGATGGTTGGGGAACTGTTCCTGCTTCACGATGAGGTACATCAGGCGGCCCTCCCCTGCTGCTCATCGCGCTGCCCCTGCTGCCTCTGGCGCTTTTGCGCCTCCTCACGCCGCCGGTTCCATTCGATGGTCCGCTGGAGCAGGCGCTGCCAGCCGCCGCCCTTGACACTCGCGCCGGCGCGGAGTTTGCGCAGGGCGTCGGCGACTCCGAGGTCCAGACCGTCCAACGCGCACTGCTGGCGGAACCATCGCTTGTAGGCGTTCTCGCTCATCGCTTCACCGCCTTCTTGCTTTGCGACCCAATAGAGCCCGCGACGCCGGACTGCTGCCGCTCACACCAGCGCTCGTAGAGGTGCAGGACGTGGGCCGCGCCTGCGAGCAGCGCGGCGATGAGGTCGGGCAGGTCATGCTTGAGATCGCACACCAGTTCGCCATCATCGCCATCGACGCGCATGTCGCCGAGGATGGAGAGCATCCGCTCGACGTAGAGGCTCGTCCTGCGATGGGCCGTCTCCAGGCCGATGAAGGCCTGCGACAGCCCGTCGGTGGTCCCGAGCATGCACACCTCGGGCAGGGCGTAGAGGGCGAAGCGGTTGGGGTCGATCATCAGGCGGAGGATCCGCTCGTCGCGGAGATCATCAAAGAGGACGGCCCAGCGCTCGATGGAGATATGAACGCGTCCGGCAAGCATGTGGCCGATGGTCGAGGGCTGCACGCCCCACATGCCGCAGAGGTGTTTTCGATTGATGACCTTCTCACGGTCGAGGAGCGTGCGCAGCAGATCGAGGGACGGGAGCCGTGGATCGTCGGTCGCGTCACAGAGGGCGGTCATCAGGGTGTCTTGTTCAGTGGCGTCCATGCCCGGTTCTCGCGTTATCGGTGCGGCTGAGATCGCCGCGGTGAACAGCGCACGGGGCGTTTCGGCCCCGATACGCTGCTACAGAAAGAAGAGCCATCGCCGCCGAGTCGGGCGGCGACGGCCGGAGGGGAGAAAGAATCGTGCGAAAGCCCAGGCATGGCGATGCCTGGGCGTTGGGAAAACGACGCGTCGCGGGTTGACGCGGCGCGTCGATCGCTACAAACGGTGGTGGTGGTGATCCTGGTCGGTGCTCCTCTGCTGGTTCCTGTTCGTGCACCGGCGCGGCTCGCACACTGCGGGCCTTCAACGGCGGTGCGGGTCGATGAAAACACGCCGCGCGGACGATCATGGGCCGCGCAGCGCGATGGCAAAGCGACGCGCACGGGACGACGAGTCTTCGTGCGCGAGGGGGACTCAGCGCCGCCGTGACAGGACTTTCTGGGCGGACGCCTGGTTTGCTGGATCGCGCCGAGGGCGGCGCTCATGCGCTCTTGCGGCACGGGCGTCCTTTCGCGGAACGTGAGGAATTGACAGCACCCGCACGCCCTTGGCTTTTGGTCGTGGGGGGTTGGTTAAGGGGAACGTGGGGACTGGTAAGGAGGACGTGCGGGTCAATGCCCAGCGATATGCCCCGCTCGATCACGATCTCAGCCGCCGTACCGGCGCTTGTCTTTGATCCCCTCATCTGCTGGATGTGGAGGATGATCGCGATCGCGGACGGATTCGTAATCTTGATCTGGCCGACTCGCATGGGTCGCCTCGTAGTTCTGATTCAGTACTAATCTAGTATCGCTACCGGCCCTAGTCAACTGATTCGATAAGAAAAATGTTCTGATTTAACCGCCGGGTCTTGTCCCGACCTGTTAGTAGAGAGAATTGGCCATGGATCCGACTGCTACGAAACGTCCAACACCTCAGTCAGCGGGAACTCGCTGCGAGTGCTGGAGTTTCGCTCGACACGGTTTTTCGAACGGAGCACGCCGAGACGCCAGATCACACACAAGGCTCAACATACCGCGCGATCGCTCAAGCGCTTGGAACGACGCCGCTGCGCATCGACATGATGTGGAGGGGAGAGACTGCGACTGTTCCGGTTGATGATCGGCGATCAGCCGGTGCTCCAGAATTGCCGGCCCACTTCTTCGCAGACTTCGACCTCGACCCAGATGACGTCTACGTTGAGCGATATGACGGATCTGGATGGCCCGGCGGCATCCGCGAGGGTGATCTTGTTGTGTTTAGTCGATCGGCCAAGCCAACCGGGGGAATGATTGCAGCCGTCGAACTCGTGGCACCGGCGACCGGGCATACACAGAAGTTCATTGGAGTAGTTCGCAACGGGCGGGATGGGCGGGTCGAAGTGGAGCAGACACCTGGTTTCATAATCTTCTCTCCCCCGATGGAGATCACAAGAATACATCTAGCGGTGATGGCATTAAGGCCGCAGAGGATTGCGCCGATCGAATCACCAAGCCAGCTTGTCCTGCGAACTCTTCGACGGGGGAAGCGAGGGGCAAAGCGCGTGCGGCGCAGACCGACTGAAGAATCCAAGGACCGTAATGCGTAAGTTCAAAATCACAGTTCTTGGCGATATGCTTGACACGGGCATCAGACGCGCCTACTAGATTGGGAGAACGCCGGGCACACTGAAACGTCCCGGCCTCTGGCCCTCAGGGGCCACTGACAATTCATCGCCGCGACCGGTTAAGCGCGGCCACCAGATCGGGAACTACTCAGCCTGGGAAACTGAGCCTGATCGCAGAGACACCAAGGACGGTGGCTCGTGGACAATTGCGCACTGAAGCGAACTGCATCCGGCGAAAACCCCTGCAAAACCAGCGAAAACGCACCGCACGCCCTTGGCATTTCCTTCGCCTCGCCGACGCCGCGGTGGTCTCTCCGCCCCGGCGTGCGGCTCGCCTGCGACCTCGCGGCCGTGGTGTCGCTCTGGCTGCTTGGCCCGATCATGTTCCTCGCCGGACTCATGGCACTCGCCACTGTCGCCGGCTGCGCCACGCAGCAGCGCGCCGCCGAGACCTACTGGCAGACCACCGTTGAGAATCACAGCCTGATTCTGCCGGCGCTGGAGCGGTACTACCACGCCGACGCGGCCCGCAACCCGGGCGAAACCGAGTCGCGGCTCGCAGCGATCGCCGATCAACGCTCACTCGATGCGCTGCAAATCGCCACGCCCGAGTACTGCCTCATGACGATCGGCCGTCACGCAACGCTGCTGCCTGATCTCCGCGCCTATATCGACGCCGACATCGCCTTCACGCCGGGACAACGGCTGGCGCGCACCGGACTGATCGACGAGCAGCAACTCCTCGACGCCCAGTACCTCACAGACTTCCCTCCGCAAACGCCATCACTCACTTCGCCAGGAGCAGACGACCATGCCGCCGACCAATCCGACCCCATTGCCCGATCCCCAGATGCCCAGTCAATCGCAACTGGTTCAAGAGTACATCGACTCACTCTTGCAGGAGGGCGCCAGCGAACTGGGGCTGAAAGCACCGGGCGATATCGCGCGTGTGCTCAGCCGGACGAGCGCAATCATGACGGACTTTTCGCTCCGCGAGAAGGATGTAGACGAAGACTCCATGCGCTGGCTCAAGCGCCAGGCCAGGACAGCGCTGAGCTCAGCCAAGGTGCGCAACCTCGGGCGAATCAACCGCGCACAGATCGGCGCGATCAATCTCGTCTCAGGTGTGGCGAAATTGGCGATCGCTGCGACGCTCGCCCAGGTGACGCCGGGCACCACACTGGACCGTTTCAGTCCATCAGCCTGAGCGCTATCGGCCTGCCGTTTCCTCATCCGAGCATTGCCACGACGAGCCCGGCATTGAGCCGGAGTGCGGCCGCTGACGAGGCGGCGGTTTCGGCCGTCGCCTCCGAGGCCCCTCACACGAAAGCCCCAGAGGCTGCACATGTTCTTCCCCAGTGCCTAGTGCCAAGTGCCTAGTGCCTAGCCAACGCCTGTTCGACGCCCCTTCAACGCCCCATCGAACCCCCACACGAAAGCCTGCCAGCATGGACCCCAACACCCCCATCAAGTTCGACATCGAGCCGGGCGACCAGACCAGCGAGCACGCCCGCACTGCGGCCCTCCAGTGGGGAGGCGGAGGGCTCTTCGCCACGGTCCTCACATTGGCCGCGACCACGGACATCGCGCCCTCGATCCTCATCACAGCGCTGATCTGCGCCGCGATCCTCGGGCTGGCCCCCACGCTGCACTACATCGCCAGCCGCCGGGCGGTGAAATGCGAACAGCTCCGCGCCGAGGCGGATGTGCTCAAGCAACAGATCGCGAGACAGGCCGCAGTCGCAAAGGATGCCGCGAAGGCGGCCTGACCCCAGGGTGGTTGGAGTGGGCCACGGACGGCCACTCCAACTTTCAACGAGGCAACGCAAGGACGCATGATGCACGGACTGACACTCACACTCGGCAACGCAACGACTGACTGGAACGGCCCGGCATGGGTGCTTGTCGTGATCGTCCTGTCGTTCCTGCTCAGCGGGGCGAGCAGCCTGGGCGTGGGGCTCATCCTGTATCGCAACAAGCAGGTCGATGACCGCCTCGAACGCGGCGACGCCAAGTTCGACGCCCTCAACGCCGAACAGGCGACCATCGCCGTCTCGGCCGCGATCCAGAACGGCGAGGTCCGCCAGGCGATGTACCGCGACTTTGTCACCCGCGACGAGTTCAGCAAGCACACCACGCGGATGGCCTCGTTTGAAACCGAGACGCTCAAGGGCATGAGCCGCGTGGAAACCAAGCTCGATCTGCTCATCCACCGGGAGGGCAACCGTGGCACCTGAAGACGCCATCATGCGTGAACGCCTCCGCATCCTGCGCGGCCGCATCCTCGAAACGCTGTGCATGTACCGCAGCCGCGCGGTGCTCGATGTTCAGATCACCCAGCTCGAAAGCCTGATCCGCGACCATCGACGCGATGAGATCGAGACGCAATGCGGCTACCTGGCGGAGAAGGGCTACGTGGTTGACGCGACGCGCCGAGTGGACCATCGCGACCGCCGCGACGTGGGGGCGGTGCGCATCACCGCCGCGGGCATCGACCTGGTCGAAGGGACCATCGCCGACGAGGGAGTTGTTTTTGGATAGAGGCACACCATGAAACACTGGATCACCAACGAATTCTTCATCGTGCTCATCGCCGCGACGGTCCTGGGCGCCGTCGTCGCGATCGTCTGCGGCGTCGGATCAAATGCGCGAGCCCAGACGCCCACGCCCACGCCGCCCACCGAGCAGGAAATCTGCGACCAGGTCATTGCCGATCTGAACGCCTGGGCGAAGGTGGTCCATCGTCCACGCGACTGGAATCAGGCCCACCGCCGCGACGCGTGCGCGGTGTCGATCGAGTTCATGGCGACCTCGTGCAGTTATGACGACGCGTTCACCGCGCAGAAGGACGCCGCGTGTGCCGTCCTCAAAACGTACTTCCCCGACTGGCCCTGCCAGGCGTGCGAGAACTGACCCTGACGCTGATCTTCTCCGTGCCGTGAAATGACTTGAACGCATGACCGAGACGCAGCCCAACACGATGCCCATCCCCGGCGAGATCCATCTCGACCGCGAGTCGCTCGTGCGCCTGGCGATCGAGCGCATGGACGGACAGACGCGGCGCGGCACGCGCAGCGCCATCGACGATCTGCCCGACGGTGTCAAAGTCTCCATCGGACGGCTCAAGTGCCAGGGCTGGAAGCATGTGGACATTCACGCCGAGGTCGTCAAGGAACTCGGCTTCAAGCCCGAAGACCCGGAGTCGCCCAACTACCACGCGCTCAACCGCTGGCTCGACCGATTCTGGTTCAACCTCGGCCTGGTCCGGGCGTCCGAGCGCAGCCGCCTGGCGGCGCAGATCGAGATCGCCCAGGCCACGGGAGATCTGCGCGAGGGCACGATCATCGCCAACAAGATGATCCTCAGCAAGATCATGGACACGATGGCCGAGTCGCCCGACTTCCGGGATCTGAGCAACGGCCAGATGGGCAACCTGATCTCGGCGCTGAGCGTCGCCACCAAGGCGGGGCTTGACGACAGGAAGTTGGACAAGGCGGTCGAGCTGGCGGACGCGCGAATCACGAACCTCACGACGCGGACCGTCGAGCTCCAGACCAAGATCGACAATCAGCGCCGCGCCGTTGAAACGGCGAAGGCGCAGATCGAGGCGAAGGCGCAAGCGTCCGGCGACGGCAAGACGATCGATCTCCAGAGCGTCGCGGCCATGCTCGACCAGATCATGCGGGGGGCCGCATGACCCCCACACTCACCGCCACGCCGACGATCGACGCGCCCACCGTGATGACCGACCCGAAGGTGCGCAATCCCCTGCTGCCCTACCAGGCGCGCTGGATGGCCGACGAATCGCCCCTCAAGATCTGGGAGAAGAGTCGCCGCATCGGCGCCACCTACGTCGAAGCGTGCGATGTGGCGCTGAGCCGCCTGAGCGGACGGCGCAATGAAGACTACTGGTTCTCGTCGGCCGACGAGTCGGCGGCGTTCGAGTTCATCGAGTACATCAAGTTCTGGTGCAACGTCGCGGGCAAGGTCGTGCAGGCCTTCACCGAGCAGATCGACGACGGCACGGGCGCCGCCGGCACCGCGTACTGCGTGCGCTTCCCCAGCGGCAGGCGCTGCACGGCGATGAGCAGCAACCCGCGCCGCTTCCGATCAAAGGGCGGCGACGTGTGCGCCGACGAGTTCGCCTTCCATGAGCACGCGGGCGAGATGCTCAAGGCCATGTCCCCCTGCACGACGTGGGGCGGACGCGTGCGCATTCTTTCGTCGCACAACGGCGAGCAGAGCGTCTTCAACGAACTCGTCCACATGGCCCATCGCCATGCCCGGGGCGAGGCCAAGACGGGCGACATGCCCTTCGCGCTGCACCGCACCACGATCCACGACGCCGTGAATGATGGTCTGGTCGAGAAGATCAACGAGGCCAAGGGCACGACGTACACCCGTGAAGGCTTCCTGGCCGAGTGCCGGGCCAAGTGCCGCACCGAGGATGACTGGCTCCAGGAGTACTGCTGCATCCCCTCGGCCGAAACCGAGGCGTACCTGCCCTACGACCTGATCAACACCTGCCTGGCCAAGAACGGCCTGTGCGCCGCTCCGACCGATGACCTGGCGCGGTACCTCGCGGACCTGGGTGTCTTCACGGTTGGCGCCTCGGCGATCTACGCCGGCTGCGACATCGGCCGCACGAACGATCGCTTCGTCCTGTGGACCATCGCCCGCTTCGGCGGGCGCTACAGCACAGCGGGGCTGCTGCGCTGGCAGAATCGTAAGTTCTCCGACATGGAGCAGGCGGTCAACGCCACGATGAACTTCCGCGGGCAGGGCGATGTCCGCGTCCGCCGCGCCTGCATCGATCGCACCGGCCTGGGCATGCAGCTGGCCGAGCAGGCCAGCGACAGGTTCCGCGGCCGCGTCGAGGGCGTCCACTTCAGCAACCAGAGCAAGGCGGAGATGGCCCCGCGCGTCCTCATCGCCTTCCAGGAGGCCACGCTGCACATCCCCGATGACCGGCTGCTCAAGGACGATCTGCACAGCCTGCGCAAAATCACCACGAGCAGCGGCCATGTCCGCTACGCCGGCGAGCGCAGCGCCGCCGGGCACGCCGATCATTTCTGGGCGCTGGCGCTGGCGCTCGAAGCCGCCGACAACCCCGTCGCCCAGGGCCGCGCCGTCACTGTCACCGGAGGGTCGATCTGATGGCCACGACCCCCACGCCAACGATGACGATCAAAGAGACCGCCGCCGACAAGTGCCGCAACCGCATCCGTCGCGAGCGGATCTGCATGGGGCGCAACCTGTACAAGGGTGCCTGGCGCGATCTGCTCAGGACGCTCAGCCAGTTCCACTACCCCTCGATTAAACGCCACAACGGCTCGATCGAGGAACTCATGGCCAAGGTCAACGCCTTCCGCCTGGCGGTCATGACGCACACCAAGTTCATGGCCCTCGAAGCCCCGACCGTCACCATCCCCGACGGCTTTGTCATGCAGGCCCAGCGCTGGGCGAGCATCGCCAGCGACTGCTTGTTTGCGATGCGGGTCTTCGAGTCGATCCTCAAGCAGTACCGCGAGGCCGAAGCCTGGTGGCGCATCACCGCGGTGAACGGCAGCGCCTGCCTGAGCGTGCCCGACTCGCTCCAGGTCTATCCGCTGGGCGAGTTCGGCCATGACGATCAGCCTCGCGCTGTGGATCTGCGCTGGGTCATCACCAAGATCATCGATAAGCGCGAGAAGCACTACCTGCGCATCGAGCGCCATACGCCCGGCGTGATCGAGAATCTCGCCTACTCAGTGCAGAGCAGGTTCGCCTGCGAGATCCCCGACAAGGCCGGCCCGATCGATCTCAAGACCGTCCTGGGCGAGCAGGCCCCGGAGCCGTTGCAGGCCACCGGCGTCGATCGGCCCCTGCTCTTGCGATCCGCTTTGTGCGTCGTTGATGATGAGACCCAGGCACTCATCGAGAAGGAAGACTTCGACATCATCGACGCGAACGCCAAGGCGCTCAGCCAGCTACTCATGAACCAGGACCGCCACGGCTCGCCGATCCTGCGTGTGGCCGAGGGCCACCTCGAGAAGGACGGTTCATACGACGCCAGCAAACGAGCCCGCATCGACCCGGACAAGCATCTCGAGTACATCGACTACGACGCCAAGCTCACCGAGGGCCTGGACGCCTTCAGTCGAATCCTGCGTTACCTGATGATCCAGCTGGAGATGTCCCCCGAGCTCATCGGCCTCAAGGAGGGGGCGGCCGCTGAGAGCTATGAGAAGCTCATGCTCAACGCGGTGGTGACCACCAGCCGGGCCCAGCTCACCAGGGCCAACAACGAGCCGGTGCTGGCGAGGGTCATCACTACGGCCTGCCAGTTCGACGCCCACCTGCATCCGACCGGCTACGCCACAGCCCCCGTGAGCGTGACGCTGCACCCGGGACTGCCGCGCACGCCCGACGAGATCAACCGCGGCCTGAGCGAAATGCACATCGCCCGCCAGATGGACCAGCTCACGATGCTCGAGCAGATCCACGGCCCGGGCAAAGCGAAGGTCATCGCCGAGCGCCTCGAGGCCGAGGACGCCAGGCGCACGGCGGCCCTCATCGGCTCGACCTTCGGCGGCATGCCCGTCACCGGCGGCGACGAACCTGGTACCGAGCCGGGTCTCACCACAGAGTCACGGAGCACACAGAGCAATCCATGAACTGCGGAATTGACAACCTGATCAACGCATCGGCTCGTTCCAGCCTCCGTGCCCTCTGTGCCTCCGTGGTGAGTTGCCTTCTGATCGGATGGATCATCATGCCTCTACCGCAGAATCACAACTCCGGCGTGCCCAATGCGGCCGTCGACGAAATGGTCAAGATCTACGACCGCGCCGCCCAGGAGATCGTCAAGTCGCTCGCGGTGGCGATCGACACGCCCGATCGCGGCGAGCAGTTCAAGCGGGCACGCGCCGCCCGCCTGGCGCTGGCGATCGAGAACGCCACGAAGAAGTTCGGCGCCTCGATTCGCCCGCACATCGAGGCGGTGAGCAAGGAGTCCTACACGCTCGGGCTGCGGCAGGGCCTCACGCAACTGCGCGACATCGGCCTGCGCGACAAGGCCCGTGCGGCGAGCGGCACCTTCACCGGCGTCGATGAACGGGCCGTACAGCTCATCGCCCGCGACATCGCCTCCGCGAGCGTCACCGCGATTGACAACCTCGGCCAGCAGAGCCAGCGATTCCTCCGGACCATCTCCAGCACGGAGATCTCCGACCCGGCCGTGAGCCGGGCCATCGCCCAGGGACTGGTCACCGGCGATCCACGCATCGCCCAGCGTGAGGTGCGTGATCTGTTCCGAAAGCCGGGCGATGAGGAGTCGTACCGCACACTGGGCAACCGGCAGATCGAAGTTGGCAACGCGACGATGTCGGTGCGGGCCTACAGCAACATGCTCGTGCGCACCCGCACCCGCGAGGCGACCGTGCAGGGGCGTCACAACCGGCTCCGCGAGGCGGACGTGGACCTGGTCATCATCGAGGGCCGGGTGAGCCGCTATTTCTGCACGGCGTACCTGGGCCTGATCTGCTCGATCGACGGCAAGAGCCGCAAGTGGCCGGCGTTGTCCAGCCTGCCTGGCGGCGGACCGCCCTTTCACCCCAACTGTTCGAAGGGCACTCGACCGTATGTCGAGGGCCTGTCACCGCCCGATGAGGAAGAGACCGGCCAAGCCGCGCTGGTGGAGTTCCGCGACCGTGGGCAGAGCCGCGCGAATCTGGACCCTGACGAGATGGCCGCCGCACGAGGAAGAATCTAATGGCACGTACGCAAATCACAGCGCAAACAATCGCTCTGGCCGGAATCACGCCGGCCGTCACCGTCGGCCAGGTGGATGGCCACTTCTTCGCCAACCCCGCGAGCAACGCGCGCTACGGCACGCGCTTCGCACGCGTCACCAACACCGGCGCCGTCTCGCGCAACATCACCTTCCAGACGGGGGCCACCGTCGAAGGGATCGCTATCGAAGAGATCACCGTCGCGGTCCCGGCCGGGTCGGTTCGCCTCATCGGCCCATTCTCACCGCGCACCTTCAACCGGCCCGGTGATGTTGCGGACCCCGCGACGGTGTACGTCGACTACGACGCCGCCGCGCCGACTGAACTGTCCATTGAGATTTACGAGTTCCCGGTGAGTTGATCTCACCACGGAGACACGGAGCACACGGAGCAGAGTCAACAACGAGCAACACCAGAAAGGACGCTCACACATGACACCCGAAGAGATCAATGCAGCGATTCAGAAGAGCGTGGCGGACGCGCTCAAGCCCATCACCACCCAGATCGCCGCCTTCGGCGAGACAATCAAGCCCATCACCGAACTCCAGACGCAGGTCATGACGCTCGTCGAAGCCGACTCGGCCAAGACCATCGCCGCCAAGCCCGGCGAGAAGAAGGACGGCAAGGAGACGCCCGCCGCCGCCGCCGGCCTCACCACCGAGCAGGCCACCGAGATCTTCCAGAAGATGCTCAAGGAGCGCGACACCACATCAGCCCAGACGGCGGCGCAGCAGGCAGCGCACGAAGCCTGGATCAAGAAGCACGCGCCCAAACTTGCAGGCACGCCCACAGGCAATCGCCTCTTCGCAGGCGCGAGCACCGACGAGGCCCGCAAGGCCGCGCTCGATGAGTACGTCGCCGACCTCAAGGCCCAAGGTGTGAAGGCCCCTGACCTGGGCGCGACCGCCGCGGGCGAGGGCGGATCTGCCGCCGCCGCCGACAGCGCCGAGAGCAAGAAGGCCGCCGCGATGGAAGCGGCCGGAAAGATCAAAGCCACCGTCCTGTAACCGACGCAGCGTGGCATCATCGTGATGCCTATGCCCTGACCATCCGCGGAGGCGGAGAGAGATCACCCAGTCCACTTCAACACCACACGGAGTTTCATCATGAATCAACTGACCACAGCCGCCTTCTCGGGCGTCCTCTTCCCTGAGGTCACCGAAAGGCTCATCATCAATACCACGGCCGACGACACCCCCATCTTCTCGACGCTCCTGGCGATGGGCCGAAAAGTCACCGCCGGTTCGCCGACCCTCGAATGGTGGACGGTGGACGCGGACGCCCGCGCCACCGCCATCAACAACGCCGTCGGCTACAACAGCGGCGCGACCTCAATTGACGTGGACTCCGCGGCCGCGCTGCGCGTCGGCGATGTGATCGTCATCGCGCGCACGCAGGAACTGCTGCTGATCACCGCGATTTCCACCAACACGCTCACGGTGATTCGCTCGGTGGGCACCACGGCCGCCGCCGCGATCGTGGACAACGATCCCGTCATCAACCTCGGGCCGTTCTTCATGGAGGGCGAGGCCCTGCCCAGCGCCCGCAACACGACCAACGTCAAGAAGACCAGCTACACGCAGATCTTCCGCAGGTCACTGGAACTCAGCCGCACGGCGGCCTCCTCGACGCTCAAGACCGAGGACGCCAAGACGCAGGAGCGGCGCAAGAAGCTCCTGGAGATCAGTCGTGACATCGAGCATGCCGCCATCTTCGGCGAGCCCTTCGAAGAGACCAGCGGCGGGAAAATCCGGCGCGGCACGATGGGGATTCGTGCCTTCGCCTCGGTGAACGTCGCCGATGGAAACGGCACCGTCACTGAGCCTGAGCTCGACGACTGGCTCAGCCAGGTCTTCAGCAAGGGAAGTCGCCACCGCCTCGTGACGGGTGGCCGCACCGCCTGCGATGTCGTGCGGCGCATCAAGAAGCCGACGATGCAGGGCCGGCCCGAAGACAGCGTCATCGGTTTCAAGGCGACGCGGTACCAGACGCCCGACGGCGAGTTCGACTTGGCGCGGCACCGGCTGATGACCGGCGCGACGGACACGGAACTCATCGCCATCGATCTCGAAGGCGGGGCCGAAGGTGTTGTGCCCGATATCTGCGTGCTGACCGGCGCGGACCTCGCGCTCAAGGAGAACCAAGAGGCGAAGGGAACCGACGGCGTGGCGGATGAGTACCTCGCCGAACTGGGCTTCCGCTGGGGCAACCCGGAGACGCACGGTCGCATGACCAACGTGGCGGTGTCCGGCTGATTCGTGATGATCGTGGCGGGCCGGTGATGTCCGCGCGGGCATCACCGGCCGGCGCCGCTCTTTCGATTCGAACCCCGCGCATCCAACCCATCAACGCACCTGGAGATCATCCATGTCAACTACACGTTTCCGCAGCCAGCACCGAAACTTCTGCCTCTACCTCGACTCGCCCAGGCGGCAGGTCGAAGGCATGGAGGTGAAGCACAGCGGCGGGCTCAAGTGCCAGTTCACCGAAGGGCAATTCGCAACCGACGATGCGCGACTCGCCCAGCGCCTGCGCACGCACGCCGCCCACGGAGTCACCTTCCACGAGCTGCCAATTGAGCAGCCCACTGAGTCTGATGGCAATGGCAAGAAGGCCAGCGGCAAGGCCGCCGCTTCCGCCGCCTGACCAAACCCCCACGAGCACCGACCGGGCGGAAACGCCCGGCCGGAGATTGCATGGCCACCGAGACCATCCAAGTCGATGCAGTGATCAGCCCGGACAACTGGACGCTCAGCGCCGGTGCGTCCAAGGTCCTGGCGGTCAACACGCCCGATGACGACGCGACCTCATACATCGCCAGCGGCGCGACGATCAACACCGTCCAATCGTTCACGACGGCCAACCCGACCACCATCAAGCCCAGCGACCTCATCACCAATGTGACGGTTCGCAACCGATGCCAGCGCGGCGGTTCGCTCAACGCGGCGTTTCAGGCGATCATCGCCGTCAATGGCGGGACGAACGCATTCGGGCCGAGCAAGAACTCACAGGCGTCATGGTCCACATTCACGAGTGACTTCACGACCGACCCGGACGGCGCGCCATGGACACTTGAGAGTTTGAACGGCCTCCAGGTGGCGATCATGAACACACAGACGCGCGATGTGTGGTGCTCAACGCTCTCCATCACCATCACCTACACCCCCGTCGCGACCAGGCCAGGCAACATGGCCGGGGGGCTGTCTCCCATGAGCGGAGGGTTTGTCAATGGCTGACCTCCGCACCCACTCCTCCACGAGCAACATCGTTCGCTTCACGCTCAAGCGCGCCGACACTGGGCAAGGCCTGACGGGCCTGACCAGCGCGACGTTGGGATTGATCATCTCCACGATCGCCGACAATGAGGCGACCGCAACCGCGTACCCGCAGACCATCAGCAAGATCGAGACGATCACCACGCTGGGCACATTCGCGGCGCCCACCGCAGGCAAGTGCCGCTTCCGCGAGGTTGATGCATCCAATCACCCGGGTCTCTACGAGTTCCAGTTCGAGGACAGCCGCTTCGCGGTGAGCGGGGCCAAACGGCTGGTGATCAGCGTCTCAGGCGCAGGGAATCTGCTCAGCGCCGACTACGAGATCCGCCTCACCGCGTTCGATCCCGATGACGCGGCGGGTCTGGGCCTTTCGCGCGTCGATGCGGCGATCTCATCGCGGATGGCTACGTTCACGCTGCCGGCGAACTTCTCCCTCCTGGTCATCACGGCCGAGGGAGCAGTGAGCAACGTCGTGCTCGTGGCCACCACGACCACCAACACCGACATGCGGGGCACGGACAACGCCCTGCTCGCCGCCACGTATCTCGCGCCCCTCGACGCCGCCGGCACGCGCAGCGCCGTCGGCCTCGCCGCCGCCAACCTCGATGCGCAACTGGCAGACCTTCCCACCGTCGCGGAGTTCAACGCGCGCACGCTGACCAGCGCGAGTTACGGAACCGCCGCGACGCAGGCGGCGATGAATGGCAAACTCGACACGCTCCTCGTCCGCATCACCGCGACTCTCTTCGCCGGCATCACCAGCCTCGGGCAGTGGCTGGGGCTGCTCGCCGGCAAGCAAGCGGGCGACGCGACGGCGCTCACTGAGATCAAGGCCACAGGCGCGGGCATCGGAACCTACGACCCGACGACTGACAGCACCGAGGCCATCCGCGATCGCGGCGATGCGGCGTGGACGGGCGGGGGCGGTGGCGGCGGCACGAACGTGAATGTCGAGCAGTCCAGCGTGGTAATCAAGGGGAGCAGCGTATGACCAGCGTGATGTTGCGCATCGTCGCCAGTGAAGAGGGCAACCCGCCTAATGCCGTCGTGCTCAGCAGCCAGGGCGGCACCTTTGGCGTGCGCCGGCAGGACACTCAGGAGATCATCGTCGCCGACGGCACGGCGATGGTGCAGGATGGCAGCGATCCGACGCTCTGGACCTACACCGTGGCCGACATCATCGCCGGCGTTGTGTACGAGTGGGTCGCGGAAGTCCAGTTCCCGACCTCAACGCATCACTTCGAGGGCGAAGTGACCGCCTCAGACGATCCCGACTGCGCTGCGCTGCTCAACGTCGCGCAGGTGGACGCCTTGCTCGCCATCCATGTGCTCAGCGCTGACCTGACCGAATGGACGGCCCTGAGCACCGCTGACAAGGGCGTGCTCATCTGCCGGGCCCAGGCCATGATCGACGCGGGCACCTGGGACGGCACGCTATGGAGCGAGACCCAGGCGTACTCGTTCCCTCGGAAAGACGACGACGGCGAACTCATCGGTGTCGAGAACGACGCCGACGAGGACAACCCGCTGCCGCCCCTGGCGGTGCGCGAAGCCCTCGCCCTGCTGGCCTTCTCATTCGTGAACCGCGCCGACGCATGGGAAGGCTTTGAGATGCGCACAGGCGGCGGCCTGGCGAGTCACAGCGCTGGCGGCATCTCCAAGGCCTACCAGCCCCGCACAGGGCGGAGCGATGCCAACGAGTCCCTTCGCGTCATCCCATCCGTGTGGACGCGCCTGGGTCAATTCTGGCGGCGTGGAGGGCGCATCGTATGAGCGGCTTCACCGGACTGACCAACGCGAGGCTCATCTCATGGCGCAAGCGGGAAGCCGCCGACGCCCAGGGCCGGACTCAATACAGCGCTGAGCAGATCACCTCGCTGCCGCGCATCATCGCCAGCCAGCCCGGCTCCAAGCACATCAGGGCCGCGGAGCGCGAGGGCTTTGCCGTCTCGGCCGTGCTGCTCGTGGAGATGAACCTGGACATTAACGCCGGCGATCGTGTGATGAGTGATCATCCTGATGTACTCAACAAGGCGCTGATCGTGCGCCTGCGCAAGACGATCGACGTGCCCGGACTGCGCGGCCGCGAACTGATGTGCGAGTGGGAGGTGGGCTCGTGACTCACCCCCTCACCCCCTCACCCATTCACCCCCTCATGCCTCACCCCCTCACGTCCTCGCCCGGAGGGCTCCGCTAATGCCAGGGGAAACCGGACTCCAACTCGACATGACTGAGTTCAACGCCAACCTGGCGCGGTTCGTGGAGGCGAGCCGCGACGAGGCGGCGAGGTTCACTGTGCAGGTGAGCGAGTCGATCCTCAGCCAGGCGCAGAAGCGTGCGCCAGTGCTGACCGGCTTCCTCAAGGGCTCATCGCTCCGCGCTGAGGTTGATGGCGGTGGTGGACTCACCCACGAGATCGGCTTTACGGCCATCTATGCCGCCGCCGTCCACGAACGCAGTGAACTCACCCACAGCCAGGGGCAGTCGCACTATCTGCTCGCGGCGATCAACCAGGATGGCCCGGGCATCATGCAGCGGGCTGCGGCCCTGATGGCCCAGCGCCTCGCGGCGAGGACCGGCTCATGAGCGCCACCATTACGAACCTGCTCACGGAGCTGGCCAAGGTCATCGCGGCCGCCGGTTCGTTCATCTTCGAGCCCGGGCCCGGGCAGTCGCGCAGTCTGTACATCCATCACCTGCCTGACCCGCATCCCAACTGGACGGTCGACGCCGTAGTGCGCTGCGTGGGCGGCGCGGCCAAGGTCTTCGATCCGCTCGATCGACTCACCGTCCAGATTATGGCGCGCGCTTCCGACGCGGCCGCCGCCTGGGATGGGGCGTGGTCGATTTACGCCGTCTTCAACGATGCCGACAGCCGGCCCCAGCGCCGCATCAGCCTGGGCGCACACTGGCTGGCGCTCGAACTGGACATCGCGGCCCCGCAGTCGATCGGACTGGACGAGGCCGGCCGCCACCTGATCGTCATGACACTCAACATCACCGCAGGCACACTGACCGCGTAGGAGCAACCCGATGGCACCGTACGACAAGACCATGATCTGGGACGGCATGGCGGCACAAATGTTCGAGGGTGCCGCCGCCGGCACCGACCTGGGATTCAGCGGAGACGTGAGCATCGCGATCGAGCGCACCTTCATCGATGTGACGGCCAGCCAGACCGCCAGGCAGATCCTCGATCGCCGCCTCGACTCGGAGATCTATCGCGTGGCCGTCGATTTCAAGGAAGTCGGCCAGGCGACCTTCTTCAAAGACTGGTGGCTGAAAGGCAACACCGACACCGCCGGCGTGATCGATCTCCATCCCGGCGCGCTGGGCGCCTCCGTGCCGATCAAGCGCCTCCGCGTCCACCCGCGCGGCCTGGCCGCCGACACAACGCGCGACTTCATCTTTGAAGCCCTCGTCTTCGACAAGGGCCCGACGATGGTCCTCAACGGCAAGGGTGATCACGTGCACCGCCTGGAGTTCATCAGTCTGCCCGTCGCGGCCAGCCTGCCCACAATCAAGCTCGGCTCGCTCAACTACGTGCCGTAACCATCATTCGATGCTGCGTCGAACGGGCGTTGACTGGCCTTCGAACTGGAGTCTGAACCATGCAACCCATCCTCATTGACCTCGACGGAACCTGCGACTTCCTCTTCGTCGTGCGCATTCGCGGCGTCCTCTGTGAGGCGGTCAATCCCCTCCATGCGGACATGAGCGTCTTCGATCAGCGCATCACTCGCGCTGGTCAGGCGTGTGAGTCAGATCTCCGCGATGCCGTAGGTGATCTCGCCAAGCGGCTGGCGGCTGAGATGTTCCGGGGCTGCGAGGCATTCGAGCGCCTCATCGGCAGCGATGCGCATGCCAGGGAGCCTATCAGCCGCCACGAGGCGATTGTGCTGCTCTGCGCCTTCCTCTCGTGCGCTGCAAAGGCGCGTGGGGACGATCCAACGCCCTTCATCGACGGATCGTTCTCGCTCATCGCTGAGGATGACGGCGTGCGGAACGCCCGCATGAAGTTGGCGGCGAGCCTCCCTCCCGGACGAACCGTCGGCCAGCCGATGCCGGCACGCCCCGTTGAACCGCAACAGGGAGTCGTCGCCGCATCATGAGCGCCTTCAACCTCGGGTCAATTCGAGCGGTGCTGGGCATCGAGACCGGTGGATACACCAAGGGCCTTCTCGATGCGCAGGTGGCCAACGAGGTCTTCGGGCAGAGCGTTGTGAACTTCGTGAACAACCCGCTGTTGGGGTCGATCGGCCTTCTCAAGGACGTCGCGGCCGGCACCGCATCGCTCGTCAAGGAGACGGCGTTTCACAATCAGGAGTTGCTCCGCACAGCGGATCGACTCGGCGCCAGCACCGAACTCGTCTCGGGATTGCAGGGTGCATACAAGGGCTTCGGCCAGGATGGCGCGGCCGTCGAGCGCCAGTTGACCAAGCTCAATCAGCAGATCGGCGAGGCGGCTAGCGGCAACGTGACGGCGCAGCAGATGTTTGATCGGCTCAGTGTGTCGCTGCGGGATCAGAACGGCCAGGCTCGCGAATTCACCGACATCTTCCGTGATGTCTCTGATGCGCTGGGCCGAACAGAGAACCAGTCGGTCAAGGTGGCCATCGCGCAGAAGCTCTTCGGAGAGGATGTGTCGCGCGTCATCGACATCATCGGTCGGGGCACCGGCGTGCTCGAAGGCTATCTTGAACAGGCCCGCAAACTGGGCGAGGTCTTCAGCCGCGAGCAGGTGGAGTCGGCGGACCGGGCGGCCAGCGCGCTGGACAATGTCAATCGCGCCTTCAACGGGCTGAAGACGAGCCTGGCGCAGGGCCTGATCACTGGATTTATCGGGGATGATTTCGACCCATCTAAGGTCGAGGACATCGCCCAAACACTGCGAGAGACGCTCGTCCCGGCCGCCATAGAGGCCGGTGAGGCGCTGCGCGTCATCGCCGACAACTTAGCCCTTATAGGAAAACTTGCCCACGTGATGCGGGATGTGGCCACATTTGGGCGCGGTAATGAGGTCCGGACTGACATGCACATCCTGACCCCCGATGAGATTGACGCCGTGAACCGTTATGGAGGTGCTGGACGGACAGTTCCACAGGCGATTCAACTGCGTGATTACATCCAGAACTTCGGCCCGCTCAAGGATGCCATGCTGGCCGCGAGGATGAGTTATTGACCGTCACCCAGGCCCAACTTCAGACGGTGATGAAGTTCACCTTCGGCAGCGCCACGCACCGCATCATCACCTACCGCTGCGCCAGCACCCTTGAGCGCACCGGAGTCGGCCATGATGTATGGCGACGGTTCACCTATTCGATTGACACCGAACTGGAAGGCAGCGATCTCGCCAACCTCAAGACACTCATCGACGCCGCCAAGAGCGAACTGATCAACAGTGGCAGCGATTTCAAAATCTATCGCGACGCTCAGATCATCCATCAGCATGACGCGAATGGCTGCCACTTCGGACCTGTGGCCCGCATCGACACGCAGGCCGGTGCCGGCTCGCTCGAAGCCATCACGCTCACCGTCGAATGCCTTGTGCCTGTCTCCACCGTCGGCGGTCTCATTGATGAGACGTACGAAGAGTCCACGGTCGTCGATGATGAGGGGCAGACCACATCCATCGTCCGCTCCGGAACGGTTCTCACCACCGCCGCACAGTCCGCCGCCGCCTGGATCAACGCCAACCTGCCCGCGCAGCCTGTGGGCTACGACCGCACGCTGGACATCAAGACCGACGACACCGACACCAGCGCCGCCTACACGCTCACCGACGCCAAGACGCAGCGGCGCAACTACGACGCGAACGTCCGCGATCACAAGTGGAGCAAGACGACCACGATCAAGAGCGGCGTCCTCGAGACCATCGCCTGGAGCGGCACGGTGCGCATGGCCCCGGGCCAGAGCGCTCGCACCTACATCGAAGCGAACCTGCCCGCGACGACAGGCGGCTATGCCCGCGACTACTCGATAAACAACAGCGACGATGATCGCGACGGCACCTACCGCGTCACCGACACCCGCGTGACGTGGTCGGGCCTGCCCAATATCCAAGACGCCCAGCTCGAAGAGGGTGAGAGCACCGACGCCAACGGTCGCATCACCCTGACGCGCAGCGGCTTCTTCGTCGGCGCCGATGCCGCGACGCAGATGGCGTCGGTCCTGGCGGTGCTCGCCCTTGATGGCGTGGTCATCAGTCGGGACGTCCGCACCGACATCTACGGCGACGGCAGGATCTCGTTTCGCTTCACCGCGCTGGCCACCAGCGACGCCTCAGGCATCACGTCGTGGAGCGAGGCGGTGCGCAAGAGCGGCGGCGGACGCAGCCGCCGCGTGCTGCTCTACCCTGACCGCGACCCATTCATCTTCAACGCAGAAACCGGGCCGCGGGTCTTCGAGATTTCTGGCCGGGCCGTGTCAATCACCGGATCCTACGTCGCGCCGCCGGGCGTGCCCATCGGTCTGGAGGACCACCAGAGCGGCGAGACGGAATACGCCACAAGCCGCATCAATGACATCGAGCTCGAAACAGCCTGGCGCATGCTCTTCATCTGCCCCCCGGGCACCGCCATCCCCCAACCCCGATCCAAGATCGTCGCCTTCCTGCCATGAGCGCCCCGCACATCATCCATCACCTGATCATCACCACCGCCGACTTGGCGGTCACGACGCTGCGCTGCGCCATTCAAAGCGCTGTGCCGCGCGGCCTGGGGATCTGGCCTGAGGTGATCACGGTCAGTCTGTGCGAGGCTGAGCGCGACCTGCTGCCCAATCCGGGTGATCTCTCGCAGATCCTGAATATCGATCTTCGCCTTGGCCTGGACACCGGTTCGATCGTTGTGGCCGATTGGGCGCTCATCGATGCGCGTGAGGTTGACCACGGCATGACCGATGACAACCCCTTCTTCCGATCCGTGCAATGGGTATGGACGCTCGAGGATGGACGTCGCCGCCTCCAGGGTCGCAAGGGCGGCATGCTCTTTAGAGGCGTACTCAATCGCCTCCGGCCAAACGGGGCCATCATCGCGCCGAAGCAAAAAAACAGTGACCTCGTCGCCGCGTGCATCGGCGCGATCAGGACGATGACCTACCGTGAGGGTCTGCCTCTGGCGGGGACGCTCATCGCTTCACTCGACGCCTTCGAACCGCCCGTAGAGATCATCTGGCAGGGCGCTCATGCCCCGACGGAACTCCAGCATCTGCTTGACTGGACGCGCCACGCGCTGGCGTTCAACCAGGACGGCTCGTACTCAATCCACCGACTCGTCGATCCGGGCCAGTCGCTTGCGTCGCCGACATTCGGCGAGGCAAAGCTGCCCGGCGGATCGGTCACGCTGGGCAACGAGGCCCCGGCCAAGTGCATCATCTCCAGCGCGCCCACACGTAACCTCATCGAACGCAAGCGAACGCTCACGATGCCCAACCCGCTCGTGTGGGTCGGCGTCGATGTCGATGGATCGATTCGGCCCCTCACTGATCTCTCGTGGTGGCCCGGCGGCAAGACGCCCATCGAGGTCTGGACGGGGAAGTTCAAGGATGTTGGCGATGCGTACAAGAATCTCGCGCGGGCGAGCGTGTTTCGGATGCTGCAGCTATCTAATGTCGATCTGACGCAGCGCTGGACGCTCGCCTCGCGGCTGATCGATGAGCAGGGCGATGCGCTGGAGCGTGGCATCCCCCTGGCGGTGCGCCTCAAGGCCATCTACGCGCAGCCGAATGAATTTGGGATGTGGGTGCAATCAACGACGCTCGTACCGGTGCCTGACGTGCGCTTCGACCTGGAGAGGGGCGTGATCGTCACCAACCAGCCGTTGGTGAAACTTGATTCGTCCGACAAGCCCCAGAACGAGATTGGCGCGGTGGCGCTGGGTGCTGGCGATCTGGAACTGACCTTCTCCCACCTGCCCAGCGCCGGCGATGAGACCGACTACTACATGGCGGTCTTCGCATGGAACGGCAGCGCCGTCGTGCGCGTCACCGCGGGAAGCCCGGTGAGCGATGCTCTCAATGATGGCGTTCCTATCTACCAGTTCGCTGACCTGCAGGTGACCTACCGCGAGAAGGCGCATCCGTCGACGGATGTCGATCCCATCAACATTGGGATGGTCGATGCGTTGGCGCTGCTCTACGCGCAGTCGATCATCAGCACCGGCCACCCCGAACTCCGCATCGAGCAATACCCGATGCTCCACAGTGTCGATCCGAACGGCTCGATCGCCATGATCCTGTGGGATGGCAACGCGCTGGCGACGACGGTCCACCTCGGGAACTTTGTGCAGATCACCAGCCAGTACATTCGCCGCGTCGCCATGCACAGACTGAGCCACGGCGGCTCACTGGGCGCGCCGCGTGGCGGCGGAGCCGTCGCGGGGGTTGCCCGCGGAGCCAGCCCGGCGATCAGCAGTGGGAGCAACGCGCCGTCCACAGGCCACCGCATCGCCACCGGGCAGGGCGTTCCCGCCTTGCCCTCTGCTCAGCCGGTGACCTTCCAGCCCTTTTTTGCGCAGATCACAGGACGTACAGGACCAATCGGCAACAAGTGGTCGTACACCTTCGCGCAGGTGCACAAGACCAACACCGGCGCGGGCGCATCGCAATGGACCACTGGCTTGTTCAGTGGCACGGCGGGCAACCTCTTCGAACTCATCAACGACGCCACCGGGGTGAACTACCTGGGCGTCGGCGTCACCAACAATGAGCTGGACGACACGGCCAACAGCGGCGCCTGCGCCCTGGATCTTCGCCCCGTGCCTGATGGTGTGATCGTGCTCATGTGGCCGGTGCCCATCTACAAGGCCGACGGCTCGGTGGTGATCGAGTACTGGTTCCAATGGACCAACGGCGTGTACGAGGAGCCTGTCTGATGCCCCTGCTGCTGCGCCGACACCGATGCTGCAAGTGCGGACTGGCTCCGTGCGGCGCGTGCTGCGCCAGCCATGACGGGAACTGCTGCTATGCCATCGGCGTGGGCGCGAGCGATGAAGTGGTCGGCCTGTTCTACCAAGTGACGGTGACGTCGTTCGGGGGCATCGAGACGTTTCGCGTGACGCAGACCGACCCATCGACGCTGGAGGTTGTTTCAGGCAACCAGTGCCGGTTCATTATCCCATGCCTGGTGGAGATCGAGAACGACTCCTCCAACTACGGCCATCAGCAGTGTCAGTTCAACCAGAACATTGAAATCCCCTCCGGACCTAACGCCGGCGATGGACGCTGGAGGAACCCTAACGTGTCGTGCTCGCAATGTTGCAGCATCGGAATTGCGATTTTCCCCGACGACACGGGCCGGGCATCAGGGCAGTGTGATGTCGTCGATGACATATGGAGCAACTCAACGACGACAGGCGTCTACCAGCTGGCCGTGGTGCGCAACGTGACGCCGTGCAATTTCGGGTGCGTATCATGCTGACGCGCTCGCCGTACGGACACGATCGATTCGTCGCCACGCGCGAGGCGCGTCGGGCAAGGCCGGCGCCCGCTGGTCCGGCGGTGTGTGAGCAAGGTTGCAGGCGCGCGGATCGATCGCATCGCGTGATGTTCGTCACCGTGGAGGGGCGGCGTCTTGATGCCTGGAACTGGTCCACTCTGCTGCACGTGATGGCCGAGCGGCCGCGCGCGTGCGCCCGCTGCTCGTTGCTGACCCGGTGGTGTGGATTGTTCTGGTGCGGCGTGCCGTGGCCCGTGCGTCAGTGGCGGCGATGGATCGACCCGATCGCGCAGTGCGTCACGTGCGCCAACGTGGGCGACCACGGGGCCAACGGCTCGGCCGGCTGCGGGTGCTGCCTGAACGTCAAGTGGAGACTGCTCGTCACGCCGGCCTCGATGCTGCGCCGCCTGGTGGCACTGCTCGTGGTCGTCGCTTGCGGCGAGGTGATCGAGATCAACGAGGAGGAGGCGGCATGCCCTTACGGGCTGTGGCCGGCTGCTCTGTGACGGGTGGATGAACGGCCATTACAAGCCGTTCGAACACCCGTCGACAACCCGTTGGGGGGCAGGCCCGCGGCCCCCGAAAAAGCCCCGGCAAGGCACCGGGGCGATCTGCTGCGCAGGGGCTTAACGCCACTTTGGTTCCCAATCCGCCATTTTGATCTTCCCGCTACGGTGCCAAAGAGCGACGTG
>Ga0100378_1000858_pt1 | contig 33055 bp, 41 predicted proteins | sample CryGeymeta201502_FD_81535 | JGI IMG/M metagenome (GOLD analysis project Ga0100378, IMG submission 81535) | Groundwater microbial communities from Crystal Geyser aquifers in Utah, USA - Crystal Geyser metaG 2015-02 | ecosystem: Environmental > Aquatic > Deep subsurface > Groundwater | place: USA... | reverse complement strand
TTTCATAAATAATAAAATATGAATCAGATCACATGATGATGGGATCATTTCCTAAATTGATTCCAAACTGCTGTTGTCCTCCATACATGCCATTTTGTGGGGCAAAAGGTGAACTTGAATTCCATCCGTTGGGTTGGTTATAGTTTTGTTCGTATACGGGTTGATTGTAGTTCTGGAAATAGATTGGTTGATTGATGGGCTGGCCGTAGGAACTGGTGCCGAATTGGTTAGTTTGGTACATCGGCTGACCATATTTTAATTGAGGTAAAGGAGTGATGACGGTCGGTTCATTGTGAGCATCGATGCTTCTGGATTGCTCAAAAACATCACTCTGGGCAATGGCATTTCTCTTTTTGATGAAGGCAACACACATAAGAAGCGCTATAAGTCCAATGAGCCCACCAACAACAGCTCCGGTGATCATTCCGATGTTGATGCCATCAGAGTAGGAGTCATAGTATGACCAACAGGATCTGTAGTAGTAATAGGAATAGGAGCTGGAGTAATTTTAAGGGCAGTAGCCATAGTAATTGCAGCAGTTGGAGGCGCAGTTGTACTGATAGCAACTCATGTTTAGAAAACTATAAACGATCGAATTATTATATATTGGATAATGGACTATTTTATACAGTTAATAGATAAATTACTGACCATTATCTCTTCCTTTCTCCTCGAAATATACACATTCACTTCACAAAGATGAGATTAATAACTTGTGAGTTAATGCAGAATCAGTTAATCTATTTTATTAATTTTGGGCTATTTTGCAAGAGAGGAGTCTTTGTATGAATATTGTAGAAAATCAAATAAAACGGAGTAGTATAGGTTACCAGCTAAGGCTTATTTAAATGGCTGTTCGAATAGAGAGGCAACTTATTATTATCATGGGAGGGTGCATGGATAAAAAAGCGTAACAGCGGACCAGCCGCAGCTAGGATCCTCATCAGACAGATAATCCCAATGAAGAGCTGTCAGTATCACCGACAAGGCTCAAAGCTCGCCAAAGAAAGTCCAGAGAAACATAGTTAAATGATGGTTAATCCCCCATGAGTACCATGCAGCTTGATAAAGTACGGGATTCAACAATCAACATATAGGACGAGTAGGATGAAGAATCCTCTTCTCTAAAGTACTACAGACCAAACAGGGGAAACACCTTTGATTTAAAGCTACCCAATCCCTAGGCAGAAAGCTATCACCGAAGCCAGACAGTCAGCTCTAACGTGAGATCAGGCCTCCGCCATGAAGATAGTTTAAATCATATAGATCCAAAAAAACACCGATGTTTGGTCAAACGGCCATCCTATCTGGAAAACTCTGACCGGATGGAGGAGATGGAGAAATCATCGAATGTGAGCTACCTGATGGGTTCAAACATGCGTCTGAAGTTCACTTGCTCCTCTTCCAGCAACAAGAAAAGTCTGATTAAAAATAACGTCATTTGACAGTGATCTTTCTATCCCTACATTCTCATAATACTCTCCTATAATAATAATGGGAAGCTGCGCCAGTAAAGACGAAGTTAAGAAAGAAGATAGCTCGCACGTGGCTGTCGAGAAGACTGACGAATCCTAGAAAATCAGATTGAGGGAAACCAAGGACACTTCCAGGAAGCAGGACAGCATGGAAGAAAGAAAAAAATTGCTTGGTTCAGGCCAGACAAATACTGACGATCTAAACGACAGTCCACTCAGGAAAGGAAAAGTTTTAGCCAAAGATAGCACTGTGAATATCATTGAGCCTGAAGAGAAGGCGGAACCTAATCGAGATAGTGGTAGTAACATGACCTATATGGGAAATTACCACCACGTGCATGTAGTGAGAACACCATCCTATTTGTAGAATTCATAGAGAATGAGCATGTTCAGAGATTCTTCAAAAGTAAGGCAGCACATGTTTAATCATGAGACCTGTTTTAAGGATTCAAATTTATCAGACAAAAGTGCTGTAAAAGTGAGTCGGAGTCCTACTGTGTAGCTGGAGCCAATAAAATAATGATTACTTCAGACTAATATAGTTTAATTATTTTCTTTGAGCCCATTCAACAGAGTATAAAATCATCTTAATCTGCCTTGCATTTCACAAATTCATAGTCGATTTTATCTACTTCTTTTAGGATGTAGTTTACACATAAACACCATGCTTTGCAAAAGTGTTAACTTTAATTTTATTGCTGTTTCAAAATTCAAATTAAAGGAATAGATGAGATAAATCATTGGGTGATGATGATCGGTTGTTGCTGTTGCTGAGGATAGTAGGCAGGCTGGCCGTATGCTGCTTGTCCGTAAGATGGTTGTCCATAGGGCTGTCCATAGGGTTGTCCGTAGCCGGGAGATGGGTTGGGATTGCTCATGATGATGGTGGTTCCATTGCCGTCATTTTTGTTCATAGCATTGATGCGGGCTTGTTCAGCCAGTGCCTCGCTCTGTCTCTTCCTCTGGCAGTAGCAGATGATAGCAATGATAATGATGAGGGCAATGACTCCAGCAACAACACCACCGGCGATTCCTCCAACATTGGTGGTATTGTAGTAATACCAGCATTGTCCGTAGTAGTAAGAGGAAGAGGAGTACCATTCTGGGCAGCCGCCATAGTAGTTGCAGCAGTTATAGTAGCAGTCGTAGTAGTAGCAACTCATTTTATAAAACGATTATAAGTTACAGGCCGGTTTTATCAGACATATAAAACATAGTGTCCAGTGTACAAAATTCATCCTTTGGCACTTGATGAACCATCTATTAAAATATATGGGTACTTCTTGTGAAAAAAGGAAGTTATGGCTATATCGATACGATGGAGAGATGATAATTATATAGTAATGGGTAATTGTTGCGATAACGATGGACAATTCAATTAAGGGCACCATACCAGATAGTATGAACGCTAGGTCAACTTCAATCCATAAAGATAAGGCATTCTTCGTACTAGAAATGGCCACAAAACTGCCAAAGTATCCAACAGACCACCAGGGCCTCCAGCTCTAGAGTAATCAGTAAACTTCAACGAAAATAACGAAAGCGTGAGACACGTCCGGAACTACAAGCACATCCATATGGTCAGACCTCCTTCGCTGATGGAAAATTCAGGGCAAATGAACAGATTGGCTGATCCTAATCAACATGCGTCTTTTTTCGCAAATTTGAACTTAAGAAGAACCAGCTCGTATCAGAAACCTCACCTTGATTTTATCCGATAGGAGCCTGCTAATCAGACCTATCATTGATCATATTTCGGCTTGCACACAAAAAATGCCTTTTTCAATCTTATTCTCTTTTATCAAAGAGTTAAACAAATAATGATGATAACGTATGATGGGATGTTGGAATTCTACCAGTGACTGCTTATGAAGAAGCAGGTGGTGGTAGAACGCCATCAATCTTGTCAAACTGACTGTCTCAGAAAAGATAAAGCTCCTCTGGGAAATTGGTGTTGACTGAACAATTTCATGAAAGGTGACTGCTCTTTAGACAATGTCATGCCTTTATGTTTTAATTTGACAGCCATGGCTGTTTGTGATGATGAGGTGTCAGATCCACTCAAATGAGAGGCGGCTGTCTATGGAAGGCAGGCACCTGGGCGTGGAACTAGGCTGTTATTGTCAACTTGCGGCTCTCTCTGCTGATTGAACTGTAGCGAGAACATTTGAATTGACATAAAGATTATGATTCAACAATATAAAATCAAGATAAAATGCTAACAGAATCCCCCTTGTAAAATAGGCAAACGCATAGATAGACCTCTTAGTTCCACTTATTCTCGAATCTAAGGGTCTCCTTGTCTTTCCTAGAGATCAGCTCAAGTATTTCGGTGTTCTTGTCCCATTTGAGACGTAATTAGTCACCTCCTCCGAAGCGAATTTTTGACCGTTCCAGAACACCTCGATTAGATATCCAACCATTAGAGATAGCCAGTAAATGTTTAGTCGATTTTTCTTAATATTTGACCTGACCAATACTAAATCCAACTCCAATCCAAGAAGGTGTGTATCTTTATATCTTCACCTTCAGGTCCACAGACTCATGAAATTTGGACAAATTGGGGTAAGCGAAAGCAGTGATCAGTTCCTCAGATTTGCTGGTGATGCAAAAGGGGCTATTGAGGATGTATTGATGACTTTGCTTGAAGTTCAGAATGGGAGTTATGTAGGGCTTTGCCATGAGGGAAGATTTTGAACTGATGCTCCTGGCGGTCTGCCTTTCGTGGACTCTTTGGTAGTGCTGCCTAGTACTGGTTTGTAAGGCTTCCATCTATGAATCCAAAATATTTTAGAATCGTTTTGGATTACTGCGGTAAGCCAGAAGTTCTCCAAGGTTACTTCTCAGATCATCAGAGGAAGTGCAGGTCTGCATACCCTCAAGAAGCATATTGAGAAAGTTATACTAAGTCTTTTCTTGTTTCTAAGCCAGCTCTACCAATATTTCTTTGATAGTGACTATCTTTTCTTTGTGAATTTAGTGATGTTCCTGACAGCAGTTGAGGCAGCAGAGCCAATTGTTATGACTGAGGCAGATTTGGTTCATGCAAATGTACTCGTAGTTCATGCCTTAGTGGTTGTAGCTGTTGCAGGATATCTTCGAGAATTTGGGCATCTGAGTCCAACGAATAATAATAAGTAGGATAGTTACGTATATCTCCTTATTTATGATTTGAGCTAGATAGAGGATATAGGTCATCAGAATGTTTCATAGTTAAAATGATCATTTTCCTTTCTTGGCAGGAGTGGCAGGAGTGGCAGCAGCTCCACCAGCAGCTCCACCTGCTGCCTTTTTAGCCTTAGGATCTTCTTTTCCATAATTGATGTTGCTCATAATCTCGTCAATGTTCACATCACCAACCTGCGTGTCATCGTCCTTATAGAACTTAAATATCACCCTCGATGTATTGTATTTTGGATGGAGGATGATCCCTGGTGGAAATGTGTTGGCAAGATCGCCGATTGTGTAAGGCCTGTCGAGGTTCACGTAGCTGACGTCGACGTAGAGGGTGGCTGGATAGTCGTGATTGTAGCAAATTATGTCGATGAAATTGATGTCTTTGCGGAATTAATAGTTTCGGTGGAAAAATTTGTTGGTTTCGACGTGGGTGATCTGGACTGGGATGTGGAGATGATTGGGCTGACCAGGAACGTACTCTTGGAAGAATACCTTCTCTATAAAATTTTTGACATTCATGCGGACTTCCTTCAGAACACACATGTGGTCCTTGCCTTCAACTTTCACGAATACTTTTTATCTTCCGTATTAGGGCTTGATGAATCTAGATTTCATGGCTTTTCCTGCCAAAACAACATCAATCTATTCATCCTTTTTGCCAGATATGGGAATGATGACTCCTGGGCACTTACCCGCCTGCTTCAACGTAAGCACTTTATCTTCTGGTTTTCTGACCTCAGCGTGGATAACTTGTTTGTTCTGATTGAGGACAGCTTTGTTGAGAAACTGTCTTCGGGTGGCTCTCATGGTCATCTCAGCGATGTGTGTGGTCATAAGGTTGGGTATATAGCAGTAGTATTTGTTTGTTTGCAGGAGGGTGCTTCTGCTGAGCACTGAGCAGGTATATTTGAGCATATTTATATTTATATAATTATACACATCAACACAGGTTGGCTTAAATCTGATGGAAGGTCTCGGTGGTCGGCTGCCATAATTTGATGCTCTTATCGGCGGATCCTGTCGCAATGCACCTGTTTCTGGTTTAGAGGGAGCAAATAGTGTGGACTGGCTGTGAATGAGCAAAGCCTCCAACAAATTATATTTTTTCTTTAATGATGGAACCTACTTTTACTTGACCTGTTCTATCACCAGCATAGAAGAGTGGATGGTATGGATCGCCTGCATATTAATAATTCTCACCTTCGACGCAATTGATATGATCGTTTGAGGCATGCACTGTTGACTTCAAATTGTATATGGAGTTGTCCAAAGACCACAATCGAAGATTTTTATCCTTTGAGCCACTGATAAGATATCCTTTGGACGTTGCTAATCCTGTGACTGTATCCATGTGTGGAGGCTGGAAAGTTGTAAGTGTTTATAAGGTGTCGATATTCATTCGACGGACTTGGTGGTCTCTGCTGCCATAGTATAAAATGTTCTTGTAGGAGGTCTAAATAACAATATTTTTACCATTGAAAAGATGTCTTGATTTCTTTCTTTGGAGTCTGTCGGATTGTTGAACTTGATGTACCTCAAATCCCAGACAAGCAAACTATCACTATTTGACAGTCCTTTTCCAGCTGTGAATAGATAGTTATCAACAATGTGCAGACATCTGACTTACTCCTTGTGCCCTCGAATCACGCCTTCAGCTGTCGCCTGTCTGAGATCCCATAAAGTCACCAGTTTATCGCATGCTGCTGCCAACAATTGCTTTTATGGATGAATTGCCAGACTCCTCACGAAATAGTTGAGGTAGTTAAGGTTGTTGTTTACGATATCAGAGACGAGGCTGTTGTATTACAAGTCCCAGATTCGGATGCTTCGACTGGCAGAGGAGACCATAGTGTTTCCGTGATTTTTGATACAGAGAACAGGAGTAGCATGGGCCTCGATTGTTCCAACATTTTACCATTTGTATCGGTTGAAGTCCCGTCTTGTCTGGATGATCGGTGTGTCGCAATTTGACCGTTCTGCTCCATAGACATCATCTCTGATATTAAAGTTTTTCTTGGCAGCTCTGGCGCTTTGTAGTTGTTCAGCCATAGAATTGAGCTAATCGATCATGTTAGAGTTGTGGTTTCCTATTTTGACCTGATAAGAGGCTGGTGTTTGAGCGGGCAGTTTTCTGTTGTCTTTCATACCTGTATAATTAGGATGGTTGATGTTATTCTATTATTATTTATTTCCTAAGCCAACAAATTTGTCCTTATTAAAAACTGACCGAATATTATTGTATTTTTCTGTTACAACCTAGCACTTCCTTCTCCATGTTTCATTGTCAACCAGAAGTTTATTATTTTTTTTAGTCATTTCGTCGATCTTTTTTTCAAACATTTTCCTCTAGTTATTTGTCAATTTCTGAGGAACATTGGTGCTAACGTTACTTGCTTTTTGCATATCAGCTTACTTATTGTCTTCAAATGATTCCTCATATAATTTTAGCATCATTTATTCCCTCAGCTATGATATCCTTTCCTGATGCTCGAGGTTCATTTTTATTATGTTTTATTTGAGTTACTATATTTCAGTTAGTAGGCTGTTATTTCTTATATGTACCTACTCTAGCTCAACCTTCAGTTCGTAGTTTTAAATGAGGATGGGATGGAAGGCATGAATGAAGGATCTCAAAATCTAGCGGAAAGAGTTTATGTCGTCGTACTTTGAATTATATAGAATGGCTGTCTCATAGGAATACTGATATTTGGTCTCGCAGTCTTCTAAGAGTTATGCATACTTCTTCTCACAGAATTAAAAGTTTTACTCGAGAGTAGAAATAGCATCCTTGAGCTCAAGAAGGTGGGCTTTCATTTAGCTGTTTCTGGCTTATCTTTCAATTTACTTGTCAATGTTGTCGAAGTCAAACTGGTCGTATTGAAGGTTGAACTGCTAAATCTTGAGACTGAGAGTCGACTACTCCCGAACTAGACGATCGAGTTCTTTATTGATTTCTTCGCATTTTTTGGAGTACTTTATCAGATCGAAGTCTCGATCTATCTTCAGAAGCATGTTTCTCAGACATTCGGTCACTAACTGTTCGATTTCTTTGGCAGGAATGGGAACCATTTCTTCTTTCTCCCTTTTGGTTGTTCCTCTCTCACTGCGAAGTGACAGCCTAGACATATTTTTTCGAACGGGCCTAAACAATTTTTTCAGTGTTTCATTGACCTTTTTGATTTTTTTGATCTCGTCTGCTCTTTTCAGAGCCACCATTGCTTTCTTTTTGTTTTCGTGGGTCAGTTTTCTGATCTGAACATCTTTCTTCATGTTGTCCTTTTTGGCAACCATGAGTTCTTGTGTTCTTTTTTGCTTGAATTTCTGGAAGGCCTACTTGTCTTCCTTCAGTCTTCTGTTCAGCTCAATTTTCTGCATTTTGAAGTTCTTTAGCTAATTACCTAGGTTTTTGATAGTGTTGCTTTGATTGTTGACCTTCGTCTCCATCTGCTTTTGCTCTTTAGCTTTGCCTCGATATTACCTGAGTTCAACTTCTAGAGAATCAATTTTGTTGGCTAATTTTTGAGTTGTATGGCTGCTGATCTCGTTTCTTTGCTGGTTCATCAACTGCCTTTTTTCTTTCTCTAATTCATTAATTTTCTGATGATACTGCTCTTTCATTTCGAGTATCAGCTCTTTCTAGCAATCCATTTGCAGTTGTGTCATTTCTTTCAAGGCATTTTCCCGCTAGTTGATGATCTCTTCGACTGATTTGAGCTCTGACTTTGTGTACTATTATCGTCGGCTGAAGGCAGAGATTTATCGATTGAAAGTTTAATCCTGCTCGAGGTTATCCTAGTCCTACAAGATTTAGTTGATGATGGACATTTCTTCCAGATAATCGTCCTGTTACTCCTCATCGACGTTACTAACTTTGAATATTTCCTGTTTCAAGTCGGTGATTATCTTCCTCAGATCTTTGTTTTCTTTTGCTATTTTGTAAAGACTTTAATTTTTCTTCAGCAAAATTTGTTCATTCCTTTCTGTTATTTAATGCAATTTAGTGTATTAAATTTGCAACTGATTATTGATCTTGTCCTTTTCGTGGAGTTCCGTCTGCATATTCTGTATCTTGGTGAGATAGCTCTCAATTAGAGGAATGTTTTGCTTGTTGTATAGCTCGTCAACTTCGATCTGGAACTATGGATGGTTAGATTTGAATTGGTCAACTATCGAGTTCAAAATATCTCTTTAACGCTGGACCTCGTAATTTTATATTTAGAGTTGGCTTTTCTTCTTCTTGTACTCCTTCAGTTATAAAAAAAGCTTTTAATTTGTCTTCTTCATGACAGTCATGTCCAGGTTGAGCTTCTTGAGCTACTCCTCATTTTGTGATTTGCTCTGACCTATGCAAAAGTCGAAGTTGATGCCTTCTCCTTTCAACAAATCCTTGAGTTTTCCATTCTCCTCCTCGAGCTACTTGATTCTTTGCCTCAATTGATTGAGCACTGCTGAGTGAGGGTCTCGGTTGACTACCGGTTTATTCTTGATATTCATGGCTTTGCTCGCATATTTGAGTGTGTTTAAACTTTATTCGTAATTTGATTCTGCAGGACTGATACAAGCGATCATGTAAGTGTTTGAATTTCCTCCCAAACTGTCTTGAAGAATTCTGGTCAACTTAGAGTTTCTGTATGAGATAAATTGAGCCTATTTTTTGTCCGATGACAAAGCAGAGATAACGTTTCCTAGTTCAAGAAGCCCCAGGTTTATATTGATACCTTCTTTCATTGTAGCCCCTGAGGTTCCTGTTTTTTTGACTCTTTCTGAACCGGCCAAGTCGACAAAGAAAAATTTGGCTGTGATGAAGCCTTCTTCTGTTTGCTAGTGAGGGTGTTGCTCAACGAAGACGGTAAAGATAGCGTGAGAGCGGGAGGAAGAATCATTCATCAGTGTTGCTGCTGTTGTTCTGTTGATACTTCCTCGATCCAGAAGAGCAAGCATGCCTGCTGACTCAGTTACATATTCCTCAGCAACACCTTGAATAGAAATGGAGCCATCTTTTTATTCTCGAATTGACACGTTGTTCTCCTTCATCCTTGATAAATTCATATATACTTCAGGCCTGTCTTCTGATTCTCAAGAAGGTCGATAATCTGCTCATTGTAGATTTCCAAGAAAGATGCCTTTACTGTAAACTATGCTTCAGCCTTGCGCTTCTCAATTTCAGAGAACAACTCGTTGATGACTTTTGGAACAATTCCTTCTTAATTGCACTCCATGGTGGTATTGGTTCCCATCGTATAAGTTTTGCCGCCTAAATAACTCAAAGTTTTACTTCCTGTCTGTCCATAAGCCAACACAGCAGCATTATACCCTTCAAAGCAGCCCAAAACAAGGTCTTTGATGCATTATTCATATACTTCTGACTGTGAGGATGTTTCCTTGAAGACCCGATCGAACTTGAAGCTCCTGTCATTGCCAATTATGATCTATTGATTGTTGGGTACTTCAATGCAGATGCGATCATGACTGACAAGTTAGCGAGAAATCATAGGTCTTGCTCTGACTGCCACCTTAACTCTGTTTTTAGGGTTCCTGCGCTCTCGGATTTATGATTCGATGTCCATATTTCTTAGTTTGAATTGAATATTATAGCACTTCAAACACTTTTTTTAGTCAAAAGTCAGGTCAATATTGCTACTTAGCCCATCCAACATTTTGAGTCATAAAAATAAAGAAGAGAATAATAATTGCCCAAAGTTGCCAAATTTTAGTTCTGGTATGATATCATAGATCTTTATAATCATCAGAAAAAATATGGCCAAATCGAAAAAAGCCTCAAGAAATGAAGCTGAGGACAGTAAGGAAAAGTTAGTCGACAGTCATTCACAGTCCTTTTTGGAGGAGTCTCAAAAAATATAAATCTACTATGATGTCACCATCAGAGCCAAGGTCAAAAAATAATACAAAACTATCTTGCGCCAACAAGAAGGACTCATCCATGACTCCACCTTTACAGCCATTCTTGGACCTTCAGGGTCAGGAAAAACTACTTTACTCAACTTTCTGTCGGGTCGCCTGATGTCGACTAATCTGAAAGTATAAGGAGGCATGAGATTCAATCGCTAGCCTATCAAATCAGTTGAGCCATACTGTAAACAAATCGGATATGTGATGCAATAGGACGCACTGCTACCAACTCTCACTCCAAGAGAATGCTTCCAATTCGCAGCTGACCTCAGACTAACGGCGACAAAGGAAGAGAAACAATAAAGAGTAGAGAACCTTATCAGTGAATTGGGTCTGACTAGTTGTGCTGATACGAAGGTGGGGAACAACTTAATCAAGGGGATCAGTGGTGGTGAGAGGAAAAGAACTTCTATTGGTGTTGAGCTCATCACAAACCCTAGTATTATTTTTTTGGATGAGCCAACAACAGGTCTTGACTCGACAACTGCTCTCCAAGTGATCCTTCTTCTGAAGAAACTGGCCAACCAAGGTAAGACTGTGATATCCACTATGCATCAACCATCCTCTGAACTATTCTGCTAATTTGATAGACTGATGTTACTGGTTGATGGACGATGCATTTTTCTTGGGCCTGCTGAATCAGCCTATGACCACTTTGAGGAGCAAGGGTTCAAGTGTCCTCAGCTGATGAATGCTTCTTAGTTTTATCTCGACATGATGAGCAACACCGAAGCAGACGATCTTGAGGAAAATTAAAGCTATGATGAGGCCAAGATGAGACACGATTAAAAAATTGTCAAATTTTAGAAATTTTACATCTCGTCGAAGTATCACAAATTTGAGGAAAACCAGTACTACAAACCTGTAGAAATTAAAAACACTGGAGAAATCTCTCTCTTTTATGAACTCTACCTGATCTCCTACCGTGCTTATCTCTGTCAGATCAGAAATCCCATGGATGTCTTGTTCAAAACGATTCAGTCAGTTTTCACATCTATCATCGTCCTTTTGGTCTTCGGCAGCGTACATATTTATATACATAGATCGGAGATGCCATAATAGACGATAACAGTCAGGAGAAGTTGCAGAACATCCGAGGAGTTATCTTTTTCATGGTGGCTTCCAATGCCTTTGGAGGAATGCAGGGCACCTTGGCCACTTTTTGCAACGAAAGGCCTGTCTTTTTGAGATAAAGATTCAGCAAAAGTTACAAGACAATCACTTACTTCATCGCCAGGACAGGTGTCAACTTTCCCTTCTAAATAATTTATCCCACAGTCGGTCTTATTATTCTCTACTGGGCCACCAATCTAGCTGCCCAGACCTTTACAGAAATGCTCAAGCTAGTAATTCTTGTAAACGCCCTGTATTTTTGTGCCGCCAGCTATGGACTATTCTATGCTGCACTGATACCTAAGCTAGAAACGGCTATGGCTTTGATTCCAGTGTTGATCATTCCATTCATGTTGTTGGGAGGCTTTTTTGTCAATTTGGAAGAATATCATGATGTCAGAGTCATTTTCTACCCCGTAATGTATCTTTCTCCCTTCAAGTACGGATTTCAAGGAGGAATGGCTGCCATCGGAGTATAAACAAAATATTAACCCAGAAGCCCAGAAACTTTATTTGAAAATATTCTGGTTTTGATCGGGCTCGGAGTTTTCCTTCGACTGATAGCTGTCGGATGTATGCAAATGGTATCGAATCCCAAGAGGCCAAAAATGTAGAAAATAACAGCTGAGCAAATACCTAGTCAGATAACAGCGCAAGCTTAGGAATGATTAAGGAAGTAGAGATGTAACAAAAAATCATATATTAACTTTATTCAACAAAATCCAGGGGTCCCTCTTCAGCTCTTCCTAGTTGCTGTGTTTTCCCAAAATACAATTTTATATAAAAATCTGTGTCTTTCTACTGTAGTTGAGAGGCATGGATTTGGGAAAAGGAAGTTCAGTCATGCTGTTTTTGAGGTAATCCGTGAATTATAGGTCTTCATGTTCGAAGGGGTTTCTGCCAAAAAGGTAGTGATAGACAATGCACCCGATGTTGAACATTTTGTTGATCATATAATCCTCAGCGCTCTGCTCCTTGTAAATCTTCTGGTAAATGAATGCGTTATATTATTCGTCGAACAAAAGGAAGGAATACCGGAATTCCCTCAAAATGATCCTTTTTGAGTCTTAGCTGGACCTCAGGAGCATTTGTGGAGTCAGAAAGCCGTTTTTCTTTTACTACTTGACCTTATCGTACAATCTATAAAGTTGCTCGAACAATTCTGTTATTTTCAATGTTCTTGGCTTCAGAGATGGCAAATATTAGAAAAATATCTGAATTTTGTATTACAATTTTTTGGCGTATTCTATCTTCTGCACAAATTCAATATTTTTCTATTTATACCACAGAGTACATGTTTGCTGATGGCCTATATGACCTCCTAGCCTCGATTGAGAGTGTGGCAAAGATAGAACTAATTCTAGTTTACATTGGCCAGATGAACCATATACATTTTGTGAATGTAGAGTTGCTTAGCTAGAATCATCTTGTGGATGATCATTTTGCCGTAGATGTCTGGACTGTCGTTAGGCTCCACGTATTTGATCTCCATGTTGGTATACCTGTCAAGATTAAATTTAGGGCCAGTTTTCTTTTATTTTACAGTGCGTTCAAAATATAAGAGAGAATTTTGCCGGATCAAGTATAATTTGATGCTTCTTTTGGGAGTGGCTAGGTGTGTAAAGTAAAAAGATAGGGCACTGATAATGTTGGACATTCTGAGTATCATCACAAGTACCTGTGCTCGTGTGCTACGCTGATTCTTAAATTATCCTGGGTTTATTCAGTCAGCATAACCATCTAGGGCTGTTCTTCTGCCTTGATCAGAGCTGAGATTGTTTTGAGAGGAACCTGCCTTTTCCTTTTCTTGTTGCTGTCCTACTACAGCCACAAGTTGTGCTTGGTGATGATGAGGTTGCATTTAGTTTTATGCTGGTTGCTATGGAGGGTGACTTTGGTGGAGTAGAGAAGGGCTGCATGTCGAAGGGGTTACTCTCGATGAGGAATAGCTGGTGGTTATCTTAATCTTTGAAGAGCTCGAGTTCGTCGAGAGGGATGGTTATGTGCTGGATGTCCATGTTATCAGATTAAATAGCATTGCTGATTGAATTTATTGTCTCAAACATCACAAACAAAACTATAGGTATTTATCAGAATCAAGCCGGATTACTAAGACCTGTTCTTAATAAATTATAACTAGTCGTAATTGAGCAATTATGTAATCTATCAACCAGCGTAAAGATAGGTATCGTCAGGCGATCCGCAAAGTAGGTAAGAAAAATATCACATAGAGCGATAAGCCTTCTTTTTGCAGGAAAGAATGAAAATGATGGCTACCTATGAACGATCAGCAGAGATCAATGCCATTTTAGGCGGTATCCGCAAAAGACAGCAACTGCCTAATGTCTTAGAGGAGCTTATTAGGATCATCAATGGAGTCAATAATAAGTCGGACATGTATAAATTGATTGAGGAGGGCCTGCTGCATGAGTTGTTATCTTGCCTAAGGGATCAGGTCTGTCCAAAATTAGTTTTGGAGGCAATTTCTTATTTGCTTCAGCAGACCAAAGAGACAAAACATGCGATGAACCTTTACTAGCGATTCTACAACCTCAACCTCCTCTAATACTTACTCGAATTTGTAAAGAATACAGAGTTGACTAACATAAGCGCCTTTATCATATATGACTATTCAGAGGCTAGCCCTGACTACTGTGAAGCATTGACTCTAGGAAACGGCTACAAGACCCTCATAGAGATATTTACAGTAAGAATCAACTACGGATACACTTTAGAAAGCGACCCTGAGACAAACAGATACTTCAAGTATATTTTGCACACTTTGGAGAATATCATCATGATCGATAGTACTCAAGATTACCACAGGCAGAAGATAGAAATATATGACTTCATTGTCGCATTGATCCAGCGCCGGCTCTTTCTTAGGCCAGCTTTTGGTGTCTTTTATTAGTGCATCAGATGCATTGGTTCTTCCGTTGCAGCAAACCAGATTCAATTGATCAATGATGTACTGTATGAGCTCAAATTTTAAAGTAAGTTCTTTCAAAACTTACTGGCTTCAATATATCTCCTCACGCAAAACTAAAAGATCAACTATGAAGCAGTCTTTGAGGCAGCTATCAAGGTTCCCAAGTTGTACAAACTACTTTCCCTCATTTTCGAAAAAATGATCAAATAATACTAATCCAATAAAGAAGGAAAATTCATCGATCGGATCCCAGTTTCTGAAGATTTTTGGTAGAGATTAATCATTCATCAGGAGGATGAAGCCACTTTTAGGAGATTTTTATCAGTGCTTGAGCAAATCAAAATTGAATAAGATTTTATGTTCAGAGTGATCAGTGGTTCTCTTGACAATATTTCAACCTGCGTTCAAAAAGATATACTGCACATGCTGCACGATATGATCGTAGAGTGTAAAAATCCAAAGCAGGTTCATTTCTTTGTTGATAAGCATTGCATTGCCATGAAGCTGGAGCCTTTGACAGCTTCAAAGAATGCCTTAATCAAGCAAAGGGCCAATATGTTGCTAGAATACATCTTGGGGCCTTTGGTAGATATGAGCTCAAGGATAGAGTGATATGTATGTATTGACGATAAGAAACGTATGTATATCAAGCACGGTCTAATCCTTTCTCGGATTTAGGATTGATTTTTTTGTTCCTGTTCAAAAATCCGTTCACTGCATTTTTTATGGCAAAGAAGGAAAGAGGAATGTCTTTTGAACTGCTGGTTTGTCTTAGCTTACTGTTGAGAAAATCAAGGACTTCAGCTGTGTGGGCATAGCAATCCTAGCGAGCAGTCTCGTTGAAGGTCATCATCCCAAGACAACCTGTCTCGAGACCGTCCATGAAGGTGAATACGTTACCAACCTTTCTCTCAATATCAAAGGAAATATTTTGGAGTCTGCAGAGATGGAAGAATGTTTGCATTCTGAGCTCTTTGATGGCAGGATGCTGAATAAAAGGGACAAAGAGGGTGTTGCTGTCCTTGGAAATAAGTTTTCTAAGGTAATGAGCCGAGCTGAAGGCATTGAGGTGGCAATCGATGGAGTTGAAGTAGTATATTTTATTTTACACTTTCTTCATAGTTTCTAAGATAGAGCATAAAATACTTTAGAGGCTGTGGTTGATGGTGAGGAACTAGAGGGTGAAGATGCCAAAAATTTTGTCCTTCTTCAGTTTGTTGAGAATCTGCTATATTTCCACGAAAGGTTTATTGAGATGCGAATCGTAGTAGGCAGCTATAGTTTTATGTTTGTTGGTTATTTTATAGTAATTGCACAAAAACTTCCATTCTCCGTCAGGTTGCAGGTCAATACAAAAGCACAAATTCTCCAAATCTGTCTAAAAGTTATTGATAGAGGCTTCGATGATGCCTCCTCTGGTGTAGTAGTAAGCCAAATACTCGCTTTGTCCAGGATAGCTCTATTTGTCCAAAGGTATGATCCTTTCGTCTCTGTTGGCCACTAAACTATTTTGGAGGTTGTTGTATATCTCCTATCTGGCTGTCTTACAGGTTTGCTTGAATTGCTCATCTGTCAGACTCTTCAGCAAATTGCCCATCAATTTATAGACGTCGATGTAGGCGATTCCTCTAGAGTTGTTTTAGTTGTCTATTTTGAGCAGCCACCTTCGGACGTAGGGATATCGGTAGATCAAGTTAGTCAGCTCGTTGAGCAGGCTGGATTCGCTGTAGATATCCGTCGAGTAGGGCAAAATCCCAATGTTTTGATTGTTAGTATCGATTAACTTATCCTGAAAATGTTTACAGCCTGATTTTGTCGATAGATAGGCCAATTTTTGAGGGTGACTGCTGTAGAGAGGTATGTTGAGCTCACAGCAAAGGTGGATATAATCGTTGGAAGGAGTTGAAGGCACGATATAGGCGTAGTTGTTTCTGACGATGCTTTTGATCTTTCTGAGCGTTTTTGGGGAATAGTAGAGCAGCTGACTCAGAGATAAGTTCAGAGGTAATCGGCTGTTGTGTTCGGGGGTCAGAATCGTCAGTTTATGTTCGAGTTTTTACTCTGAAGCGAGTTGCAGCAGTTTATGGTAGTACTTAAGAATATCTCTGGACAGATTGATGGGCGAAATGTAGATGATCCTCACATCGTTGAGGTGGTTATTCTCTGCAATTTTGAATATCCTACACAGCTCTGCATTTTGCTTTTCGAGGTACTTCTACATTGATATTTTTTGCCACTAGCTGTAGTTGTGAGAAGGCACGTGGATCTCATACTTGACCCTCTCTTTGATCTCATTTCTACGGAAGCAGTCCACAAATAACTTTTGAATGGTATTGAACTTATCTATTTTTTGTTGCTGGCGGAGTATGAAATTGGCTTTGAATTTCTTTCTGAGAAGGTAGCTGCGGTAGTAAGTTTGAATTTTTATGGCAGTTTTCCATACAAACATCTTTTGTTTGAATCTTGTCATCTCGAGCCATTTGCGAATGTGGGATTGAATGACGACTGCAGCTCTTACCTGTCCACTTCTGCCGTAAAACCTGATGCCTGTTTGGTTGCAATTCATGGTGCTGATCAACTAGGGATTTTCGCAGCATGCTAACAAATCGTGAGTATCAATTTTAATGCCTCTGCTGGTTCTTTCGATGAGAGCAAAAATGGCCTTGGAGGAAAGGGTGATCAGTGGAAGATTGTAATACTTTGCAAAATGTTCCATAGCCTTCAGGATGGAGGATATTTATTCCCACCTTTTGAAGTACATTTTTTGCCACTTGAAGAAACTTTTTCCTTCGTTTTGGATCTTGAAGTCTATTACTTTGATCTTGATATGGTACTCCTCTTGCGGTTGTTCTTTTGGAATTATTATCCCCATTTCCTGAGCTTTTTCTTTGGCCTTGATGAAATTTGATATCTTGAAGTCGCTGCTTTGATTGATGTTGGGTAACCTGTTCTCATTTTTCTTGCCATCGAGAGATTTCATGGAGTCTGACTTTTTGCTTAATTTGTTGATGTTTTTCTTGTTGCGTTACCAATACTGATACATGAGGGCTTTGGCGCCTTCGAGAGCTGTGGTGTTGGTGGGCATGTTATTTTCTTTTTAGAATCCTTGTGGTTTGGCAATATCCAAGGGCATCAGAGTGGGTGCGTTCAGAATGGTTTTAAAGTTATCCTAAATGCAACTATCTAGATTGTTCTGTATCTTTTGAGATGTGCTCTGGATGGACTGGATCATGATGCTGTTTTATCCTAAGTCTAAAGATGGATACTGTTAGTGTCAATGTTGTCAATTTGGTTTGTGATCTTCTGCAAAATTTATTTGCTCTTGACCAGAGACAAAGAGCTGCTGTTCAGTGAGGTTCGGCCTTGCATTTATTATAGAAATTACGATTAATAGAAAAGTGATCATGATTCCAAAATTCATAAAAGTTTAAAGGCAGGAAAACAAATAAATAAATCATTTTTTGAGCTGAGACAACGAATAGGTGAGCTCAGACAGGGTGAAAGTTTAAGAATTATCTGAGTCCTAAAATTGTCTCATTCTTAGGGCCTCTTTCTTGGCGTTTTAGATTATTTTCTTCTTTAGACTGTCTCTTTCATTTGAAATTTGCTTGTTTTATCGCTTCATCTGAGCCAAGTCCTGCTTGTATCTTCCCAGCATGTGATTTTCCATCTTGAGATACTTGTTCTACGTGAGAAGTTTATCTATCAATTGTTGGGAATAGTTGTCAGGCTCTTAATGTGGCTGTCCTCCATCTTGTATCTTTGAAGCCTTTAGAGAGTTTATCTGGGCTTATAGCTATCGAATATGTTGGTTGTATTTTTATTAAAGTGACTCAAACTCATTGTCTTTCTAGCTTTTCATTTGCTCTATTTCAACAATTAGGCACTCTCTGTCTTTGTCGAATTGCTGATTTAACTATATCACTAGCTCTTGAAGTTTGTCAATCTATGCCATATTTTCAAGAAATTGCTGGTGAATTTTGTCACCTCTTGCCCTTTCTTGAGCTATGATCTGGTCCTTTTACTATAGCTGCTTCATCAACTCATACTTTTCTTTCTTGTACTCAGCCTGTCTCTCCAGGTGCATCTCAACTTAGTCCCTCAGCCATTTGATTCTTTTCTGCATAAGGGAGGAGTTTTAATCGGCTGATTTGCACTTTTCCTTCAATGAATCAATGTACATCTTATCGCTTTCTGAGATAGTCTGAATATGTGCAGAAATACCTCTGGCAATTCGTAGTCTTGTCCGTGGACCTCTTGAAAATGAAAATACTGAGTTTTTGATTTTTTGTTGACTTCTCTCATCAGCTACTCCATACCTACTTCTTTATTGCCCTTTTCAGATCCCGTTAGGGTGTTGGTCTATATTTTTTCTTGTATCTCACTTCTCAAGTAGGCTTTGACTTCAACTATTTAGTCCTTTGACATAGCTTTTTTTTTGAATCTCACGCCAGAGTCTGTTTTCCTAGACTATTATTCAATCGCATTTGCTGAGAAAAAGCTTGGCTGTGTTGATGAGGCTTATGGTTTAATCTCTTGAGATAACCTTGGGCATCGAGGTGGTTGATCGATTCTTGTTTAAACATTGATCCTATCTGCTTTTTATTGGGATTTCCTCCTTAGCAGTTTGAAGGATTGAAGGTTTGAGTTTTCATTGTTGGGTTTTCTGGAAAATACCTTATCTTTTCCCAAGCTGGACTATCTTTCTGGAGAACAACTATCTGTCCTGTTGGAAGTCAGTTATATGATATGCTCTTCTTTGTTATTGGAGTCTCTTGAGCTTTGTGATGCAGCCGAATTCAGTGAGAGGCTTTTTTGAATCATTGGTTAACAAATTTTATTGATCAAAGAAGAAACAAGAAGTATAAGCGACCATAAATAAATATGAGTGTGAGATCGCTTCATTTGACAGTTGACAGTATCTTTCATCAGTTCTGCTTTCGATAATAATTTAAGATATTCATGCAGTATATCTTTGCGGCGTCATTGTCAGTTAACCTTTTTAAAGAAAAAAAATCCAAATAGAAGAACATTAAATGTGAGTCACACATAGAGCATATTTTCAAGCCTACCTTTAATTTTAAGCAAAAGTGCGGTTCATGATTTATATTATTTTATATCTCAATGCAAACATTCAAAGAAATCTCCTTCCAGAACTATATCGTATCGAACATAGCTAACATAGGAACTCAAGTTCAATAATAAAAATCTGAACGAACTTGCCCAGCAGTAAGCACTCATCAAGTATAAACGAAACGTAATCAACATTTAACTTAGGCCCAACTACTGGCAGAAATATTCACCTTTGATGCCCAAAAGAAGGAAACCTTCAAGAGTTAAGACTGCATCTCCCAAGGTATTGTACTTGTTAGTCAGAAGAGCTTTAATAAATGGAGGTGAACATCAAGAAAGAAGAGGAAGCCAATAACAGAAAAGTAGAAGAGGTGAAAGAAAATTCCAAGAAATACGAGGCTCTCAGCAGCGAAATCAAGGAGATTAGGTCGAAGTAAGAACTATTCACAATGATTGACAAGTTGAAAGAAAACAAACTTTATGACGACTCCCATCCTTACTTCGTGGAAGATTCCCCCTTCTATCTGGCAACAACAGAGTAAATATATCTCGAGGTTGCAAAAGGCTAGGAGATGAGCGAGTAGGGCTTATCATTCCACTAGGTGAACTGATGATATGATCATTTTGCTAATACAAATCATATATTTCAAAACAATGAAGCGTAGGTCTCGTTCATGAGCAAGTTGTCTCCGTCCTCCGAAAGGTTATCCTTGATACCGATGTCTTCAGTTTCTCGAAGCTTGGGAATCAGGCAGTAGGCTCCTATCATCAGCAGGCCGAGCACGAAGCTCGGATGAATGTATCTTTCTGAGAAGAAATTGTCGAAAATGAAGGAGAACATGTACATGAGTTTCGTGATGAATCCGAGCATACCCAAAGCGAAGTGTCTAATAGAGGTGGGGAAGAGCTCAATACTGTAGATGGCGATGAAGGTGTTGCCGTAAGCCATCAATATTCTGATAATGATGCCCAAAATCAAAATTGCTACTTTCTCAAACCCATCATGATTTTCAAGAGGAACAATGAAGTAGAAGCAAAGATGGACGACGGCCGATACGATCAGAAGACGTTTGATGACGAATAATCGACCTAAGTTGATATTGGTGGCAACTGATGAGAGATAGGCAAAGATCTAAATGACACCAGCCAGTGCTATGTTGAAGCTGTAGCCCTTAGAAGGATTTAGTTGGCTATTCGCACTGATAAAGTAGCTTAAACTGAACAAAGACCAGATGATACCGACAAAGATGACTCTGATTCTGATTGAGTTGAACCTGAAAAGTGAGAAATATGAATGATGGGCTTGTCTTGAGGTGAACTGTCCACCTTGAAGAATTTGTTGATAATTTTCTATTTTATTACGATAATCGATCTATTCTCTGAGCTCAGCTCCTCTGATACTGCGTCCGTTCATGTATGCTATTTGTTATACTATTGCTTTGGCTTACGCAAACTCATGTTTTGTCACGCAAAAGCGAGGAGAATCTCTTGCGTGATAGAAGATCAGATAAAACATGACTGCCAGAGGAAGAGCCGTGATGAAGAAAATAATCCTCCAGTTGGTCAAGAAAAGACAGAGGAAAGCTATGATAATTTGACCCAAAGCCCAGCCAATGGATAGGACCATAGGAGATGAAGTTCTGAGGACCTTTTATGTCACTTCTGAAATTGATAAGAGAGAGGCGTTGTAGAATCCCCTGAAGCCAGCGTTGAAGAAGAACACGCCGATTGCGAACAAGACAGCACTACCTGACACCATGCCAAGAACAATACCAGCTACCATCATAATCTGCGATTCTATCAATGCATATCTTCTTCCCTTTCTCTCAATGACCTATCCATAGTAGAGACTGCCCAGGAAGCCTCCATAGAGGAAGGCTTAGAAGCATGTGCGAAGATACTTGTTGTGATCGCATACTAGATTGAAGCTATAGGCGACACTGTTGACTTCATCTGATAAGGTATACTATCCACTTGCGCAGGCTTGTTCTTCAGTGCACTCGAGTCCATCTGCACAGATGAATTTGGCAGGTTGAAAGATGATAGGGAATCCCATTTGGATGAATGAGGAGAAGAGGAAGACCATCATGAAGTGAAATATCATTTTGAATTGATAGATGTTCCTGTCTCCTGCTCGTTCGATCATTTCGCCAATGGTGAGCACTCGATCGGTCATGCCGGCTCTTGATGGTGTATGACTACTCTGCATATTATTAGTTTGATTTGATATATTATCAGAATTATGTATACCCTTCGGCAGAAGTAAAATAGTATCAGAAAGGTGATCGACCGCTTCAGATCAAAATTGAATTTGGAGCAGTGGAGGTCTCCTTCACATAATGTTCAGGTCTTATTTTCATCAAGGTGTCCACAATTTAGATGATGTGGTATGGAGTATATTCGTCATTACGTGGTCTGGAGCTTTGGGTCATCCTGGAATTGACTACTTTCTGCTTGAAATAGCTCGGAATGGCATTGTAGCCGATCACACTACCAACTAAACCCATGACGATTGCACAGTTGGCATCAGTATCCCCTCCTTTCGCTAGTGTGGTAAGTAAACTATCCATGAACTTGAGATTTCTTTTGTTGATTTCAACACAAGCATAAGTAAATGAAGACTTGAGCTTTCCAATATTGTTTCTAGAGTTGATCTATATGTCAAGTTCGACACATCTCCAGATATCTTTAAGCTTCTAGCTTCCTCTCGAGTAGACCCACTTTGCAGCTTCATAGAAGGCATACTCGTGATCCCTGGTCTTGAATATGATTCTCAGCATTATGGCGTAAATAAGACCTGTCTATATCAGAAGTTCGTTTGGACAAATTAGTGAAAGTTCATCTGAATAAAATGGCAGTTACCTCTGATCAAACGGTGGAATTCTCGTTAGTTTAAGTTAAGACTCCAAACAACAAGAGGGATAATTCTGATGAGACCCAGGTTACTCTAATGATTTTTATTTTTCTATGAACTTTTCTTGAGCATTTATCCCAATCCTTCAAGCAATATACCTTTGTCTTCCCTTTTCTTTTTGTTTATCTCCACAAGCGACAAAATGAAGATAGCCGAAATGTTGAACGGTTTGCTTTCCAGCCATTTCAGATATCGTTTGGCCATATGGTCAGCGTTATAACTGTTTCCACCGTCTATAAGACCGTAGCAAGTCGATAGCATGATCTATGTTTGATCGGTGCCCTGACCTGGACCAATATTATAGGTTCCTCCGCCGTTCATCATCAATGCTGCTGGAATTTAGTAAATGCTATAGATTTTATAGGCGATATGAGCTCCCACGATGTCTCCAATCAGAAAGCCAAAAAATGCTCCATAGATGGAGTCAAGGAGATCATCGGTTGCGATATTAGGGCATTTTCTGTGTGAATGCAAAAGTCGTTCCAATTGTGATGGAAGGGTCAGATTTTACTTTTTCTTCAGAATTAAAGAGGCAGAGTGACAACGTCTCAGGTTTTCAGGCTCATAAAATTTATCAGTCCGACTTATGAAATTTTTCCGTTTCTATTCGAGGATGAGTTCTTTGATGGTTTAACTAATTTCTTAACTCTCCATGACAACAGATTCTAGGGATTTGGACATTCTGGAATCGCAGTCGCTGGAGTGAGAGAGATCATAGGACGATTCAGAACGAACTTCCAAAACTTCGGTGTTGGTTATCATTAATGACAAATTATATTGCTGAGTTATAATGATAGAAAAGAAACAGCGTAGTTGTCATAGCATAGCCATCTGTGCAGCAATCGTAATATTCTTCCTTTATCTGTCATTTCATCGAGTTATTTTTAAGATTGGATAGATCTATGTAAAATCAGAGAAAACTTTTCTTGCTTTACTCGATAATGCTTCTGCTCTTTACTTTGTTTATTGGCATGTTGCCGAATTTGACCTTGGCTCCCCACTCGCGTAAATTGCTTCTTAGAATTTTGGTTGAAATATCGATAGGAATATCCTTGAATCTGTTCTGGCCTTTCTTGGCTTACTTCTCGTAGGCTTTCTCATAATTTTATGATATTTTAGGCAATGAAAGCACCTCTTTGGGCGTTTCTTCAACAAAAGATACGTTGATGTTCTTTACTTCAGGAAAATTCACCAGGCTGCTTTTCTAAATACCTCAATAAGTACAGACAAAAATGGTTTGATTTGAGTCAGCAGAAGCTGAATAATAATTTCCATTTAATTGATGCTCCATTATTTGATGTCTTTCCCTTTGAGATCCTGTATGTTGAGGACTTGGTCTTTCTTGGCCCCCTCAATTTCTCCTTCTCTACTGCTATCTTTGCCATAGAGTATATTTTCAAGATATTATGCCAAAATTGATGCCAAAGTTTAATACTTTCTACTTGAAATTTTTTGAATGCTCTCCATATAGTGCTTCTCGTTCTTGAGGTTGGCGATCTCGAACTTAAGTTTGTTGATCATTTCATCTTTTTACTTATCCAGATCACTGAGCTAAGATTATCTTGAAACGAATCGATCTCTTTAACTTTAGGCAAGCTAATTGGGAGTCTGGGTATTCAAGTGACCTGACTGTTTCTTAAGCTCTTGGATCTATTTGTAAAGCTTTTTGATGAGGGTCTGAGCTAAGGAGGATCTTTTGACCAGGTCATTCTATATCTCTTTGTGCAACTCGAGGTCCAGCTTCAAAGATTTGATTTATTATTGAAGTTTTTCGTTCTTGTCAAGTTGAACGGTAATATTTTTGGATTGGTACTCTATTTCATTTTTGAACTGTTGATTTTGAATGATTAGCAGTCTTTCTTGCTTTTCTACATAAGCAGAAATATACAATTAGAGAATCCTCTCAGATCGCGGTTGCTGTCTTCAATGATTTTTTTCTTGTCCTCGACAATACTTTCCTCTACTTTGTAGTATTTCCTTAGATCGGCAAGATTTTTCTCAAGATTTATTATTTTAGAATTGAGAAGCTCTTTCTGACCATCAAAATCTATCTTCAGTCTTTCAAGCTCATCACTGTGCTATCTTACGACTTCCTGTAATTTTATTTTGGAATTGTTTAGCATGAACTCGACTTCATTTTTCTATTGCTTCAGTATATCAACCTACGTCTCAAGGTGTTGAATTGCAGCGTTCTGAATAGAGTATTGTCTTACCAGATTGGCAATTTATTTGCCAGCTGCTTCCTCCTTGATCAATTTATGTCTCTGGATCTCTTCATTCTGGCTTTTGAGTTTGGCGTTCTGCTTGGTGACTTAATCGAATTTTCTTTTTTCTTAATCAATGATGATATCTCTCTGAGCGATAACTGACTTGAGGCTGGGTAAGGGAAAGGGTACTATTCGGGATCATTCTATCTCTTTGTTATAAACTCCATCTCTTAATTTTATTAAGTTGTATTCTCAAAAGATAAGCATAGTTATAAATTAACAATCGTGAATATGATGACAAACAAATTTGAATGATCCCATGATTTGTAATCTTCTCTCTGAGTCACTATTGTACTAACAAATTCACGCCACAGGCTGTAGTTATATGAAGGAATATTGGAATACGAATCAACACAGAGACAATGGTGATCATGAGTTGGTTAGTTACTCCTAGTTTTATTAGGAGTCACCTCCTTCTGGCTCAGGAACTATGTTGCTAGCTAGGATCTTGCTCTTCTCACCCGGCATTATGCTCATTATTTTAGTCAGGTACTTCGACCATGGCTCATCTTGATGGGTCAATATATATTCGCAGGTCTTGCCATGTCCTTGCCTCAAAATGTCTATCACTTTCACCGAGTACTCGATAATCTTGTACAGGACTGTCTTTTCTCCCGAACGAAGGACGATAATATTTCTGGTATTTTCAGTCAATTTATTTGACTTGAGAAGTTGTCGATCTTGCTAAAGAGAAGTGGGATACTCTTTAAGGGCTTCTTCACACAGACCTCTCAGGATTTACCATATCTTGATCTACAATTATACGTTGATGGGAGGAGTCTTTGTCGAAATATAGGGTTCGTTTGACACTTTGATTCCTGATATTTTCTACAATAATTCTAGTAGATACTTCGAGGACATTGAGATGGTTGATATCGGAGATGGCTTTGAATCTCAGAAAGCCCATGGATTAGTAGAAATTGTTCTCGTTCAGGTTGCAAGATATCTTGAGAATCTTAGTCAGTCCTTCAGTCTTTTGGAGCATTTATGCTTTTTTGGCTTTGAGTTCTCCATCAATATTTGCTCTAAGGCACTATATCAGCAACAAAGTACCACTTGATTCTCCAAGTTATCCTCAATCACAAAGGCGTAGTTGAGTAAATAGCGGGAATTGCACTTTTTACCATAAGAATCAAACACTTCCACCCCAGCGGGGATATCTTCTAAACTTTCAATCACAAAGCCCTATCTTTCATCAACATAGTTCCAGGCTGTCTGTTTCGGAAGTTTGTGATTGAGCATGTCAGCAAAAGGAGCCAGAATGTCAGTCTTGACTCCATCAATGAGCAGTCCAAATATACGACTTCCGATGATTGTTCTGGCCCAGCAAAAATCTCTGAACATGTATTTTCTGAATTCCGGCGATGCTAAGCACAGACGGTCGTAATCTCGTTTGAGATCGTATACTTTTTCATGAATTTGCATCAAAAACGGCGACCCAACAAGCTCGGTTAGCTCTTAATTAGTGTAATTTATGGGAAAACTGTTGAGATCTTTTGGCAAAATGCTCAGATACAGATTCCACTTTGATTTTTCTTGTTTGACGTATTCCTGAAGCAGAAAGATGGCCAGATAGGTATGTTTAGGGGACATCAGTTACACCTGGTGTTCGATGAGGTGTTGGCAAATGGGATCTTCTTTGGCCATTTCGAGACTAATCAGATGGGACCTGGGGATGTAGACGATGGTTTAGCCTTTCTGCTATACTTAAAAATAATACTTTGATGGGCTGAGTAGATATGACACCGCGATACCCTTCCCCAAAATTAGCAACTTGTAGAAAATCATATCTGGCACCAGCTGCGTACTGCTCTTTCTTTAATTTAGAAAGGATCTGTTCTTCCTGGGGGCTCAATTTCGAAAAATTGCCTACTTGCATGTAATTATTATGGACTTATCAAAACACAAGCTCTGCTACAGAAAGGTCTGATTTAACAAAAATAATCTAATTGATATGCTCGCTTAAAAATTCTAACAAAGGTCGATAATTAGACGATAAATACATGTGCAGCCAATTGCCAATTGCCAAACAAAGAGAATGCATAATTTTTCGATAGGTTGTATAAATATATTTAATAACTTTTCCTCATGCAAAAATAAATAAACCCCATAGAACTGCAGACCAAACTTTACAAGCGATACTAATCCTCCCAGACCTACTTCTACACCAACAAGATAAACGAGATAGTACGAGAGAAGAGAACAACAGTCAACATATTCTATGAAGATGTTGAGTATATGCTAGATACAGAGTAAAATTTCAAAAGATGGTATCAGCACAAAGAGTTCAATAATAAGATGTTCACCTTTAAGGAGTATTATTTCTATCACAGTGACTGTCCTAGAATTTTTATGAAAGGACTCTAAGACGTTTATGCCAAGTGGCAAGACAAAAAGAGAGACCTTGTCTACAAAAGATTGAAGTTGCTTTACAAATAATCGTACGATAGTGACTCGTCTAACATGGAGGATCAGAAGAGTCAAAATTATGTGGCGACTACTCACTTTTTATTGTAAATATCGGACTACAATCCTTTCTCGAAGAAATACTACCTGAGAGTGGAGGCCAAAAAAGACAAAGAAAAGAAAAGGCTCTAGGATGAAGTGAAGAAGAATCATTCAAAAAATGAGCTTGAACATCTTAATCACTAGCTAAGTGCAATGCTGAACGATATGTCAACTTTATCTGAAATATCTACCTTGTCAAAAAATACTCCTGCTGCTAAGGTGGAGAAAGAAAGGCAGAAGTCTAAAAATCGAGTTCATCTCAAGGATAGGTCATTGGACAAATCCAAGAGCAAAAGCACCAACATGAGCAACTCGAATTCAATCATCACCTTCAACTTCAAAAAGAACAAATAATCTGTTGAAAGATTAAAGCTTATCAAAGATCCAAAAAACCTTGTGGTCAAAGACATTGGCATATAAAAAAATGTATTTCCAGAAGGGCGAGTATCTCCTCGATTTGCAAGTAACCATGGAGACAACAATTTTCTTAAAAGCAAGTCGATATTTTCTGTGAGTTCTTTTGGAGCTCTGCACAAAAACACATAACTTAAGAATACTGGAGGAAGATATGATCAATTCAAGATCAACCTCGATAGCAAAAAGCTGACACTTGATGACCGCAAATACGACACCTAAAAGCATAAATTATCTGCCTCCAAAAACATAGTTATCAAAACCAAGAGCACATCTAAATTTTAAAAAAGAGGCTCTTTAGAAAAGCTACCAAGCCGTTAAAGTTCAGCAGGACGCTTGCTTAAGGCAGATGAGTTTTCAGATAAGAAACTAAACAAAAATAATCCCTTCGAAATCAGGAGTCGAAGTATGAAAAGTTAATATTTGACGGCTGGAACTACTAACAAAAAAACACTGTTTAATATCAAGCACCCTCTCGAGCGTACATTTTGTTCTATTTAGTAACAAAAGGGAAAAAAGCTTTAGAACTGCGAAATTGGTGATAACTACACTTTGATATTTGCTAATATGATTTTCTTTAAAAATCAACTCACTTCATATAATTTCTCACATTTGAGCTTTAAATTTTCATATCCAGACTGATTCTCAAGAGCATTGATCCATTTTTTGAGCTATGTCTTGAAGACTTCCTTATTGATATCGCTGTAGATCTCTTCTGCTCTAGTTATGTTCTGGATGGCCTCTATCTCATTTTCTCTGTATTTTTTTATATACTTACAAAATTCACTATGCTTGTCCCTAAACACCGTACTCATCAAAATATTCTATTTCTCGATTTTATCCAATAACTATTTTAGCTCACTCTGATGCTCTTCTTTGCCCAAAACGTTGAACATTTAGTTTGGTATATTTAAGTAATTTTGTTTATTGACCAGAGAGTAGCTGAGTAGGTTGATGGCTGCAAATGCTTTCTTGAGAAGATAAATTTGAATGAATTCTGTATTGCGGTTAGTTGCTATTCCGAATCCGCATATTTCTTCTGCCATCGACCGAAGCAGTTAGCTAAAGAGAAGCTCATGCTCCAGAGCTTCAAAGATGACATCCAGGTTGGCCTAGCTTACTTTAAAAAGGTCAAGCTGAAGAAGCTCAGATGCTTTAGGCCTTTTCTCTTTATCTTTAGTCAGGCAGGAACTCAGAAAATGTTGCATTTCTTTGCTAATTTTCGATTGTTTTTCAGGTGTCAGGCTAAACACAGAATTTTTGACTTTTTCCTCGATTTCCCATTTATTATTTCCCATGAAATACATTTACTGGAACAGCAAACGATAGGTGATGATTCCCAAGGACCACACGTCAACTCTGGTCGTATAGTCTTCCTTGTTAAAGATTTAAGGGGCCATGAAAGGATAAGTTCCAAGAGTTTCATTGAAACTTTGCTTCTGAGATGCGAAACCGAAGTCTCCTATCTTGTAGTAGATCTGATTAACTCCATTGTCAAATTAACTGGAGATAAAGATGTTGTCGGGTTTGAGGTCACGGTGGCAAATGCTCATTTCTTCCAAATATGCTAAACCTTATACTATTTGTTTGATGATATTTTTCGTTTCTTCCTCAGTTAGAGCTCCCTTTTCGATGTAGCTACTGAGAGTTCCTTATTAGCATATTTCCATGACAATATAGACGTGAGTATCTGTACGGAAGCAGTCATAGTGTCTGACGAGGTAAGGACAAGGTTTTTATTTTATTTTGGTTGTGAATTTTCGCATGACTGAAATTTAGTTACCTAAATCAGGCTATTTCTACACACAATGGTTTTCATTTATTGGCCATGAAATTAGATGACCTCGAGGTGGATTGCTTTGATGGCTACCCATCGAGAGTTGGTGTGGTCGTAGCCTCGGAACACTTTGCCAAAGGAGCCCTTTCCCAGCAGTTCCTATTATTGGTATGAGTATTGTCCTTCTTTCAGATATTTTCTCATTCTTATTATTAATTCTGAACAAAGTCAAAAATTATTATGGTTTTTCTTTACATACTATAGCCTCTTAGTGCGGACGATACTTATAGCATAAAATATCTTTGCTTATAATTTAAAAAATGTACAAATTAAGTAGAGTCATTCAGGCTCACAATCGTGATGCTAGATGTCTGGACTATCACCAGGGAACGTTGGTCAGCGGAGGTAGCGATAAAACATTCAAGCTATATTCGTACAATAATGGCAACTGCACTGAAAACTTCTCTAAATCATTTGATGCCTAGGTCATCTCAATCAAAATTAACAAGACAGAGCCAAACAGTCCAATTTTTGTGCTGTTGGGACTCAGGAATGGCAAAATCCTCGGGTTCGACAAATCAGGAAACAGTGTTCTTGTGATCAATCACAACTCGTGTATTTCATCTTTGGATTTCATCGATCATGAAACCTTTGTATCTGGATCTTGGGATGGAAAAGGTATAGTCTGGTCTGTCAGCACTCTCAAGCCAGTTTGTGAATTCAAGGAAGGCAAACATGCAGTTTGTGTTCATTTTAATAGAATTAATCACTACATCACTAGTGGATCTCAGGATAAAGCTCTCAGTTTGTGGGATCGAGTCACCGCTATGAAGATCAAAAGAGTCGAGAATGCTCATAATGATATCATCAGAGAAATTGCAGATATTGACAACTCAGGAATGATCATCACTTGCTCTAATGATTAAAGCGTCAAAATATGGAGTGGAGATCTGGAACCCATTCAGACTCTGCTCGGCCATTCTGCTTTCATATTCACAGTCAAGGCCATCAGTTTGGGCTCATACATTTCAGGTGGATAAGATAAAAATTTGAAGATTTGGCAGGAGGACCACTGTGCTCAGGATATTCAACTTCCTGGATCAATTTGGAGCATATGCTTCGACGACAACAGAGATATATTCACAGCAGGTTCAGATGGCATCATTCGTACTTTCACAACAGACAATTCCAGAAGAGCTGATCCAGATGTCGAGGAAATGTTCAATAAACAAATTTTGGAGGCTTCATCAAAGAAGTCAGGTATGACTCAAGATGATATTAAAAAATTGATGACTACTGAACAAATGAGTACGTTTTTTTTTTCATGTAGACTCGGTCCCTGGAAAGAAGTAGGGAGAAATTCGGGTGTTCAGAAACGGAATGGTTCCTGAAGCTTATATGTGGCAAAACGGCAAATGGGATAAAATTGGTGATGTTATTACTGAGGGCGGAGGTAGTGGAGGCGCTCCTCCACCGAAACCTAAATACTACCATGGAGATCAATACTTCCCGGCTGGAACCTATGACTATCTCTTCGACGTGGATGATTAATCAGGAGTTCCTAAAGTCATTCCATTCAACGATGGAGGAAATCCTATGGAGGCTGCTGAGAGATACTGCAAGAGAGAAGGAATGACGAAGGGTTATATTGAACAAATTCGTAAGTTTTTGATCCAAAATACCAGCAAGATGCCTCGTGCTGCACAAAAGGCAGGAACATAGGGTGAAGTCAGCTTAGGTCTGTTGAAATGTACTCCAGCCTATACTGCCATTGAGTATAACAACATCAAGAATCCGCAAGCTTTGATCAACAAAATTAAAGAGTTCAATGAAAAAGCAGACTAAAAGAAGCTAAATTAGAGATAGTTGGTGCATATTGAAAGGTAATTATTTTTCTATTCAGAATCGTGACTCAGCTTGAAAGTTAAAAGACTTATCATTCATGGACACTTGATTTCAAAGAGATGGACACTCTGAAGAAATTATTGACCTGGCCAAAAGATTTGAAATTCCCTGTCTGGGATGTTCTCCGAGCATTCTTGAAGCATTATCAAAGTGAGGCTCTCTTTTCAGGACTCGAAGCTGGTGGCGATATTATCACTCAGCTGGCTATCGGCCTCGAAACTGAGTACCCTGAAGCAATCTATACTCTGATTCTGAAGACATTGTCCAATATTCTCATCCAGAACACAAACAAAGGAGGCATGCTCAGACACGCCGATATGGTTTTCAGCTCACTCCTTGTGATATCCAAGCGAGAAAACCTTCAAAATGCCAACTTTTTGGCAGCTGTAGCAGCATTTTTGTACAACTTTAGCATTGCCTGTGTTGAGAAGAAACTTGAGAAGGATGAAAACATTGACACTTTTGCTTTAGTCCTACAAAAACGCCTGGATATTGACAAGAACTTCGACAATAGAACTTTGTTATTGCAGGCAGGAGCCAACATTCTTTACAAGTACCACAAGGAGAAAAAGCAAATGTATGAATTTTTATTGAAGCATCTTCAAGCAGACGATGTGTCAGCAGATATCAAGATATTTTATTGATCTTTGTCAATTGTCAATCATTCCTTCATATCTGATCACTATAATCAAATTTAAGATATTTTGAACGATGCCCAGACATCCAAAGAAGCAGCCATCAGAAAGCAGCCAAGATATAGCTGATTAATCAGCTTATACACCTGTTCTGAATAATAGTAAGGCTGAGGTTCGAAAAAGACAGGATCATCTTCAATTACTTGTCGATCGATTGGCTGATCATAAATCGACCATGTATACATTCATATATTAAGAAAAATTGGAATAATCTAGTATCTTGATGAAAAGTATCATACAGGAGATTTTGTTCATGTTCATTCCCACAACAGCAGTGACAAGCCAATGCCTTGTAAAATAATAGGATTTTATCAGCTTTCATAGTAGTTTGAAACTATTCCCATAGTTGAGCTCTAATTATGCCTCAGGAAAGATGATTTCGCTCCCTTTACTAAAATTAAGGAACTCTTTTCTGATAGGGAGCTGTTTCCGACCAACAGAAGAGTATGTCAGTATGTTACAACAATCTAAGAAAAGATCTAAGTTGTCGATGAGGACCAATTCATGAGCAGCTAATAAACAAATAATCGATTGTATTTCACGAGGGCTGGCTTCGATTGCTACTTCAAAAATTTCCAACCTCCTATATCCAAATGGAAAAGAATATGTATCTGCAACGTGATACCACGACCAGAAACAATGAATCCAAAGATGATACTTTGCAACGAATGTTAGGATATTTTCCATCGTTCATGTGTCGGAGTCAAAACTAGGAAATTTATGTGTCAAAACTGTGATCCGAGAAAAGAAAAAGAGCAAAAAGAAGACCTGCAAATTATAGAAGAGTACAACGAGTATAACTTTGAAGATGTTTCATGATACATTTGAAGTGTAATAATATTTTAATCATATACCGATCATATTTGAATGTCAGATAGGGGTTGGGGTTGGGGTTGGG
>Ga0100378_1000854_pt1 | contig 33195 bp, 35 predicted proteins | sample CryGeymeta201502_FD_81535 | JGI IMG/M metagenome (GOLD analysis project Ga0100378, IMG submission 81535) | Groundwater microbial communities from Crystal Geyser aquifers in Utah, USA - Crystal Geyser metaG 2015-02 | ecosystem: Environmental > Aquatic > Deep subsurface > Groundwater | place: USA... | reverse complement strand
GTTAGCCCCTATGACAAATTATTACACGGCTTTGATGCCACACACGCGCCTTCCACATCGCAACAGCGTGAAATCAGCAAATATGAAGTTTTATTTAAATTACGTGATGAAGTCATCGAACATCCTGAAAAAAATAAGTTATGGGATAAATTTTAAATTTTAGGACTTGCACGCATGGCTATTTGGTCTCAACCGATCACACCCGAAACGCTGAATCTACGTGGTCATAAAACCATGGCTGAATGGCTAGGCATTCAATTTACTCACGTGGGTGAAGATACGTTAACCGCGACCATGCCCGCTACCGAGCGTACAAAGCAGCCACTCGGAATTGTGCATGGTGGTGCAAACGTGGTGCTCGCTGAAACCATCGCAAGCACCGCCGCAAACGCTGCGGTCGACCAATCCCGCTATTATTGTGTTGGTCTCGAAATAAATGCGAACCACATTCGTTCAGTTCGTGACGGCTTCATCACCGGTGTGACGCGCCCAGTACACCTTGGCCGCAGCACGCATATTTGGCTCATTGATCTGTACAACGATGAAGGCAAGCTCACCTGCACCTCACGCATGACCGCGTCGGTGATGACACGGAAATAAAACGATCTATTGATTTGTGCTCGCAGGCCCAGGCCTTTCAGGTGTATTTTTATTATCCTGATTCACCGCTCGCTTCTCTTTAGCCCATTGTTTAAATACGCTTTGAGCCGACACAGGTTTTTGAGATGCCTTCGCTTGCTCTCGCACGTCAGTCCAAGTTTTCTTGATCGCACTGGGGCTGGCCTCCGTCATCATCGCTCGGACTTTAGCCCGAAGCTCAGTTAAATCTGTAAGCTGCCGAGGTGTTAAATCAAACACATCCGGCTGCAACTTCGCTTGCGTCAACAGCTTACTAATATCGCCTTGTAACAAGCGCATGGAGTCAGACGTAGGGGCATTCGAAAAAAGACCTATGTTTTGAATTTGGCGTGCGTATTGAGCATCAAAATTTTTCAAACGTTCACGAAACGCATGTATTTTTTCATCCGCATCTAACGCAGATAAGCGAGCGGAGCGTGGCATATTTGTCATACATTGCACCTCTAACAAAGCGGTCTCTTTATTGATAGTATAGTACACTAAAAGAGCAGGGCGTGCAAAACCTTATACGATCCAATTGTTAACAAGCATGCAGCAGGCAATGTAAGAATCCATGAAGTAAAAATATTACGAATCACAACTAAATTTAAAGCACCAATACCACGTGCAAGACCGACTCCCAACACTGAGCCTACGAGCGTCTGTGTAGCAGAAACTGGAATCCCAATACTGGTTGCCACAACAACCGTTGTTGCAGCCGAAAGTGTGGCTGCAAACGCACGACTCGGTGTTAAAGCCGTAATCGAGCTCCCCACCGTTTCAATCACGCGCCGACCTTGTACAAGAAAACCAATCACAGCGCCCGTTGCACCCAAAACAACAACCCACATGGGGTAACCGGCGGCTCGAAATGGCTCATCGGCATGCATCACCAAGCTATGCACCATACTGAGCGGAGCAACGGCCAGGGCTACATCATTTGCACCATGCGCAAACACCATAGCACATGCTGTCATCGCCATCAGGACAGCAAAATATTTTTCTACTTGCTTAAAACTATCACGTCGACGTAAGTTAGGCTTCTCAGGAATGTGGCGAATCACCCACATACCGAAGAACGTGATGGTGATGCTCGTGCCTAACATAACCAGCATGCTTTGCTTGATATTGAGCTGCACATCAAAATGCGCGAGGCCTTTAAATACCGTAATAAACGACAACACCGAGCCCACTAAAAATAGATAGAGTGGAATAAATCGCTTCGCACGCTCGAGTACATTGGCTTGCACAAAAATGGTCTGCTGGATACTAAAAAACAGTGCATAAGCTGTTGTGCCTGCAATCAGTGGTGACGTGATCCAACCCATCGCAATGTGGGATACTTGATGCCAATGCACGGCATGCTTACCCAGCATAAGCCAACCAAACCCAACCATTGAGCCAACCAATGCATTGGTGATGGAGACGGGCACGCCTATAAAACTTGCCAAATGCATCCAAATTGTACATGCCATCAGCACGCCCAACATGCCTTCAATCAAAATGCTCGGCTGTTCAGCCAGTAAGTGTACATCAATAATACCGTCACGCAACGTCGCAGTCACATCCGTTCCACCTAAAAATGCGCCTAAGAACTCAAAAATCACCGCCACACACAAAGCCTGCTTAACGGTGATGGCTTTTGAGCCCATGGTGGTGCTCATGACATTGGCCAAATCGTTCGCGCCAACACCCCACGTCATGAGAAAACAAAGAAAAATAGCAAGAGAAAAATAAAGAGCTGAAATATCCATAGGATGAGTATTACCTGGCAATCAAAATTTGAAGCCGTCCACCCACTGTTTGCGCGTGGTCAGCTAAGTCACCAATCCATTGAACCAATTTATAAAGAAATATCACATCCAATGTGGGCAATTCGCCTTCTATTTCAAAAATACGATGCCGGATATCCGCCAACTGATCGTCACTGTCATGCTCGATGGTATCCAACGTTACAATCATTTCTTCAACGATGGTTACCTCACTCCCGCGAAATCCTGTCTCAAGTAGCTGATCGAGCTCATTAATCGCTTTACATGCCTGCTTTGCTGCGTCCAAAGAGCGTTTTAAAAAAGGCATGAAACGCTCGGTTAATGCCTCGGGGATAAGCATATGACGACCGACCATGAGGCCTGCAATATCTTCCGCTTTATTTGCAATACGATCTTGGCAGCTTAATAATTCCAACACATCGGTACGTGCGACGGGTAAAAACAACCCTGCGGGTAAATGTAGACGTAAATCTCGTTTTATTAAATCGGCTTCTTTCTCAAGTGCTGAGATATCTGATTGTATGCGTACGGCCGCATCCCAATCATCCGCTAACACAGCATCAAAAAAAGGCAAAAGCTGCTTGGCGCACTGATACACTTTGTACATGTGATGTTCAATAGGCTTAATTGGCGAAGGCCCAAACATATTGAAAAGATTACCCATCATAGGACGATAACCCTAAAGAAGATTGATGAGTAGTATACCGAACCCTGTACGATTTGAATAACGTTTTTTGCAAAAATAAGACGAGCATGTTACAAAGTTAGGCGAATGTGTTGTGCGTGCATGTTAGCGCAATACGCGAGAAATTCACGGACAACCCCAGGATTGGGCGTTTTAGGAGCAATATCATGATTGAATATATTTATAAAGGATTTAAATTATCTTATCAGGTCAGTGAGCTCAGTGCTTCTGCATCATTCGATGGTTCCATCTTATACGAAGCGCATGGCAATGCGGTTTATTTATTAAGTACGCCTAAAAAATGGTTTTCACAAACCCATTTTCATACCGATAACGAGAGTCATCAAGGCGCTGAGCACGAAATCAAACGTCTGCTTGAAAATTATGTCGATTTTGAATTAAAAAACTTTTATACCATGCAAGAAAAAGGGACGTTTTCTGAAAATTAATACCATTATGGTACCGAGAAGAGGACTCGAACCTCCACGGAGTTGCCCCCACTAGCACCTGAAGCTAGCGTGTCTACCATTCCACCACCTCGGCAATTGAACGGTAAACTACGCGTTTACTTCACGTTTGTCAACTTATTTTATGCTTCGGGCTTGATCATATGCGCGGGTTGAACATATTCAGCAAACTGCTCTGCCGTCAAATAACCCAACTGCACAGCCGCCTCTTGAAGTGACAAATTGCCTTGATGCGCAGTTTTCGCAATTTTAGCCGCTTTATCATAACCAATATGCTGATTAAGTGCCGTCACCAGCATCAGCGACCGCTCAACATAGCCTTCGATCACCGGAAGATTGGCCTCAAGCCCCGCCACACAAAATTCTTGAAACGAACGGCATGTATCAGCTAATAGACGCAACGAATGCAACACGTTAAAAATAATCACCGGCTTCGAAACATTCAGCTCAAAATTACCTTGGCTTGCCGCCATACCCACCGTCGCATCATTCCCCATCACTTGCGTACACACCATCAGCATCGCCTCCGACTGTGTTGGATTCACTTTGCCAGGCATGATCGACGAACCCGGTTCGTTTTCAGGTAAAATTAACTCACCAATCCCACAACGTGGACCCGAGCCTAACCAGCGGACATCGTTTGCTATTTTAGTTAAAGCACACGCCAAGGCCCTTAACGTACTGTGTGCCATCACCAAAGGTTCATGGGATGCTAACGCCTCAAATTTATTAGGCGCTGTAACAAAAGGCTGTTCTGTGAGTGCAGCAATATGACCGGCTACTTTTGTGGCAAATTCAGGATGTGTATTTAATCCTGTTCCAACAGCTGTGCCCCCTAGCGCAAGCTGATACAACTCTGGCAACACCGCTTCCATACGCGCCATGCAAGCATCCAGTTGCGCCACATACGCCGAAAACTCTTGACCTAGTGTTAGAGGCACTGCATCTTGCAAATGCGTACGACCAATTTTTACAATATTTTTGAACTCTTCCATTTTTGCAGCTAAGCCATCACGTAATGCTTTAACCGCAGGCAATAAATTTTCGTGAAACGCCATGGCCGCCGCAATGTGCATGGCCGTTGGAAACGTGTCGTTGGATGACTGAGATTTATTCACATCATCGTTGGGATGAATCGGGTTTTTACTCCCCATCACACCGCCAGCAAGTTCAATTGCACGATTTGAAATCACTTCGTTTGCATTCATGTTCGATTGCGTGCCACTGCCGGTTTGCCAAACATGCAGCGGAAAATGTGCGTCTAACTTACCCTCACGCACTTCATCAGCTGCTTGTTGAATCAGCGCTGACTTTTCTTCTGATAATTTACCTAATTCTTGATTGGTGATAGCCGCCGCTTTTTTTAAAACACCAAAAGCATGAACCACTTCTTTTGGCATCAAATCATGCCCAATATTAAAGTGATGCAACGAACGCGCCGTTTGTGCACCCCAGTATTTATCGGCAGGAACGTTAATCTCACCCATACTATCTGATTCAACGCGTATTTTACTCATGATAAACTCCTAATTTTTATAGCCCAATAGAATAACGGATTGAGTGACATTGGTATACACTACTTAAATATACTTAAATTCAAGCAGGATTTTTTCTTATGCGAACCGTTCGTATTTATCATCCAGGTGTCTATAACCTTCATGACTTGGTTGAATTATCAGAAGCCGAGAGCAAACACGTTGCACGCGTACTTCGGATGCATCCAGGTGATATTTTAACGCTGTTTTGTGGCGATAACCGTGAGTATTCCGCCATGATAACGGGGGCCACCAAGCGCCATGTGACTGTACGTATTGAAAGCGTCCAACCATTTGATCGCGAATCGCCTTGTAAAATACATCTTGCCCAAGGCATCGCCAAAGGCGATCGCATGAGCTTTATTATTCAAAAAGCGGTTGAGTTGGGTGTGACAAGCATCACGCCGTTACACACGCAACACGGGGCCGTACGTCGTGACACGAAGCAATTGGCTAAAAAACACGCTCAGTGGGAGGCCATTGCAATCAGCGCCTGTGAGCAATCCGGCCGTAATATTATTCCGACGATCCATCCGCCCTGCTCGTTTGATAACTACCTCGAAACCTGTTCTGCACAAACCAAGTACCTGCTCGATCCTTTGGCTGAGCACGCATGGAAAAAAAGTACGGCAAAACAAGGCGATCTTGCTTTGCTGATTGGGCCCGAAGGGGGGTTAGATCCGAGCGAAATTAAACAAGCAAAAGCTGTGTCATTCCAGAGTATTAAGCTCGGTCCTCGCATTTTACGCACCGAAACTGCAACAATTGCAGCACTCAGTGTCTTGCAAGCGCTTCTGGGTGATCTATAATAGGCTGTCAGCTTCCGGACTAGTTTATACTTAAGTACTTGATTCCGGGCTTGTTTTTTAAATATGGCCTCTTGCGGACCATCAAAAAACAAGAATTATTATAATTAAATGAGGTTCTTTCATGAGCAATCACGTTAAAACGGTTACCGACGACAACTTCGAAACTGAAGTTTTAAATGCTACTCAACCTGTACTTATCGATTTTTGGGCTCCTTGGTGTGGGCCATGCCGAGCATTTGCTCCAACCTTTGAAGAAGCGGCAGAAAGTTATAGCGGCAGCGTTACTTTTGCAAAAATCAACATTGATGAGAACCCAGAAACACCTTCAAAATATGGTGTCATGAGCATTCCTACCTTACTGTTGATTAAAAACGGTCAAGTCAAAGCGACCAAAATGGGTGCTTTATCGAAATCTCAACTTGTTGCTTTTATCGATAGCAATATTTAACCCCATAAAAAAGCTTTGTTACGTATGCAACAAAGCTTTTTTTATATTTTAAATCATCTTAACTTAATCTCCTCCATGATTTTTTCAATATCCGATGCTACGGTTTCCATATCCCCTTTACCGTAACAATTTAAATCGATCGCATATTCAACCAACACTTTCGTATGCTCCAAGAGCTTATAGGCTTCACCATCATCACCTGTTTCAATATAGTGCCCCGCAAGATAAGCTTCTGCACCTTGTAAACTTTGCGTACACACAGTTCTGTCTTGATAGCGACCCAACCAGTCTAATTTGAGCGCCAAGCGACGGCACTCATCTGCATAAACTTTCGCATTCTCAGGTTTTTCATCCTTTTTATCGCCTGGTTTATAAAGCGTACTATTAAACGAGGCTGCACAGGCCCCCATCACCGATAGCGCCAAGCCACACGCAACACAACCTCGCATTACTGATTTAAACATACTCGCACACTCCTTATGTATTTTAATTTATTTTATATAAATAACATTTTGACTAGCATTTTCCAAATAAAACCGTTAATATACAAAAAGAATTTGTATAGCTCGACCAAGGATGACTTTTGGGCGCTAGCTCTAAAAGTAACTCTCCCCGTAACACAATTTTGGATAATCATTCCATCGAATGAAATAACACATCAAGCGAGACCTATGAACTTAAGTGAACTCAAGCGATTACCTATTGCTGAACTGATGAATATCGCCCAAGAAGCGAAAATCGAAAACACCTCCCGCATGCGCAAACAAGACATTGTCTTTTCTATATTAAAAGCGAAAGCGCTCAAGGGTGATGATATTTATGGCCATGGCGTGGTGGAAATTTTGCCCGAAGGTGGATTTGGCTTTTTACGCTCGGCCGACAGCTCCTATATCGCGGGCCCCGATGACATTTATGTCTCCCCAAGCCAAATCAGACGTTTTGGTTTGCGTACGGGCGATACCGTTTCTGGAAAAATTCGACCACCCAAAGATAACGAGCGTTATTTTGCTTTACTTAAAGTGGACAAGATTAATCTGGATACACCCGAAAACGCGAAACGCAAAATTTTATTTGAAAATTTAACACCGCTGTTTGCTTCTGAGCGCTTGGTGATGGAGCAAGGGAACGGCAGTACAGAAGACTTAACCGCACGCGTCATTGACCTGACAGCGCCCTTTGGCCTTGGCCAACGTGGTCTCATCGTGGCCCCACCTAAAGCCGGTAAGACCATTATGCTTCAAAACATTGCGCACTCCATCGCGCGCAATTATCCTAAATGTCATCTGATTGTTCTATTGATTGATGAGCGACCCGAGGAAGTCACAGAAATGCGACGCTCCGTTCATGGTGAAGTGGTTGCCAGTACATTTGATGAACCGGCTCAACGCCACGTTCAAGTGGCGGAAATGGTCATCGAAAAAGCTAAGCGCTTAGTTGAACACAAACACGATGTTGTGATTTTACTCGACTCCATCACACGTCTTGCCCGCGCTTACAACACCGTGGTTCCTTCATCTGGAAAAGTCCTCACCGGTGGTGTAGACGCGAATGCTCTTCAACGCCCCAAGCGCTTATACGGTGCTGCTCGTAATATCGAAGAAGGTGGTAGTCTCACCATCATAGCTACCGCCATGGTCGAAACAGGTTCTCGTATGGATGAAGTTATCTACGAAGAATTCAAAGGTACCGGCAACATGGAAATCCATCTCAGCAGAGCTATTTCTGAACGACGGACCTTCCCTGCGATTAATATCAACCGTTCGGGTACGCGTCGCGAAGATTTACTGCTCTCACCGGAAGAATTACAACGCATGTGGATTCTGCGCAAAATTCTCCAGCCTATGGATGAAGCTGATGCGATTGAATTCTTACTTGAGCGCATGAAAAACCACAAAACCAATGCTGAATTTTTTGACGCGATGAAGCGTCAGGAATAAGCGTATGAAGTACGAGGATTTGCGTGAGTTTATCAATCATTTAGAATCACGCAAGCTACTCACCCGCATTGATTATCCTGTGTCACCGGTGCTCGAAATGACCGCCGTCAGTGATAAAGTACTTCGTGCGGGTGGGCCTGCCTTACTGTTCACGCACCCCAAACACCATACCATGCCTGTCCTCACCAACCTGTTTGGTACGGTTGAACGTGTAGCGCTCGCCATGGGGCAAAACGATATCTCGGCGTTACGTGACGTCGGCAAGCTTTTGGCAGCCCTTAAAGAACCTGAGCCTCCCAAAGGCTTCAAAGACGCTTATCAACAACTGCCTCTCTTAAGACACGCGCTGCATATGGCCCCTAAAATAACCAAGCGTGCACCCTGTCAAACCTATGTGATTGAAAAAGGCGAGGTTGATTTAACCCAACTTCCTATCCAAACCTGTTGGCCTGATGATGTCGCGCCATTGATTACCTGGGGCTTGGTCACCACTAAAGGCCCGCATCATTCACGTGAAAACATTGGCATTTATCGCCAGCAAGTACTCAATAAAAATCAACTCATCATGCGTTGGCTTGCTCACCGTGGTGGCGCGCTGGACTATTTAGCCTGGCAAGAGGAACATCCTGGCGAGCGCTTTCCTATCGCCGTCACACTGGGCACCGATCCGGCAACACTTCTAGCCGCCGTGACGCCCGTTCCTGACACACTGTCTGAATATGCATTCGCAGGCTTGCTACGTGGTAAACGTACGGAATTAGTGAAGTGCTTAACCCATGACTTACACGTACCTGCTCGCGCTGAAATTGTGCTTGAAGGCTACTTAGAACCGGGAATACTGGCCCCTGAAGGCCCTTTTGGTGACCATACGGGTTATTACAACGAAGTGGAATCCTTTCCTATCTTCACCGTCGAATGCATCACACATCGCCCTGATCCAATCTATCACAGCACCTACACCGGACGACCTCCGGATGAACCTGCAATTTTAGGGCTTGCGCTGAACGAAGTGTTTATTCCGTTATTACAAAAACAATTTCCTGAGATCATCGACTTTTATTTACCTCCCGAAGGCTGTTCATATCGGCTTGCCGTCATCACCATCAAAAAACAATACCCAGGACATGCTAAACGGGTCATGATGGCCGCATGGTCTTTTTTAAAACAATTCATGTACACCAAATTTGTGATTGTATGCGACGATGATATTGATGCGCGCAATTGGCACGATGTGATTTGGGCGATGACCACACGTATGGATCCCGTGCGTGATACCGTCATGATAGAAAACACACCCATGGATTATTTGGACTTTGCCTCGCCAACCTCAGGATTAGGGTCTAAAATAGGCATGGATGCCACCAATAAATGGCCCGGCGAAACCACACGACCCTGGGGAAAACCCATGACCATGGACCCCGATATTTTAAAACAGGTCGAAGATTATTGGCCTGATTTAGGAATCAATTTATGTCCAAAGAAATAACCTCTGCACACGTTACCCAAGCGATACCTCTCACGCGCAGCTTATTACGTGTCACACTCACACCTGAGCACTATATTCCCTACGAAGCTGGGCAATACTTACAAATTATTTCTTCCATCGAAACACTGTTTTACTCGATTGCTAATGCACCGCTGGGGTCACATACGTATGAATTACACATCCGACACACGCCCAACAATCTTGAGCATCAACATATTTTAAATTCGCTCAAACAACAAGGCCGTGTGATTCTCAATTTACCGTTTGGGAAATGCACATTAAACGCGCTTGATCCCAAACGCCCCATTATTTTTATTGCTGGTGGAACAGGTTTTGCGCCCATTAAAGCCATGATTGAACAACTCTTGACAGATGGAGATACCCGATCGTTCGAGCTCTATTGGAGTGCACGCTGCCAAGAAGATTTGTATTTAGATGAACAAGTTTTAATCTGGAAAAAACACATCGAGCATTTTGATTATATTCCCCATATCAAAACATCTCATCAAACAACGCTCATTAAGCGGATTCAAGAAAAACACCCGCATGATTTAGCCGACCACCAAGTCGTACTCGCAGGCCCGTTTGATTTGGTTTATTCATTACGTGATGATTTAATTAAACAAGGCTTGTCTCCAAATCAGCTATTCTCAGATGCGTTTGATTTGGAGACTTAAAGTCTATTCAATATGTTATACCATCTGAATAGGTCCGGGATACTTAGCAACCAGCGCATCGTTGGTTAATAAAACAATACCTTCAACCGTTGCTTGGGCAATTAATATGCGATCAAACGGATCTTTATGAAGGGGAGGCAGGCTACTAAGACTCACTGCATGTTCGCTACATATCGGTAATTCACAATAACCATTATCTAATAACCCACGGCGTAACAAGCGTGAATCGACTTTGAAATCATCACGACCTAATCCAGACTTAATCACAACCTCCCATAGACTCGCTGCACTAAAAAATAGCTCATTTTCTTTTGTATTGATTAACGTGTACGCATTCGATGATAAACGATCAGGATCGCCCGCAGCCCAAAGCAAAAGATGTGTATCAAGCAATAGTTTCATAAATTTTCACCAAACATGTGCTCAATATCAGAGTCTCCCATCCTATCAAAATCATCTGGGACGCTTATTTTCCCTGTCATAAAGCCTAATCGCTTTTGCTCGTTCACACCTGTCGCATTCAAAGCCATCACTTTGACCAAGGGCTTTCCTGATTTTGCAATAATAAACGGCTCCCCATGAATTGCTTGCTCTATAAGGCGAGATAAATGTGTTTTTGCTTCATGAATATTAACCGTTTGCATGATGCACTCACTAAACTAAACCAATTAAACTAAGTCTATATAAAAAATACTTTTTATGCAAACAATAACTTTGTTATGTCGTAGCAATACGGTTGAGTGATAGAATACTTCATACAATATTCCTCTTAATTTGGAGACTTAAAACAGATGAACACCATGTATCAACTACTTGCCCTCGTTGGAGCGGGCCTTATCGGCTGGATTTTGTACCGTACGGTTAAAAACAAGCCTGAACAGTTTAGCCGCGAAAACATGATGAAAAGCTTTTCAAGCATGGGATTTTTAGCACTCATTCTTATTGCATTTGTCGCGTTTTTAGTCATACTCACACGGCAGTAAGCACCTACAATGAGAAAGCTACAACCCCGGATTTTCGAGACTTAACATGCCTGAATTAAAGTCATACGCAAACAACTCGGCATAACGACCCCAGTCAATCATAGTCCGTAACACGCGATCGGCTTCTTTCTCACTTAAAAAATCTTCAAGCTTGGTTAAAAACCGTTCTTCTGAAACACGATGCCGGACTTTTTCATCTAAAACACGCCGAATATGGGATGCCAAAGGAATGGTCGCGACCAGTTGTTTTGCAAAAATATGTTTTCGCTCTTGCAAATCTGCTTCAGAAAACTTTTTACCAAGTGGCGTAAGGTGAATGTCACCTTCGAGCACTTGAGCAAAACCCAACACTTCGAGTGTTTCTAAAATAGGGAATAAATCATCAACATGAATCGTAATTTCGTCCGCAAGCTCGGGCAAATCAATTTTCTTCGATTCAAACGACTTCATCGTCTCAATCAAACCCGAAAGCTCTGAAGGATCAACATCAGGCAGCCGATAACCTAAACCAATTTGCCGTGCGCGCTCAGCATGCTTCACTTTTCCACCGACCGCGGTCGTCATCAATTTATAAATACGGTCAACAAATTCACGACACTCCGGTACATCCAAATCACGCGAAGGCAAAGAATCTAAGCGTAAATCTGCACGCACACAACCCGGATCGCTCCCTAAAATAATAATTCTATCTGCAAGCGTAACCGCTTCTTCAATATTATGTGTGACCAAGAGCATCGCATTGGTATTCGTTTTTTTATCACGCCATAACTCGAGTAAATCTGATTTTAAATTTTCGGCCGTCAGAACATCTAACGCTGAAAAAGGTTCATCCATCAGCAACACATCAGGATGTACAACCAAGGCGCGTGCAAAACCTACGCGCTGGCACATGCCACCCGAAAGTTCACGAGGATACGCCGATTCAAAGCCATCCAACCCAATAATATCGATCGCTTCAATGGCACGCGTGCGACGTTCTTCACGCCCCACACCTTGGGCCTCAAGACCGAGCTCAACGTTTTCGAGTACCGTAAGCCAAGGCATAAGCGCAAACGATTGAAACACCATCGCAACCCCCGGAACAGGGCCTCGAATTTGTTTGCCTCGATACGTCACACGGCCACTGGTTGGCGGAACAAGACCGGCCATAATACGCAACAACGTTGATTTACCCGAGCCTGATTTTCCAAGTAAGGCAACAATTTCACCTTTTTTTAACGAAAATTTAATATCTTCAAGCACCAGCAATTCTTTTGCAGCTGATTTTTTATAGGCTTTGCAAACGTGGTCAATTTCAATAATTGTTTCTGTCATGTCAACCTCTATCATATTGAAAACGCGCCTCGGCTAAGCGATATAATGGACGCCAGAGGAATTGATTAAACAGTAAGACATACACGCACATCATCGCTGTTCCTAAGGCAATCTGAGGAAAATGCCCGCTTAACGTATTCGCCTGAATATACTCACCCAGCCCTGTTGCACGCAACGTTGTATCGCCCCAGCTCACCCATTCGGCCACAATGCTCGCATTCCACGCGCCGCCAGCCGCTGTGATCGCCCCCGTAATATAAAACGGAAAAATGGACGGCAAAATTAAACGGCGCCACCACTGCCAACCCCGTACGCCAAAATTTGACGCCGCCAACGTCAAATCACGCGGAATATTCGAGGCTCCTGCAATCACATTAAATAAAATATACCACTGTGTGCCAAGAATCATCAGCGGTGTCACCCATACCTCAACGTTAAGCTTGAACGTCACAATCGCAATCACAAACAACGGGTAAAATAAATTAGCAGGAAATGCTGCGGCGAGCTGAATAAGCGGTTGAATCTTTTGAACCCATTTAGGACGCAAACCTATCCACACACCCACCGGGATCCACAGCATTGAACTCAAAACAATCAAAATAATCACACGAGTTGCTGTCGCCATGCCCAAGAGCGCAACATGCCCGAACTCATGCAACGTGATCGTCGGTGAAATAAATAAAAAAGCTTCGTAACCTGAAAAAAATAAAAGCCCCCAAATAAAACCATTCCAAAGCCAATCTAGCGTTAGGCGTTGCTTCGTACTTTTTTCATGCCGAACATCATCTTCTGATGCATATATGTTATGTCGATGTCGACGAAGCCACGCCGCATTCACAAACCAATCTTTAAAATACGCAAGGCCACTGCCTAATGAACGCATGAGTAAACTTTTACGAAATAAATCAATAAACCAAGACTCATAAGGCTCATCATCTGGCAAAGCATCCAGTTTAAATTTTTCAGACCACGCGATTAACGGCCTAAATACAAGCTGATCATAAACACCAATCACGATAATCATCGTCAAAATGGCATAAGCAACCGCATGCAAATTTCGCTCTTGAATGGCTAACGCGATGTACGAGCCCACACCTGGCAAATCAATCTGCTGATGAGACACCACAATCGCTTCTGATAACACCACAAAAAACCAGCTGGCCGACATCGACATCATTAAATTCCAAAGCAAGCCCGAAAGCGAGCAAGGCACTTCAATTTTCCAGAATTTCTGCCATGCGGACAATTGGAACATGGTGGCCGCTTCATGCAAGTCGGCCGGTATTGTTTTAAGTGATTGATAAAAACTAAGCGTAATATTCCAAACTTGCGCTGTAAAAATAACAAAAATTGCAGCACACTCAGGCCCCAATAAACTTCCCGGAAATAAATGAATAAACCCGGTCACGGTAATCGCTAAAAAACTCAAGACGGGAACGGCCTGAAGCACATCAATCATGGGAATAATGATACGTTCAGCACGCCTATTTTTTGCAGCCAACGTTCCAAAAATCAATGTAAATAATATTGAAATACCGAGCGCTATGAACATCCGTAACACGGTTCTTGAGGCATAAAAAGGCAAAGCTGATGGATCCAGTGAAATCGGTAATGATTGCCCGAGCGCGTAGGGTGTTGCCATACCCTGCCCAGCACGTCCCAAAAAAAACAAACCAAAAACCACAATCACAAGCAACAGCACATCCCAAGCATTCATGAAGCGATTGCTTGGTGCACGATTGATACTATAAACGCGATTTTTATCCACGCAACAACCCCATGAGTTTCATCCGGTGATTTTATCCTGCTTTGCTTCAAGGTTAAAGTGACATCTTGCTCACAAATAGCATCTAAGTATAAGATAGGGGTCTTCTGACACACTCGAAGGGATTCTCGGGCGATGATCAAAAACACACCGCTTCATGCAGCGCATCTTGCTTTAAACGCAAAAATGGTTGCATTCCATGGCTGGAATATGCCACTTCATTATGGATCACAACTCAAAGAACACGAAGCCGTACGCACACAGGCGGGCATGTTCGACGTTTCCCACATGACCGTGATTGACATTTTAGGGGCCGGTGGTCGCCAATTTTTACGTAAGCTATTAACCAACGACGTGGATAAGCTTAAGCACGTAGGTCGTGCACTCTACACGTGCTTGTGTAACGAACACGGCGGGATTCTTGATGATCTCATCGTGTATCAACGCAGCCCAGACAACTATCGTTTAATTTTAAATTCAGCCACACGTGCTCACGTTTTGCCGTGGATTCATGAAAAAAGCGCAGGGTTTTCTATCGGCATTCAAGAACGTCACGAACTCGCCATGCTGGCCGTACAGGGATCTGAAGCCATCCAAAAAACATTAGCACTTCTCACCCCAGCCGAAGCCGATGCCGTATCAACACTGGCACCTTTTGAGTGCGTTGATGTCGATGATTGGTTTTTTGCACGCACCGGCTACACAGGCGAAGACGGCCTCGAAATTGTGCTCCCTGAAGAAGCCATCACACCGTTTTGGAATAAACTACTTGCCGCAGGTATTACGCCCTGCGGACTTGCTGCACGTGATACCTTGCGCCTTGAGGCAGGCTTATTGCTGTATGGTCAAGATATGGACAAAACTACCACACCACTCAACTCAGGCCTAAGCTGGACCATTGCGTGGGAGCCCCACGATCGTGATTTTATTGGCATGACGGCTTTATTATCTCAAAAGCATCACGGTGTAAAACAAAAACTCGTCGGCCTTAAATTAAACGAACCTGGGGTCATGCGAACAGGACAGTCCGTTTTACTAAATGGCCATCCTGTCGGTCTGATTACCAGTGGAACCTATTCACCGACATTACAATGCTCCATTGCATTTGCACGGATCTCTCAAGAAGTTGGCCATGATGCCCATGTCGAAATTCGCGGCAAACACTTGCCCGTTACCGTCGGAAAACTCCGCTTTGTTAAACACGGCGCACATTAAGGATCTCGTTATGAAATTTACATCAACACACGAATGGATCAACACCGACGAAACACCGGTTGTGATGGGGATCACGCACCATGCTCAAAGCTTACTCGGTGATCTTGTTTTTATTGAACTCCCAGAGGTAGGACAAGAAGTGCAAGCAGGCGATGAAATAGGCGTGGTTGAATCGGTCAAAGCTGCGTCTGATTTTTATGCTCCGATCAGTGGCACCGTAGTTGCTATCAACGAACAGGTGAAAACCAACCCTGAATGGGTAAACCGTGACGCCGAGGGTGCAGGATGGTTACTAAAAATTGAAGCCAGCACCCCTGAAGACTTAGAAACCCTGCTGGATGCAACTGAATACAAAAACATCATAACTGAGGAGCATTAAATTTATGCCCTACATCCCACACACCCCCAAAGACACCAAAAGCATGCTGGAGCGCATTCCTAATGCATCGCATATCGAAGCCTTGTTTGATGAAATTCATCCCGAATTACGACAAAAAGCCTACAAGCATCTACCCGATGGCATGAACGAAATGGACATGCTAAAGCATGCCGAAGCCCTCGCGAATAAAAATAAAAGTACGATTTGCTTTCTTGGTGCGGGTAGCTATGAACATCATATTCCGGCCGCGGTGTGGGATATCGCCTCACGTGGCGAATTTTTAACGTCGTACACCCCCTATCAGGCTGAGGCAAGTCAAGGCACACTTCAGCTACTGTACGAATTTCAAACCATGATTGCGGAACTGACCGGCATGGATGTCGCCAATGCCTCAATGTATGACGGGGCCACAGCACTTGCTGAAGCGATCCTCATGGCGATTCGCATGAACCGTAAACATCAAACACGCCGCGTACTCGTGCCAGAAACACTGCACCCGCTTTATCGAGAAACGCTTGAAACCATTTTGCAACATCAAGACGTCACACTCATCACGCTTCCCATGGATACAACACAAGGGATCACAAACCTTGAAGCACTCAAAGCGTATGAGCATGATGACATCACGGCCCTGATGATTGCACAACCTAATTTTTTTGGTGGCTTAGAGCCGGTGGATGCTTTAAGCGACTGGGCCCATATCCACAACGCCATCAGCATTGCCTGTGTTAATCCTATCTCGCTCGGGCTTTTAAAGCCACCAGGAAATTGGGGCACCCACGGCGTTGACATTGCCTGCGGTGAAGGGCAACCGCTGGGCGCACCCATGGCTTCGGGCGGCCCGTACGTTGGATTTTTTAGCACAAAGCGTGCACATGTACGCCAAATGCCAGGACGTTTAATTGGCAAAACCACCGACCAAGAGGGTAAGACGGGTTACACACTCACCTTACAAGCACGTGAGCAACACATCCGCCGCGCCAAAGCCACGTCGAATATTTGTACAAATCAGGGACTTTTAACAACCACAGCCACCATTCATATGAGCTTATTAGGCCCTGAAGGTCTTCGGCGCGTCGCGCATCACTGCCACCAAAACACGCATAAACTCGCGACCATGCTCACCAAAATTCCGGGCGTCAGCTTGGTGTTCAGCGCACCGTTTTTTCATGAAGTCTTACTTCAACTACCGAGCTCCGCCGACAAAATTCTGCATACGCTCGCACAACAAGGCTTTGCCGGTGGCTATCTTGCAGAACAGCATTATTCACATCTCCCCAACACGCTTTTAGTCTGCGCCACAGAGTCACGAACAGATGTCGAACTAGAAGCCTTCGCCAACGCGCTTCAGCATATTCTCGCCACTGAAAACCAAAAGCAAACTAAAAAATCTCTCATGGAGACACCATCATGAGCTCAAATCATACCCGTTTAATTTTTGAAAAATCGCAATCAGGGCGCTTAGCCACGGCTCAGTCACCAAGCATCAACAAGCAAACACCTCATATTCCTGAACATTTGCTTCGTAAAACCCCGCCCCGTTGGCCAGCATGCTCTGAACTTCAGGTCGTCAGGCATTTTACCCAATTATCACAAAAAAACTTCGGCATTGACACGAACTTCTACCCCTTAGGTTCGTGCAGCATGAAATATAACCCGCGTGGTGTACATCGAGCAGCGTCGCATGCAAACTTCACCCGCTGCCACCCACTCGCACCTACAGAAACAATCCAAGGTACGTTAGAAATTTTATATACCCTACAAAACTATTTAGCTGAAATTACAGGTATGGCGGGCGTTTCGATGACACCGATGGCAGGCGCTCAGGGCGAATTTTCAGGGGTTGCCATGATCAAAGCCTACCATAAAGCTCGTGGTGATCTTGAACGCGATGAAATGCTCATTCCTGACGCAGCCCATGGCACAAATCCAGCCTCGGCCGTTGCATGTGGTTTTAAAGCCATCGAAATTCCAACAGCGAAAGATGGCGATCTTGATTTAAACGCATTGCGTGAGAAGCTTGGCCCTAAAACTGCTGGCATCATGCTCACCAACCCATCCACACTCGGTTTATTTATGCGTCAAATTAAAGAAATTGCAGTCATGGTGCACGAAGCCGGCGGCTTGCTTTACTACGATGGTGCAAACTTAAATGCCATTTTAGGTAAAGTCAGGCCGGGTGACATGGGTTTTGATGTTATGCATTTGAACCTACATAAAACCTTTGCCACACCGCATGGTGGAGGCGGTCCTGGCTCAGGTCCTGTTGCTGTGAGTCAACGCCTGGTGCCTTTTTTACCAGAACCTACCGTACTTAAAACAAACGACGGCCATTACCGTTATGCCACATATCAAGACGCCCCGCAAAGCATCGGGCGTTTATCGGCATTTATGGGCAACACCGGTATTTTATTGCGTGCTTATTTTTACATTTGCATGTTAGGCAAGCAGGGCCTCACGCGTGTGGCTGAGTTTGCGACACTCAATGCCAATTATCTGTTAGCTGAGCTCCAGCGCGTGGGTTACACCGCGGCTTACCCAACACGACGGGCAAGCCATGAATTTTTAATCACCCTTTCACCTGAAAAAAAGCAGTATGACATTCAAGCCATGGATGTTGCAAAGCGCCTCCTCGATTATGGCTTTCATGCACCCACCACGTATTTTCCTTTACTGGTACCTGAGTGCTTGCTGATTGAGCCAACAGAAACCGAGTGCAAAGAAGAGCTCGATAACTTTGTATCCGCTATGGCGAGCATTTTAAACGAAGCGACAACCAACCCCGATATGCTTAATAAATCACCACACACGCGCCCAATTAGACGGCTTGACGAAGTGAAAGCAGCCAAAGCTATGGATTTTAATTATTTTTTATCTCACGTAGCCACGCCTTAAAAAATAGGCTATAACAACTATGTTTTCATTAGTCTCATTGTCTCATTGTCACGGATTGACACTTATTGCATAAAATAGGTCAGGGAGCGATCGAATGAACACCAAAATCTTTTCACAACGTTTTAACCGAGAATTATCCATGATGGGCCTTCCGGATGATTTAAACGAAAAAATCAAAGCCGTCTCCAAAGTTTTTTCAGTTACACGTCATCTTGCAAACGCCATGCTTTTTGGTCAAAGCGCCCCCTCAGGTGAAACACTCGACAGAATTGCTCAAATTCTTGAAGTGTGTCCACAGTGGTTGTCCGGTGAAACGAGCCGACGGAAAGCCTATCCCGAACGCATGACATCTGAAGAAGCCTAACGTTTTATGGTATCATCAGCCTATAACTGCTAAACCAACATGATGGGTGTGATTGAATGGAATGTTTGAGTTTTTGTGTCGCCGACTGTATTGATCTCGCTCGTCTTGATCATCATTATAAATCGGTCTTGATTGGCTACACATCCGCACGATCGCGTGATGTGCTCAAAATATCGCCAAGCAATACCGTGGATGTTCTTGTTTTTGTTTTTAAAAATGGAACCGTTGTCACGTGGGGGCTGAAACGCCACCAGGTGCAAGCTTACATCGACAGCATCTTACTGTTTGCTAACAAGCCAGCCAACTTTAGAGCGCACGATGAATTTACTTACCGTATAGGCGACGTAACGGCCATTGAGCCTCATGATTATTTTGATGTGGATTGCCTTTCGATTGAAGAAGGCTCTGCGCACAATGATGAACTCAAACTCAGCTTATCCTATGGTTTTTCACAATCGGTAAAATTGCAATATTTTGAGACGATTATCGAGACGCTGATTGAAAAAAATATGCCTCACATTCAAAATCTCTCCAAAAAAGGCAAAAAATCTATTAGTAGCTCAAAAATCAAGGCCGTGATTGGGGAAATTATTTTAGCCAAAAGCGAAATGAATCTTATTAGCAACTTTTTTTATCATCCTAAATATTTCTGGCAGCATCCAACGCTTGAAAAAGATTACATTATGCTGGAGCATTATTTACACATTCAGCGTCGTGTGAAAGCCATCAATCATCGCTTAGATACGTTAAACGAAATTTTTGATATGTTTCATCACTACCTTGACAATCACCATGCTCATGTTCTCGAGTTGATTATTATTGCTTTGATTGCTATTGAGATCATTTTTGGCGTCCTAAACTTGCACTTTTAGGTATTTATGCTTTTACGAACCCAACAACTCGATCACGCATCCCTCATCGCTTTACAAGCACTGCTCACCGCATGTCGAACAACCGATGGGCACGCCATCCCGGTGTACCCTCATCTGCTCACAGAGCATCGTTCAGGACCTCCAAGCCTCTTGTTTTATGACCATGATGAGCTTGTGGGCTTTCTTGCTGCCTTTCATTTTCATCCACACACGTGTGAAATAAGTTTACTGGTTGAGCCCTCTCATCGACGACAAAATATAGCTCATCTACTCTGGCATACCATGCTTGCCAACCTATATACCATTCGACCGTCGATTACGCAGCTGATTATTTCAACCCCTCACGCGTTTCATAACCATTTGCTCAATCATCATGAATTTTATTTTGATCACAGCCAACACGATATGGAGCTTATCGATTTCACATCATCGCGCATACCCGACACACCCCTTATCATTTATCCTGCAGAGCATGCTCATATCAGCAACTTATGCCTCATCGATAAAGCCTGTTTTGACCCTAATCGCCAACACCCTGAGCTACGATTTCAGCGTGCCATCGCAACCCCCAATATCCATGTGTTTGTTGCTGAACATGCAGGACAAATCATAGGTCAAGTTCAGCTCACGTATGAAAAAAATCAGGTTCGCTTAACCGATCTTGCGGTGCTCCCGGCATGGCAAGGACGAGGTTTTGGGCAAGCCCTGGTTGTACACTGCATAAACCATGCGTTCAAACATCATCAAGCGCATATAACCTTGGTTGTCGCTGCAAAAAACCAGTATGCGCTTAAGCTGTATCAACATTTAGGCTTTCAAATTTATAATACCGTCGATTACTACAAACATGACTTGACAGATTTTAAGCGAGGCCTTTAATATTGCGTCTTACGATAAGGGAGTATTGCCGTTTATATATGGAGATCAGGGCATGAAAAAACGGGTTGTTATCACAGGTATGGATATTGCCTCCTCCATTGGACATGGGCTTGAAAATTTTTGGCAGGCTGCATCCACGGGCCAGTGCGGTATCAAACGCATTCAAGCTTACGACCCTTCTGATTACACCACGCAAATTGCCGGTGAAATTCGCGATCTTTGCTTAAAGCATCTGCCCCAATTTGATAAACAACGACGCTACCCACGTGTCGCACAGTATGCTTTGTTTTGCGCACATCACGCCATTGAACGCTCAGGCCTCACCCCGGAAGAGTTACGTTCAGCCGGCACGTACATTGGTACAAGCTTAGGTGGTAGCCCTGAACTGGAAGCAGCCTACAAAACGTTTTATACCGACAGCTGGCGAAAAATTCCGGCGCTCACCGTGATACGTGGCATGCCCAATTCTGTTGCTAACCACGTTGCCATCGCCTTTGGTTTAGGTGGGCCTAATTCGACGGTATCCAACGCCTGCGTCTCCTCAGCTGAGGCCATTGGCCATGCTTATCAACACATTTCAAACGGCCAACTCGCTGTTGCTTTATGCGGCGGAACCGAATCGCTGGTTTGGGAAACCATCATGGCCGCTTGGTGTAAATTGCGTGTGATGTCGACCCAAAACGAAACACCTCACGAGGCCAGCCGTCCTTTTGATGCACATCGCACCGGCATGGTCATGGGCGATGGCGCAGGTATTTTAATTTTAGAAGATTTAGAGCATGCTGAAGCACGTGGCGCGAAGATTTATGCAGAGATTATTGGCTTTGGCGCCAGTTGTGACGCGCACCATATCACAGCCCCCAGCAGCGAAGGCCAGGCACGGGCTATTCATTCAGCCTTCGATGACGCACGTCTCTCACCCAGCGATATTCAATACATCAGTGCTCACGGCACCGGTACGATTTTAAACGACGTCACCGAAACTGAAACCATCAAAAAAGTATTTGGTGAAAGAGCTTATGACATTCCCATTACGGCGCAAAAAGCCATGACTGGGCACACCATTGGTGCTGCTGGCGCCATGGAAATTATTGCAACGGTTTTGAGTTTACAGCACGATACACTGCTTCCGACCATTAATTTAACCACGCCCGATCCGGTTTGCGATCTTAATTATGTTCCTAACGAAGCTCAAAAAAAGCGTGTTGATTTAGCGCTATCAAACCACTTTGCTTTTGGTGGCGCAAACGCGGCTTTAGTGCTTCGGCGTTATTGATTCGCGGATAGAACGCTTAGTCAGGCTTTATTTTGTTGGATGAGACATCAACGTCATGCTCATTTAAATCATCCGTATTGAATTGCTTCAACAAACCTTCTTTGTAGCGTTTAAATGCTTCTTTTTTTTGATCGCTTGGGTTGGGTGTTGTAGCTTTGCTGTTTGTTGTATAGATTGATTGTATCAGTGCTATCATGGCCGCTTTGAATCGCTCAAAAAGCTCAATAATATTTCGTTGAAACCAAGAATCTGGAACATCCGGATCAGAGGCTAATTGTGCTGAAAAATTATCAAGCAGCAACTGCGTTGCATCTTTAAAAACCTTAAGATTTTTTGTTTTTTGCAAGCTATCCACGGTCTCGTCTAATGCTGCAATCAGTGTATCTGCGTCTCGCTTTGCCTTATCGGTATGCTTCGTCTGCGGCAGCGCATCCATCATCGCTTTAAAATTATTTTTTAATGTCTGATGTTCTTTAGAAATCTCTTCTATAGTATGCTCAAGTTCTTGCTCTGTGCTTTCATAAAGCCCTGTTATTTTTTGAATAAGCCTGTTTTTCTCCTCTGGATTAAAAGGCGCCCTCGACACGTTTCCTCTTATTTTTTCAGCAAAACTTTTGATTTTACTGACTATTGACGATTCATTTTGTGCTTTTTTAGATTTTTGCGCGCACCATGCTTCTGTAAATTCTTTTAATTTTTGATAGGCTTCAATTTTTACATTAAGATCAGGTAGTTCAGCAATGGTGTTAAGCTCAGCATTTGCATAATTAGAAAGATGCTCGAATGTCGTGATGGATGTCTTAGGCTCAGAAAGGACATATTCTCTCACGTCTGTTACAGATGAATACGCCATGATTTTTTCACGTAAGGCCTTCTGTACGCGCGCAAGATTTTCATCGTAGTGATCCGGGAAAAAATCTTGAAGCATGTCAAATACGGTAAGAAATTTTTCTACAACCTTGTGATCTTGAGTGCTTTGTATATTCATTTTTTCAAGATCTAACCGGCTCACCTCGTTAAAAAACTTTTCTATTCTTACAGCTAACGTTTCACGTCCTGACGAGTCAAACAGACTTAGGATGCTTATTTTGTTACTGGTAATATACGTTCTTTCCATCTCGCTTAAAGAAAGAATCGTCTCTACATGTTCTAAAACATGCTGTATTGTCTCATTTTCTTTAGATTCACGAGATTCACGAGCCAGTTCGTCTTTAAAATTTTTTAAAAACTTATGGCTCGCTTGTGCATGACCACCCAATGCATTGATGTTGGAGAGCTCTATTTTTATCATAAAAACTCCTAAAAATTGTTTCTCTTATGTGCTGAACTTGGCGGCACATAATCGGCTGATTCTTTCAACGCTTGTTGATACATCTCGAAGGTTTTTCTTTCTGGAATGGATTTAAATAATGCGTGTATTTTTATTTTAAACTTCTCAAATGGTTTCATGACGTATTTCTGAAACCAAGTCTTTGTGCCATTGACTTTAAATTTAGCTTCCTCTGGAAATCCCCTCATTATCTCATTCACCACCGGATTGAATTTATCCAAGATGGGCAGAACACCAAATTGCTTTGCTTTGTCTTTAGCGCCCGTAATTTTTTGAAGCAAAGCCTCTGATGCTTCAAGCTCAGGTAACGTATTCGGCGGTTTTTCCATCATCACTTCTTTCACAATTAGCTCGAATAAAAATTATCCATAAACAAACTGTAGTTTACGCACGCTAAAATGCAAGTTGACCTCGAAACCACATGCGCTTCGCGTTATACTAGCGACCATATTAAAACCAAGGAAATACCATCATGCACGCCTCTTTAGCTGATATTGCAGCGCTCGTTCAAGGGACAATTGTCGGGGACAAAAACCTCGTCATAACAGCCCTGTCACCTATTGATGAAATCAAGCCCGGTTCACTGATATTTGCCGACGGAAAAGATAATCTTGAACTAGCCGAAAAATCTGAAGCGGCTGCAATTCTTGTGGCAACGCATGCTAAGTCAAGCGCCAAGCCGGTGATTCAAGTGGCTGATCCTTTTAAAACGTTCATGCACTTGCTTCAGCATTTCTATCCGTTGATTCAACCCGAGCCAGGCGTGCATCCAACAGCGGTGATTGCGCCCGATGTTACACTTGGACAAAACGTATCGATTGGAGCCTATGTTGTCATCGAAGCGGGTAGCCGTATTGGCGATAACAGCGTCATCAAAAGCCATGTTCATATCGGCCATCATGTTAAAATTGGAAACAATACTTGTATTCATGCTCATGTTACTATTTACGACTACTCTCACATCGGCAATCACGTCGCGATTCATGCATCATCCGTGATTGGATCAGACGGCTTTGGGTATACCCCTGAGAACGGCCAACACGTTAAAATTCCTCATGTGGGCCGTGTGGTCATCGAAGATCACGTTGAAATTGGCGCAAGCACCATTATCGACCGTGCCACCATTGGTGAAACACTCATTGGAGAAGGAACCAAAGTGGATAATTTGGTTCAAATAGCGCACTCGGTTAAATTAGGCAAACATAATATTTTATGTGCTTTTACCGGCATTGCGGGCAGCAGTAAAAGTGGTGATCATGTTATTTTCGCAGCAGGGGTGGGTGTGAGCGATCATGTTCGTATTGACGATGAAGTGATTCTTGGCGCACGCGCCGGAGTGCCCCCTAAAAAGCATTTAAGAAAAGGCTTAATTTACCTAGGAAGCCCGGCAAGACCACGTGAAAAAGCCATTGAACATGAAATGTCGACGACCCGCATTCCACTCATGCGAAAACAACTCAAGCGCCTAGCCGACCAAGTCGCAGAACTCAAAGAGCACATCGAATGCTCTGAAAACATGGAATAAGATACGCATGCAAACACCGATTGTTCTTGTTGACGGCTCGTCTTATTTTTTTCGTGCTTTTCATGCGCTTCCTCCCCTCACCAACCGTGAAGGTCATCCAACAGGCGCTGTGTATGGCGTGGTTAATATGGTGCGGCGGTTGCTGAAAGACGTCTCACCCACGCATTTTGCTGTTGTATTTGATGCACCTGGTAAAACGTTTCGACATGATTTGTATCCTGACTACAAAGCCCATCGCCCCCCCATGCCTGACGATCTGAGGCGCCAATTTAAGCCGTTGATTGAAATCTTAACCGCCTTAGGCTTTCCGCTCTTGATGATTGAAGGCGTTGAGGCCGATGATGTGATTGGAACACTCGCAGAGCAAGCCCGCCAACAACAAAGGCCGATACTGATTTCGACCGGCGATAAAGACATGGCGCAGTTGGTGAATAAATACGTCACGTTAATTAATACCATGAGCCGTCAAGTCCTCGATATTGAAGGCGTATCAACAAAATTTGGTGTGCGTCCCGACCAAATCATTGATTATTTAACACTTGTTGGTGACACCAGTGATAATATTCCTGGTGTGCCTCAATGCGGACCTAAAACAGCCGTCAAATGGCTAACAGCACATGATACTTTAGATAACTTATTGGCTCATGCCGACACAATCGGCGGAAAAATAGGCGAACGTCTACGTGAAAGCATGCCGATACTCCCATTATCTAAACAACTGGTGACGATTAAAACCGACGTTGAGCTACCTAAAACATTAGAAGAGCTTATACCAACGCCACCTGATCGTGACACCTTGCTGACCCTCGCACGGGAACTTGAGGTGAACGTTTGGCTAAAGGAATGGGGTAGTGACGCGGTCGAGAAAAAACCTCCGTCGCTACCCACCGAACAACCTGCATTTGAATTTACATTTGATATTGTACGTGACCAAGCCGCACTGGATGCATGGGTAAAACGACTTCACGCATCAACGCTTTGCTGTCTTGATACCGAAACGACGAGTCTTGATCCGATGAACGCGACATTGGTTGGACTCTCACTTGCCGTGGATGCTCATCATGCGGCTTATATTCCGATGGCGCATACCGACGGCACACCCCAATTAGCATGTGAACATGTACTCAACGTACTTAAACCTTTTTTAGAAAATAAAAATCATCCAAAAGTCGGACAAAATCTAAAATATGATTATGAAGTGCTCAAACAATACGGCATCCACTTAAACGGCATCAGCTACGATACCATGTTAGAGTCTTATGTGTTAAACAGTACCGCCGGTCGTCATAATATGGACGCACTGGCCTTACGGCATTTAGGCTATCAAACCATCGCATTCGAAGATGTGGTTGGGCGTGGTAAAAAAGCCTGTACGTTTGACGAAGTTCCTGTAGAACAAGCTGCAGCGTATGCAGCAGAAGATGCCGCAGTTACACTCAAGCTCCATCAAATACTGTATCCAAAACTTGATACGCCACTCAAGTGCGTTTTCCATACGCTTGAGATGCCGCTTGTACCGGTTTTAGCGGACATTGAACGCCATGGCGTGCTAATTGATACCGCACAACTCAAAACGCACGGTGAACGTTTAAATATTCGTATTGAAGCTTTAGCCAACGAAGCGTACACCCTGGCCGGCAAAGTATTTAATTTGAATTCGCCCAAACAACTTCAAGAAATTTTATACGATGAACAGCAACTCCCTGTGCTTTCAAAAACACCGAAAGGCCAACCATCCACAGCCGAATCAGTCCTCCAAGAGCTGGCATTGCAATACCCATTACCTGCCATTATTCTTGAATATCGCAGCCTGACAAAACTCGTTTCAACGTATATCGAAGCCTTACCTAAGCGCATGAATACAAGAACAGGACGTGTTCATACGTCCTATAATCAAGCGGTCACAGCCACCGGACGTTTGTCATCCAGCGATCCTAATTTACAAAATATACCGATTCGCCATGAAGAAGGCCGCTTGATTCGCAAAGCATTTATCGCGCCTCCTGGCCGTGTTTTATTGGCTTCGGATTACTCTCAAATTGAGCTCCGTATCATGGCGCATTTATCAGACGATCCTGCCTTAAAACGTGCCTTTGAAAACGATTGGGATGTGCATGCTGCCACAGCCAGTGAAATTTTTGCTGTGCCACTCGATACGGTTACATCGGAACAACGACGACGTGCCAAAGCTATCAATTTTGGTTTGATTTATGGCATGTCAGCTTTTGGCCTCGCAAAACAACTCCATGTTTCTCGAGAAGAAGCACGTGACTATATGACCCAATATTTTGAACGTTATCCGGGTGTGCACGCGTATATGGAAAGAACACGTCGGCAGGCGCACAGCCAAGGCTACGTTGAAACCCTGTTTGGACGTCGCTTGTATTTACCTGAAATTAATTCAAATAACAAAATGCGTCAACAAGCGGCTGAACGCACCGCAATTAATGCCCCTATGCAAGGCACCGCGGCTGATATTATTAAAAAAGCGATGTTAGCCGTCGCCACGTGGCAACAATCAGCCCCAGGACAAGATGCGCGGATGATTATGCAAGTCCACGATGAATTGGTGTTTGAAGTTAAAGCGCATATGCTGAATGATGTCAAACCGGCGATTCAAACGTGCATGGAAAATGCAGCGATACTATCCGTACCGCTGCGTGTTTCCATGGGTGTGGGTCAGAACTGGGACGAAGCACACTAAAATACGTCGATGCCATGCGCGCGCGCGATCATCACTTGATCGGCTGAGCGCTTGGCAAAAATTCCATTCTCAACGACCCCAGGAATCAGCTTAATCGCGTCTTCCATGGCCATCGGCTCATCTAAATTGAGGTTATGGACATCCAAAATATGATTGCCGTTATCGGTAACAAACCCTTCGCGATAAATCGGGTCGCCCCCGAGCTTCACCAAGGCACGTGCCACGAAACTTCGCGCCATGGGCAGCACCTCGACTGCAACAGGAAATACTCCTAAACGTCGCACAAGTTTAGATTCATCCACCAAACATATAAATTTTGATGCTGCATTCGCAATAATTTTTTCTCGCGTTAATGCACCACCACCGCCTTTGATCATGCTTCGATGCCGTGTCACCTCATCCGCGCCATCCACATATAAATCAAGCGGATCGGCCGACGCAAGGCTTATGACCGGTAACCCTGCTGCTTTCAATTGTGCTTCAGTCGCGTTTGAACTTGCGACACAACCATCAATACGGTGTTTTATTCGGGACAATGCTTGAATAAAATACGTGATGGTGGTGCCCGTTCCCACACCTAAGATCGTGACACGTTCCAAATGGTCTAAGGCGGCATCGGCTACGTGTTGTTTCAAACGATCCATGACTAACGACTTATGAAGCAAACCGATACTCAAGACCTAGCATCGCTGCATCTAACGATGGGCTTGCAAGTTGCAATTTGATTCCACCAAAAGAATTATCTGTAAAATCAAGCGCAGGCAGCGTCACCTTCAACGTTGATCCAAACGCATGCATCCAGGATGCCGTGATTAACCAATTCTCTTTAACACGATAACCACCGCCTAACCGCAACATAGGTAAAACATTCACCATGGTTTGATGGGCGATATACTCTCCTGTGAGTGTTGTTGCAACACGTCCACCCCGGTTACCCGATATCGCTTCTAAGCCAGCCGGATTAGCATTGATTTTCGTCTGAAGGTTTTGAACTAAGGCACCCACTTTAAAAAACAGATCATATTTTGGTTGGTCATAAACAAGACCCGCCAAGAGATCAACGCCATACTGCCTCATGGACATACCTGCATCCACCGATGGAACAGAGACCGTGGCGCCACTCGCCAGGTGAACGACGGGGTCAAGATTCATTGATCCGTAGTATCCCCAACCCGCTTCAAGACTCCCCGAAAAAGCTTCAAATCGCCCTTTCATAGGGTGCAAAAAACCACCAGCAAGACGCCCTCCCCAACCGTCATTAACTTTGTTGGAGGTCATCAATAGATTTTGTACTTGACCACCAACCGAAGCATTTGCAAGTGTAATATTATAACCATCCACTTGAGGCCAGGTGTACATCCCTTCACCAGCAAGAAAAGGAATAAAAAAAGGTGTCGGTTTTTTCACCGGACCCATGCCACCCGCATGTAATAATGTCGATGCACTGCATGCAGACAATGCAACTGCTAAAAGAATCTTTGTTTTCATGACCGTCTCCGTGTCTTTAAAAAATCTCTACATCCAAATTTAGATTGCCTCAGCGCCCCAATATTAAAGAATATTAAAGACACGTTTGCAAGCAAAGAAAAACATTTACCTAGTTACGTTAAGTCAATTCATTCTAAAAAGCAAAAGCTCATGCCAAAAATTTCAAAAATATTTTTTTTACGCTTTATTACAGGAAAGTATTGTCTAAATTTGAACAAAATGTTAGATTTAAACAATACCTTTAAATTATGTTGTGGTGATGTATGTTATTCACAGAAATAAACCCAGTCTTTTTTTCCAACCAACAAGATGCCGTGCCCGCAACGACGCCTTATGCATCACTCATATCTACGCATCACGGCATCAACGATTTGAACGAAGAAATCACGCTACTTGAGGCCGCGCTTAAAGCATTAGATCCAGAAGAAAAAAATGACGCGTATAAACCACATCGTACATTGATTGATCAAGGCAAAGAACTACGTCAACGCTATGACGCCATACGTGGCAATGAAAACATGTCGTTTCGTGACTACCTTTTTCATCTGCATGCGTACCGTATTTCACTGACGTTCGCACGTCTCGATATTGCTCAAACGCTTTCACTTTTCTCGTTTGACCAAATCGTGATGATCTTAGAGGCTCCGGTTCAGGCATTGTGTTTTTTAAGCGTTGCCCTGCCTGGCACCCGCCTGTTACTTAACCTGCTTCATGTAGCTCAGCACGTGCTCGCCCCCAGTCCGGATGAAGAACAAGGGCTACCGTCTATCTACGATCGTTTTTTCTACGAGCTTTCACTTAATTTTATGCAGATCATGAATGATCTTATTTGGACCAGTGCAAATTTATTCACCAATTATCCTCAAATCTTGGGATTATCCACCCCTGTTGTGAATGCTATTTTGTTGATTTGCCTCACGTTCGATCTTGCTTCATCCGTTTATGCCTACGACCAAAACGAAAAAGCTTTTGCAGAAAAATCAGGTAAATACCGGCAAGCCTTAGAACAATTGAACCGCACGGACATCGATTACGTTGTCATTTCAGAAGAATTAAAGCAACTTGAGCTCCGTTATCGCGGAGACAAAGCTAAACTCGAGCAATTTCTTACCGCAGGTGCTGTTATTTTACTCGCGTTTTCATTGATTGCCTCATCGGCTTACCCGTTTTTTCTACCCCTGGGAGCGGCATTATGTGTCTTTGGCACAGCCCTTTACCTTACCGCAGGCCAGCGTGGCGTGTGTGTTAATGCGCCATCACCCGAGCATGATGAGGCTTATTTAAGTTCACTTATAAAACACACGGTTTACCCGCTGCTCTTTATGGTCGCAGCCGCCAGTGTTGGATGGCCTGTTGCGATACTTCTCGCAGCACCGGTGATGGTCTATGAAAACAAGGAAGCCATAGAAAAGTTGCTGGAGCCAGCAGAGTCCATGCGACCGCATAGCGCCTAAAGCGTATGTTACCGGGTGAACAAGCTTTTATGCATATGATGCATAAAAAAATTTTTTTCTTGCTCATGCTTCTCTTATTTTGGGGCACTACACCCGCATGGTCGCTTACACACGATAATAAATTCTGGATCCCCGTAACGCTCAATGGAAACTACGGTACGTTTTTATATTTTGTTGAACCCCAGCTACGCCTGATTGAACCTAAAACATCTGCTTCCGCACAAACAAGCAAAATTTTCAATCAGTTTTTAGTTAATATTGCCGGTGGCCATGAATTATTTCCTGAGTGGCAAGTGTGGTTTGGACAAACCATCACAACAACGGCACAGGATGCGAGTGAACAAAGCCGAGAAGAGTATCGCTCTTGGGAACAGCTGACGTGGAATCATACAACAAGACAAAATATTAGCATTAATTCACGATTTCGAGCCGAGCAACGAAAATCATTCGATTTTCCTGAGTGGGCGTTTCGCCTACGTGAACGTTTGATTTTTAATATTCCATTAAAAAACAATCTGTCTTATGAACTCAGCGATGAAGTTTTATATAATCTTAATTCCACGCCCTGGGTTGACACGACGGCCTGGGATCAAAATCGATTTTATATTGCGCTGGTCCAGCGTTTCTCGCTCCGTTATGCCTTTGCGATTGGTTACATGAATCAATATTTATTTCGCGATGCACCGCTCGCACAAGAAAACCATGTTTTATGGCTAAATATTCGATATAACTTACCGACTTGACATCTAAAACTAGGAATTAAAATGGATGATTCTATATTGCTTTATCAAGCTGAAGATGGAAGTTTAAAAACTGAAGTGCCTATTCATAATGACACTGTGTGGTTGACACAAAAGCAGATGTCGGAGCTGTTTGCGACATCTACAGATAATATTGGATTACACGTAAAAAATATTTATGCAGAAGGTGAGCTGCCAGAGCAGGCAACTACCGAGGATTACTCGGTAGTTCGGCTAGAAGGGAAAAGACGAGTTAAACGGCAGGTAAAACACTATAATCTGGATGCGATTATTTCTGTTGGCTATCGTGTAAACTCAAAAAAAGGTACCCAGTTTAGAATATGGGCAAACAAAGTACTTAAAGAATATTTAGTCCAAGGCTATGCACTCGACCAAGAGCGTTTAAACAAACAAAAACATCAACTTCAAGAGCTACAAAAAACAATCGATCTGTTTCAAGAAGCACAATCAAAATTATTAAGTCAATCCGAAGCTACAGGCCTATTATCGGTATTAACAGATTATGCGCATAGTTTTGTTTTATTAAATCAATATGATACAGGTAATTTTCCAGAAGAAGGTTTGAATACACATATTACTGCTGAAATAACGCTTGTTGAAGCTATGGCAGCCGTGCAGGATTTAAAACAAAATCTGATGACTCAACAGGAAGCGACCGAATTATTTGGTCGCCCTAAAGACCAAGGTTTTGCAGGAATATTAGGTAATATTGTGCAAAGTTTTGGTGGTGAATATTTATACCCAAGCATTGAGGAGCAAGCGGCACATTTGCTTTATTTTATTATCAAGAATCACCCATTCACCGATGGAAATAAACGCATTGGTGCCTTTATGTTTGTCTGGTTTTTGCAACGCAACCAACATCATTTAAAATCAACAGGTGAAGCTAAAATCAATGATAATGCTCTGGTTGCCATTGCATTACTCGTTGCACAAAGTGATCCTACACAAAAAGACACGATGATTAAATTGGTTGTTAATTTAATTAAAGATGCATAACTTAAGCTTGGACTTTGGACAAAAATCCGTTAAATAAATGGCAGGATATTTTTTTCCACACGAATTGACACAAAACATAGCAACCTGGTTATTTTGAAAAAATTTAAGCAGCACGAATCTCTCTAGACAACCAGTTTGAAAGATTTTCAACCAAATTTTATTGCGCTTAAGCCGCCATTTTTTCTACATCCGCCTCTGTTTTTCTCTTTCTGACCACTTTATAGCGCTTGCGTTTTTCTTGAATTTCTCCTTGTTGACGCCCCGGTGATTTATTGCGTGGTTTGGGCGGTTGGGCTGGTGTACCAATCTCCTGAATAATTCGGTAAAAATCCTTCTGCACTTGTGTTGGTTGTTTTACTTCGTCATTTGTCTTGAATTTAGGCAGGAATCTTTCCCACGGATTTGGATAATTATCTGCCAAGCGGCGACCTAAATTGTAACGTCTCAGACTAAACAACCTATTCCTCTAGGTTTTGTCTCACCCTACTTTAGTGTTTCATCAGTTTTTTTCTAGCCATTCCCCGCAGATGTCTCAAGACAGCAATAAAAAAATGACCG
>Ga0100378_1000851_pt1 | contig 33248 bp, 29 predicted proteins | sample CryGeymeta201502_FD_81535 | JGI IMG/M metagenome (GOLD analysis project Ga0100378, IMG submission 81535) | Groundwater microbial communities from Crystal Geyser aquifers in Utah, USA - Crystal Geyser metaG 2015-02 | ecosystem: Environmental > Aquatic > Deep subsurface > Groundwater | place: USA... | reverse complement strand
GTAAAAAACTCGAATGGGAATCGATGGGAGAAACTTACGATGTGGTTTATATTGGTAATGATAAATATGAGTTTAAAGCAGGAAAGGAGAATTTTAGAAAACAGCTTAAAATATATTTTCCTAACGAAACAAAAAGCATAGATGTCTATTTAAAACTGATAGATAGAGCCAATAGAATGGGAAATGTATTTTTCTTTGAGAAAATATTTAAACCTATTTTAAGCCAATCATTAGGATGGTTGATAAGAAAAAGATATGAGGTCTATTCAAATAAAACTACAGCAGAAGTATTAAGTAAAATCACATCAAACAAAAGATTGTTGGCAGTACTTTGTGCTCAGTGCGGAAATTACGGACTAACTCCAAAACACAGTAGTTTTGCTGCACATGCTATGGTTGTTGGTCATTTTATGGAAGGAGGTTATTATCCAACAGGTGGTGCAAGCCAAATTGCTAATAAAACAATAGATACATTAAATGAAAACGGAGGAGCAGTTTATATTAATGCAAAAGTAGATGAAATAATTATTGAGAAAAACCGAGTGCAAGGAGTGAAAATAGAAGGTACATTTATTCCTTGTAAAAGTGTTATAAGTAATGTTGGTATAACCAATACATTCACTAAATTACTTTCAGAATCAGCAAGAAAAAAGTGCAACATCGATTTAAAAAATGTTTCGCCTTCTAGTGCTCATTTGTGTTTGTATTTAGCATTAACAAAATCTGATGCAGCATTAAACTTACCAAAACACAATGTTTGGTATTTCGATAATGAAAACATTGATGCTACGTTTGATGAAATTACGCTTAAAAATGCACCAGAAAAATTTGCCTATATTTCTTTCCCCTCAGCAAAAGATTTACTTTGGCAAGAAGAACATCCAAATACAGCAATTATTCAAGCATTATCAGTAGGAAATTACGAGTGGTTTAAGCAATATGAAAATTCATCATGGATGAAACGAGATGAAGCTTATGTTGAAATAAAAAAAGATTTTGAAAATTCAATGTTAGAAAGGCTCTACACCTTATTTCCTCAAATTAAAGGCAATATATTAATTACAGAAGTTTCAACTCCTTTATCAACCAAGCATTTTTCAAATTATCAACATGGTGAAATTTATGGATTAGAACACACACCAACTCGTTTTTCACTTCCATTTCTTCGTCCCGAAACTAAAATAAAAGGATTAAGGCTCACGGGACAAGACATTACCTTGGTTGGAGTTGCAGGAGCAATGCTTTCTGGAATGTTGTGTGCCATCACTATTTTAAAGTTTAGAGTGGCAGCTCTTTTTAAAGAAATGGGGCAGTAAGGTTCATAATTAGAGTCTGTCTTTAAAGTCGGCAGTCTTCCCCCGATAGTTATCGGGGTCAGTCAGCAAAGGTTTCTGTAATGTATTGCTTTTTGCTCTTTGTCTATAATTATTTCTAATAATAGTCTTAATTTTGCAACATTATGAAAATAAGTTTTTTTGTATCAATTGTTTTATTTGTTTTTTTTTCGAGCCAGTTACCTGCTCAAGAAAAAATGGATAAACAGCATTTTTATAAAATAATTTCTTCTGAAAATTTGGAGTTGATTGATGCCGAAATCATTAAAATGAATACATCTTCTAAATCAACATTTAATCCTTATAAAGGAGCTTTATTAATGAAAAAGGCAGGATTAGAAAAAAATCCAGCAGTAAAATTAAAATTTTTTAAAGAAGGAAAACTATTGCTTGAAACAGCCATAGACAATGATAATCAAAATGTAGAATTACGCTTTTTAAGACTAATGATACAGGAAAATGCTCCAAAATTTTTAGGTTATCATTCAAACATAAATGAAGATGTAAATTTTATTCAAGAAAACATTAGCCAACTTTCCGCAGTACTGAAAAGCATACTACTTGATTATTCCAAAACATCAAAAGAAATCAATTCCGATAGCTATCGGAATAGAAACCAGCTTTAATGAATAAAAAAGTATTATTTCTATATTTTACACAGTCAGGGCAGTTGGGAGAAATTGTAAATAAATTCTCACAACCTTTTCAAGAAGCAGGTTTTTTATGTGATGTTGTGCGTGTTTTTCCTGAAAATGCTTTTCCTTTTCCATGGAAAATGGATCAGTTTTTTGAAGTAATGCCAGCAAGTGTGATGGAAAAACCAACCACTTTAAGTCAGATGAGTTTTAAATACGATAAATATGATTTGATTGTGTTTGCTTACCAACCGTGGTTTTTATCACCAAGCATTCCTGCAACATCATTATTTTTCAACGAAGAACTAAAAAAAAGAATTAAAGATACGCCAGTTGTTACGTTAATAGGGTCAAGAAATATGTGGATTAGTGCTCAGGAAAAAATAAAAAGACAACTAAAAAATGTTGGAGGATTGCTTAAAGGAAACATTGTTTTGGTTGATAAACATAGTAATTTAACAAGTTTAGTTACTATAATTTATTGGATGAAAACTGGAAAAAAAGACAAATACCTAGGTGTTTTCCCTAATCCAGGGGTAGCCCCAAGCGACATAGAATCTACAAAACTATATGGAGAAACAGTAGTGGAAGCTGTAGAAAACAATACATTAAACAAACTACAAGAACAGTTGATAGAGCAAAAGGCAGTTGAAGTGAAACCAAATTTAATGTTCATAGAAACTCGTGGAGCTATGTTATTTAAAATATGGGCAAATTTCATTGAAAAGAAGAAAAACAAAACTTTTTGGTTGCGGATATTCAAATATTATTTGTTTATTGCAATTTTTCTTGTTGCACCTATTGTTATAATAATAAATACACTTATTTTTAAACCTTTCATAATTAATAAAATTAAACATAAAAAAAATTACTTTTTACAAACAGAATTAGCGTGAAATGAAGAACGGTAACAATAATGTATATATTAATAAATCAGCTATTTACTTGCCAAATCAACCTGTTTCAAATGACGAAATGGAAGATTATCTTGGAATAATAAAAGAGATAAAAACAAGCTCAAAAAAAATTGTTTTACGCAATAATGGAATAAAAAATCGTTATTACGCTATTGATAAATCAGGAAAAGCAACCCATACAAATGCTGAAATGACAGCATTAGCAGTTAGAAAATTAGTTGAAGACAACACCAATGAGTTAAAAAATGTGGAGCTATTAGCTTGTGGCACATCATCACCAGATCAAATGATGCCTTCGCATGGAGTAATGGTACATGGTTGGTTGCCAGAAACTTCTGCAATAGAAGTAGTTTCACCTTCAGGAAATTGTTGCTCAGGAATGCACGCACTAAAATATGCCTACCTTTCCATAAAATCTGGTGAGGTTGAAAATGCAATTTCAACGGGTTCAGAAAGATTATCAAGAGTGTTAAGGGCCGACACCTTTAATGAAGAAGTGGAACAACTTATTCAATTAAAAAAAGACCCATTCATCAGTTTTGAAAAAGAATTTTTGCGTTGGATGTTATCCGATGGTGCTGGAGCATTTTTCCTTTCTAATAAAAAAAATGAAACAGGTTTGAGCATACGAATAGATTGGCTAGAAAGTGTTTCTTATGCACATGAAAAGGAAACTTGTATGTATATGGCAAGTGAGAAATTGGAAGACGGAACATTGAAAGGATATATGGACTTTGATGCTGAAGAAATTATCTCCAGATCTGTGCTTAGTATGAAACAAGACACAAAATTATTAGGTGAAAATATTGTGCATTTAGGATTTGACAAATTGAAAACAATATGTGAAAAACGAAATTTCAATGTTGATGAAGTGGATTATTTTTTACCACATCTTTCCAGCGAATTTTTTCGTTCAAAAATAGCTCAGAAATTAATTAAAAACCAAATGGAAATTCCTGCAGAGAAGTGGTTTACCAATTTAAGTGCTGTTGGTAATGTTGGTGCAGCGTCTGTTTATCTAATGATAGATGAGCTTATTAATGCTGGAAAACTTAAGTCAGGAAATAAAATTATGCTTGCAGTTCCTGAAAGTGCTCGATTTTCTTATGTTTTTGGATTATTAACCGTTTGTTAAATGAAAAAAAACAACATTCCACAAGATAAAAGTGCCTTAGAAAATTATACAAAAGACATCTGTTATGCCTTGGATGAAAAGGGCAATTATACCACCGTTGCCAGTAGTGGATGGGAAGTGAAATCAACAGCATTGGATGTTACTTGGAATGAAATAAAAGAAAGAATTTCCAACATTAAAAACAAAGTAATTGAAGGAGAAGTAAGTCCTATTCTTTTTTTTATGGAAGTTAAATTAATGGATATAAAAACATTAGCAGCCTATACAGGATTTTGGTCATGGCAAGTAAAAAAACACCTAAAACCAGCTAATTTTAAAAAACTATCTGAAAAAAAATTACAAAAATATGCTTCGGTTTTTGAAGTTAGTGTTGAAACATTAAAAACAATGGAGCTTGATGAAAATAAACTTTAATCACATACAAACAGCTCATTGTGAGAATGGAGTTACTGTAAATTTACTTCAACATGCTGGGATTCCTCAAATCACTGAACCGCTTGCTTTTGGTATAGGCTCAGGATTATTTTACATTCATATTCCATTTTTAAAAGTAAATAATGGCCCAGCAATATCTTTTAGAACGATGCCCGGCTTGATTTTTAAAAGAACGTGTAAAGCACTTCAAATACCAGTTGTTCGGCAAAAATTCCGTTCAAAAGAGGAAGCCCAAAGGGTTTTAGATAATTGCCTAAAAAATGGACAACCAACAGGCTGTCAGGTGGGGGTTTATTATTTAACATATTTTCCTAAAGAATATCGCTTTCATTTCAACGCACACAACATCATTGTTTTTGGAAAAGAGGAGGATAATTATTTAATTAGTGACCCAGTAATGGAAGATTTTACAACACTTTCTTCCTATGAGTTGGAACGTGTTCGCTTTGCAAAAGGAATGTTGGCTCCTAAAGGACAGCTCTATTATCCTAAAGCAACTAAAAGCTTTGATGAAAAGCTACTTCAATTTGCCATTCAAAGTGGAATTAAAAGAAATGTTAGAGATATGCTCTATATCCCTGGCAATGTTGCTGGAGTAAGCGGAATTAACTATACTGCAAATAAAATACGAAAATTAAGAGATAAATTAGGTGTGAAACAAGCAGGGCTTTATCTTGCACAATTAGTGCGTATGCAAGAAGAAATAGGAACTGGAGGAGGTGGTTTTCGTTTTATTTATGCTGCTTTTTTACAACAAGCACATCAATTTATTGCTAATGACGATTTATTGAAAATTTCTGAACAATTTACACAATCAGGAGATTTGTGGCGTTCAGCTGCAGTTCAAGCATCGGGAATTTACAAAGGAAGAATTACTGCTCAATCAGATTTTAATGAAATGGCAAATTATTTAGATGAAATAGCCATGCTTGAGAAAAATGCTTTTAAAAATCTTTCGCAAATTAAATGGAATAACTAATGTCGGAAATTGCTATACATATTGAAAATCTAAGCTATAGCTATAAAGGTCAATTAGGCAATACACTCTCTGATATTAATTTAAAAATTGAAGCAGGTTCAACAATTGGACTTTTTGGGCCAAATGGCGCAGGAAAAACAACATTAATGCATTTAATGACAGGTGTTTTAAAAAACAATAACGGAACAATAACGCTCTTTGGTTCAAAAGTGGGAGCAAAGCATAAAGAGACAAAAAATTTATTTGGTTTTGTTCCACAAGATTTTTCTTTTTACCAAGAGTTAAGTCCTGTTGAAAATTTACAATTCTTTGGTGCATTTTATGGACTTTCAAAACAAAAAATAGCCCAACGAACAGAAGAATTGCTAACCGTGTTTGGATTAACAGAAGTAAGCAAAAAGCCTGTTGCAAAATTTTCGGGAGGAATGAAACGAAAAGTCAATTTAGCTATTGGAATTATTCATCAACCAAAAATAATTTTTTTGGATGAACCTACAGTTGGTGTTGATGTGCAATCGAGATGTGTAATTATTGACTATATAAAAAAACTAAATAAGCAAGGAGCAACACTTGTTTATACATCGCATCAACTCAATGAAGCAGAAGAGATTTGTGAAAAAATTGCATTGATAAATGAAGGCGAAATTATTGCTTTCGAAGATATATCAAAACTCTTAGCAAAACACAACGAAAAAAACTTAGAAAATCTTTTCTTAAAACTTTCTAAAGAGACTGTTTCTTATGTATAAACTTTGGGCTTGTATAATAAAAGACATTAAGTTAATCACACGAGATTGGGTCGGACTTTCCTTGATGTTTATTATGCCCATATTGTTAGTAATTGTTATTACAGCACTTCAGGTAGGTACTTTTGAGTTGGTAAATGAAAACAAAGTTCCTTTGTTGATTCAAAATAATGACAATGAAGCGATTAGTTTGGAGTTAGAAAATACACTCGAAAAAATAGGAATTTTTAGAATTATTGAATTAGATAAAAAAACTTCTAAAGAAACTATTGCTGAAAAAATGAAAGAAACAGAGGCATTGGTTGCAATTTTAATTCCTGAAAATTTCTCAACGCAAGTTCAACATAAAGTAGCGGATTTCACCAAAAATACCTTGCAAGAATTTGGGTTGGAATCGGAAAAATCGAATCAAAACAACGACTTATTAGTTAATGAACTTACGTTGTATTATCATCCTGTTTTACAAGAATCATATCGAAAAAACTTACTTAATGCCATTAGAAGTGCAGTTCAAGTAGTTGAAAGCAAACAAATTATTAGCACCATATATAGTTCTATTAATGAAACAGCCATGCCCGATTCTATTTTAAACAATTTTGAAACGCAGCAAGTTCACATTAATGAAATTCCAGTTTCTCGTGATGGGAGTGAAGTAATTCCTAATGCAGCCCAACACAATGTTCCTGCCTGGACTATTTTTGCTATGTTTTTTATTATTACTTCACTTGGAAGCTCTGTAGTTAAAGAAAAAAATAGTGGAAGTAGTTTGAGATTAAAAACATTACCAACCAATTTTTTAATAACTATATTTTCTAAACAAATTACCTATTTGCTAGTAGCCATGAGTCAAGTTTTTGTGATATTTTCTACAGGCGTATTTCTATTTCCATTTTTAGGATTGCCAGCACTAAATATTCCAACCGATATTGTTGGATTAATTTTGGTTTCTTTGATAAGTGGATGGTGTGCAGTTAGCTATGCAATAGCAGTTGGTGTTTTTTCCGAAACTCAAGAGCAAGCAAATGGTTTTGGAGCTATTTCAGTAGTTATCCTTGCCGCTTTCGGAGGTATTTTAGTTCCTAAATTTGCCATGCCCGAATCATTTGCTTTCTTTTTAAAAATTTCGCCCATGCATTGGAGCCTTGAATCTTATTATGGATTATTTTTGGAAGGCGGAAAATTTAGCGATATTATAAATAATGTAATACCTTTGCTTTTAATCATAATTTTATTTCAGTTAATAGCTTATATAGGTTTAAAGAAAAACAATTTAATTTAAAACAAGAATGGATAAAGAGCAACTAAAATTACAATTGAAACAACAAATAATTGAATCACTTAACCTTATAGGGATAAAACCAGAAGATATAAAGGACGATACCATTCTTTTTGGTGAAGAATTGGGTCTTGATTCTATAGATTCATTAGAGTTAATCGTTTTATTGGAAAGAAATTATGGAATTAAAATTAATGATCCAAAAGAAGGTAGAAAAGTACTTGTTGATATAAATACTATGGCTGATTTTATTGAACAAAATACCACAAAACAGCATTAATTTGGCACGTATTTTCATAACAGGAATAGGAATAATAACATCTTTAGGAGAATCACCTGATGAAAATAGAATTGCCCTTAAACAAGGAAAATGTGGAATTACGGATTTAGAACTCGTTCAAACTCGATATGCTGGTAAAATCCCATTCGGTGAAATTAAAATTGAAACAGAAACATTAAAAAACCAATTAAAAGCCACTGAATCAGGGGTAACTCGAACATCACTTTTAGCTCTTCATGCACTTGAACAAGCAATTAATGATGCTAAACTTTCTGCTAGCGAAATATCAAGTAGTGAAACTGCATTCATCAATGCAACGACAGTTGGAGGAATGTGTTTGACAGATGAACTCTATAAGGACTCAAACAAGTTATCAATAAAATCTTCTTACTTATCTTCTTATGATTTTGGTTCTGTAGCCATTTATTTGCAGCAACGCTATCAAATTGGTGGAATAGTTAATACGATAAATACAGCCTGTTCTTCATCAGCAAATGCAATTATGTATGGTGCAAGATTAATTAAAAATGGATATGCCAAAAGAGTTATTGTTGGTGGAACTGATAGTATAGCTAAATTTACCTTAAATGGATTTAATTCATTAATGATTTTATCGCCTGAAACATGTAAACCTTTTGATAATAATAGAAATGGATTGAATTTAGGTGAAGGAGCCGCATACCTTGTGTTGGAAGCAGAAGAAACGTGTAAATCTAAGAAAATTTATGCTGAACTTACTGGTTTTGCAAATACCAATGATGCTTTTCATCCTTCATCACTCTCTAGTGAAGGAGATGGCCCTTTTTTAGCCATGAAAAATACACTTGATGTTGCTAAGCTTTCCCCACACAAAGTTGATTTTATAAATGCACACGGAACAGGTACTGAAAATAACGATGAGGTAGAAAGCAGAGCTATGCTACGGCTTTTTAAAGAAGTTCCATCTTTTGCATCAACAAAATCTAATATTGGTCACACACTCGGGGCGAGTGGTGCTATTGAAGCAGTTTATAGCGTGTTGAATATTATGCATCAAGAAATTTATCCCAACCTTGGATTTGAAAATCCAATAGAATCAACTAAGTTAGTCCCTGTTTTATCGTACTCAAAAAAAGAAATTTCGCACGTACTTTCAAATTCGTTTGGTTTTGGAGGGAATTGCTCATCACTTTTGTTTTCTAAAATATAACTATGCTATACATTCATTCAACTTCGTGTATATCTGCTCAGCATACTTTTGATGATGTTAATCTTGTAGTTTTAAATCCAGTAGAAGAAAATAAATTGTTGGCTGTTGAACCAAACAGTAATCAAATTCCAAACGCTGTATTAAGAAGAATGGGAAAAGCAGTTAGAATGGGTATTAAAGCTGCCTTATCTATTGTTAATAATCAATCTGAATTAAAGGGAATTATCATTGGAACAGCTAATGGAGGAATGGAAGATTGCATTAAATTTTTAAATCAAATAATTGTTTATGATGAAGGGACACTAACTCCAACAAACTTTGTTCAAAGCACAGCAAATAATATTGCATCACAAATAGGTTTGTTCACAGCTAATAAAAATTATAACATTACACATGTTCATCGTGGATTGGCTTTTGAAAATGCGGTTATTGATGCCATGATGTTAATTAAAGAACATCCACTTGATAATTATTTGTTAGGAGGAGTTGATGAAATATCCACCTATAATTATAACATATCATTATTGGATGGACTTTATAAAAATGAAGAAGTAAAAAATAATAATTTATACGAAATAGAAACTGCTGGATCTGTTGCTGGAGAAGGTGCTGCCATGTTTTTGGTTAATGGAAAAAAACAAAATTCGTTAGCAACATTAAGAGCAATACAAACTATTCATGCTACTGATGAAAAAATTATAGCGTCTAATCTAAAAGATTTTTTGGCATCCCATTTAGCTGATAGCGAAAAGTTAGATTTATTTTTATCAGGAGAAAATGGCGATTGTAGGCTAAATAAATATACCAAAATAACCGAAAAAATAGCTGATACCACAACACTTAGGTACAAACACCTAACAGGAGAATTCCCTACAGCTTCGGCACTTTCGTTGTGGTTTGCTTGTAATTTTATTGAAAATAAAAAAGTGCCTAATAATATGGTAAAAACAGGTTCAATACCAACTGAAATAAATACCATGTTAATTTATAATAATTACAACGGTATTCAACATAGTTTTATGTTGGTAAGCCGATGAAAGTTATTAAATTTATACCCTAAAATTACGATTATGAAATTAAAATTAACAACTGCTTTTTTACTTATTGTTTTTAGTCTGCAATCATATAGTCAACAACATATTGCTATGTTTAAAAAAGGTGCTAAATGGGGGTTTATAGACATAAAAGGCAATGAAATCGCAAAACCACAATATACTTATTGTCGAAATTTTTATGGTGAGTTGGCTAAGGTTAATAAGAATACATTTATCAACATCAAAGGAGAAGTTATAAAAGTTGAAAAGCGAATTATTAATTCACACCATTGTTTTGAAGGGTTGGCAGCAGTTAAATCAAACATACTTTGGGGGTATATGGATATTAATGGAAAAATAGTTATCCCTCAAAAATATAATACGGTTACTGATTTCAATAATGGATATGCTATTGTATCTAATAAAGAAGGAATTTTTATCATAGACAAACAAGGCAATGAGAAAATTGTTAAAAGTGATTTTAAAATTAAATCATTTAAAAAGTTTTCAGAAGAGATGGCTGTTATTAATGTGAAAGACAAATTTGGTTTTTTAAACACTGAAGGTACTATTCAAATAGAACCTAAATATATTACAGTTGGTCATTTTGAAAACGGGGTTGCTTGGGTTAGAACAAGAGATAACAAAGTAGGTTTTATTGATAAAAAAGGAGCGTGGGTTGTAGAACCTAAATACATATCAGCTACTAATTTTGATATTAAAAGTGGTATTGCAATGGTTAGAACAGTGAATGGATGGGAGTATATTAATATGAAAGGGGAAAGCATTCCAATTAAAGAATCAAATATTGAAAGTTTTAAAAAGTTTGAAGATGGAGTTGCTTTAGCAAAAAGCAATGGACTTTGGGGCTATCTTTCTCCTGACGGTAATTGGATGATTAAACCACAATTTGATAGTTTTGCAACTTCTTTCTTTAATGATTATGCTAGGATAAAAAAGAATGGAAAATGGGGAGTAATAAATAAAAAAGGAGAATGGGTTTTGCAACCTGAATATAAATTTCTTAAACCTTTTTATATAGTTCCCAATTAAAACAGGTTATTATTTCTTGCAAATCAATAAAGAGCTGCTAACTCCAATACCATCAATTTCTTCAATAGAATTAAAACCTGCTTTTCTAACTAATTTTTTAAACAAATCGGAATGATACATCTGGCTATTTCCATTGGCTATGTTGGTGAAATATAACGATGTCATTTGAAGGCAAAAAGCAGACACTTCAAATTTTTGTCTATCCCAAAAATGCTCTAAAATAATTACCTCACCGTTTTCATTCAATGCATCAAAGCATCTTTTTAAGATAGAAACAATTTCATCTTCAGAAAAGCAATCTAAAAACTGGCTCATCCAAATAACGTCATATCCTTTGGGTAGTTTGTTCGACTTATCTAGAATATTCATTTCATAAAAAGAAACTCTTTCAGCATTTTTGTCTTTTTTGATGTTTTCTTGAGCCATTTTTAATTGACCAGGTAAATCAACTAGTCCCATGTGAACAGTATCTGAATAATTGATGCACTTCAATGCCCACTTACCTGTATTACCACCAATATCTAAAATTCGTTTTGGATTATTTTTAAAAACATGTTTAAAAACGGCATTAAAAGAATAGTCGGAATAATAATGATCGAATTTAAACCAACTTTCTTTTTGTTGTTCAGTCAAAGAGGAAAGACCTTCATAAACAGTTTTCCATTCACCTAGTTCTTTCAGTCCAGTTGGTTTTTCAGTTACAATTGAATTTTCGAGGTCAAACATACCTTTATAACAAATGTCATGTACAAAGTCTAAATTGGCAATAGTCATATCATCACTCATGATATAAAATCCAGCTAGTGTTAGCTTGTATTTATCCTTATTTAATATAATTAATTGTATGCCTAAACCAGCTTCAACCAACACCCGAACGCCATAAGTAGAAAGTTTAGCTTTTTCAACTATTTTTTCAAACGAAATGCCATCTCTCCCCTCAGCTTTAATGATGGCTAAAATTCCTAAGTTTCTAAGTGTTCTTGCAGCCTGAAACATAATTGGAGCAAATGCTATTTGTTGTGCATATATTTTTGCTTCTAGTGCATTTTTCTCATCAATTTTGAAATAATCCATAAATTATATTTAAAGAAGTTGTTTAAAGTCTAATTTTAAAAAGTCCAAAGATATAGTTATTTCTTAAAACAGCAAATCCAAATAAATTTCATTTGGATTTGTTTTTTCAACTTAAAATGGAACTAAAAATTATAAGAATTTTAAATCCCATTATTTTTTTTCCATTGTTTGTAAAAAGTTTTTTCAACCTGAACCATCACATTAAATATTGATTTTGCCCAATAATTTCTTATTCCAATTCCTCCAGCTTTACCAATAATTTTTTCTTTTATCAATACTTTTTTTGTTTTAATGTCAAAAATAGTAACATAAACAGTTCCTTGTTGTTGTCCTTTGTTAAAAGATTCTACAATAAAAACAACGCCAATTCCTTGTTTTTTTTCTCCAACAGCATAACCGTTAATGATGGAGTTAATGGTTTTATCAGCATCATCAAACTTATAATCGTTGAAAGACATAATTTTGTCATCATCAATTTTAGAATTTGTTTTTTCAACAATACTTAAATCATTAAAAACAGAGGTTTTTTTGAATGTTCGTTTTAAATCATATTTAGCCGATTCATTCACAATTAGCATATTCCATGCGGGCATGTATTTGGTTTTCAACTCATAACCAGTAACCGGGGCAGCACCAGCACCTTGGTCAAAGGCACCAATAAATTTGGCTTTAGAAAAATCAAGTCCATACCAAACTATTTCATCTCCAGACAAGAAGTCTTGAGCAGTATGTTGAGCAAATGAAATTGAGGTTGAGATTACAAAAATGGATGTTAAGATTAGATTTCGCATAATTTTAAAATTTTATAAATAGAGAGGTTAGTAATAATTTTTTTAATAATACTATTTTTAAAGTACCTGAGATGGGACTCGAACCCACACGTCTTACGACACACGCACCTCAAGCGTGCCTGTATACCAGTTTCAGCACTCAGGTAATTGAGCAGGTAAAAGTATTAAAATTTTAAGCAAAAAAAAAGCCTTTTATAAAAAAGGCTTTTTTCTGTGTGACCTGGCTGGGATTCGAACCCAGGACCCCTTCATTAAAAGTGAAATGCTCTACCAGCTGAGCTACCAAGTCTTCCTAAAAAGGAGTGCAAAAATAGTATTGTATATCGTATAAAAAAACTATTCGTATATTTTTTTTGAAAAAAAATTACAATCTCTTGAATAACAGTTTTATTCTATGATAGGACAGCGTTCAAAAGGCTTGTTTTTATCAAATAAATAACGATAGGTGTGGTAGGTTCTATATACTTCTGCATCTAAATCTTTGGCAATTCGCAACATTTTTGGATTAAAATCGCCTATCCATGTCAACACAGTTTGGTTGTATCTTTTTTCTTTTAATAAACTTTCGTGCGTCCATTTTATCATAGCACCATCAACACCTTTACCTTGAAACCGTTTTGCAATTCCAAAAACTATCCCAACCATAGTTTTTGGAGGGTGGACAATTTTATGATACAAAAATTTAATTTTCCCTAACCAATTTAAGTTTCCATTTACATACTGAAACAGCTCGTTTAATTCAGGAATATTAATGTAGAAAGCTATAGGTTTTTTTTTGTAAAACACAAAAATCATTATGGAAGGATCGTAAATGGGTTTTAAATTTTGCATAATTTTTCGGGAAGTAGCTGTTGTCATTTCCTTAAAACCATCGTGTGTTGCCCAGGCACTATTGTAAACCGTTTTAAAATTATCAGCAATTTCATTTAAGCTGAGGTTTTTCACATCGGAAATGCTGTAATTCCCGTCAGCTAAAATACGATCACTTTTATCTTCAAACACTTGTTGTGGAGGAACTCCAACAGATCTTCTAAACATAAATTGTTGGTAGTAGGTTTTAAAACCGTAATCTTCAAACAATTGCTGATAATAAGGAGGATTGTAATTCATTCCGTAGCTGTTTGGGTCGGTAAAATTATCGACCAATAACCCCCAAAACATATTTTTCTCACCAAAATTTATAGGCCCATCCATCGCTTCCATGTTGTGACCGATTAACCAATTTTTTGCTGTGTTGATTAATATTTTGGCTGCTTCTTTATTGTTTATACATTCAAAAAAGCCAATTCCACCAGTAGGCTGATTGTCTGTTTTTGCTTGTTCAAAATTTACAAAAGCCGCAATTCTACCAATTGGTTTTTGGGTTGAATCAAACAAAATCCAACGTATAATTTTCCCGTTGGAATGTGCTTTATTTTTTGTAGGGTCAAAAACTTTCTCAATATCCTGTTTGATATGCGGAATCCAGTTTTTATCTGAACGATAAATACGATAAGGAATTTGATGAAAGGTGTTGATTAATTTTTTTGTTGTTACTTCTTCAATTGTCATACTTCACTTTTCGATGGACAACAAAAATATCATTTATATAAGGAACAATTAGAATTTTGCTCTATAAGTTATAATTTAGCAGCAGATTATAAATTAGAATGAATGAATGACATAGTAGAAAAAGTAATTGTTATCACAGGAGCTTCATCAGGAATTGGAAAGGCGTGTGCTATCCGATTTGCAAAAGAGAATGTAGCTATTGTTATTGCTGCAAGAAATAAAGAAAACCTCCAAGAATCAGGTAATGAAATTAGAAAAATAACATCTCATGTGTTGGAGGTTGTTTGTGATGTTGCAAAAAAAAAGGATTGTGAATTTTTGATAACGGAAACGGTTAAAAAATTTGGAAGGATAGATGTGTTGATAAACAATGCAGGAATTTCTATGCGAGCTGTTTTTAATGATATGGATGTAAGTGTGCTTGAAAAAGTGATGAATATTAACTTTTATGGAACGGTTTACTGTACCAAATTCGCATTGCCTTATTTATTAAAAACAAAAGGAACAGTAGTTGGCGTTTCTTCTATTGCTGGGTTTGTTGGCTTACCTGCCAGAACAGGCTATTCTGCATCTAAATTTGCGATGCAAGGTTTTTTGGAAGCGTTGCGTACAGAAAATCTGAAAACGGGCTTACATGTGCTGATTGCTTGCCCAGGTTTTACGGCTTCTAACATTAGAAATACAGCATTAGCTGCCGATGGAAATGCTCAAAAAGAATCTCCAAGAGATGAAACAAAAATGATGACTTCAGAACAAGTGGCTGATGAAATTTTTAAAGCTGTTGAGCAAAAACAACAACGCTTAATTCTTACCTTCGAGGGTAAAATGGCAGTGTTTTTAAGTAAATTCTTCCCAAAACTAATAAGTAAGTTGGTTTTTGATAAGTTGGCTAAAGAGCCTAATAATCCGATAAGGGATTAGAGATTAGTCATTAGAAATTCTGCGATAATCTGCGGGAGAAAGAGTTTAGTTACCCAAATTTTCTCGCAAATTCTTTCATTACATCTACCAATACTTGCACACTTTCTAAAGGCAACGCATTGTACATAGAAGCTCTGTAACCACCAACATCTCTATGTCCAGGTAGCCCATTAATATTAGCCGCTTTCCACATTTTGTTGAATTCATCCGCTAAACTTTCATCTTTTAATACAAAAGTAGCGTTCATGTTACTTCTATCGTCTTTGTTAGCTGTTCCTTCAAATAGTGGATTAGCATCAATTTCGTTGTAGATTAAAGCTGCTTTTTGGTTATTTATATTCTCTATCCATTCTACACCACCATTGTCTTTTAACCATTGTAACGTAAGCATAGAAACATAAATTGGAAACACTGGTGGAGTGTTAAACATCGATTCTTTTTTGATGTGAACTTGTAAATCTAACATGGTCGGAATTTTTCTTCCAGTTTTTCCTAAGGCACTGTCTTTCACTATGTAAAGTGTTGTTCCTGCTGGACCCATATTTTTTTGAGCTCCTGCATAGATTAAATCAAATTGGCTTACATCAATTTTTTTACTAAAAATGTCTGACGACATATCCGCAATTAAAGGAATAGAACAGGAAGGAATGTCTTTCAGTTGTGTTCCAAAAATGGTATTGTTGGTAGTAATATGTAAATAGTCGGCATCACCTGGAATTTGATATTTCTTAGGAATGTAATTGAAGTTTTTGTCTTTTGAGCTGGCTATTTCATGCACAGTTCCCATTTTTTGGGCTTCCTCTAAGGCTTTGCTTGCCCAAACTCCTGTATTTACATAAGCAGCAGAGCCATTTTCTTTCATAAAATTGTAGGGAACTTTTAAAAATCCTAAGCTGGCACCACCTTGAAGAAACATGATGGAATAACCATCGGGAACACCTAATAATTCCTTGACCAAAGCCTGAGCTTTTTCCATAACTTCAACAAAATCTTTACTTCTGTGTGAAATTTCTATTAATGATAGGTTTAAGTTATTGAAATTAATTACTGCTTCTGAGGCTTGCTTTAACACTTCTTGAGGCAAGATACATGGTCCTGCACTGAAATTATGAACTTTTGACATATAAACAGGTTTTTAAGTTTAATTTATGCAAAAGTAATATTTATAAAGACCTTAACTAAAAAATGTTGAGTTTTAAATGTTGAATTATTGGTAATTTATAAAAACTTTCGGCTTTATAAACTATGAGCACTTTTTTGTTGGAGCAACATTTCTAATAATTTTGTAGTTGCTAAAGCATCACCAGCTGCTCTGTGTCTATCTTCAATTGGAATAACAATCCCTAACTCTTCACACAATTTACCCAAACTATAAGAGGGTTTGTTTGGAAAAATTTCTCGACTTAATTCTATGGTACATAATTTCTCTTGTTTAAGAATTAGGCCAGTTCTTTTAAGTTCAGTATTCAGGATTTTATAATCAAAATTCACATCATGAGCTACAAAAATTTTATCACAAACGAGCGAGTGAATCGAATGAGCAATTTCATTGAAAGTTGGAGCATTTTCAACCATGGCATTTGTAATACCAGTTAGTTTGGTTACATACCAATCAATTTTTACTCTTGGATTTATTAAAGAATTGAATTCTTGCACAATTTGTTTGCCATCATAAATATAAACAGCAATTTCTATTATTCGGGCATTAATGTGGTTACCTCCAGAGGCTTCGATGTCAACAATTGCATACATTGATGCAAAGTTAGGATAAAAATTTGTGTTTTATGTTGTTTTGACTATTCAGTTGACACGTATTTTTTGAAAAAAATATGTATCGATATTTTGCTATCAAATCATAAAAAAAATCTCGAATAAAGTGAGGTATAATCACTAAAATATAAAACCAAGTCCAAAATCCTCCGAGTGTTTTTAATATGGTTAAAGCAGCTGTTGATTTAACAAAAACAATGTCCTTTTGTATGAAAACTACGGTGTCTATGTTTTTGCAAATGTTGAATTTCGTTAAGAATTGCTTCCCAACTTCCGATTGCAAAGAAGCAAACCTAAAAACATCTTTTTTATCTCTTCTTATGATAAATTTTACCCAAAAATTACAAAAATCACATTCACCATCAAACAGAATAATATTTTTTTTGGTTATCATCTTTCAAAGTTAAGAACCTTTATGAACTTTCTGCTTTCTACTTTTCACTTTTTCAACTTTTGAGCTTACATTTGTAGAAAAAATATTACATGAAATTAGGTCTTAGAAACAACCGAAAAACGGAAGAAATCAGAGCAAAAGTCAGAGAAACACATTTACACGTTTCCGACTTTATTTACCCTCTTTTTATTGAAGAAGGAACCAACATCAAAAAAGAAATTGTTTCCATGCCCGGAATTTTCCGTTATTCACTCGACCAAATCAACGATGAATTAAAAGAAGTGGTTGATTTAGGAATTAAATCTGTTCTTCTTTTTGGTATTCCTTTACTTAAAGATGCTGAAGGTTCGGAAAGTTGGAATGATGAAGGTATTATTCAACAAGCCATTCGTTATATTAAAAAAGAATATCCTCAATTACAAGTAATAGCTGATGTTTGCTTTTGCGAATACACCAACCACGGACATTGTGGGGTTTTATGTGGTCAGGATGTTGATAACGATTTAACTTTAATAAATACTCGTAAACAAGTATTAGCTCAAGCAAAAGCTGGAGTTGACATGGTTGCCCCTTCTGGTATGATGGATTTTGTGGTGCGTGAAATTAGAGATGAATTGGATAAAAACGGATTTCAACACATTCCAATTATGGGTTATTCTGTAAAATATGCCTCGGCTTATTACGGTCCGTTTAGAGATGCCGCAGATTCAACTCCTAGTTTTGGAGATAGAAGAACCTACCAAATGGATGCTGCCAACAGAAATGAAGCAATTAAAGAAGCTCAAGCTGATGTAGATGAAGGGGCAGATATTTTAATGGTAAAACCAGCGTTGTCTTATTTAGATATTATCAGAGACTTAAAAAATAATTTTGATTTACCTATTGCCGCTTATAATGTGAGTGGAGAATATGCTATGATTAAAGCCGCAGGTAAAAATGGTTGGATAGACGAACAAAAAGTGATGATGGAAACATTGCTTTCTATTAAAAGAGCAGGAGCAGACATTATTATTACTTATTTTGCAAAAGAAGCAGCGAAAGTTTTGAATAGATAAAAAAAATAAACGTCATTGCAAGGTACGAAGCAATCTGCTTTTATTTAAGAGATTGCTTCACTCGTTCCTCGTTCGCAATGACGATAAATATGAAATATGAACAATACAAAATCACAAGAACTATATATTAAAGGACAACAACACCTAGTTGGAGCAGTAAATTCACCAGTTAGAGCATTCAAATCTGTAGGAGGAAATCCTTTATTTATGGCACGAGCTCATGGCTCAAAAATTTACGATGTTGATGGAAATGAATACATCGATTTGGTACTTTCTTACGGACCAATGATTTTAGGTCATGGCAATAATAAAGTCATAGAAGCAGTACAGAAACAAGTTTGTACAGGTTTTACCTTTGGTGCAAGTACCGAAAATGAAATTATTTTAGCAGAAATGGTTTGCAATGCCTTTCCGGGAATGGATAAGGTGCGATTTGTAAATTCTGGAACGGAAGCAATTATGAGTGCTATTCGTTTGGCAAGAGCTTATACAGGAAAAAATCACATCATAAAATTTGCAGGTTGTTACCACGGACATTCAGATGCTTTGTTGGTGGCAGCAGGCTCTGGATTAGCAACATTAAGTATTCCAGGAAGTAAGGGCGTACCCGCTGATGCAGTTAAAAATACCTTAATAGCTGAGTACAACAATATTGATTCAGTAAAAAAACATCTTTCCGAATGTAAAGACATAGCAGCGGTATTTATTGAACCAATTGCCGGAAACATGGGAGTAGTGCTGCCTTCTGATGATTTTATTAAACAACTAAGACAAATTACTAAAGCAGCAGGTGTGCTTTTGGTAGTAGATGAAGTAATGACGGGTTTTCGTTCTAAATTTGGAGGGGCTCAGGAGTTATTAGGCATTGAAGCCGATATTACTTGCTTGGGTAAAGTAGTTGGAGGAGGTTTTCCTGTGGGGGCTTATGGAGCAAGAAATGAAATTATGAACATGGTATCTCCTTTAGGTGATATGTACCAAGCAGGAACCTTATCAGGAAATCCTGTAGCCATGGCAGCGGGAATAGCTACGCTAACAGAATTAAAGGAACAAAATCCGTACGATAAATTTAATCAGCAAGCAGCTACTATTGAAAAAGCCTTATTAGATGCTGCCGCTGAAAACAGTATAGCATTAACAGTAAATCGTTTTGGGTCTATGATTAATCCATTTTTCTCAGCTAAGAAAATTACTAATTTCACAGAAGCTCAGGAGTGTAATACTGCTCAGTTTACTAAATTCTTTTGGGGATTAATAGAAAATGGCATTTATATTCCGCCAAGTCAGTTTGAATCTTGGTTTTTATCATCAGTGATTACGGATAAAGACATGGAAAGAATTATAACAGGGATTAATAATGCAATGAAAACAATTTAATTGAAACTAAAATAAGATGATGTGGCTAAAGCCCTTTCTTGGTTTGGTTTTAATGCCCCGACATTAAGGTCGGGATAATAAATCTCATCATATTGGCTTTAGCCACATTAATTGGTTAGTAGTAAAAAATAATTTAAACATCAATACAACAGTAAGTTAATGAAAACACTTTTAGTAGTTGGTATTATTTTATCATTTTGTTCTTTTGCTAGTATTATTTTCGGAGTTCTATTTAAAATAATGCATTGGCCTGGTGCGAATCTTTTTTTTAGCGTGGGAGCAGTATTACTAATAATTGGCATAAGTTTAATCATTAATTTCGCAATAAAAAATAATAAAAATTAAAACATAAGCAAATTGCTTCGTCATTCCGATAATTATCGGAATTCCTTGCAATGACGATAAAAAATAATAAATAATGACAAAATTCAACGACAATTTTTTAAGAGCTTGTAGAATGCAAGAAACAGATTACACGCCAATTTGGTTAGCCCGACAAGCAGGACGATTCCAGAAAGAATATAGAGTAATAAAAGAAAAATACAGTTTAATAGAAATTAGCACCATTCCTGAAATAAGTGCTGAAGTTACTATGATTCCTGTGAATAATTATGAGGTTGACTCTGCCATTGTGTTTTCAGATATATTAATTCCATTAGGACCAATGGGAATTAGCTTTGAATACAAAAAAGGGTACGGACCATTAATTCACAATCCCATAAAAACGGTTGCTGATGTGGAAAAATTAAAAGTGGTTGACCCTGCAACAGAAATGTGGTACACTGGAAAAGCGTTAACCATTTTAAAAGCCCAATTAAATGTGCCTTGTATAGGTTTTGTGGGAGCACCATTTACATTGGCTAGTTACATGATTGAAGGCGGTCCATCTAAAAATTATGAAAAAATGAAGGCTTTTATGTATAACGAAACAAAAGCTTGGCATTTGTTAATGGATAAATTAAGTACCGTTATGGCAAATTATTTAAACTTTCAGATTGAAAGCGGTGCTATGGTAGTACAAATTTTCGATAGTTGGGTAGGAGCGTTGGATATTGATGATTATAATGAATATGTTTATCCACATGTAGAGAAAATGATTCAGATTATTAAAGAAAAAAATCCTACAACCCCAATAATTTCAATGGGAGTTAATTCTGCTCACTTAATACCAAGTTTAAGAAAAGCAAAACCAGATGTAATTTCGTTAGATTGGAAAACAGATTTGGCTAAAACTTGGGCGGATTTAAATTACGAAGTTGCCGTTCAAGGAAACTTAGACCCAACAGCTTTGTTTGCCGATTGGGATATTATTGAAACAAAAACCAAAAAGATTTTAGATTCGGTAAAAGGCAAATCTGGTCATATTTTTAATTTAGGACACGGTATTTTACCGGGAACATCAGAAGAAACTGTTAAACAATTATGTAAGTTTGTGCATGATTACACGAGGAAGTAAGAAAAGGAATAAACTTTTCTAAAACCTATTTAATAGGTTATCCTTGCCAAATAATCAAAATGATTGCCTTCAATTATTAATTCGCAAGTTAACCCTATTTGAGAGGCGGAGTTTTGAAGGGTGTCAAAATCTACGAAAAGCCATGAAAATGGAAGTGTTTTATAATTTTTATAGCTCATTTGGTACGTTACTTCGCCATAATAATTGCCATTTAAATCCAGTAAAATTGAACCATCTTCTTCTTCAAACATATACTTAATGTCAGAAGAATCAAGTAGAATTTGACCATTTTCAGAAAGTAGGCTTTTACAGTGTGTTAAAAAAGAAGTTAATCCATCAAGTGTTTGAGCAATGCCAACGCCATTCATTAGAAACAATAAGGTATCAAATTTTTTGTTTTTGAGAGTAAAGAAATTTTTATATAGAGGGTTAATAACTCCTCTTTGTTTCATTGTTTCCACAGCTCCTTTTGAAGTATCAATAGAAGTAACATTTAGTCCTCTTTTTTGGAGAATAAGGCTATGAACTCCACTTCCTGCACCAACATCCAATACGTTTCCTTCACAAAGACTGAGTGCTTTTTTTTCTATTATTGGGAGTTCTTCCTCAGTGCGAAATAAATAAGATAAAGGCAACTCATCGTCTTCAGAAATGGAAGAAATTACGCTAATATTTTCGTTATTGATGCCTTCTAAATAGTCCAAAAGAGCTTCTCCAAGTGCGTCTGTGGTATTCAATTGTTTTTTATTTTTTTGTTGAATACTCATTTTCCTCCCACCATTTTTTTTATTTCATTCAGTTTCATTAGTGCCTCAACTGGCGTTAGCGTGTTAATGTCTATCGAAACTAATTCTTCTTTTATTTGTTCTAACACAGGGTCATCTAGTTGAAAAAAACTCAGCTGCATATCGGCAATGTTGGGAGTAGTTTTCACTTTTCTTTTTACACCGTTGCTAACGTGAGAGCTTTCGAGTTGTTTTAACACTTCATTGGCTCTATCTAACATTTTTTTTGGCATCCCTGCCATTTTTGCTACATGAATTCCAAAACTGTGGTTGCTTCCTCCTTGTGTTAATTTTCTTAAAAACAATATTTTATTATTTATTTCTTTTACGGATACATTAAAATTTTTAATTCGTTTAAAAATATTAGTCATATCATTTAGTTCATGATAGTGTGTTGCAAAAAGTGTTTTTGCTTTAGCTGTTGGATGTTCGTGCAAAAATTCGGCTATACTCCAAGCAATAGAAATACCATCATAGGTACTTGTTCCCCTTCCAATTTCATCTAATAAAATTAAACTTCTGTTCGATAAATTATTTAAAATACTTGCCGTTTCATTCATTTCAACCATGAAAGTTGATTCGCCTTGAGAAATATTGTCGGAAGCTCCTACTCGTGTAAATATTTTATCTACAACTCCTATTTTTGCATATTTTGCTGGCACATAGCAACCTATTTGAGCCATTAGAGTTATTAATGCAGTTTGACGCAACAAGGCTGATTTTCCTGACATATTTGGACCAGTTATCATCATTATTTGTTGGGTAGTATCATCTAAATAAACATCGTTGGGAACATATTCTTCATCTAAAGGTAATTGTTTTTCAATAACAGGATGTCGCCCTAATTTTATATCAATAATAGTTGATTCATTTACTTCAGGCTTGGTGTAATTATTTGTTTTTGCAGTAGTTGCAAAAGATAATAAGCAATCTAGTTGGGCAATTAGCATTGCATTGAGCTGAATAGGAGCAATGTAATCGGATAATTCCAAAACCAAATCGTTAAACAATTGTGTTTCGAGCGAAAGAATTTTTTCATCAGCACCTAGAATTTTGCTTTCATATTCTTTCAATTCTTCTGTGATATATCGTTCGGCTTGTGTGAGTGTTTGTTTTCTATGCCATGCTTCAGGCACTTTGTCTTTGTGCGTGTTTCTAACCTCAATGTAATATCCAAAAACATTGTTAAATGCAATTTTCAGACTTGTAATCCCCGTATTTTTAATTTCTCGTTCCTGAATTTCTATTAAAGCATCTTTGCCTGAATGAAGAATTTTTCTGAGTTCGTCTAATTCATTAGAAACGCCATTATTAATTACATTACCTTTAACTACCGCTACAGGAGGATCTTCTTGAATGGTATGCTCAATTTTATTTTTGAGCAACACGCAAGGATTGAGTTGTTCGCCTATCTTTTTTAAGGAAGTATTTTCGGTTGTTAAACAAGCCTTTTTTATAGGCTCGATGGCTGATAACGCTCTTTTGAGTTGAACTACCTCTCTAGGATTAATACGAGCTGTGGCGACTTTTGAAATGAGGCGTTCTAAATCGCCAATTTCTTTGATAAATGTGGTAAGTTGATCTGAAAGTAAGTTGTCGTTAACGAAATTAGCTACAATATTTAGCCTATCGTTTATGGGTTGTACTTCTTTTAGAGGCAGTGTTATCCATCGTTTAATTAATCTCGAACCCATTGGAGTGATGGAGTTGTCGATTACATCAATAAGTGTTTTTGCATTTTCGTTGGGAGAATAAATGAGTTCTAAATTTCTGATGGTAAATTTATCTAGCCAAACGTATTTATTTTCATCAATTCTTGATAGTCCTGAAATATGGTTGAGTTTTTCATGTTGCGTGTCTGATAAATAGTGCAAAGCAGCACCAGCAGCAATTATTGCGGCATTAAGTTCTTCAACGCCAAAACCTTTGAGCGTGTTGGTTTGGAAGTGTTTTTGAAGAATTTCTCTGCCAAATTCTTCAGTAAAGACCCAGTCTTCTAACCCAAAAGTATAAAATTGATTTCCAAAATGTTCTATAAATTCTTTTTTGCTATTTTTAGAAAAAAGCACTTCGGAGGGGTTGAACCCGTGCAGTAATTTATCGATGTATTCGATATTGCCTTGAGCAGTTAAGAACTCGCCTGTGGAAACATCTAAAAAGGAAATTCCTAGTTCTTTTTTACCTAAATAAACTGCGGCTAAAAAATTATTTGATTTATGGTCGAGAATTTGGTCATTGAGCGTTACTCCTGGGGTAACCAATTCAGTAACGCCTCGTTTCACTATTTTTTTAGTTGTATCAGGAGCTTCTAATTGGTCGCAAATGGCAACTCTCAAGCCCGAGCGGACTAATTTTGGCAAATAAGTATTGAGTGAATGATAGGGAAAGCCTGCTAATTCTAATTTTGAACCTCCGTTGTTTCTGGCGGTTAAAACTATTCCTAAAATTGTGGATGCTTTAATGGCATCTTCTCCAAAAGTTTCGTAAAAATCGCCAACTCTAAAAAGCAATAATGCATCTGGATACTTTGCCTTAATGGCATTGTATTGCTTCATTAGTGGAGTAGTGGTATCTGATGTTTTTGTGGTTGCCAATGCTTTTATTTTGATAAAGTTTACTCAACTTACAAACTTAATGCATTGTTCTAAAAATTATAAATAATTAATCAACCAACTATTTAATAGTTATTAACAATAACTATTAATCTGAGGTTACTACTCCTTAGGTAAGTATTTTTTTGCCATTAATGTTATTGTGAGCTTGTCCCCATAGTCGTTAGACTGAGGCTTTAATATGTTTCGTCCGTCAGTTGACGGACTACTTTTTGTTATCGTTTCTTAGCAACGGACTAAAGTCCGTTGTTACAATATGTTGTTCCTACGGAACTCCTTTATTGCTACAAAGAACCATAGGTTCGATTGTTTTGTAAGGCGAGACTTCAGTCTAGCCATTATAGACTTGATTTTCGCTTATTATAAAACAAATCAATAATTTTGTCATCATTAAAATCTTTTGCCAATTGATTTATTGTTAGCTGTGGAACTTCTAATAAATCTAAAAATATCAATCCATCGAGCGTGTTGTTAAAATTAGGGTCAACATTAAAGCCTACAATTTTTGCATTTAACTTGATATATTTTTTAATTAATACAGGGATTCGTATCTTATCGGGCTCAAAATCAACTATCATTTTATCTAATTTTGAAATATCTTTTTTGGCAAAGCTCACGAGTTCTTTAATGTTTGTATCTTTTATCTTTATTTTGTAAGCTTTACGAGGGACAACATATTGAGCAATTTCAGAATCAAAATAACATTGCTTAATAAACTCAATCATTAAGTTTTTAGATATGGATGAAAAATCATTACTAATACTTACTGGACCTATTAGATATCGATAATCAGGGTTTTTTATTAAAAAATATAAGATACCTTTCCATAATAAAAACAAAGGTTGTGCTTGTTTTTGGTAATCTTTTGTTATAAAAGAGCGACCAAGTTCTATAGCGTTTTTTAATTTTGGAAGTAATTCTTTTTTTAATTTAAACAAACTATTGATGTAAAAACCTTTTTTTGAGTGGGTTGCAATAATTTCAGCACCCATTCCAATTCTATATGCACCAGCAATTTTATGAACTTCTTTATCCCACATAAACAGGTGGTAATAATAGTTGTCATAGTAATCTAAATCAATAGCTTTACCTGTTCCTTCTCCAACTTCTCGAAATGTAATTTCTCGAAGCCTACCTATTTCTTGAATTACATTAGGAATTTTAGATGCAGGAGCACAGTATATTTGAAATACGCCATTTTCAAAAAGTAAGGTATTTTTATTTAACTTTTGAATTTCATCTTTGATTATGGAAGGTTCAATTTCAGGTGCTATTGGTAAGGTTTCCATTAATTTTTTGGTGTAAAATTTAGTTGAAACCTTTTCTAGTTTGTTGTAATTAAGTGCGTAAGTTCTATTTCTTAAGTAGTTCGATAGTTCTTTTATTGTATTGCATTCGTTTTGATTTTCAACAGATATTGGTTTTCCTATTTTTATTCGTAAGGTTTTATTTTTTTTATTAAATACTTCAGATGCTAGTTTAGCGGTACGTAACTTTGGATTTATTAAGCCTAATAAATGAAATGTTATGCTGTTATTTCCCTCAAAATAAATAGGAACAACAGGCACATTTGCTTTTTTAATAAGTTTAATTGCCGATTCATTCCAAGGGTTATCAACGATACTTTTATTTAATTGGAGTGATGAAACTTCTCCTGACGGAAATATTCCTAATGGCTGTTGATTATTAATTGTTTGAATGGCTGCTTTTAATCCACTGTAACTTCCTTCTTTTCTTTCTTCAAATGGGTTTACAGGAAGAATGAAAGGGCTTAATGGTTCAATTTTTTTCAATAAAAAGTTAGCGATTACTTTAAAATCTGGACATTTTTTTAATAAAATATGTATTAAAATCAAACCATCTATTCCTCCAAAAGGATGATTAGAAACAGATATGAAACTACCTGTTAATGGTATGTTTTCTAAATCTTTTTCAGAAACATCTATGGTGATGTTTAGTTTTTCAAAAATGTAATCTGTAAAATTTTTTTCAGGATATGCCAAAGCTTCAGAATAAAAAGAGTTGACTTTATTTAACTGTAAAAGATACATCAATACATTAGAAAACGGAGCTAAATGTTGATTTTCTGTTTTAAGAAATTGATGAAATGATTCTTTTTCAATTAGCTGTAGTTGTTTCATTTGGATAGCATTTATAACCTACCAAAATTGAAAAATTAATATGCTTAACCTATTTAGGGAATATTATTAATTTGTAATGAAAATACTAAGTTAATGTTTTGGATTCTATTCAGTTTTTTTATTTTGCAGAAAAGCCACAACCAATTTAATGTCACCATACGTAAAATCATCACTTAAATTAGCTTTAAACGCTCCAAAACCAGCAATATCCTTGTTTGTTAAATACAGTTCTTCAATGGCTTTAAATTTCTGCTCATCAACCAATTCTTTAACATCTATCATTCCCAATCCAACATAATAAGCTAAATGTCCAGTTATTGTTCCTTCAACAAGACTTCTCTCTTTTGCAATTTCTGGTATTGATTTCCCTTGTTTATAAAGGTCGAAACTCAATTTTTTGGTATCAATTTTATCTTTTTTTGGAGTTTTTTCTTTTGTGATTTTTATGGAGCTGACAAGAGTTGTGCGTTGGTGGTCGTCTTCAACCACATTTTTAACCATTTCTTTGGTAAACTCTTTGTTTTCTATCGAAGAATTAATTAAAATTTCGGCTTTTTTCATTAAGCCAATCTGTTTAAAGAAATGAGCTTCCAATTCTTTGAGTTCAGACAAATAAATTTTAATTTTCGAAACAACACTTAATTCAGTAATATGATTAAGAATATGTTTAGAATGGGATTCTAGAATAGGAATAAAATAGGTGTTAGCAGCTTTCACTCTTTCGAGTAATGTTGTTTTATAATTTGTATTTTTAGTTTGAATAATTTGTTGAATTTGGTACTTAAATTTCACAGAAACAGGTAACAATTCATCAACTTTTGCTTTCAATTCTTTTGCCCAAGAAACATATTGCTGTTTTGCCGATTTTTTTTCGTCTTTGGAATAACTTTCAACATGATATTGAACTTCTTTTGAAAGAGAACTTAAATCATAACTTTTTAATAAAAAATCTAAAAAGTAGGCTTGAGCTTCGTTTTCCAAGAGTTGGGGCAACAAGCTTTCGTCTGCTTTTGTTCTTGAAAATTGGGTAATGGTTTCATCCAATTGCAAACTTTGTTGGTTGATGGAGCTTGTTAATACCAAGCCTTCTAATCCTGTTAAACGAGATAGGGCAACATAAACTTGTCCTGAAGCAAAAGCATTCCCAACATCAATTATGGCTTTGGTAAAAGTTAAGCCCTGACTTTTATGCACCGTAATAGCCCAAGCCAATCGGAGTGGGTACTGAATGAATTTTCCAACTACATTTTCTTCAATTTGGTTGGTGGCTTCATCCAATTTATATTTCACATTTTCCCACTCATATTTTTCAACTTCAATAGGATAATCATCTCCTTCCGAAGTTACTTCTATGCCATCACTATCAATGTTGGTAATTGTTCCAATTTTCCCATTAAAAAATTTACGCTGTCCCGATGGATCATTTTTGATAAACATTACTTGAGCACCTTTTTTAAGGATAAGATGTTCATCCACAGGGTAATTATATTCACTAAAGTCGCCCGAAACTTTAGCAGTAAAAGAATAAGGTTTTGAAGTTAATTTATCAAGCTCTTCTTTGTTAAGTTGGTCGGCTTGTCGGTTGTGCGTGGTTAAACGAATAAAGCCATCGTCTTTTTTTGGCTGAAAACTAGGTGAATAGTGATTTTCCAACAATTCAATATCATCAGGAGTTACCGTATTGTTTCTTAAATTATTTAATAAATTAATAAATCGTTCATCGGCTTGGCGATAAATTTTATTAAGCTCAATTTGTAGCGGAGGATTATCTTTGAGAGCCAACGCATCAAAAAAATAAATACTCTTATAATATGATTTTAAGATGTACCATTCATTGTCTTTAACAACGGGAGGAAGTTGTAATAAATCACCAATAAGGAGTAATTGAACACCTCCAAAAGGCGTAAATCTATTCCGTTTCACACTTCGTAACATTGTGTCAATGGCATCTAACAAATCGGCTCGGAGCATACTCACTTCATCAATAATCAACAACTCTAACTCTTGCAACATTCTGCGTTTATTTTTGTTGAGTTTTGAGTTCCTCATCAAAGTTGCAGGTGTGTTTAATTGCTGGTTTTCATTGAAATTGGATGTGCCATTTGAAGGAATAAAACTCCCGAAAGGCAATTGAAATAAAGAATGAAGCGTAACACCACCTGCATTAATAGCCGCAATGCCTGTTGGAGCAGCAACAATTACGTTTTTGTGTGTATGATGAATGATGTGTTTTAGGAACGTAGTTTTTCCTGTTCCTGCTTTTCCTGTTAAAAAGATATGTTTGTTGGTATGATTGATAAATTTAGATGCAAAATCAGCAATAGAAGAGGAATTGTCCGTTATTTTTGATGTAGAATTCAGCATGAATTAATGATTATTGTTTAATAATTTTTTGTGTTATTTCTTTTGTAGAAGAGTTGATTTTTAAAACGTAAATTCCTGAAGATAATTGAAATCCATTGATGGGAATTAAATGTAAGGAGTTTTCATTAACATCCCATTTCTCAGATAAAATGATTTTCCCATAGGTGTCATAGAGTTGGATATTTATGGTTTGATTGGATGTAGAATAAAAAGTAATGTTAAAATTTTCATTAAAAGGATGCGGATAAATAGTAATAACTTGATTTTTATTATCATCCTTGATGTTTGCTAATAGATGGTAGGCTTTTCGGAAATTTGGAATACCATAACCTAGCAAATAATCGGGAGTTAATGCTTGATGAGCCGTGAGTTCTACTGCACTTTTTAGTTGTTGGTAGGTTTTGTTTGGGAAAGCTTGCCACAAACACGCCATCATTCCAGCCATAATAGGAGAGGAAAAAGATGTGCCGTTACTAAAAACTTGTTCGTTGTTTTGATTGATAATGGCTGCTGACTTACCAACAGCAACAACATTTGGTTTAATTCGTCCGTCAGAAGTTGGTCCTTGAGAACTAAAAGAGGCATAAATTCCATCATTGTCAACGGCTCCAATACTTAATATTTTAGGAGCATCTGCTGGAGCTCCAATGTATTTCCAATTGTTATTCCCTGAATTTCCAGCACTGTTCACTACTAAAATACCTTTTTCGGCAGCCCAATTAGCGGCTTTTGAAATAACTGTTGTGTTGCCATTCATATCGCTATATGTATGGTTTTGAGTAGTATCGTCAAACTCGGTATAGCCTAAGGAAGAGTTAATAATATCAGCACCCACACTGTCTGCAAATTCGGCTCCTACTAACCAATTGTATTCTTCTAAAAGCGTTTCTGTAAGAGCATCTTCCGTTCGCAATAAATAGTAATTAGCATTTGGAGCAGTTCCAACCAATGTTCCAGGAATGTTGGTTGCCATTGTGGATAGAACCATTGTTCCGTGTGCGTGTTCAACGAAAACACTATCATCGCCATCAACAAAATCTTTAAATCCTAAAATTTGATTGTTGTTCCAAAGGGAACTAAAAGCACTCATTTGATGTGCATTTGTGAAACCAGCATCTAATACAGCAATGGTAACGCCATTTCCCTTAAAACCTAAGTTGTGTAAAAAATTGCCTTCCATTATTTTTAGCTGGTTGGAACTGCTTCCGTAATCGAGTTCTTGGGTGGTTTCAACATAAAGTTTATTGGAAATTTTTTTGCTTTTTAAGGTGTGGGTTGGTTTTATTAATTGGACATCGGTTACAAAGGGTAAATGGTGAATGGTGTTAAGAATAGAAGTATCTATAATTTCGGATACAACTAAATTCATCCATTTTGAAGCATAAACAGGTGTTGCTCCTAAGTTGGTTAATGTGGAAATATAAGTTGCATTTACAGGTAAATCAGATGTAGTTATAGGGATATTTTGTTTAGCACGCCTTACTATAGCTTTTGCCGATAGGTATTCGTATGGTGATTGAATAGTGTAAGTGGAGTTGTTTTTATCACTAAAAGAAATAGCATAATGTCCTTGACCAACACTTAGTAGCGTATAAAAAAAAGCTAAAAAAAATAAATAGATTTTAAACTTCATAATTCACACATTGTTTTCCCACATCCTAATAACTCCCGATAGTTATCGGGACGGGATGCTGATTACTGTAGATTTTCATTTTCAAATTTTTTAGCCACGAATACACGAATTCTCACATTTTTTTAACCATTAAGGGAATTAAGGTTTTCTTAATGGTTTCTAACACCTCATTCTCACATTCTCATTCCTTTCCGTAAGCAGCTAATATCATGGTAACATCTTTTCCCAACCAAGGATCTGAAAGACTGTCTCTTTTTCTACTCAATTCTCTTTTATAAACCATGCCGATATTGGTTGCAAATTTTTCTTCAAAAAAGTTTTCAGAAATTAAATTTAAATCTTCAACTTGTGAAACGGTACTTACAGAATCTAAGGGGAATCCACCAATAATTGCTGGTTGATGAACTGCTGAAAAATGATATTGTTGCTCACCTAAATTATTTTTGATGTTTCCATTCCATGTTTTATTGGCTCTAATAGGAAAAACTAGCTTAATGAATCGTACATTTTCTTCTACTTTTTGGTAGTTGGTGGCAACTAATTTACTACTCCAAACATCTATCAAAACCCAATTGAGACTGTCTTTTTCTTTTCGATAGCGTTCAATTCTATAGGAATTATCGCCTTCCAAATCTAGCAATTGAGATTCTATTTTTTCTTTAATTTGAAATTGAAATGTATCAACTGAGGATGTAAAATCATTATAAGCAATGGAATCTACATTATAGATTACAAAATTTCCTACTGCTAATCCTGTGTAATTATGGTTTAAATTTGGATTTACAACAGCATCATTGTCCGAACGACAACTTATAAAGTAAATGGTAATTAGTAGTAAGAAGATATATTTTAATGGTTTCAATATGAAAAATTTAGTAAAAAGCTAAGTTACTATTTTTTTAATAATTATTATCCTTCATAAGTTTTTGTTGAAGAAGCAACCAATTTGTTGATTTCTATTAATTCTTTATCGGTTAAGTATCGCCATTCTCCAACAGGAATATCTAAGGTAATATTCATAATTCGTATGCGTTTTAGCGTTACAACCTGATAAAATAAATGGTCGCACATTCTTCTGATTTGCCTATTTAAACCTTGGGTAAGAATAATTTTAAAACTGTATTTTCCAGTTTGTTTTACGTTGCATTTTTTGGTAACAGTATCCAAAATAGGAACACCATTACTCATAGCTTCAATAAATTCTTTGGTAATGGGTTTGTTTACGGTAACAAGATATTCTTTTTCGTGGTTATTTCTTGCTCGGAGTATTTTATTGACAATATCTCCATCATTGGTTAGAAAAATAAGTCCTTCACTTGGTTTGTCGAGCCTTCCAATAGGGAAAATACGTGTTGGATAATTGATAAAATCTATAATATTGTCTTTTTCAACACCCGTATCGGTGGTGCAAACAATGCCAACAGGTTTGTTAAAAGCAATGTAAACAGATTTTTGATTCGATTCAGAAATTAATTTTCCATCAACCCTAACTTCATCTTGAGGGGTTATTTTTGTTCCCATCTCGGGTACTTTTCCGTTGATGGTTACTCTTCCTTCCTCAATAAGTTTATCTGCTACTCTTCTGGAACAAAAACCTACTTCGCTCAAAAATTTATTTATTCGTGTTGATGGTATTTCGGTCATTGAAATGTAAATTGAAATGCGAAAGTAAGAAATTTGAGGTTAGAAATCTATTACATGTGTGTTGAGTATAGTTGCCACGAATGCTCGAATAATTAAGCGTTATGATTTTATTCGTGTATTCGTGACTATTTTCATTCAATTTGTATCAAATAGTGGACATTATTTTTTTTTCTTTCACAGAAACACAGAAAACAGAGATTCCTCAATGTGAAACTTTGTGTAATATTTTTTTAATCACTTTCTTTTTACTACACAATTTTCCATTACTAACATGTCCATTTCCGTTCTAAGATAGCAGTCTAATGCTTCTTTTGGTGTATTTACAATTGGTTCATTCTCATTAAAGGAAGTATTTAATAAAATTGGCGTTCCTGTTTTTTGTCTGAATTTTTCAATTAAATCGTAATATCGGTCACCTTTTTCAACGGTTTGTAAACGACCGGTACCATCCACATGAGTTACTGCAGGAATTTCGGCATGTTTTTCTTTTTTAATAGGATAAACCTTTTCCATAAAAGGAACTTTATCGGTTTTTTCAAAATACTCCGAAACATATTCCTCTAAAATAGAAGGAGCAAAAGGTCTAAAACTTTCTCTACGTTTTATTTTCGCATTTAATAATTCTTTAGCATCCGTTCTTCTTGGATCAACAATAATAGAACGATGC